>Ga0116169_1000631_pt1 | contig 34472 bp, 31 predicted proteins | sample AD_UKC130_MetaG_FD_89796 | JGI IMG/M metagenome (GOLD analysis project Ga0116169, IMG submission 89796) | Active sludge microbial communities of municipal wastewater-treating anaerobic digesters from Canada - AD_UKC130_MetaG | ecosystem: Engineered > Bioreactor > Anaerobic > Digestate | place...
TATCTGGGTTATTAATTTTTTTGGGGAAAATTATGTTCATTGGAAGCGGGGATAAGGGGGAGCGGAATGGCATGCAGATTACAACATTTGTTATTGTTCCCCCCGGGGGCAGAATCTCCTCAAGCCCAGTAAAGCGGCGGGCCCGGCAATGGTGGTGCCGTAAAAGATTACCGGTTTGCCGATGAGAAAGTTGGCAATGGATCCGTTGACCACGGTGCTTCCCGTGGCCAGAATTAGATGGCACCAGTTCAACAGTTCGGTAATATCTTTCCTTCCATCCTCGATGGTCACCCCGTACTTGACGGTGCCGATATTATCTTCAGCCAGGTCGATCACCCTGATGGAAAAGCTGCCGGCAAGCCGCTCGACCATGGCCGGCTGGTAGCCGACGAAGGCAATCCGGGGCGCGCCAAACTCCTTCTTAATCGCCGCCGCCAGCTCCCCGGCGCACTGTTCCGGCGCCTCATCCTTACAGTGAACATGGTTCCGGGATAGGCCCAGGTAGTTGCAAACCGCATTGATGCTGGATACCAGGACCGCCCGGTCGTAATTGGTTTCCAGGGGCCGGCTGACAATTTCGCTGAGCGTCCCGGAGAAATCCCCCGGCATATCGGTAAAAGCCTGCCCCTTGGCGCCCCTGAATTCAGCCTCCATCAGCTTCTCCTTGCCTTTCAGCAAAGGGAAGTCCCCCCTTTTAGGGCTGCCGATGGCTTCGCCGGGCTTTAAAATTCTTCCCCTTATCTCAACTTTTTCGTTCAGCAGGTCATGCTCCCGGATTAACTCCCCAAACCGTTTCGTCAACTCTTCATAAAATTCCCGGGAATCCATTAAATCAACTCCTAAATATAACATTTTCGGCCCTGCACAAGTTAATGATATCATATGGCAAGTCTATCGGGGGGACAGTTCTGCAATTTGGGGGTGGCGCTTTTGGTTGCAGGTATACTTTGAAAAGAACAGGCGAACACTATCGCCGCTTTAATTGTCAATGACTTTAAGGCGAGGAAGCAAAAAAATGTTCCAGCACTTACCGAGGAGGATGAGCCGGAACGAAGGATTGAAAGGCCTATGGATGCTGGGCGAAAAATAAGGGATTAAGAAGCTTGGGCAGAACCTCTTAAAGAACGTATTTCATCGATTATTTGCTTTTCTACTGCTTCATTGTGCTGATCTACCCATTTATTAATAAAGAATGCATTGATAAGAGTCCATATCCCAAGTCCACCTAAAGTAATAGTCATTGCAATGCCTTTGCATATATGGCCAAGGTAATAACGGTGTCCACCAATACCACCCAAAAAAAACCATAACAACCACGCAACAAGCTTAGACTTTTATTCTTTTTTCATATTCAATAGTAAAAATGTTTAACTCTTGAGGTGTAAAATCTTTCTTTAAGGCAATAAGAGAATCCATATAAAAGACCCCCTGAATAATTATTATATTTCTATATATTCCGTAAAATCCGACAAATTCCTGCGAGCGCTATGAAAAAGAGATTTTCCTGGCTACCACCATCGAAAAAAAGGTAATCGCGCCCCCACCTTCAGGCGAGTAGAAAGATGACGCCTCCTCCTTCCCCGGCTGGACCCTGGGCCGGCGGAGCAGTTCTGCTTGCGGCGGCAGCCTTTCTTACCCTCCGCTGGCTCAAGCAGAAACAGGCGCTGGAAGAGGACGAAATACGATTGTAGGAAAAGGGGGTCAGGTCTTGAAATGTGAATTTAGGTGTTAAGACCTAACTTCGTCTTGATGAAAATGGACCCCTAGGCTGCCACCAATCTTTGACATAACGGAAAAAGGGCCAGGTCTTGAAATGTGAATTAATTAGCTCTAAGCAAAGAAGACGAAAGGGTCAGGTCTTGAAATAAGTGTATATAAGGGGGGCGGTTCTTGCGATATATTTTTGAACTTGCTAAATAATAATCAATTCCTCCGGTTGACCGACAACTTTAAACATCCTTGTCATAATTCCATAACTATAAATATTCCATTCCGGATATATGATGGGAAGCGTTCCTCTGATATGCCAGTCTGCAATTACGCAGGACTAAAACGCCACCTTAACCTACTTATGCATCAACACCGTGTATTGAGTAGCGTTGGTTAATGGATCGACCCATTCGACGATAATCTTCCTGTCGTCATATTTGTGAGCATAGATTATACTTCCTACTTCATAACAATTAGACTCGCCGTTTTTTGTAGGCATGCCATAATCCAGATAAAAGGCAACTTCTCCTAATTTATTGCCGATATTCTCTTTATTTGTAGACGGCGATTCAATAGAATATACACGGTCATTCCACATAACAGCCGGCGGGTAATCTGCTTTTGCTTCGTCTTCCCCCGTTTCATTCTCTTCTCTCAACTTTTCATTATCCACATTTTCCGGGCCATCTTTATCATTTTCAGCATTGAGCCCACAGCCAAAACAAACTATAAACATAAAGATAACCAATAAAGAAAAAACTGCCCGCTTTTCGGAGAAAAAGTTCATTTGCATAAATCACCTTATAAAAAGTTTAGCCTTACTCACTTTATCAAAAAGGTTACGGATCGGTACTTATGATACAACCAACCCCCTCAGTCCACCGATCACAGGAACCGGCCCCCTGATATACCTCCCCCGATATACGGGTTACATGTCTTTCATAAAAACCCTTATGGTTATCTTCAGCCACTTCCCCACCCACTCCTTGGCCTCGAGCTTGCCGAAAAGGAGTTTCCCTGCATCCATCAGCCGCGCCGGAACCTCGTTTTTGGCGCGGGGCAGGTAGCCCAGCTTGCGCTCCTGCCGGTCGTAGATGGCCACCGCCAGGGGATCGTGCGCATTGTCGGGCTCGCGGCGGAAAAGCAGGGCATCGCCGATATTGAGATCGGGCTCCACCGCTTCAAGATCCTGATAGCTGGTCCCGGCGATATGGCATTCCAAGAGAAAGATCTCCTGGATATACGGCACAATCTGAATATTGCCGCCAAAGTAGCCCTGGATCAGCTTCCAGATCTCTTGGTTGGAGGGTACAAGCCCGCGGCTCATGAAAAATACCCCCTTAGGCCCCCTTAGGTCCTTAATGAACGATTATAGTATCTCCGCCGTCCACGTCCAATTCGGCAAGAATGGATAAATAGGTCTGCCGGTGCTGCTCCATCTCTTCAATTTGCCTCTCCAAGTCTTTTTGCTGCTCAGCAACCCACTGGGCATCGTCCAGTTTATCGCGAAGACTGAAGGGAAACTGCTCCTGGATCTTGGCCAGATCCTCCAAAACCTTTTCGATCTTCTGACCCATTTTTTTAATGTCGGCCGCCAGCTGTTCCATGGTGGAAGGTTCGGGAGGGAGGTCCTCTTTGCGTTCAGAGACCAGGAGAGAAAGGGTCTGGAGTTCCTCCAAGTCGCCGTTTCGGTAAGCGGAAAGAACTCTTTCCCAGAGGTATTTATGGTTCTCGGGAAGTTCTTCGTTTAAATCCGGGTGAAGTTTTCGCACCAGCTCCCGGAAGAGCCTTCTCAGCTCCCGGGCCTCTTCAACAGAGAGCCGCGGCAGCCGGCTGCGGTACTCGGCCCACTCGATCTTCCGAGCCAAATCCTGCAGCTCTTCGATCCACTGCTGGAGCTCTTTATCGAGCTGCTCCTCAATTAACTCCGGGTCCGGCTCCTCTCCCCGGTTGAGGGAGGCCCGGATCAGCTCGATCTTGCGCCGCAGCCGCAAGACATCGTTGCGCAGCAGAAAAAGCCGGTACTGTTCTTTGCCAATTACCGCGTAATATCTCGCCTCCAGGTTGGGCTTGACAACGTTCAGCAGATGGTCCCGATCGGCAATCAGCTTAATCAGCTCGGTGCGCAACTTCTGCAGCTGTTCCTGCAGTTCGATAAACTCTTTGGAAAGATGCAGTTGCCGTTCCAATCCCCACACCCCCTCCGGAGCCGGCTTGGGTTTAATGCGAATGCGCAGGCAGCCATGGATCAGGCAGGAAGAACCAATCACGGGGGACATACCTTTGAATCAATTATACCATGATCTGGAGAAAGGGATCAGGTCTGGGGTGATTTTATCTTGCTTAAGGCAAAGGGGGCGGGTTTTGAAATATGGTTTGCTTTTTCTTTTCAGGCCAATGGAAAAACCAGTAGATAAAGGGCCAAGCCAAATGGGTTAGATCTTCAAATATCTTTGGTTTTTATTCTCTGCAACGGGGGAAACCCGGGAATTTTTTTTGCTTCAAGGTTAAGGAAGGCATTTCGATGGCAGCTCTTTCGGGAAAAATCAGTTTGACAAGCACTTGGACGACCATAAGACAATAAAAAGGGCCGCAAAAGCGGCTCCTTTATCCGACTATTCTGGCCTCGAGTTATAGGTTTTTCACAATTAGGAAGGAGGATTGCTTTTACCGGCTGCTCCATATCGGCCGCGCTGCACTTGTTATATTCCCAACGGATTTTCTATAAGCGTAGCAAAAACGTAGTTGTGATCGTGGTTGGCATCAAAAGAGGTTGTGCCCCGGACAAAGTGGACATGCCGGCCGCGGCCTACCGGAATAGCCAGGCCCGTCAAGTCTCTAATTCTGTGAATGTGCTGAACAGTAAAATCGACGTTAGTGGAAATGGCATGGATATGGTTCCTGCCAATAGGGATCGCCCGGCTGCTTACCCCGGCGAAGCGGTGGTTGTGCAGTGTTAATCCCGCCAATTTGGTACTGCCTAGAAATTCATGGACATGTTGGGGATCGTCCCTCAAGCACCATCTCAAGGCTCTTCTTCTTAAAGTACGAGCTTTCACGCTATCCACCCCTTTCTTGTGATATATACTCCAATATATGCTTGTTTGTAATGAAAAGTGTTGAATGACTATTAATATACAGGTGTTATTGAAACGGGAGAAGAAGGAACAGAATACCGAGGGCAATACGAGGGCGATGGGAGAACAGGTGTGAGAAACAGCAAAGAAACAGACTCGGGGAAACGGCGGCCGGCTTTTTGCCTGTTCAACAGGTGGAAATTAGCCCGCACCCGCGGGAACAGATATGCGACCTTGTCGAAGCGGAACTGCTGACAAAGAAGACCTTCGATTACACAAAGACAGCTTGCTGCGGCGGATCATTTTTAACATCGCCGGATTGTTTCTAACATCTATGACACGTATGATACGGTGCCCTCTGGGCTTGAAAAAGTTATGTTTGAACGTATTGCGCTTGGGATCTTATGATAGAGCAGAATTCACAATTCAAGACCTGACCCCGTCTTATATCTATATGTTATACGCTGCTTTCCCCGCTGCCTGGAGAAGCAGGTACTGCAAAACGAGTAAAAAGATGCCGCCAAAAATGATTAGGAGCCAAATCATGGCCGGGGTAACCGTAAAGTTTAAATGCAGCATCCCCTGGAGGTTGGCCGCTGTGTGGCTGTCCGTTACGGCAATATAAGCAGAAAAAATGCAAATTGCCAGCAAGACCGCCGTCGATAGAACTGCCGCCTTCGCCAGCGTTTGGCGCAGCTTTCGGCGGTCCCGGTTCATAATTTTCATTTTTCGGCCCACGTAAATTCCCGCTGCCGCACCGGCAAGCACATTAAAAACAGGGACGCCCATAAAAAATCCAAGAATACCGGCGGAGTAAGCCAGGTATATAGCAAGCAGCGCAAAAAAGTTTAAGCGATAAAAGGAGCCCACCAGCCGGCCCAAGAAAACCAGATCAAGCAGCAATCCGATCAGCAGCCCGGCAACAACCGCCCATTTAATCCAGGTCTCCGGCAGCCCGAGCAGGTACGCGCTCCACCATAGAAAACATATGGCGGCCACCGGGATAATTAATCCCAGGATTATCCCGGCAAATACTTGATCAAACTTCTTCAACCGGTTCCCTCCCCGCAAAATCTCCCGCCATGCTACCACACATTTCAAGACCTGACCCCGTCTTTGATTAACCCCGTTCTTTGATCAGGCAATCTCCGGGATGAAGCCTTTGAACTGCGCCCGGTAGAGGCGGGCATAATGGCCGTCCTTCTCCAGCAGCTGCTCGTGGGTGCCCTCCTCCACGATCCCGTCGTCGGTAAGCACCAGGATGCGGTCCGCGCTTTTAATCGTGGTCAGGCGGTGGGCAATGATCAGGGTGGTCCGGTTCTGGGCCAGCTTGAACAGCGCTTCCTGGATTAAAGCCTCGGTCTCGTTGTCCAGGGAGGAGGTAGCCTCGTCGAGAATTAGGATCGGCGGGTCCTTCAGGAAGACGCGGGCGATGGAAATGCGCTGCTTCTCCCCGCCCGAGAGCTTGACGCCGCGCTCCCCGACATAGGTGTCGTAGCCGTCTTCCAGGGCCATGATAAAGTCATGGGCGCTGGCTTTTTTCGCCGCCTCCATTATCTCCTCTTCGGTAGTGTCGAGCCGGCCGTAGGCGATGTTCTCCCTGATGGTGCCGGAAAAGAGAAACACGTCCTGCTGGACAATGCCGATATTTTGCCGCAGCGACTTCTGGGTGAAGTCCCGGATATCGGTGCCGTCAATGGTGATCCGCCCGGAATCCACTTCGTAGAAGCGCGGGATGAGGCTGCAAAGGGTGGTCTTGCCGACGCCGGAGGGGCCGACCAGGGCCACCGTTTCGCCGGGGGCAATGCGCAGGCTGATATCCTTTAGGACGGCCTCGCCCTGGTTGTAGCGGAAGGTGACGCGGTCGAAAACGATCTCGCCCTTCAGCCGGCCGGCATCCCGGGCACCCTTGCGGTCCACGATTTCGGGTTCGATGCGCATGGTTTCCTCGAAGCGGCGGAAGCCGGCCATTCCGCGCTGGTAGAGCTCCACAAGCATGGTCAGGCGCCGGATGGGCGTCATGAACATGTTCACGTAGAGCAGGAATCCGACCAGGGTGCCCATGGTCATAGTGCCGCGGTAGATGAAAAGGCCGCCGAAAAGCACCACCACCAGGTTGATCAGGTTGAAAAAGAGATTGACGCCGGAAAAGAACTGGGCCATCACATGGAAGGCATCTTCTTTGGATTTCCGGAAATTGATGTTCTCTTTTTTGAATTTTTCCTTCTCGTACCACTCGTTGGTGAAAGATTTGACCACGCGAACCCCGGAGATGCTGTCCTCAACCTGGGCATTGATGTCGGCTACCTTCAGGCGCATCTCCCGGAAAGCGGCCTGCATGCGCCTATTTCTATTTACGGCAAACCACGCCAGCAGAGGCACCAGGGTGAAGGTGATCAGGGCCAGCTGCCAGTTGATGGTAACCATGATGGCGAAGGAGCCAATCAAGGTCACCGCGGCGATAAAGAGGTCTTCTGGGCAGTGATGGGCCATCTCGGAGATCTCGTTCAGGTCGTTGACCAATCGGGACATGATATGACCGGTCCTGTTGTTGTCGAAATAGCGGAAAGACATCTTCTGGATGTGGTCAAAGAGGTCCCGGCGCATGTCGTACTCCATGCGCACCCCGAGGACATGGCCCCAGTAATCAACGATGTACTGCAGCACTGCCCGCAGCAGGTAGAGCAGCAGCAGCCCGCTGCAGACCAACAGGAGCAGCTGCAGGTTCCGTTCCGGTAGGATTCGGTCGATTATAGCCTGCACCGCCACCGGGAAGACCAGGTCCAGGCCGGCCATAATGAAGGCACAGCTGAAGTCCAGGATAAAAAGCGGCAGGTGCGGCCGGTAATATGAGATGAAGCGCTTAAGCAACTCTGGTTCACCCTTCTCTCTCTTCTGTCAAGATTATATACCGGGGAAGCCAGAATTTAAAGCCTTTGGCCGCGCACATATGAGGAGGGTCAGGTCTTAAAATGTGAATTTGCGCCAAGGGGACGAGTCAGGGGGACAGCGACTTTGGTTCACCGGCGAGCCAGGGAACCAGGGGGACGGTGACTTTGGCTCATCGATGCGCCGGAGAAGACGGTAACTTTGATCCTTCGCTGAGACAAATAGAGACAAGAGACAGAAGAATCCAAAATTCTAGACCTGCCCCCTGCTCAACTGACCCTGTCAGAAAAAAGTGAGCCAATGGTATCGTCCCCTTGGCTCACAGGAAGATGGTGACTTTGACCACGGGAACAATCTTTAAATTATATTTCTATTTATCCCGGTAACTCGCTCTTTTTATCACTGGCTTGCACCGGGCAAGACCCGCTGCAAAAACGGTCCTGGAAGAGATGTCCTGCCCACCCGTACAGGATAGGCCCCTTTGTCTGAATTAATCTATACCAAATCGGCTCTTTAACCGTTCAACAGTATAAACCCATTTTGCTGCACGTGGGCGGGCAACCGTGTTCTGATTGCCAAAGAAACCCTTCTCTTTAATTGCCTGTTCCGGCTCGACAGTCTTCAGCCAATCAACGCGCACAAGGTAGTCTGCCGTTTCCGGATCATCTGCTGCTCGGTTCAGAGACGCTGCAGAATCGGATACCTGTACAATCGGTACTTCGTTTCCATTTTCATCACGAACAGTAAATTCATCTACAGGCACCATTGTGGAGATCACGTTTCCTACTCCAACATATCCAGTCCCAGGAACATTTACCCAAATCCGTGCCCCAGGCTCAAGCATCTGTAATGTGCGCGAGTACCATGAACCGCCGCCCGCAACCACGTAACCCCTACGAAGCCCGTCACGAACAACCTCGTGGGGATATCCGAATGATACATAATATTCGCCATTCCACTCACCCTCACCGTCTGGCGGGTCAACAATTATCTCCGCCGGGTCCCTAAACTACGCCCGACTTATGTACTCGCGATCCCCGTCTCGAAATACCCTAAAAAACACGGCATTGATAGGCACCCTATGTTCTCCAGCCAGGTAACGCACGACACGTTCAGTCGCTTGATCCAGACTGGCTGCGACAATCACCAGCTCATGCGATTGGTTCATTTCATCAGGCATAGAGATCCCAAACTTGCTCCTGAAAGCTTCATCAATGGAAACAATTTCGTTCTTTTTCCACCGCTTCTGGTATTCATCAAAGATCTGAACAATATGGTTGGCCTCCAAGCGAGCAACCCAGGATCCATAGTCAAGCAACTGGGCAACTATATCCCGATGTGTCTGGTGTCTCTTCAATTCAAGAACAACAAGATTGGCATCCTGATCCATTGCGAGCAAATCGATGAAACCTCCGTGCTCCGTTCGTACCTGCCGGCCGATAACAAGCCAGTTTGGTGAGGCTATCTCGATATTCTCGCTTAGGATATCCTCAAGCCGGCTCTCTAAGTTGAAGGTTCCAAATTCAACTGGCTGGACACCTTTATCGATCCTCCAAATACCGAGTTCGAGCGGCATTTTCTATTTCAACCTCCTAACAGCACTTTTTTACAATGAAGTCAACAGAGGGATGATGACTTTGACTAATTTAGTGCATAATGAGGAGCGTGTAATCTTTACTACAATTTCGTTCTATCCAATATATTTTTTCCCTGCCTAAAATTTTTTTGTGGCGTTCTCGAACTTAGGTTTTTTAAAGATTTACCTAAATTGATGAGACAAAATTAATATTTCAAGTACTGACCCCAGTCAGCAACCTGACCCTGTCAGTCACAAAAAGTCACAATTCAAGACCTGACCCCATTAGAAAAAAGTCACAATTCAAGACCTGACCCCATTAGAAAAAAGTCACAATTCAAGACCTGACCCCATTAGCAAACAATTCAAGACCTGACCCCACTGAGCAAAAAAAGTGAGCCAAAGGAACCGTTCCTTTGGCTCACTAAAGCGACATGATTTTATTTGGTTTAGATTTTCTTTACTACGGGGACTCCGTTTTCTTCGAAAACGCGCAGGGGGAAGCCCTCCTCTTTGATGCTGCCGTAATCGTGACCGGCATCCCCCGGCCAGACTCCGTAAAAGATAAAGGGTTCGCTCCCGCAGTTCAGGGTCCGGTGGGACCAGTAGGGGGGGATGTAGGCGGAGACGCCCGGTGTCATGTGGATGCTGGCCACATCGCCGCTGCGAGTATGCATGAGCAGGTAGCCTTCTCCCTGCAGGCAGGTATAGATCTCCGCCCGGTCCTCCTTTTCGTGGAAATGTCCCTTGGTAAAGTAGTATTCCTTCCCTACTTTCCCCGGGTAAATAATGGTGGTGCAAGAAAGAAGATGCCCTTCTTCGTTGGGAACGGGGACTTCGTAGACCTCATAGAGCAGCGGGTCTTCCTTGGCCAGGATCCGGCGGTACTCCTCTTCATCGTAGAAAAGGCCTTCCAGGTCCTTTAAGGTCCGCCTTAGCACCCGGGCCGGAGCGCTGATAGTACCCCGCTGGAAATCGATATTGACGGCAAACGGTTTCATCAATTCATTGGCCAACTGCTGCACCTCCGCTATAGCAATAAGCAATAATAAGCAATATCGCGGCTACAGAAACCAGCCTATACAGTAATTATTTAGCCCTTCTTTATTAACTTTTATTTAACCCAGTTTCACCGGCCGAACCTGGCGAATCTTCTCCACGAATTTCCGGGCGGTCTCCGTTACCAGGTCATAGTTGCCCTCTGCCGCGCCCTTGGTCAACTCCCCGCCGACCCCGACGGCAAGGCAGCCGTTCTTAATCCACTCCTGAACATTGTCCAGGCTTACTCCACCGGTGGGGACGAATTCCGCCTGGGGCAGGGGGCCCTTCAAAGCCTTGATGATGGAGGGGCCGAAGGCGCTCCCCGGGAACAGCTTAATAATGTCCGCGCCGGCCTCCAGGGCGTTGACGATTTCGGTAACGGTCATGCAGCCGGCCATGTTGACAACCTGGTAGCGGTTGCACAGTTTAACCAGTTCCGGGTTGAAGGAAGGGCTGACTACAAAATCGGCGCCCTCCAGGATGGCCGCCCGGGCCGTTTCCGGATCCAGCACTGTCCCCGCGCCCAGGAGAATTTCGCCGTTGCGGTATGTCTTGCTCAGCTCCCTGATCACTTCCAGGGCTCCAGGAACGGTAAAAGTAATCTCGATTAAATCGACACCGCCCTTGCGGACCGCTTCGGCCACCTCCAAGGCCTGCTGCGGGGTTTTCGCCCTGATCACGGCGACGATCCCGGTGTTATACATTCGGTAGACATTTTTTGCTTTTTGAAGCATCTTTGCTTCGCCTCCCGTAGAATGTAGATCGTGTTTGCAAACTCTAGACTGAGGTTTCGTTTTTGAGTTCCAGGGGCAGCCCGCTAAGTTTTCCAAAAACCTCTTTGTACCGCTCCAGGATCTCGCTGTACATCTCCACATAGGGGCGATAGAAGCGATGGTACTCCTGGCGGGGTTCAATTCGGCTGGTAATCCGGGTATACTTCTTGGCCGTTTCCCGCAGGTCTTTAAATATTCCCACCGCCGCGCCGGCAATCATGGCGCAGCCCCAGGTTCCTATTTCGCTCCGGTCGACCCGACAGTAGGGGACATTAAGCACGTCGCTCTTGATTTGATTCCAGAGCTTGCTGGAGGCTCCGCCGCCGATGGCCCTTACCTCCCGGCATTCCAGGCCGGGGTGCAGTTTTTTCTCAATCTCCAGGTAGTGGGCATATTCGTAGGCAATCCCCTCCAGGATAGCCCGGAACAGGTGGCTGCGCTGGTGCCCCCAGGTGAAGCCGACCCAAAGGCCCCTCAGGGAAGCATCGGGGGGCAGCACCCGCCCCTGCAGGTGGGGGATAAAGAGAGCGCCTCCCGAACCCGGCGATACCTGGGCGGCCATGTTGTCAAAAATCTTGTAGACCTCTTCTCCCGCCGCCTCGGCTTCCTTTTTTTCCTGGAGGCCAAAGGTGTCGCGGAACCACCGCAAATTCAATCCGCCCCCGTTAATAAAAGAGAGGGCGTAGTAAGTACCCGGAATCACCCCGCGGGTGGCCATAACCACCTGGTTCTCCACGTCGGGTTTGAAGGAGTCGACACAAATGGAAAATACGGAAGCGGTTCCGGCGCTGTCGAATACATCCCCGGGATCCACCGCCCCCACTCCCAGGGAAGCCGCCGCCTGGTCTCCCGCTCCGGCGGCAATGGGAGTTCCCTCTTTCAAGCCGGTCAACTGCGCCGCTTCGCGGGTAACCCGGCCGATTATCTCCGTGGGAGCGATTATGCGGGGCAGCTTCTCTTCCGGTATCCCGAACCGGTCCAGGAGCTCCCGCGACCACTTCAGGTTGCGAGTATCGGCAAAGCCGGAAAAATGGATGCAGGTGTAATCGATGTACGCCTGGTCCACCTCCAAGCCGGCCATCTTCCCCGCCACATAGGCCAGGGGGACGATAAACTTGGCGGTGGAATTAAAAACCTCGGGACCGTGATTCTTCCACCAGATAATCTTGGCCGCATGGGCGTAGGTGGGCGGGCACCCGCTTAAGGCGGTGATATCCCCGGCCGACGGTTCCATCAGGGGAAAAGAATCTTCACAGCGGGTATCAAGCCAGCTGTCGAAGTGAGCGGCTGGGGTCCAATCTTCCTTAATCATGCCAATCCCCGACATCTGGCTGCTGAAAGCCAGTCCTTCCACCTTGCTGCTGTCAACTCCGCTTTTCTGCAGCACCGAAGCGATGCAGCGCACCGCCGATGCGTAGATCTCCTCCAGGTCCTGCTCTACCCAGCCCACTCGGGGATAGCGCAGGATGGATTCCTCGTACGCTTCCGCCAGCATATTCCCCTCGGTGTCGTAAAGGGTCGCCTTTGTTCCCATGGTACCCAGGTCACACCCCAGCAGGTATGCCAGTGCCATTTTCCCCACCACCTCCGTTTATAATTGGGTTGCCGGCAAACACCCTTTTTCCCCGGCATGCACGAAGGACCGTCCCCCTTTGCGCAAAAGTTGCAAAAGGAGAACCGTCCCCGTTTATCCGTTTATCCTTGTTTGCCCTTTACTTAGCTGCCTCTCCCCTTTTACCTTTTCCATTTCTGAAAGACGCTATTTGCAAAATGCAAAGGCAGAACCGTCCCCCTTTATTTTTTGGGGAGGAGCATCACCTTGAGGCCTTCGCCTTTGCTTGCTTCCTGGAAAGCTTCATCGGCCCTGGCCAGGGGAAATACGGCCGTTACCACCCGGTCTATGTTCGGCAGCTTCTTCCCGGCCATTAAGGCCACCACTTTTTTCATCTCCCAGGGGGTGGTTCCCGTGGTTCCCAGCACCTTCAGCCCGCGGTAGTGAACCAGGTTGGCCGGGAAACCCTGGAAGGCATCGTCGGGAGCAAGGCCGGCAAAGAGGTTGATCCGCCCTCCGATGGCCGCCGCTTCTATGGCTTGCCGCTGCGCCGCCGTAGAGGGAGCGGTAACCATGGCCACGTCCACCCCTTCTCCCCTGGTTATCTCCTGCACTTGATCCAGGAAGTCATCCGCTGACGGATCCAGGGCGTAGTCGGCAAAGTTCAAGCTCATTTCCCGCCGCTTCTCCAAGGGATCGGCGGCAATCACCTGGGATGCCCCCATGGCGGCGGCGGCGATCATGCTGAGGACACCCATGGGGCCGGCCCCCATGACCAGCACGCTGTCGCCCGCCTCCACGGCGCATTCCCGCAGCCCGCGGTAGCAGCAGGAAGTGGCCTCGGCCAGCACCGCCACTTTCACGGGAACCTCCTCGGGCACTTCAATGAGGCCGCCGCGGCTTACCCCCGGGGCCGTCAGGAGCATATACTCGGCCAGGGCGCCGGGCAGGCCCACGCCGTAGGCTTTGTACTCGGGGCAGAAGCTGTCCCAGCCCCTAAGGCAGGCCGGGCAGAGTCCGCAGCCCACGTTGGGGGGGACCACCACCCGGGTTCCAATTAATCCGGCTTTGACTCCTTCCCCTACTTCCACCACCCGGCCCACCACTTCGTGCCCCAGGATGGCTTCGCTGCCCGCAGGGATGTTGCGATGCCCCCGCCGCCAGATCTTGATATCGGTGGCACAAAGGGTGGCTCCTTCCACTTCCAGGAGCACCTCCCCGGGGCCGGGCTGGGGACGGGGCACTTCCCGGACCGATATTTGGCCCTCCTTGTATACTGCAGCCAGCATGCTGGGCGCGTTGCTCATTATATCTTCTCCACCTTCCCTTGGAGCAGCGATCTGTTGGCCGCCCGGACGGCCTGCAGGGCCCGCTTCCCGTCTTCCAAGGTGGACCGGGGGGCAACTCCGTCGCGCAGGCACTCGATGAGATGCCGGTCTTCGGCAGCGTAAGCTTCGCTGAAAAGGTTGCGCCAGCTGTCCACGATCTCTTCAACCACTCCGCGTTCCTTGGTCCCCACTACAACTCCTTTTTGGGAAATACTGCCGATAAAGAGGACTCCGTCGGTGCCCTGGATTTCCACCCGGGCATCGTAGCCGTAATCCGCCGGGCAGGCGCTGTCGATGGTCCCAATCACGTCGTTGCTCATCCCGAAGGTGACGACGGCGGTATCGTAAAATTCGGGGAACTCCTTGGCCAGGTCCTTGCACTTATTGTTGCGGCCCACGGCATAAACCCACTGGTATTCCTCACCGGTCAAAAACCGCACGCAGTCGAAGTCGTGGCTGTTAACCTCGCCGAGCATGCCGTTGCTCTTGTAGACGTCCCAGGCCCAGCGGGGAGGCAGCCCCGGTCCCTTGCCGGTGGATTTAACCACCAGGGGACGGCCGATGTCGCCTCTCTGGAGGATCTCCCGGGCGCGAATAAAGCTGCGATCAAAGCGGCGCATGAAGCCCATCACAAAAACAACCCCGTGCTTCTCCACGGCGGCGGCCATCTCCTCCGCCTCCTCCAGAGTCAAGCACAGGGGTTTCTCGCATAGAATGGCTTTCCCTGCCGCCGCCGCCGCCTTAACCAGTTCGGCGTGAGCAAAGGTAGGGGCGGCAATGACCACGGCATCCAGGGTCGGATCGCTTAAAAAGTCTTCCACATTGCTGTAAGCTTTGACCGACAGTTCGCGCCCCACCTGGGCGGCCCGCTCCGGGTCGGTATCACAAATAGCCGTGAGACGCGCCCCGGGGATGTTCCCCGCAAAATTGCGGGCATGAACCAGGCCGGCTCTACCCGTGCCGATAACGCCTACTCCAAACAGATCTGCCTTTAACATCGACATCACCCTCTCTTTATTATGAAAATACTTCCGGGTTAACCAGGTTCGCCGGTTCCGGCTTCTCCTGGCGGAGTACTCGCAGCAGGTTGTCCGCCGCCTCCATCCCCATCTGGTTCAAGGCGCCCCGGCTGTAGGCGGCGATGTGGGGAGTGGTTACCAGGCGGTCCAGCTTGAGCAGCCTTTCATTTTTAACGGGCTCCTCGGTGTAGACGTCCAGGGCCGCTCCGAAGATAATTCCCTTTTCCAGGGCATCGGCCAGGGCCTCCTCGTCGATAATGCCGCCCCGGGCCGTATTGACAATAACGGAGGTAGGCTTCATCAGGGCGAGCTTTTGGGCGTTGATTAAATTCCTGGTTTGCGGGGTAAGGGCCATGTGCACCGAGACAAAGTCGCTTTCCCGCAGCAAGTTATCCAGGTCGGTGTAGGTCACCCCGCAGCTCTTGGCCCACTCGTAATCGGGATTGCGGGTAAAGGCCAGGACTTTCATGTCGAAGCCCCGGGCTCTCCGGGCTACGGCCCGACCTATTTTGCCGGTGCCTACAATCCCCAGGGTCCGGCCATACAGGTCTACCCCGAGGAAACGATCCCAGTTGCCTTCCCGCACGGAGCAGTGAGCGTTTACAATCAGCCGTCCCGCCGCCAGCATTAAGCCGAAGGTCAGGTCGGCCACCGCTTCACTGTTGGCGCCCGGCGTATAGGTGACCACGATGCCCCGGCGCGTGGCCGCCTCCAGGTCGATATTGTCCACCCCGGCCCCATACTTGGAAATAACTTTTAAGCGCGGGGCCGCGGCCATTACTTTCTCGGTAACGGGATCGATCCCCACCAGAAGTCCGTCGGCTTCTCCTATGGCGGCGATCAACTCCTCTTCGGTATAGGGGCGCCGGCGGGGGTTCCGTTCCACCCGGCAGCCGGCCTGCTCCAGGTAGTCAAGAGGCTGCCTGTCCCACTGGGCAAAAGAACGAGGGGTTACAAGAACGTTGTATTCCATCGTCAACCTCCCATGATTGATGATATGATTAGCACCTGGTCGCCTTCCCGCAGCTTTTTCCGGGGCCATTCTTCCCTATCGGCTCCCTGCTGGTTTAGGATAACCAGATAAGTCGTCATTTTTTCTTCCATGGGCCAGCGGTACTTTTGGCAAATCAGCTCCACCAGCTCCTGCAGGGTTGCTTCTTCGCTTAGCTCCCAGGTTTCCTCGGAGCGCCCGGTTTCGCTGCGAGGCAACCCTGCATACCGCACTTTAACCTGGATCAAGGCAGGACCTCCATCTCCTTGAGTCCTTCGGGGGTGGGAATCCCATTTTCATCCCACCGGCGCAGGCGGTAGTACTCGTCCAGCATGACGTCGTACATCTTTTTGGTGAGTACACTACCCTTGGCCGGCCCTTCCGGAAGCGGCTCCTCCATGGTGCGCAGGGGGAGATAGTCGTCGCAGCGGCGTATACCTTCCCGAACCAGGATCAACCTCTCCAGGGCGTAGATGCGCTCGCCGATCTTCATCAGCTCCGGCGTCATATCCACCCCCGTGGCCGCCACGAAGGCTTCTCCCTGGGGATTGTCATGAAAGCCCATGGTGCTGCGCACCACCGTGCAAATGCCCAGGCTGTCGATATAGGCCCGCGTATCCTGGATCCGCTTGACCAGTTCTCCCTTGCCCTCCAGGGCGAAGCGGTCATAAGTCTTGCTGATCAGTTCGTCGCGGATGGTCCAGCCGCCCACGTTATGGCAGGCCCCGCGGCTGGAGGTGCCGTAAGCAAGCCCCATACCGTAAAACCCGCGGGGTTCATAGGCGGCAAAGGGCATCCACTTTACGTGCATCATGTAGCGGGCAGTATGGGGGAAACGGTAGGCCAGGCCGCGGAAGCCGCTACCCAGGACGGCGCCGAAGCCTTCGCCCTCGCCGATTTGGCGGATCAGCTCCACCATGGCCTCTCCGTTGCCGAAAGTCAGTTTCAACCCACCGGTATCTTCGTCGGTGAAGATGCCCCTTTCGTAACACTCCATGGCGTACGCAATAATGTTCCCCACGCTCATAGTATCGATACCGTAATCGTCGCAGAGCCTGTTGGCGGCGATTATGGCCGCAAAATCGCTCACCCCGCAAAGCGCACCCAGCAGGCCGACGGTTTCGTACTCGGGGTCGACCACCATCCCTTTGAAGGGGCCTTCCTTTACCTCGCACACCTGGGCGCAGGCTACGGGGCAGCGGAAGCAGGCCTTGCTTTTCACTTTAAAGTGGTTGGTAACGTAATCCTTGCTGATGGTTTCGACGCCGTCGAAAACCCCGGTGGTAAAATTCTTTACCGAGTAGCAGCCAAGCTCGTTTAAAATTTCGGTGTACTGGTTGGTGCCGTAGAGGGTGTGCCCCTTCCTGGTTTCATGGGCCTTGCGGACAGCTTCCCGGTTGATCTCTTTCAGCTTTTGCAGGTCGAAGACGGGGATTTCACCTTCGTTGTCGACGGCGATGGCCTTTAAATTTTTGGAGGCCATGACCAAACCGGCGCCGCCGCGCCCGAAGCTGCGGTCGCCAACCATAACATTGGCCACGCGGACCCCGACAAAGGCGGCGGGGCCGGCCATCATTACGGCGGCGCGCTTGTTCCCTATTTCCTCCTGGATCGCTTTTTCCGTTTCTCCGGTGCTCAGAGACACCAGGTGGGAGGCGTTCTTAAACTCGACCTGGCCCTGTTTTATAAACAGATAAACGGGTTCGTCGGCTCTTCCTTCGACAATTATCCCGTCGAACCCGTTTCTTTTCAAATAAGGACCTACGAAGCCGCTGCTGTTGGTGCAGAGGTAAATCCCGGTCTCCGGCGAGCGGGTGGCCAACTGAAATTTAGTAGTAGAGGGCAGCGGCAGCCCGGTTAAAGGGCTGGTAAAGATAAAGATCTTGTTCTCCGGCGACAGTGGGTCAACATCGGCCGTCAGCTCTTGGTAATAGTAGCATGCTCCCAGCCCCCGGCCGCCCAGGTACTTTTTATAGTAATCCACCGGAATCGCTTCTTCTTTGCAGCTTCTGCTAGTCAGGTCAATGCGCAGCAGTTTGCCCATGTATGCTCCTTTGAACATTGATACCCCTCCCTACAAATTCGTTGGCTGTGAAAAGACCTGCTGTGCCCTCCTTGCCCTTAACACCACCATCTTTGAGTCGCTTCAATTATAGCTCGCTCCAGATTCAGCGCCCCCTCTCGTTAAAGCTCGCAAGTTTGGCGCTTTTTGGGCTAGTCAAACTATTTAGACCGCCTATATATGCGCAAAGCCCTTCGGGCCGGAAAAATACCCCCGATTGCATTGAAATTAATGAGAATTTCTTGGTTGCTTGGAAACTTCTTTTTGCTGATGGCAGTGCTGAAAGGCATCTTCGTTGTCGCAGCGCAGGCAAGAGCATTTTTCTCCCGGCAAGCAGCATTAGTAATCATCCTATTATGTAATTATGTTATTACAAGTTTATTATAGAATAGCCGGCCTTCCCTGTCAAGTTTATATTGCCCCAATCTTCGTGGAGCCTTAGCTCAGGGGGACGTGCCTTTTGATTAATTCCCCTAGGCAAGCATACAACCATGCCGGACCAGACCGACCGAGCATCCGGTCGTTGAACCAAGGGTGAGCCAAAGCAACTGTCCCCCTGGTTCATTGGATCAAAGGCAAGCCAAAGTCACCGCCCCCTTGGTTCATGTCCTCTAGGTTCATTGGTTCAAGGGCAAGCCAAAGTCACCGTCCTCCTGGGCCACCAAGGAGCCCGGAGCAAGGCCTAATAATTAACTCAGGCTCAAGTTCGACAGCTTCGCCTGGCTTTGAATCGGAGAAAGGTGTTGCTTCATGGCGTCGTATTATCCCAGCTGTTCTCATTGCTGCAATGGCGGACTGTCAGAACTTGAGCCTGAAATATGACTAACCGGCTAGGCTGCAGCCAACCGCTGTTCCCGGCCGGCTAAGAAAACACTTCCCGCCCTTAGAGAGCACCTACCGATTCCAGCAGCCTCTTGGTAGTCTCATAGGCCGTTTTGATGACCCATTCCGGGTCTTTCTCCCAGTACTCGGGCCTGAAGGTTTCGATGGATACCATCCCGTCATAGTTCATCTCTTTCAGGGTGGTAATGTAGTTTTTCAGGTTCAGGACTCCCTCGCCCGGAAAGCAGCGGTGCTTGTGATCCAGCTCTTCCAGGGGCCGGTCATCCCCGTCGTCCACGTGCGCCACGAAGAGCTTGTCCCGATCCACCATCTTGATGTCTTCGTAGTTGTTCAGCTTGTTGTAGAGGTAGAGGTTGAAGGCGTCGACAGTTATCCCCACGTTGTCGCGGTTTACCGCCTTCACGATCTCCCAAGCCTGCCTTACCGTGCGCACACAGCAGCCGGGATTGCCCACGGGCTCAAAGCCCAGGTTCATGCCGTAGTCCTGGCCGATATCGGCCAGCTTGTTCAGCGCCTCCACGGAGTCCTCAAAGATCTCCTTCTCGCTGCGGCCGCTGGGCTCTTTCCGGTCCAGGGGCACCACCACCACGTAATGGTTGCCAATCTTCTCGCCCACCTTGCACAGGAACAGGAAGTCGTTGACGATCTTGTCCCACTCCGCCTTGGTGCAGAAGTTGATATCGTGGATGGCATTGAAGGCGTGGGGCTTGAGGCGGCTCTGGGCAAAGAAGCTCTTCAGGTCGTCTACCGTATGTCTCTGCAGATAGTCTCTGAGCATATCCATGCGGATTTCGATAAAATCAAAGCCTACTTTTTCACACAGCTCCAGGTCTTTTTCCAGGGTGGAGCACTTCATCGCGGTGGCTTCGTTGTAGCTGAGCTTCATCTGGACACCTCCATCAGGATGGATGCAAGCAAGGTTTGTTCAAAACGCTCTTATAGCCAGTAGATTCCCTTCTTGTAGTCCTGGCCGATGGCATCGGTTGCCTTTATGGCGGCGACAACTTCGTCGGGGGTTACTTTAAAGGGCTCGTTGTGAGCAGTGGAACCGATCTTGCAAGTTCCCTCGCCGACGATCTTCAGTTCATCCTCCGTAATATCGGCCATGTTCAGATCGGCCAGGGTCATGGGCAGCCCCAGCTTCAGGCACAGCCGCATCATCTCGTCGAGCTCTTCCCTGGGACGCCCTTCCAGGACGAGCATGGCCATGGTGCAGAAAGCAACGTACTCGCCGTGAAGGACGTGCTCCCGGTGGGTAAGCTCGGCAAAGCCGAAGAGGATGGCATGGTCGGCGGCAATGCCGTTGCTTTCAAAACCGATGCCGCTGAGGAGAATCACCGCTTCGATGACGTTCTCCAGGGCCTTGGTTACCTGCTTCCGCTCCACCGCCAGCCTGGCCTGGTAGCCGTAATCCATGACGATCTGGTGGCAAAGCTTGGCTATGGCGTAGGAGGTTTGGGTGAAATATCCCCCCAGGTAGTTTCGCCGGTAGTTTTCCACGCAAACCCGGGCCCCGGGGAAAGTGGAGAGGGCATCGCCGATGCCGGCGATGAGGAACCTGGCCGGAGCGTTGGCGATGACATGGGTATCCACCAGGACCATGTCGGGGTTTCTGTGGTACACCAGGATTTCGTCGAGGCGGTGGTCCTCATGGTAAACGGCCGACTGGGCGCTGGTGGAGGCGTCATTGGAGGCCGCCGTGGGCACAAGGACCACGGGCAAACCGGTGGGGATGGCCACCGCCCTGGCCGTATCCAGGATCTTCCCGCCGCCCATGCCGATCACTACGTCGCATTTATTCTCGTCCCGGATGGCGGCAATCCGGGCGATCTCCTTCTTGGTGCATTCCCCGCCAAAATCGGCAAACACCAGCTCGCACTTGCTGTCCTTGAAGCTGTTGCGCACCGTTTGTTCAAACCTTTTCCGGCCGTTGGGGCTGATAATGATTAAAAACCGCTCCCCCATCCAGGAAGTATGCTTGCAAAGATTCTCCAGTTCCTTGTATCCCTGGATATAGCGTCCCGGTGCACCAAGGATTTTTGCATCGATTTCAACCATGAAGCAGAAACCTCCCTTTGCTTTAGAAAAGATTTTTCACCAAGCCCCGCTGTCGATTTCCACAACTCGTCAAATTGACCTGAACCCGTCAATTGACCTGGACCATAACCTTCAAGGCCTTCTCCCGGTTCTGGTCGATATACTCATATGCCTGGGCAAACTCCTTGAAGCTAAAGACCTTGCTGATGAGGGGCTTTAACTGGACCTTCTTCTGCCCAAGCAATTCGATGGCCTTGCGGAAATCGTCTTCCCTGTACATCAAGGAACCGATCAACTGGAGTTCCCGGTCTTGAACGAATCCCAGGTCCACGGCTACCGGGCGGGAGTAGACGCCCACCACGATGATCTTGGAACCCTTGCGGGCATTGCTGATGGCCTGCCCGATGGTGGTCTCCGAGCCGACGCACTCCAGGATAAGGTCCGCCTTGTCCGGGCCGAACTTATCGGCGATGGCCTGCTCCAGAGACTCCCGGGAGGTATTGACACAGTGATCGGCGCCGCACTGTTTGGCCAGCTCCAGCCGGTAATCGCTGAGATCGGTAATCATGACCTGGCCGCCCATGGCTTTGGCCACCTGGGCGGTTAAGTTGCCAATGGTGCCTGCCCCCAAAACCAGGATTTTTCCGTATTCGGACAGGCCGCCCCGGCCCAGGGCATGCACGGCCACCGCCAGGGGCTCAACCATGGCCCCTTCCAGGAGATCCACCTCTTCGGGAAGGGGCAGCACCATCTCCTGGCTTATTTTAAAATACTCCGCAGCGACACCCTCCGTTTGAAAGCCCAGCACTTTCAACCCGTCACAAATGTGGTAGCTGCCGGTCCGGCAGGGGTAGCATTTTCCGCAAAACACCTGGGGCATTATGGTAACCTTGTCCCCGGCTTTAAACTTGTGGACGTTGTCGCCCACTTTTACTACCTCTCCGGAAACCTCATGCCCCTGGACCACGGGATAGGAGGTATAAGGATGTTGACCATGATACACGTGAATATCAGACCCGCAAATGCCGATATAGCTGGTGCGAATCAGGACTTCTCCGGAACCTATCTCGGGCAGAGGGACCTCCCTGAACTCGATCTTCCCCGGTGATTGCATGATCGCCTGTAGCATAGCTAAAACCTCCGCGTATTCTGGAATAACCGCTTCCCGGTTTAAGGTGGACCGCCCGGGGCAGCTCTTGGCACAAGCTTTTCATGAACGGCAAGGCGTCGGCGGCCCCGCCGTTGACGCCAACGGCGGCCGGCAACCCCAAAGACAAGCCTTTAATAAATCAGCTGCAGGGCGCGGCTGTCAAGCCGTTGACGCCAACGACGGCAGACGGTCCTTAGAAGAAGCTTCTAACAAATTGCAGGGCGTTTACCGCTTCCCGGTCCAGATCGGCGCCGGGCGTAATCTCCCGCCATACGCGAATATCTTTGCCCACCTGGCCGCCGCTCATCACAAAGGGTTCCATCACAATGGGGCCTTTATAATTAATTTCCTTTAAAGCGCCGAAAATATCCCGCCAGGGCAGGAAGCCCATCCCCGGCGGTCTCCTGTTGTTCTCCCCGATGTGGAAGTGCCCCAGGGCTTCCCCGGCTTTCCGGATAGCCGCCGGCATGCTATCTTCTTCGATATTCATATGAAAAGTATCCAGCTGTACTTTTAGATTGGGACTGCCGACCATTTCGATATAGGCCAGGGCCTCGTCGCAGGTGTTGATGATGAACTGCTCAAAGCGGTTGAGGCATTCCAGGCAGTAAGTGATCCCGAAGTCTTCGGCTACCTTGATCACTTCCCGCATGCTGGCCGCGCTGAGCTCGGTGTACTCCTTCTTGTTTTCCGCTGCATCCTCGGGGATCACCGACCAGCCCCCGTAGGTAACCCCACCCAGAAGGCTTGCCCCGGCATTGTGAACCCCTTCCAGCAGCTTTTTCAGATATTCGATACCCCTTCTCCTGGTGCTCTCATCCCGGGAAGAGATGTCATACTGTCTCGGCAGGCCCAGGGAAAAGGTCAAGTCAACGTTGTACTCCCTGCTGAGCTGCTTTAGCTCCTTTACCTTATCCGCCGCCATATTCTCCAGCGCTACCGCCGGCAGCTCCATGATGTCGAATCCCAAATCCGCGGCCTTTTTGATGTAGTAAGCAAAATCGGCGTCCCAGTCCTTTTCCCAGTAAGCGAAATAGATACCTACTTTGTTGTCCATGTTTTGAGGCTCCTTCTTTAGAGTTTGATCGGGGCAAGCAGCAACTTGCCGTTTCAGAGGATGTTGTTATCTTGAGATGCTGTTATTACAAGTTTTGCCAAAAAAAATGGCCTTCTTCACCTCCCTTAACCGGCCTCCAGTACTATAATTTGAAAATTGTCGGGTAATATGTATCCGCCAGGTTTTGACCGGGAGTACGCACCAACTCCACGGCAAAGCCGCTGCGGTCGCCGCGATGCTTCGCTTCATAGTATTCTACAGGCTGCTCGTTTTCCAAGTAGCTGACACTTCTGAGCAGCAGCAGGGGAGAATTTTTGGGGATCTCCAGCATTAAGGCAACATCTTCGGTGGCGGCAATGGCTTCAATGCTGCGACGGCTGGAAACGATCTTCAAGCCGTATTTCATTTCCAGGGTATCGTATAAAGACTGCTTGGAAAAATCTTCTTTAATAAGGCCGGGGCAGAGGGAGTGGGGTATATAAGAAGTGACGTAAACAAAGGGCTCCTTGTTGACAAAGCGCAGGCGCACCAGTTTAAATACTTTGTCTCCCGGAGCTAATTGCAGTTTTTCCGCAATTTTTTTGTTGGCTTCGATTACGGAAAAATCGATAATATTATTCTTAACTTCCAGGTCCTGTCCGGTCATATCCTTGTGAAAGCCGTAAAGCCTTTGCATCAGGTTGCCGACAATCTTGGGGCGGGCCACAAAAGTCCCTTTGCCCTTGCTCCTGGTTAACAACCCTTCGTTAACCAGTTCGTTCAGCGCCTGCCGCACCACGGTCCGGCTGACCCCGTGATCCCGGCACAACTCCATCTCGGAAGGAATTTTTTCTCCCTCTTTAAGCTTATTCTCTTCAATCAGGTATTTCAGATATTCTTTTAGCTGGTAATAGTATGGAATTACGCTTTCCCGATCTATCCCCTTTGGAGCTTGCACGCCGCCTTTAACCTCCAAAAAATCTCCCCCAAACCTCAATATTACCCTAATAATCACAACATTTGATTATATATGGAAAATTTTTCTTTGTCAACCATTTCATTCAACATTCAAATAAAATTGACAAAATTGCCGGGTAGGGTATTACTATTCAGAATATTCAATCTAGTTGACAAAGTTGACGTGCCAGGCACTGGAGTGTCCGCGGGGCGGACACTCCAGTCAGGCCTCAGGCTTTCCCTAGTACTGTACCGCCAGCTTCTTCCCCTGCTTCGACGATTCGTTAATAGTGTCGATGATCACGGCCACCTTGTAGCCATCCTCGAAGGTAGCCGCCCGGGGAGCTACCGGCTTGTCGTTGGCCACGCAATCCAGGAAGTGGGCGATCATGTTGATATGGCCGTGCTCCCAGCCCAGGGTGTGTCCCGGCGGCCACCACACGTTCATGAAGGGATGGTTGGGCTCGGTGGCGCAGACCCTGGTAAAGCCGAGAACCCTGGGATCGGCCGATTCGGACAGATAGATGTCCAGGAAGTTCGGCTCTTCCACGTTCCAGGCCAGGCTGCCCTTGGAGCCGTAAATCTCAAAGGAGAAGCGGCTGCGCCGGCCGTTGGCCACACCCAGGCTCTGGTAAACGCCCGTTACTCCATTGGCAAACTCCACCATGGAGAAGAAGCCCTCGTCCGCCGTCACGTCGATGGGGCCGTTCTTGGAATTTCTTACCTTGTTGTAGGTCCTGACCATGCCGTGCACGGACTCCACCTCGCCGATTAAAAACCGCGACATGTCGATGAGGTGGGAAGTAATCCCCTGGGCAACTCCCGACCAGCCGATATACCAGATGTCCTCCGCCGGCGTATTCTCATCGCTGCCGTGGTCCTGGTAATAGTTCCCGGAGAAGTGATAGATCTTGCCCAAGACGCCGTCCTGAATTAAATCGTAAGCCAGTTGAACGGCCGGGAAGAAGCGGTAGTTAAAGCAGCACAGGTGCTTTACCTTGGCTTCATTTACGGCGTCCAGCATTCTCTTGGCATCCCGGGCGCCGACGGCCAGGGGCTTTTCACAGATAACATGCTTGCCGGCCTTGGCCGCTGCGATGGAAGGCTCCACGTGGATACGGTCGGGGGTTACGTTGTCAAATACGTCCACCCGGGGGTTGTTAATGATCGCCTCGTAGCCTCCCACTCCCTGCTGGTAGCCAAACCGCTGGGCGGCCAGTTTTCCCTTCTCTTCGGTAGAGCTTCCGATCACTACCAGTTCCGGCTCCCAGTTGCTGGTGGGCCAGAACATATACCGGGCCGTAATATAGGCATTGGTGTGGGCCCGGCCCATCCATCCCGCACCCAGCATGCCAATCCCGATTTTTTTGCGTTCTGCCATTATATAAACCTCCCTGGATATAATGATCCCTTGGCTAGCTCCTCGCCGGTTCCAGCCCCGGCGAGGGCGCTACAGTTCCTCCATTTCCAAAGCAAACACCCGGCTCATAAAGTCCAGCTCCACCGCCTTGTCGCCCTGGATCAGGCAATTGTGGTGCGAGTACAGCTTTTTGACCATCTTGTGCCCATCGGCCACCCTCACCAGCGCTCCGTTGCGGCAATCGGAACCGGGATACTGGACATACTTTTCCAGCTCCGCCTTGATTACCTGAATCTTTTGGAAAGAGGGATGGAGCTTGGCCAGAGTAATAGCTCCCGTAGCCATGCGCGCATCCAGGGCCATGGCGTTCTTGTCGACGATTTCCAGAACCGGAGGCCTCAAGGTCCAATCGGTGGCAAAGGACTTGGGCATCAAGCCCATGTAACCGCAGTGCACCACCAGGAGGTGCTTGTCCGGTTCCTTAACCTCCGGAAACTTGTCAATTTTCTCATGCTTCAGAGCGGCCATGCCCAAGAGGAAAGGATAGACATTGCTCATCATGACCGGCGCCTTTAAGGACCGGTGGACGATAAACTTGGTTATAAGGGAGATGGTATCCGCTTCGCAAGCCCACATGATCCCTTTTTCCTCAAACAGGGCGGTCCAGGCAAAGCAAGGGGTGGTGTCGGAATAGAATGACTCGTTCAAACAGTTGGAACCCACGCCCTTGATCCTGCTGTCCTGCTCCAGATCCCTTTTCACGGCCAGGTACATCTTTACCGCACTGAAAATTTGCTGCTGGGAGAGACCTTCGACGGGCGTCTTCGCGCTCCATTCCTCCCAGGCCCGGGCCGCTTCGGCATCGGAAATCTTTTTGGCGTCTTCGCTAAGCTTCTTCCAGCTTTTCTTGATAATCTTTACGCCAAATTTATCTTCAATGGCGTTGGTGCATTCATCCTCCCACCAGTAGAACCGCTTGAATATTTCCGCCTGCATGCCATCCCCGGGATTGTCCTGATAAACCAGGAACCTGGTATCCTTCAGCTCGCGCTTGGCGCTGAGAGCGCGGCAGATTGTTTTGGTAATCTCAAGCTCATAGGGGGCCAGGGTTTCAATTCCCTTGGCATTCAGGTAAGTGATAATTTCCCAGTCCCACATGGCGACGGTGCCAAACTCGGAGGTAATGATGACGATGGGTATATCGATCTTGGCGATCTTGTCCGCCTGCCGGTAAGCTTCACCGATAAGGACCGGGAAAAGGGCGGCATCGGCATCGGGAAGAGGGTTGCCCAGCGCTACCGGCTCCAGGATCTCGGCTTCTTCTTTGAGCAGTTCCTTGATGCAGTTTACCTGCCGGTCAAATTCCTCGTCTCTTTTCCCTTGAAAGTATAGGGGCACTAACCTTGCCTTCATCTATTTCCCCTCCCAAAAATACCGTCCAGACCGGATTGCTCCAGTCCTTGGTGCTTGCTCTTCCGGGTCGGAGCGGCGGAGAGCCGCTCCGACCCGGAAGCTTCGACCTCTTCCTTCTCCCACGCTTAGCTGTCGATAAACAGCAGTCCCGGTCTTTCGAATTTGATGCCGTCAACTTCCTTGTAGATCTTCGGGAAGCTGACGGGCCGGGTTACAAACAGGGGGCCTTCTTCGGTAACGATGAAAGCGTCCTCAGTTTTCGTTCCGTCGATGACCGGGTTGAAGCAGTAGCACTGGTTTACCTGGGTAATTCCGTGGGAGGTAGGCGTAATAACGTAATCGCGGTTGTTGTATCCCTGGGGCCCGCCTTGTCCGTGCAGCCTCCACATCTCGCCGTAGCCGAGATCTTCGTAGGCCTTCTTATTGGCATGGTAGGCATTGATATCGTCCTGGCCGATCTTGACCGCGGCAATGGAGCGGCACTCGATCTCGCAAGTATCGTCATACTGCTTGGCCAGTTGCGGGTCTTTCTTCCCAAAGTGGACCATCCGGGTGACGGTGGTGATCAGGCCCTTGTAGCGCCCGTTCACGGAAATTTGCAGGTGCTTCTCCAGCTTCTTCCCCGTGGGGATTCCGTGGCGATACTTGTAAGCCCGCTCATCGGCGGAGACCAGGAATAAGACCTGGTCAATATTGTGTTTCCACAGCGCTTCGCACAAGCCCCCGGTAATCTCGTACTCGGTCATGCCCGGCTTAACGGAGGCGATATATTCCTCCAGGGCCGCCGAGAGGGTCTTGCCCAGGTAGAGATAGCGGCCGATTTCATTGTCGGTGAGAGTGTAGCGCAGCGGGTTGATTTTTTCATTGATAACCTTGGCGCTGCCAAAGGGCAAGTCGCTTCCCACCTTGCTCAAGTCGCCGACGATTTCGGCAACTATATCCGGGGCCTTGTTTTCGTACCATTCGTGCTCCAGGACCTTGAAGCCCAGCTCTTCCATCTGCTCCTCTTCCCGGTAGCGCCGCGCTTCAATAACGCTGGTAATAGCATAAAGCCCGTCCCTGGTAACGAGAATGGAGACAACTCCAGGCTCGACACACAAGGTGACGGAGCTTTTTCCGCCCGCCGTTATCCAGCTGAAGTTGGAGTGCTTGGTAAGAAGCAGGCCATTAAGCCCTTCCCGATCCAGCATCTCCCGAACCCTTTTAACCTTTATAGCGATCTCTTTGCGCCGGCCTTCCAAAGACGCATCTTCCTTATACTTGCACTGGCACTCGTTCATATTTCCTCTCTCCTTGTAAAACTTTATTCCGGGGAATGAAAAGCTTAAAGCGCTTTTATTCCCGAATTGTTTTCCTCTGGCTATCCTTTTTGGCAAGCCACTTGCGGAAGTATCTGGGAGCTAATAGTTAGGGTGAAAAGGGGAACACCGTCAAAGGCTTCAAATGCTTGTCCGGGCAATCCACAGATCTTCTATTTTGGAATGCAGCGGTGTCCTTTTGTCTCATGTTCCCCTCCCATCAATCCTGCTTCATGGAAGCTGCCTCCTGGCTGCATCTTTGCTTCGACCGGCCGAATGGCGTCATGCTGCCGTTTTCCTACGTACCTGCTGCGTACCTGTAGTCTTCCGATTGATGGGAAGAGATGTCGGTGTTCCCCTTCACCTTCCATTAGATAGAAATTGGAGGCGATGCGGCACCAGCTATCTGGTTACCACGATCTCTCCTTCTTTCATAACCATTTTGATCTTCTCTTCCTGGCCCAGGATGCTGATATCCTTCAGCGGATCCCCGTCGATAAGGAGGATGTCGGCAAACTTCCCGCTTTCCAGGGTGCCTGTCTTGTCCTCAATGCCGATGGCTTCTGCGGCGGTCTTGGTGCCGGCAACCAGGGCCTGCATCGGGGTCATCCCCAACTCCACGAACATGCGCAGCTCGTTAAAGTTGTCATAGCCCTGGCGGATGAAGGGACATCCGGCATCAGAGCCGAAGGACATCTTGACTCCTTTTTCCATCAGCATCTTGAAGTTCTTCTTCCTGAATTCCCAGGTCTGAATGGCCTTTTCCAGCTGCCAATCCGGCACCCGGCCTGCTCCTTTCTCGGCAATCACGCGCACGTACCAGTTGGTCCCTTCCAGGATGACATTGTTTTCCACCATCATTTCCGCGCACTCTTCATCCATAAAGAAGCCGTGCACGATGATATCGGCTCCCGCTTTGATGGCGTTTTTAATGGCTACGGGACCCTGGGCGTGGATCATGACCTTTTTGCCCATCTTGTGCGCTTCTTCAGCAGCCGCGGTCAGCTCTTCCAGGGTGGCCTGGGCCGCCGTGGCAATACCGGGGCTGATGACGTCTCTGCTGGCCACCAGCTTAATAAAATCCGTGCCGTTGTAGATATTCATGCGGGCCATCTTTCTCCACTGATCCGGCCCGTCCACGTGGACGGTAGACTGTTCGGGATGAATGGGAATATTGGCCAGCCAGGGCGGCAGGAAGTAGCCGTGACCGCCGGTTACCGTCAGGTGATATCCGGCCGCGAAGTACCGCGGACCGACGATGTCGCCCCTGTTAAGGGCATCCCGCAAGGCCACCTCCAGCCAATTCCACCCGCAGCCCCCGTCTTTCAGGGAGGTAATCCCCATTTCCAGGGTCTTCTTTAAGCGGGGAATGCATCTCAGGGTAAGGGAGAGGGGGTTGTTCTTTAAGAACATGGAGGTGAATTCGTCCCCTGCTTCCCCGTCGGTGTAGATGTGAACGTGGCTGTCGATCAATCCGGGCATTACCGTTTTGCCGGAAGCATCGATAACTTTAACCTTTTCCCCTTCAGGAACCTTTACTTCGTTGGCCCTGCCAACAGCGGCAATTTTGTCGTCTTCGACTACGACAACGGCATTCTCCACGGGAGGCTTGCCCGTCCCGTCAATCATCGTTCCGCCTTTAATGACGATTGTACTCACCGAATGGCACTCCTTTCAGCACATTTTTTCTCCGCCAATATGTCAAGACAGTCATATAAATTTGCCGCCTAGTACCTTTTCGTTTATAAACGCCACCTCCCCACCTTGCTGCTAGTTCCCCAGCTCCCTCCCTTCTTCTTCGTTTATTTTATTCGTCTTAGCGGCAAAAAAACGGCCAGCTTTATCCGTTATTGGGACAACCTTTCTCTAAAGGTGTTGATTAGGATGGCGATAAAGACGATGACCCCTTGCACAAAGTCGGTGTAGTATCCGCCAACCCCGCCGGTTCTTACAATCATCACGATCAACTGGACCAGGTAGGCACCGGCGATAACGTTAATGAGGTTCCCTTTTCCCCCGTTCATGCTGACACCGGCAATAACGGGTGCGGCAATGGCAGGCATAAGCCATTCCACAGCAAACCGGGCCGATACAAAGCCCATCCTGGCCGAGAGAACATAACCCGCCAGAGCGGCAAAAACGCCAGACATTACAAAGGCGATGATTTTAATTCTATCTACCGGAATACCCATGGCCGCGCAGGCATCGGCGTTTCCACCCACCAGATACATCCTGCGGCCCGTTACCGTCCGCCGGGCAAAGATTATGGCCAGGATAAGAACCAGCACAAAGAAGGGAATCAGCAAAGGTATACGCCCAATGACATTAAATCTCCCCATAAACATCCAGGCGTCGGGAAGGCCGGTCTTGGCGGCACCCTTGGTAACGATAAGCACAAAACCGCTCAACATCCACCACACGGCCACCGTTTGGATCAGGGAGGGTATTTTCATCTTGGTAACCATCAACCCGTTGAAAATCCCCACCACCACACCAAACAAGAGAACGAGTATCATGGCCAGGGGGACGGGAAGTCCGGCTTCCCACAGCATGATGGAAATCATGGGCGAAAAAGCGGCCACGGCCACAATGGACATGTCAATTTCGCCTACCAGCATGGCGAAAGTCATTCCGAAAGCAAGAAGACATACCGTGGTTCCCTGAACCAGAATGGTCACCATCGTCGTTGAAGTAAAAAGATTCGGCACAATAATACCCGCGACAATATAGAGAACAATGAACATGATCCAGGTGTAATATTCCCCCAGAAAATTCCTGATGGATTTACCCCGGCTGTTTGATTTGCTGTTGGCAAGCTCCACTTGCTTCTACCTCCTAAACATAGAATCTAAGCAATGTGTTTGTTGATTCATTGGCACAAAATAGCATTTATTCTTGGGGAAGCATGAATTCTACGATTTGATCAACGCTTACTTCTTCCGTATCACCATAAAAGATCTTTTCGCCCCCCCTTAAAACCATGATCTTGTGGGTTAAATTCTTAACCAGTTCCAGGTCGTGGGAAACAATAATCATGGTCACATTATGCTGCTGGTTCACTTTTTTGAGGAAATTGACGAGCTCTTCACGCCCTTCGAGAGACAGCAAGGTGAAAGACTCGTCCAGCAAGAGGATCTTGGGATCGGATTCGATAGCCCTGGCGACGGCGATGATTTGCCGTTCTTCTCCGGACAGTTTGCCCACTTCGCATTCTAAATCAATAGACAGCCCGTATTTTTCAATTGCTTTTCTCGTCAACTCTTTCATCTGGTTGATATCCAATAATTTAAAAGGACCGACCCCTTTTCCGGTTATCTCCCGGCCCATAAAAAAATTCTCCCAGGCCGTAGCCATATCCACCAACTCCAAGAACTGGTGAGTAATGGCCACTCCTTCCTTCATGGCGTCAGCGGAACTTTTGAACTGAACGCGCTTATCTTCAATGTATATCTCGCCACTGGTTGGTTGAAGATAACCGCAGAGAATCTTCAAAAGAGTAGACTTCCCGGCGCCGTTATCCCCCACCAGCCCCAGAATTTTTCCTGCCTCGAGTTCAAATGAGACATTCTTTAAGGCTTTGATCATGCCAAAATTCATTGAAATATTATTTGCTCTAATCATTATCATGAACTCTTTTCACTCCTCTCCCTCTGCCTGCCGAATAACAACCGGAACATGCAATGCATAAGACCAGTTGGAAAGGTTGTAGAAAAAGCATTTGATCATCCGGCCAATCCCATGGCCAGCTTAAAGATATGCCCGCTGTCGGCAGCTTCCACATCGAAATGGCCCACAATACGGCCCCTGCGCATGACCATCACTTCGTCAACAAAGTCTTTGATCTGCTCAAACCACTGGGTAGTAATAATAATGGAGGTACCCCTGGATTCCCTGGCATCTTTGAGAATGGCAAAAATGTCGTTAATTACCCTTTGAGACAGCCCGTGGTAGGGCTCGTCCAGCAGGAGAAGCTTCGGGTTGGTATCAATGGCCCGGGTTACGGCTACAATCTGCCTCTGTCCACCGGAAAGCTGTCTTACTTCCCGGTCCACATCAAATTTATGGCCGTAGCCGGAAATGGTCTTTTGGGTGGTCTCCCGCATTTTTTTAAGATCCAGCAGGGTAATCGGTCCGGATTTCCTGGTCAATTCCCGGCCCAGGTAAAAGTTTTCCCAAATCGAGGCAATATCCACCAGTTTAACGAACTGGTGCACCATGGCCACACCGCTGTCATAGGCATCGGAAGGGTTTTTAAAATCCGCCTTCTGACCGTCCAGATAAAATTCCCCGCTGTCCGGCTGCAGCGCTCCGTTTAGAATGCTGAGGAGGGTGGTCCTGCCGGCGTTGTTATCGCCAACGATGCCGAAAACTTTGCCCCGGGGAAGGGTGAAGGAAACATTGTCGAGAGCTTTAATGGTCCCAAAGCTCTTGGAAAGATTTTTTACTTCCAACATTGGGTTCTCATTAGACATTTCAATTCCCCCGATCCGGTTCGCAATCAATGATTAATCTTAAAGGTGTTTATCTTGCCATAATGCTCCCCCGAAGGGGAACATTATGGCAAGAATTATCATCCAACTACTAACTGCTACTCGCTGTTCCGGCTTACTGCTTCTTAAGCCATTCCTCGTACTCGGCAATCAACTGATCGCACCACTCCGGTCTGGTTCCCTTGGCTTCAAATTCGGGGATGGGATCCAGGTCAGGGCCGACCACCTTGATACTGCTGTGTCCCCACAGCTCCCAGGTGTTCACATTGTTGCGGTCAATCCGCGGTGCCGGGGTGGTTCCTGTCGGGGTCTGGGAATCGGCAATGTTTTCCACGACCATAACTTTGTCGGTGCCGCCCCAGTAGCATCCTTCAGGCTGCTTGACTTCCAGAGGAATGGGCACTTTGTGCAGTTCATAGGGTTCGGACTGGTAGGAAGGATCCTTCAAGAGGTGTTCTTTGGCAATTTGCCAGAGAGACTTGGCGATGGAGTCCGGAGTTTGCGAGTAGACAACGTCGATTAACCCATTTCTGAGCCACATCAGAGTCGAGGTCTTGCCGTCGATGGAGCCAACCCATACGTGGTTGGGATCGCCGACATAGTAGAGCTTGCCGTGTTTCTGGAGGGCTTCCAGGGCTCCCAGGAGGTAAGCTCCGTCGCTGCCGGAGAGGATGGCGTCAACGTTGGCAGCGGCGCCACCAAGAGCGGCATCAATGGCGTCCGCCCAGCCATCGGGCTCAAAACCGCCGGTGACTTCGATGAAGTTAACGTTGGGGTAGTTCTCCTTGATCCAACGGAAGCCGTCCTGTCTCAGTTTCCAGCCATGAGAGGAGAGGTCCCCGTTGAGGGCGACAACAGTTCTGCCGTCCGCGGAGCCGTACTTCTCTTCCAGCCACTGGACGCATTCCTTGGCCAGGGCCAAGCCAGCATCGTAGTCGCTGTACTGGGCACACAGGCTGGCCTTGCCGGTAATGGCGTCTTTGTAGACAACTACCGGGCAATGGTACTCTTCCTCGGCAATGCGGATGGCCTCATTGACCCCTTCGCGGCTTACCGGGCAGATAAAGAGGATATCGGCCTGCTGCGCGTAGGTGATAATCTGCTCATACTGGGTGGTGTCAGATCCTTCAGCCGTAGCGAATTCGAAATTCCAGCCGTCGGCTTCAATAGGCTGCTTTAAGTATTCCACCAGCGTAGTCCACCAGTGTTCGCCGGTATAGGGCATTAACAGCCATACGGTTTTCCCGTGCTTGAATTCGCCCGTGGCTTGCTGATCGTCCTGGCTGCATCCGACTAACAAGAAAGCTGCCAATGATAATGCTATGACCAGCATTACAAGCAAAAACGGTACTCTCTTCATCTCATCCTTTTCCTTTCTTGTTTTTTTGCCCCCACTCAAGGGATAACGTCAGAAGCCAACAATTTAATTTGTTTCTTCTATCCGGCTCTGTTAACCACCCCCCTCATGCAAGTCTTTTTATTAGTAGCAAAACCCCTCCTTTTCTGAAAATTTTGATTTACAAAAACAATACTCCCTTTCGTCCTGCTTTTTTAAAGCAAAGCTTTGTAATCTTGTTTCCCCAAAATCCTGTCATCCTGTAATGATAATATTACTTAGCTAAAGTATATTACGCTCCTTAGAACTTGTCAACCTGTCGCCGCCTCCCAATTTTTCCGTAAACCCCTCAGAGTTACCCAATAAAGCGGCCAAAAGATTGGAAAACAACGATTTAAGCCCCGGGAGAGCATAATTCTGGCGCAAAAAATGGAAGCTCGACCTTATCTTCGCCGGGCAGCCGGTATAACAGGAAGGCAAAAGGGTTTTGGCAATTGTAGGAAGAATATAAAAATACACTGATAAAATAAAATA
>Ga0116169_1000632_pt1 | contig 34398 bp, 21 predicted proteins | sample AD_UKC130_MetaG_FD_89796 | JGI IMG/M metagenome (GOLD analysis project Ga0116169, IMG submission 89796) | Active sludge microbial communities of municipal wastewater-treating anaerobic digesters from Canada - AD_UKC130_MetaG | ecosystem: Engineered > Bioreactor > Anaerobic > Digestate | place...
CGCTGAAGAGAAGGGGAAGCTGGAAACTGTGCTGGCGCAGATGGCCGACGGTATCATCGTGACTGATACGCGCGGGCGAATCGGCGTCGTCAACCCGGCCTGCGAGCGCCTCCTTGGCATCCCCGGGGGCTCCATGCTCGGGCAGCAGGTGTATGGCCCGACGTTCAACCCGGACCTTCAGCGCGCGGTGACCCGGGCTCTCGCGGGCGAGACGGTGGAGGAGGAGGTCCGGCTCCATCACCCGCAGCCGATGGTGCTGGGCGTGCACGCCTCCCCGTTTCGCGACGCCGAGGGGCTGACCCAGGGCGCGATCGTCCTCGTGCAGGACCGCACCGAGATGCGCCGCGCTGTTGAGCTGCAGCGCGAGTTCATCGCCAACGCCAGCCATGAACTCCGCACGCCCGTCGCCTCGCTCCAGGCAACCGTCGACACGCTCATTGATGGCGCCAAGGATGACCCCGGCGCTCGCGACCGCTTCCTCGAGACGCTATCGCGCGAGACGGCGCGCCTCTCCTCCCTCCTGACGAACCTGCTGGACCTCTCTCGCCTGGAGGCCACCGGCCCGGTGAAGAAGAGCCTGGTCGATCTCGCCGGCGCGTGGCAAGACGTACTCGCGCTCGCTTCACCGCTGCTCGCCGTGCGAGAGCTCGATATTCAGGCCGACATTCCGGAGGGGCTGGCGGTGCCCGCGGATTACACCCAGTTGATCCAGGTTCTAGCGAATCTCCTGGATAACGCCATCAAGTACACCCCGGACGGCGGCGAGATCCGCGTGTCCGCGTTCCAGGATGGGGAGCACGTCTGCATCCGGGTCTCCGATACCGGCGTGGGGATTCCGGAGGCGGATCAGGCGCGTCTCTTCGAGCGCTTCTATCGCGTCGATAAGGCGCGGTCGCGTGCCCAGGGGGGCACCGGCCTCGGCCTCGCCATCGCCCGTGAAGCCGTGGAGGCGCACGGCGGCACTATCACGGTAGAGAGCGCGCCGGGGAAGGGGAGCGCCTTCCTCGTCACTCTCCCGGCGACGCTTTCGGACGAGCCCGCGCCCGCCTGAGCCCGCATTATTCGTTAGAATAATGAAAAGAAGTCTCTCTGCCGAGTGTGGCGCGGCTTCGCGGGCACTGCCCCCGAAAACATTCTGCCACCGGACGCTCGTGGCGGCAACAGCGTGCCACCAGGCAAGAGACTTCTTTTGAAGTATTCTGGTGAATACTTCGGGTGAGAGGGGCAGGCGCGCCTGGCATGAGCTGCGTCTATTTGGTCGGTTCTTCGACCGCTGTGCCCTGGGAGGGCAGGCGCGCGGGGCAGATGCAGACCTCATCCGCCCGGATCTGGCGCGTGCCGGTGCTGGCACCCCAGGCACGGATCACAAGCCCGGGCGTGATCTCATCGAAGGCAGCGGGGTCGCCATAGCGACGGACCTGTGCCCGGCTGGCGTCTACGGTGAAGAGCCCATCGCGCCGCGACTGGACCGTCAGCTTTCGCCCGCTTGCGATCGCGGTCACCGTGCCGGTGATGCCCAGGTTGGTGTTGCGGAAACCCGCCACGCGCCCCGGCTCGGGGGTGGTGGGGCAGATGCACACCTCCTCGGCAGTGATCTGTCCCGCCGTGCGCGTCCCGAAAGCTGTGACTACCTGACCGGGCTTCACCGCGTCGAAGTTCACCACGCGGCCAAGCTGGCGGATCGTGGCGTTGCGGGCGTTGACGGTGAACCGGCCATCGCGCTGCGAGAGGATCACGAAAGAGCGTCCCTCGGGCGCTGCCTGCACGGTGCCGGTCACCGCTTGCCAGCGTTGGGCCGCAGGGCGAGAGTCCTCCCTCATCGCCTGTCCGGCATAGAGCGCCGCCGCACCAAGAAGAGCAACCGTTACAACCGCAATCGCTTTCCTCATGCCCCCTCCTCCCAATCATTTACAGGCACATGGGAAGGGCCCGCCGATGCCCAATACGCCAGGCCTGGCAGGGTGGCATTGCCTGCGCCCTGGCCACTGGGCGTGCAACGAGAGAGCCACGGTAGGCGGGCCTAGCCCGCCCTGGGTGCAGGGACCGTGCCAAAGACCAAACGATGGTCACGGGGATCTGGGGAAACGGGGAGGATCTGGATGAGGAAGGGGGCGCCGTTCGTCTGCCGCCTCATCGGAGCCCGCGGGTAGCTGAGAGACGCGACAACGGGTCCCCGGGGCCTCGCCGGTGTGGTGGGGAGCCGTTGTCGCGGGACAATAGCTGTGCTGGCGTGGGCTACGCACCCTCCGCGGGCGCTTCCTCGCCGGCGAGGAGCGGTACTCGAATGGTGATCCGAAACTCGCGGACCCGGCCTCCCTCCTTGTCATCCTTCTCCGCGGCGCTGTAGGCCGTGAGGAAGGCCGAGGGATAGTTCTCCGTCAGGTAGCCGCGCAGAGACGCGTGAACACGGTCAAAATCAGCGCGCTCGGCGACGCGGAAGGTCAGCCGGAAATCGCGCACTGGCCCCAGCTCCTTGTCCTCCTTATCGGCAGCGCCGAAGGCGTGGATCATCGCGTTGTGCTGGGTGACCAGGAAGCCGCACAGCTCGTTCTTGAGCTCCTCGTAGGATGGCATTTGGTGATGGTCTTTCCTCTCATCGATGGCTGTCAGGGGACATGCTTGTTTCATTCTTTCGCGGTTGCGGCGCCCGGTTCCTATGCGAGGTGGCGGAGGGCAGGCGGTTTGAAAGTGGGTCAACCGGCGGTATAACTCCCTATCGAGCGCGGGTGGCGGCGATGGAGGGAGAGAGGATGCAGCTAGCTGGCAAGGTGGCCCTCGTCACGGGGGCGGGCTCTGGAATTGGCGAGGCCTCGGCGGTTCTCTTCGCGCGCGAGGGCGCGCGCGTTGGGGCGCTCGACCGGACACACGAGAAGCTGCAGGCGGTGGTGGGCCGGATCGAGCAAAGTGGTGGGGAAGCCATGGCGCTCGTGGCAGACGTCTCTCATCCGGGCGAGATGGAGAGCGCCATCCGGGAGCTCACGGATCGCTGGGGCCGGCTCGATATCGTCTTCGCCAACGCGGGGATCAACGGCGTGTGGGCGCCCCTGGATGCGCTGTCGCCCGAGGAGTGGAACCGCACGCTCTCCATCAACCTGACCGGGACCTTCCTCACGGTGAAATACGCCGTGCCCTACCTAAAGCAGAACGGCGGATCGGTGATCATCACCTCCTCGGTGAACGGTACCCGCGTCTTCAGCAACACCGGCGCGACTGCCTACTCCTGCTCGAAGGCGGGGCAGGTGGCTTTCGCGAAGATGGTTGCCGCGGAGTTGGCCCCACATCGGGTGCGGGTGAACGTGATCTGCCCGGGCGCCATCCGGACGGATATCGGTGAGAGTACCGAGCAGCGGGATCTGGAAGGGGTGGGCACGCCCATCGAGTATCCAGAGGGAAAGATCCCGCTGACGCACGGCGCGCCGGGCACGACGAAGCAGGTGGCGCAGCTGGCGCTCTTCCTGGCATCGGAGGCGTCCAGTCACATCACCGGCACCGAGGTGTGGATTGACGGCGGGGAATCGCTCGTCGTCGGCTGAGACCCGCGGCAGCGCCGGCCGGGCGGGCATCCGGGATGCAGCCTCCACGGCGGCTATTGGCCGCCGTGGAGGAGCCGCGCCGTGACCAACTACTCGCGCTCGTGCTGCTTCCCTTTATCGATCAGCTCGCGGACGCGCTGGCCCCCCTTATGGCCCAACTCTTCGTAGCCTTCGTGGCCCAGCTCTTCCTTCCGAGCCTGGCCCAGCATCTCGCCCGCTTCGCGCATCTGCTCGTGAAGCCTCTTCTTTTCCTCCTTCTTGCGCATTGATCCTTCCCTCTCTGCACCGCAGCCGGCCGTGGCGTCGAGACTGCACGGCAGCGCAATGCTTCTCCGCTGCCTCTCTTTCCACACGACACCGCACGTGAAACGGCGCGAGCATGGCGCGACCAATCGGGTCCGGCGGCGGAATGGAGACCAGCCCAAACATGGAAGCGCGGGGCCCCCGCCCTCGCCCCCGCGCGGGGGACGCGCAACCCGGCGCGCGGCGATAAATCACCGCGCTGCTTGCGAGCGAAGCCCTGCCGGGCTGGGGTTGGCAACACACCCGGGTGCCTGAGAACGGCAGGGGCTGGGGGGGAAGCCCCGAAGGGACTTTGCCAGGAAGCAGCGCGGAGCTTCGAGGTCCGCGCGTGCGGGCTTATCCCGAAAACCCCCACCGCGGGTGCCTCCCTTGCGGGCGGGAGCAATCCTTGCTATACTGGACAGGAGCCCCTTCCTCTATGGGGGAGGGAGCAGCGCGTTCCAGGGAGGTAGTTAGGTGAGAGAACAGCCGATCCATGGGCGGCCCCGCGGCTGGGGGCGTACCCGCATCCTTCTCTTTTGTGTAGGTCTTCTCTGCGCCATCGGCGTGGTGGCCCCGGCGGGCGCGGCGGTGCGCCTCGAGAACAAGCATCTCCGCCTCAGCTTCGATGAGGCACGGGGCTTCGCGCTGACGGAGCTCGCGCACCTCGGACGGCAAACCGCGTTTCTGGGTGATCGCACCGGGCCGTTGTGGCGGCTCACGTTCCGCGATGGCGCGGGGAACGACCTCGTCATCGCCGCGGATGCCCCGGCCACCCGGCGGGCCGAACCCGCGCAGGGCCGGCTCGCGTTGGTGTGGGAGGGAGTCCGCGCCGGTCAGGGTGCCGCCCGCGTTCGCGTCACCATTTCGCTCGGTCCGGATGCGAAGCTCTCGGAGTGGCGGCTCGCTCTCGATTGGACCGACCCGAAGCTGACGCTGCGCGAGGTGGAGTTCCCCCGGGTTGCCGGGATCCGCAAGGTCGCTGAGGACGACGCGCTCACCCTTCCGGTCTACTGGGGCCGGCTGGCGACGGATCCCTTGCGCCGGCTGAATAGCTACACGGTCACCTATCCCTGCCCCGGTTCGATGCAGTATGCGTCCTACTACGGCGGGGGAGCCGGGCTCTACGTGGCCGCCGCCGATCCCGATTGCTGGATGAAGCACATCCAATGGAGCGCGGATACGAAGGCCGCGACGGGCGAGCTTTCGCTCATCCTCCCCGCGCCGGATCCCTTGCCGAAGCCACGCCAGTGGGAGCTCCCCTATCCTGCCATGGTCGGCGTTTTCGACGGCGACTGGTACGACTCGGCCCAGGTCTACCGCGAGTGGGCGCTGCGCCAGAAGTGGTGCGCCGAGGGCCCCATCGCCACGCGCCGGTCGATCCCCGAGTGGTTCAAGGAGGCGGCGCTCTGGCTGAAGTACTACAACGAGCCGGGCAAGGTGCTCGGCGAGCTGGCTGACCACTTCGACTACCTGCGCGTGCCCACCGCTGTGCATTACTACCGCTACCCGGTGGCGAAGTTCGATGATAACTATCCGGAGATGCTCCCCGCGAAGCCCGGCTACCTCCAGAGCGTGCGCGCCATACAGGCGCTCGGTGCGCATGTGATCCCCTACACCCAGGGGAGCATCTGGGATATGGATACTGAAAGCTGGCGGCTGGAGAACGGCGCGGCCGCAGCCGCCAAGACCGAGGCGGGCGACTTCTACCTCTGGCCGATTGCGGAGAACACCTTTGCCTGGATGTGCCCCTTCACCCGGCAGTGGCAGGAGAAGGTGTTCGATTTCGTCAGCAAGCAGGTATGGGATTACGGCCTGGATGGCGTCTACCTCGACGTCCTCTCCGCCGGGCGCGCGCGGCCCTGCTTCGACAAGAAGCACGGGCACCCGCTCAACGGCGGGAACTACTGGGGCGAGGGGAACCGCGTCCTGATGCGCCGCCTCCGCGACCGAATCCGCGAGCGCGAGCCGGAAGCCGTCTTCACCACCGAGGAGATCTGCGAAGCCTACCTGGATGGCTTCGATGGCTTCCTGACGCTCGACGTGACGCGCGGCGGCTACACCCCTCTCATCAAGCTCTGCCCGCTCTTCACCGCGGTCTACCATGACTATGCCATTCAGTATGGCAGCGACTGCGCGCTAAGCCGCGACACCGATACCTTCTGCGCCCTGATGGCGGAGCACCTGGCGTGGGGCGCCGTGCCGACGCTTTCCGAAAACGCCCCCCCGAAGATTGGCGAGAAGCCCGAGAGTGCCGCCTACCTGCGCGCGGCGACGCACACTTTCCATGCCGGGAGGGCGTTCCTCCTGGAAGGGAAGTGGCTCCGCCCGCCGGCGCTCGACGTGCCGGAACGGAAGATGTCCATCGGCTTCACGCACCGCGCGACGGTCTCGATGCCCGTCGTCCGCCACTCTCTTTGGAAGGCGCCGGATGGCCGCGTCGGCCTGCTCCTCACCAACTGGACCGGCGAGGTCCAGCCCGTGTCGCTGCGCTGCGATCCGGTGGCGTGGGGTGTGCCGTCCGGCTCGGTCCGGCCGCGCCAGCTCTGGGCAGGGCAAGAGAGGACCGGCACCGTGGAGATGGGGCCGGATGGAACCCTGCGGGCCCAGCTGCCAGCGCGTAGCGTGCTCCTGCTGGAGTTTGGCGGCAAGGAACCGTCCGCGGCCCCCGCGCGGGCGGATCTTCCGTTCCTCTTCCTGCGCAAGGGCAAGGATGGAACTTTCCCGCAAGCGCGCGTTGAGCCCGGTAGCCTGTGGTATGCCGAGGGCGCCGAGCTGGAGATTGCGCCCGATGGTACCCTCACCGCGACCGGCACGCGGGCCGACCAGGATTTCCTCCTGGCGTTGCGCCACCCGGCGACAATCGAGCCCCCAGTTCGCGCGCGTGTGGCCGATGCCTCGCGCGGTGGCCTGGTCGTGACCGTGGACGGCGCACAGGCGCTCCAGCTTCGCGGGGTCGAGGGCCTGCAGGTCGTCGCTCGCGAGACGACCGGCGTGCTCGCCGCGCTCGCACCTGAAGCCGGTTCCGTCCGGCTGGCTCCCGGAGCAGCGCGCGAGTTGCATCTGCCCCTCCAGGCGATCCCTGGCCTGACCCCCTCGCCTCAGACGGGGCGGTATGACCTGGGAGCGCTCGCCAGGCGCTCGCGCGAGTTGGCCGAGCAGTGCCACCGGCTGGCGGTTGCCAAGGCGCCGCTGCCCCAGCTGGAGGATGTGGAGCGCCAGCGCGCCGCCGTTGGCGCCGCGATTGCCGCTCAAACCGGCGCCCGGATCCGGCTGTCGGTCGCCGCGGGAGCGCGTCTCGCGCCGTTTATCCCGTGCGAGGTGACTATCGAGTGCCAGCCGGGCACGGGCGGGCAGTTGGTGTCGGAGCCGCGGCTCACCGTGGCCCGCGCCGCGCGCCCGGAGGCGGTGGCGATCCGCCCGAAGCCGGGCGCCCGGCAGCCTGGGCAGTTCGAGGTCGTTGTCACCGACCGGCGGCTGGTCGAGCACACGGTCACCCTCCTCGCCGAGGCGCAGGTGCGCACGGGCAACGAGAGCTTCACCGTGGCTGACCAGGTGACGCTGCCGTGCGACACGCCGTTCCTGGCGGCGCTGGCCGAGCGCAAGCGAACTCTGGTGGCGGGGCGGCCCGCTGAAGTCGCCGTAGAAATCCGCAACGTGATGCCCCACGAGATCCAGGTTCGCAGCCGCCCGGTGCTCCCCAAGGGGTGGTCGTGGCAGCTGGCCGGACCGGAGACGGTGACGGTTGGCCCGGCGGGTCTGGAGCCCGGGACGGCGACCGTGCGCCTCACGATCACGGCGCCGCCGGATGCGCGCCCGGGCACCGTGCGCATCCCGATCGAAACGAGCTATACCAATGCGTCCGGCTCGTCCATCTTCTGTGAGCTGGCGTGCGACCTCCTCCCCAGGCTCGCTCCCGTGGCGGGAAAGGGGGCCGGGTTCGAGCCGTCTCCCGGACCGGCGCGGGTCCGGCAGCGCGGGCGTGCGCTCCTCTATGCCGAGGCGGGCGAGACGATCTCGCTGAAGGTGACGAACGTCCGCGTGACTACCTTCCGCGATACCGCAAGCTACCGGCTGCTCGATCCCGACCTGAAGGAGCTGGCGAAGGGTGCGGTCAAGGTCGATGAGAGCGCGACGGTCACGGTGAAGGCCGAGAAGACCGGCACGCACTTCGTCGAGATCGTGCCGAAGGGCGGCTCATGCACCATCGAAAGCGAGAACCGTTGCCTGGTGCTGGAGGCGTCGGAGTCGGAGCCACTCCAGGTGATTTACCAGATGCCGGTTTCCTACCTCTACGTGCCAGAGAATGCGCGCGAGTTTACCCTGCGCGTGAAGTGCGGCGGCGAGACGGAGCCGGTGGAGCTGGTGCTCACCGATCCCTCCGGGCGCGAGGCGTTGAGGCAGAGTGGCGCGCTCCTCGAAAACGAGTTCAAGATCAGTGTGCCGCCGGAGGGCCGGGGGAAGGCGTGGAAGCTGGAGATGACGCCGAAGGAGGACGTTTTGTTCTTCCTGGCGGGCGACGTGGTTCCGTTCCTGGCCGACCACCCCGCCCGGCTGCTGAAGTGACCGGTGCCGGGCGCGCGGTACTCATCCCGAGACCGCGCGCCCGGCCACTTTTGAGCCAGCGCTGCCGGATCAGCTGGCGACGGCCAGGAGCATATCCGACGTTTCCGGGTTGAACACCGAGCCGTCAAACCCGCCGAGCAGGCGCACTTCCGCGAAGCCGGCCTCGCGCATCTGGCGCTCGAGCTCCGCGCCGAAAACGGGAAGGTGCGTTGCGCTGGAGACGTCGAACCGCCACTCGCTGTCGACGCGCGTGAACCGCAGGATGTTGAACCGCCACGTCTCCGGTCCGAAGTCGAACATCCGCAGGAGGAGCTGCTCCTGACCGTTCACGACGCCGTGCGAGAGCGGCTGGAACCGCTCGTGTGTGGCGGCCAATTGATCGTAGTTGAGGGTTTGCACCACGCATACTCCGCCCGATCCCAGGCACGCGCGGAAGCCGCGAAGCGCCTGCATGCGCGCGGCGTGCGTGGCCGCGTGGGGAAGGGTGTTCCCCAGGCAGACGACCGCCTCGAACGGCGGGTTTACCGCTTGCGGCAGGTCTTCGAAACCGGCCTGCACGAGCTGCACCGGCAGGCCCGCCGTCACCTCGCGTGCCTTCTCCAGCATCGCGGCGCTTGGGTCCAGGGCGACCACCTCGATTCCCCATTGGGCGAAGAGCCGGGCGTGCCAGCCCGTGCCCGCGCCCACGTCCAGCAGCCGGCGGACTCCATGCCGCGCGAAAAGATCCTGGTAGAAAGGCGTCTCCCGGGCGAGGCGCCGCTCCCAGTGGATCACGATGTCGTATCCCGCGCCGAGATCGTCGTAAAGATCAACACTCATGCGCTCTCTCCCTTACTCCGGGCGTGCCCCGGCGCGCCGGGGCAGCAGTTACGCCGGGCGGTGAATCTGGCAGCATACTCCGGGTGGTTCCTCCAGCTCTGGATGCGATGAGTAGACGCGCCCCATCGGGATCGCGGGTAGGGGAGGGGAACGCGGGCCGGGCCCCGTAAGCCGGGCGGCGGCTGGGGTGGCGACGGGATACCTACCCCGGGTCTGGCTAAGGTTCGATCAGCGTGGAGCCTACCAGGCCGATATCGGGTCACGCCGCCCGATGCGTTTCGGGTCCGGGCCCGCAGTAGATATGCGACAGTTCGCATCTGCTGATCAGTATAGCAAGTCAACATTAGAACACCATTAAAAACGCATTAGAGTTTTCTAATCATCGGCGGGGTGGCCGGGCGCTGACGCATCCACCGGCCCAGAGGGGTCCACGCGGGGGATATAGACGGTGAAGCAGGAGCCCTCGCCCAGGGTGCTCTGGACGTCGATCCAGCCGTGGTGGCCGTCGATGATCCACTGGCAGATCGCCAGGCCGAGCCCGGTGCCCCCCATCTCGCGGCTGCGCGCCCGGTCGGCGCGGAAGAAGCGGTCGAAAATGTGGGGTACATCCTCGGGGGCGATTCCGATCCCGGTGTCTTCCACCGAGACCACGGCAAAGCCGCTGTCGCCGCGCACGCGCAGGCGAACCTGGCCGCCCTCGGGCGTGTATTTGATCGCGTTGTCGATCAAGTTGAGGAAGAGCTGGCGGAGCTTGTCGGAATCGCCGAGGACCATCACCGGGCCTTCCTTCTCGAGCGTGACGGTGATCTCCTTTCGCCCGGCCAGGAGCACCGCCTGCGGGTGCAGCTCCTCCAGCAGCGCGTCTATCGAGACGGGGGCGCGCTCAATCAGGATCTGCCCGGAATCGGCGCGCGCCAGGAGCAGGAGGTGCTCGACGATGGCGGAGACGCGGTTCATCTCCTCCAGTACGCTGGCCAGAACGCGCTGATACTCTTCGGGGGTGCGGCTAGTGCGCAACGCCACTTCCACCTCGCCGCGCATGATCGTGAGCGGCGTGCGCAGCTCATGCGAGGCATCGGCGTGGAACTGGCGCATCTGGCGTAGGTTGGAGTCGAGGCGGGCCAGGGCCTGGTTTAGCTCCTCGGTGCGCAGCGCCACCTCGGCGCGCAGCTCCGCGTCCCAGCCCTGGAGCCGGCTTGCCATCCGGTTGAACGCCTCCGCGAGGACGCGCAGGTCCTTCGGACCCTCAATCGGCACGCGCCGGCTCCAGTCGCCGGCGCTCAGGCCCTCGGCGGCGCGCACCACGCCGTGGATGCGGCGGCCAACGCCGTTCGCCACGATGAAGCTCGCGCACAGCCCCAAGAGGACGGCCACCACGCCCACGAAGATCAGCGTGAGGCGCATCCGGTCCAGCAGCCGAAACTCCTCCTGGAGAGGGCGCTGGATGACGTAGGCGCCCACCACTTTCCGGCCCTCCCCGCGGATTGGGGCGGTGACGGAGAGGTACTGCACCTCCTCGCCGAGGTCCATCACGTAGGGGCTCTCCAGGCCCTCCGAGGGCACGCTGAGCGGGTTGCGCCCCATCGCCAGCATCGCCTCCTGCAGGCGGAGCATCGCCTCGCCAGGAAGCGTGGACGCCACCACGGTGGGAACTGGGGCATCGCTGCCGGGCCGGGGCGCAAAGAAGGTGATCGCCGCGCCGGACATGCTACTCAGCCGGATCGCGAGGCGCTTGTCGATGGGGGTGCCCAGCACCAGGAGGCCCACCGGCATCCCGGTTCGGGCGTGGCGCACCCGGCACCACGCCGTCTGGTAGATCCCCGCGGCGCTGACATCGATCCCCGGAGGCGTGGCGCCCGCCAGCGCCTGGCGGACGCTATCGTAGAGGGGCGCGCGGTGTCCCCGAGGCGCGGGCAGCCCCCGGCTGGCGAGAGGCCTGCCGTCTGGAGTGGTGATCAGCACCGCCTCCGCGCCGGGCATCGTGGCGTAATCCTCGAGGACGCTCTGCACCTCTTCGGGCGACTGGCGCGTCACCGCCGCGCGTAGCCGCGTCAGATTCGCGAGAATCAGGCACTGGCTCTGGAGATCCTCGCCGCTCATCCGGTGGATGTTCTCAAAGAGCGTTCGCGTGCGCATCAGCTCGGAGTAGACCTGGTTGCGCATGTCGCGGGTGATGCGAAGGTGCAGGAAAAGCAGGACGCAGCCCAAGACGCCCAGGATGATCGCCGTGAACCACAGCATCATCCGGTGCTGGATGTTGAGGCGCTCGAGCGCTTCGCTCACCTTGCCCACGACTACTTTTCTGCTTCCTCCCGGCGGAGCACGTAGCCGACGCCGCGCACCGTGTGGATGAGCCGCGGCCGGCCGTTCTGGTCGAGCTTCTTGCGCAGGTAGTTGACGTAGACGTCAATCACGTTGGTGAAGCTGTCGAAGTGGTAGCCCCAGATCTGCTCGGAGATCATGGTGCGCGTGAGCACCTGCCCCGGATGGCGCAGGAACAGCTCGAGCAGGGCATACTCCTTGCCCGTCAGCTCCACCGCCTCGCCGTCGCGGGTGACGCGATGCGTGCGCAGATCCATGGAGATCCCGAACGCCTCCAGGCGATCCTCGGCGCTGCGCTGCTGCCCCCGGCGGATCAGCGCCCGGAGGCGCGCCAGAAGCTCCGCAAAGGCGAACGGCTTGGTCAGGTAGTCATCGCCGCCGCTATCCAGCGCGGTCACCTTATCCTCCACGGAGTCGCGCACGGTGAGCATGAGCACCGGCGTGGTGATGCCGCGTCCGCGTAGCGAGCGGAGCACCTCCAGGCCATCCATGCCCGGAAGCTGAATGTCGAGGATGATCGCGTCGTAGCTCTCGGAGACGGCCAGGCTGGCGCCCGTCGGTCCATCGTGGGCCACGTCTACCTGGTAGCGCTCCTCCTCCAGACCCCGCTGGATGAAGCTGGCGACCTTTTTCTCATCCTCCACGAGCAGAATCTTCATCGGAAGAACGTGGCCCTTTCCTATCGGCTATCGGTGTGCCGCTGCCTCCAGCGCCTGCTCGCCGAGCGCGAAGTGGATGAACTGGCGCGCGGAGCGCCCGGACCAGCCGTTATACCGTGCCGCCCACTGCAGCGCGCGCCGGCGCAGCGTCTCCGCCGGCCACTCCAGCCCCAATCGCTTCGCCAGGCCCTCCACGATAGCCAGGTAACCCTCTTGATCCGGCGAGAGGAAGGTGATCGTGATCCCGAACCGGTCGCTGAGCGATAGCTTCTCTTGCGACGTATCGCGGGCGTGAATCTCCGGGTCCACGTGGTCGCGGTCCGAGAACCGCTCCGGGATCAGGTGGCGGCGGTTGGACGTCGCGTAGAGGAGCACGTTCTCCGGGCGCGTCTCCAGCCCGCCTTCCAGCACGGCTTTCAGATCCTTGTAATTCGTCTCGTTTTCCTCGAAGGAGAGGTCATCCACGAAGAGAATAAAACGCTCGCGCCGCCCGCGCAGCAGCTTCAAGATCCGCGGGAACGCCGAGAGGTGCTGCTTCTGGACCTCCAGCAGGCGCAGGCCGCGCTCCGCGTAGGCGTTGAGCAGCGCCTTCACCATGGACGACTTCCCGGTGCCCCGGTCGCCATAGAGCAGGACGTTGTTCGCCGGGCTGCCGGCAAGGAACTGCTCGGTGTTGCGCAACAGCACGCGGCACTCCTCCTCGCACCCGATGAGATCCTCCAGCGAGATCGGATCGGGATGGGCGATCCCCTCCAGGTGACCGCCGGTAGCGTCGGACACCCAGCGGAACGCTCGATACCGGCGGAAGAGACCGCTGCCCGAGCGTGCGTAGTGCAGGGCGAGATCACCCACCAGGGCGCCCCAATCCCCGGCAGTTGCAAACTGGCGCAGGAGCTCGGCCTCTTCTGGATTGCCCGGCGGGACCTCTGCCAGAGGGCGCAGATCCTCCCACGCGACGAGGGGGCTCGCCGCCTGTTCCGATGCGCTCCAGCGCTCACGCCGGGCCAGCGCCGCCCGGAAGAGCGACGACTCCAGCCGGTAGAGCACCTGGAGGTGCCGGAGGTCCTGCTCGGCGGCTGCGCGGAGCGCGGGGCTCACCTCGCCCGAGGGGCTGAGCGCCGCTTTGCGCGAGAAGGTGTTTTCATCCGCGAGGAGGGCCTCCAGGAGGAGGGTACGCCAGGCATCGCCCGCCAGATGGCGCTCGCGCAGTTCTATCTCCTCGGCCAGGACGCGGAAGAAGCGCTGGTACGCGCCCAGCGCCGCCTCGGAATCGGCGATCCCATTCGTGGAGAAAGCTTCCAGCAAATCGCCCATCGCCTCCACAACCGGGGGCCGCTCCGTTGCGAAGAAGAGGATGAGGCGCCGGTATGCACGGTGCGCCTCGCTCAAGCGTTCCTGGACTTCGGCCAGACTTGTGGTTTCGATCAAGGGTTTCCCTTCAGCGTGCAACGCCGCCGTCCATCCGGAACAGCCACGAGATCTGCTCGGGGGGAGAAGCGTGGAGAGGCCCGTCGGGGGAGGCCGCGCTCGTCCCTCATCCCTTCGCGCTCTGCACCGGCCTTTCGCGGCTGCGAAACGGGCGGCCGCCTGCAAAGCCGAAGCCGCGTCCGGCCTGCCGGCGGCAAGCCCCGAACGGCGTAGTGACACTCTCACGTTCGCGTCCGGCAAGGGAGGATCCTGCTTCTGGCGGCCAGAGAACGCGGCCTTGCCCCCTTGAGTGCAGGGGCTTCGGACGCCCGGATGTTGCCCGCTCTCGCGCGCGGGGCTGGAAACTCCGCGCTACTTCTCAGCAAAGTCCCTTCGGGGCTGTCCCTTCCAGCCCGTCGCCGTATCCGGTTGGCCGCGGGTGCAGGCAGGCCCAGCCCGGCAGGGCTTCGCTCGCAAGCAGCGCGGAGGTTAACCTCCGCGCGACGCTTGGGCAAGCTCCGCCCGGCCCCAATACCACGGATGAACGGGCACGGATGGGCAGGGGGCCCCGGGTCGTTGCCGGCGGCGGCCAGGGGAGGAATCCCCCGTGACCTTTCCCGATGGCGAACGGTCTAAGCATTGGGAAGGCCGTCTTTTCACCTGCCGCAACGCTGCCCTGGATAGCGCGTGCCCAGCGGATCTGGCCCGGCAGTTTCGCGGGAAGAGGGCGCGAAGGAGAGAGCTGATGAACGAGCCATTGCCACCAGAGGTCTTTTGCCAGCAGGTGCCTAGCGTCGCTGAGTATGTGACCGCGTTCCGTGATATCGAGCCGGAGATGGGCGAGCACCACTTCCGAATGCTGCGCGCGCACTACCACGCCATGGACCACACCGTGACCGCCAGCGAGATGGCCCGCGCGATGCGGTATGCGTCCTACTCCTCAGCGAATTTGCACTACGGGAAACTGGGGCGTAAACTCGCCGAAGCCCTCGGGTTCCGGCTGAAGTATTGGGTCAACTCCCTCGCCGACTTCATTGGGCCGGACGAGGGCCTCCCTCACTGGCTCTGGATCATGTGGCCCCAGGTGGGCGCTGCCCTCGAAGAGCTGGGGTGGATCTCTACTGATCAGGACGAGAGCGGCCTGGAGGAGAGCCCCTGACCCGCTTAAGCCGCTTCCTGCCGCAAGCCTGCATCTTGGCACCGGCTCACTCCTGCCGGCGTGACTCTGTGCCTGGCGGCAGGGTATCGCTCCGGGCGCGGCGAATCACGCTTCTGGTAGAAGCCCCCATCTCCTATTCACGGGGGCGACTCTCTGGGTAGGACTGAGATTCCGAGGATAAGGATCCGAAGCCTCGGTGGTGACGCTCAACCCGGCGCGCGGCGCTTCCAGCCCCGCGCGCGGGAGCTCACCATCCGTGTCCGTCCTTCCTTGTCTCGGAATCCCAAGGGTAGGAGCAGTATCGAGATGCGAGACGTCAACGCCGCCAGCCGGGCGAAGTGGGTTCGGGGCCACAGGAGCGTGGCGCTTCTTGGAATGCGGGAGCTTCTCGCGGCGTGCGCCACCGTGCTCTGTGCGGTTCTCTTCTTGCCCCATGGCGTGGCGGCCCAGGAGCCGGCGCGCCCGCGGATCGCCTTCGTCGATCTCGCGCTGCCGGACGAGGGCAAACCGCGCGAGAGCGGCGCGCTGGCGTTTGCGCGGCGCCAGGGCGAGGTGATCCGGGTGAAGCCGCTCGCAACCGGCGGGTGGCAGGACGATTCGGGCCGGCTGCGCGCCCCCGAGGAGGCGGATCTCGTTTGGTATCACAGCGGCGAGGTGGATGCCGCCGCGCGGTTTGGCCGGGCCGGCGCCGCGGACCTCCTCGCCTACCTGGAAGCCGGTGGGAGCGTGCTTCTCACCGGCACTGCCGGGTCTCTTCTCAACGCGATGGGGATCGAAACGGCGCCCCTGCGCGTCTCCACTCAGAAAGCCCGTCAGGGCAGCCTGCGCGTGGTCGAGAAACACCGCGCGCACCCCGTTTTCGCGGGCCTGCCTACCAGCACGCCCATCGTGCTCCCCACCCGGCCCGGGAGCGCCGTGGCCGGTCTCGACGTGCCATCCGGATCGGCGGGCGAGCTCCTGGCGGATGCCATGCCGGGGAGCGGCGAGGGTCTGATCGTGGAGTACACCGCCGGCGCGGGCCGCGTGATCTTCGTCGGAGGGGCCGTGCCTGATTTCACGGCAGCCCCCGCTTCCCACCAGGAGAGCCTTTTCAGCAACGTCCTACGCTACCTGGCGGCGCGGAGCACCAACCACGCGCGCCTCGTGACGCCGCCGGGCGCGCACCACTACGAGCGCCTCTTCGGCGTGCCGTTCCTGCGGGCCGAGAAGCCGGTCATTCTTACCGCGCCAGCGAATGGCGCGCGCTACGCGGCCCTCCTCACCGACGACCGTATCGGCGACGGCTTCCGCGCCGGCCGGTTCACGGTGCGCGAGACACCCGTTCGCGCGGAGGTCATCAGCGCGCAGGCGCTGGGGCTCACGCTGGTCACGCGTGAGAAGCCCGTGTCGGGCCACTTCGCGGCGCAGCGCGAGCAGCAGAAAGCGTTTGAACGCCGCGACCACGAGATGACACGCGGGTTGCGCGTCATCCGGCCCACCGTGACGCTGGCGCCGGCGCCGCTCAAGCCGCTGGTGACGCCCGAGGCGGATCGGAGCGTGCTCCTGGGCCGCTCTCCATACAAGGCGCCCGGCCGGGGTAGGGGCGCCGTCGCGCCGCTCTACGAGCCGGTGGAAGAGGGTGGCTTCCGCGTGGTGGGGGGCACCCGGCGGTTTAACCGGCCCATCGTTCACGGCCTGAACCGCGTCTGCACCGGCGACGTGCCGCTCTTCCGGATGGAGACAGTGGCCGGGAAGCCTGGCGACGCGCCGGGGGAGGGCCTCTTCCCGCTCTGGCCGCGGCCAGATGCGGGGCAGGGGGCCGCGAATCCCTGCCTGGGCACCCTGCGCCTGGGCGTGCCTGGCGCGGGGGAGGGGATCCAGTGGCTCGATACGCTGCCGGGAACCGTCACCACCTTCTGGCCTGGCTACACCGAGTATCGGGTTGCGCACCCGGACGCGGGCTGGACCGCGACGGTCACGGTGGCCCCCCTCCTGGAGACGAACGGCCTGATCTGCCGCGTCGAGTTCGACCGCGAAGTAGCCCTCGCCTGGCAATACGGCGGCATCTGGTGGGCCGAAACCGAGGCGAATCGCAACCGGGTTACCCTGGAGGGCGCCACGGCCCGGATTACCGAGGCCAACCTGCCGAATGGACTGGTCTTTGCCGGCTGGGATGGCGAGGGAGAGGGCCAGAAGCGGCAAGCCGCTTACGGCGAGCAGGTGGAGTTTGTCGCGGAGCAGGCGCGGCGCGCCTATCACATCGTGGCGACGTGGGGCGTGACCGAATATGACGCGGCGCGCGCGGAGAAGCTGATGGCCCGGCTCGACACGCCGGCGGCCGCCGGGTGGACGTGGGCGCGCGACATCCTCAAGCGGCGCTGGTTCGACTGCTACATCGGGCGCGCGCTGAAGCCGGAACTGCGCCTGCGCGCTGCTCTCCTGGCGCCTGAAGCCGAGCTGCGCCGGATCAGCGAGTTCTGGGATTCCCGCCGGACGGAGTTCCAGGTGAAAACGCCGGATGCCCATCTGAACGCGCTCGTGAACTGGGCGCGGGGCGCCAGCGAGTACCATCGCCAGGGCCCGGGGCTCGCCGATAGCGCGCTCGGCGCGCCGGAGTACACCTCTCTTTCCACCGGGTGGCAGGGGAAGGCATGGGCCGGGGATCACCAGGCGCTTGAAGAGTGCCTCCGCCTCTATGCCGCGTTCCAGGAGGAGGATGGCTTCATCCCGTGGATCACGCCCTCGCTGGAGCCCTGGCGCGTCGGGAACAACACGCCCTACTGGGTGATCCAGGTGTGGGAACAGTATGCCTGGACGGGCGACCGGCAGTTCGTGCGTGAGCTGTGGCCCCAGGTGCGCAAGGCGGTCGCGTGGCAGTGCCGGCAGAATGACCCCGATGGCGACGGCCTCTTCCGCGAGGCACACGACTACTGGAACCTGGCGCCGGGTTGGAAGGGGTCGCCGGTGGTGGCGAGTGTCGTCTCGTGGGCGATGCTGGATCGCGCGGCGCGGCTGGCCGACGTGGTGGGCGACGCCGTCGCGGAGGCGGAGTATCGCGGCCTGGCGGAGCTCTCGCGCCAAGCGATCCTCGGCCTGCTGTGGCGGGAGGACGCCGGCCGGCTGGGCGCGCTCGGCGCCGATGGCTTATGGCACGGCCACCCTCAAACCCGGGACGAGTTCCTGGCAGTCAACCTGGGTCTCCTGGACGTGGCGCAGGGCCGGCGCGCGATGCGCTGGCTGGAGGCGCACTACGGCTTCGAGCCGGTGTCCGGGGTGCGCCTCCTCGCTACGAGTGACTGGTGGCCGCTGCGCTGGGTTGCGCAGTGGGTGCCCAACGGCGAGACGTGCCTGGCCGCCCTGGCCGGCCTGCGGTGTGGCGACGCCGATCTCTGGTGGCCCTACGTGAAAACCGCCGTCCTCTCCTCCCTCAGGAGCGAGTTCCCCGGCATCCACTCCGGGATCACCGACGCGGGCGCCGGGAGTGGAGACCGAGAGCGCGCGAGTGACATTGACCCGCTCGTGCATATGGCCGCTCGCGGCCTCTTCGGGATCGAGCCCGCGGTGCACGAGGGTTGGGTGGCGATCTGCCCGGCTTTCCCAAGCGACTGGACCGAAGCCAGCATCCGCACGCCGGTCGTGAGCTATGAATACCGGCGTGAAGGGAGCCAGGCCGTCTTCCATATCCGGTCGCCGAAGCCGCTGATGAAGCGCGTGCGCGCCTATCCGGGCGGGCGCGAGGTGGTCACCCCGGCGGAGACGGAATCGGTGGTCACGGTGCCCCTGGCGGCGGTGCCCCCCTTGCCGGCTGCGGGACCGCGCCCGCAGCTTCTGGTGGAGCACCCGGGTGCGCTAGACGGAGAGGAGCCCGCTGCCGGACCGAAGGTGGCCGCCGCGCTGGCCCCCTCGCAGGTGCCGCTGACCGAAGCCGAGCGCGCGCGCCAGATCCTGTTTGATCTCTCCGGCGCCGCCAACGTCACCCTCGAAGAGATGACCGCAATGCGCTTCCAGTTTGAGGGCGGCGAGGGGCTCGCATCCCTCTCCAGCGGCTGGGGAAACCCACCGCTCGCGATGCGCCCGTCGCCGCGCGTCCTGGAGGTGAGCAACGGCGTGCGTTTCCTGACCGGGGGCCGAATCCCGCGCTCGCTGGGCTACACGCCGAAGAACCTCCTGGCGCTCTCCAGCTGGGCGCCCTACCCGCTGCCAGCTGGGGCCACGATTCAGGTGATGCGCCGGTGCGAGCGTCTCTGGCTGCTGCTGCAGAGCTACGTTCACCCGACGAAGAACTACGTGCCGAACGGCGAGGTGGTCCTCCGCTACGCGGATGGTACGCGGAAGATCCTCTCGCTCGTGCCGCCCTACAACCTGGACTGCTATTTCCAGCACTTCAGCCTGGATGGGATGCCTGTGCCCTTCGGGTATCTGGGAGCAGAGCCGGCTGGCTGGACGCCCCTCTATCCGGAGAGGACGCGCGCCCACGCCGACGTGCTTGCAATCGAGAGCGATCCCACGCGCCTCCTGGAGGCGGTGGAGCTGCGCGCGACGTGCTCCGAGGGGATCCTCGGCCTGGCGGGCATGACCGCCCTGGCCGCGGAGGATGAGCCTTCTGCCGGTCTTGCCGCCGGACAGTCGCCCTCGCGATGAGCGTGCGCTAAACGACAGAACGGTGGCAAGAGGGCCTCTGGCATCGGGACAGAGGCCCTCTTGCGAGGAGAGCCTGACTATGAGATACTTCCTCCTCATCGGCTTGTTGATGATCGGCGGTGCCGCCAGAAGCGCGCCGCTCACCCTGTTGCCCAATCAGGACTTTGAGGATGCCCAGCTCGGTTGGAGCCTCTGGCCCACCGAGTCCCAATCGCGCCTGGAGATCGACCGGGAAGTGGTGCGCAACGGCCGGCAGTCGCTTCGCGTGACCGCCGTGCGCAGTAGCGACCGCGCCTTCGCCGTCATCGCCACCCCCAACTTTGAACACGAGGTCGTCTATCGGATCTCGGTGGCGATCCGCAAGGACGCCAGCGTGCCCGACTCTGCCATCAGCTACGCGATCAACTACCGGGGTGGAGACAACAACGCCATCCTGCAGCGCGCCCGGCCGACGCAGCTCCGGCGCGTGCCCGAGGGAGAGTGGGTCCGCTGGTCGGGCCTCTTCATGACGCCCAAGGGGGTCCGCGAGTGGCAGTTCCTCCTCGGGGTGGAGTACGCCGTGGGCCGCGTGTGGTTCGATGACATTCGCATCGAACGCCTGGGCCCGGCGAGCGAGCTGAACCCGGACGTCTGGACCAACCTGACGGTGGGCGTGGAGATCGGCTCCGGGCCGCTCCAGCGCTTCACGAAGCATAAAGAGGAGAACAACACCATCTACCGCATGTCAAAGCGGTACAACGATCTCCTCCTCCGGTCGGCGTTTGCCGAGGCGGAGCTGCGCGAGCTGGAGCGCTGCCTCCACTACGCGGGGAAGCCGGGCCCGGCGCGGGCGCGCCGTCTATTCGAGGCGACTGAGGCGCGCCTGAACGAGGCATTCCTGGCGTATGGAACGGCGTTCCGCTCTGGCAAGGAAGGGGAGTGGGCGGCTTTCGAGAAGAGCGCTGCCGCCCTGGAGAAGGCGCTGGCTGACCTGGAAGCCGGCGTCGCGCGCGAGAAGGCCGAGGTTCGCCCGGCGAAGCCGCCCGTGCTGCCGAAATGGCTGGGTCGACAATCGCGCGACATCGCCCCAATTCGCCCGGATGGGCGGATGAACCGCCTCCTCTTCGGCGTTTGGAGCCCCACCGCGTTCGCGGAGTACGAGCGCCCGTTCGACCTGGAGTTTCACTCCAGCGCCCCGGGCGCGCCCAAGGTGCACACCGAGACGGAGATCGACTTTAGCAACATCACCGCCGCGTGCGATTCGCTCGAGGCACAGGGCTACCCCAGCACCTTCAGCTATCTGATGTTCGGCATCCACGAGTACCTCTACGCCCCGAAGTGGCTGGTGGAGAAGTATCGCGACGAGCCGGACTTCTTCAAGGTCTCGTGGGATGGTCTCAAGGGTGGCAGCCGGGGCAACGAGCACTCGCTCAACTGGTTCCACCCGGCGGTCCGCGAGTATATCCGCGACTACCTGACGCGGTATGCCACCTTCTGCAAGAACGAGCCGCGCATCCTCTTCCATGAGGTGGCGCAGGAGGCCTATCCCGACTTCACCACCAGCAAGGGCCGGCGCGAAACCGGCTATGGCCCCCACGCGGTGCAGGCGTTCCGCGCCTATCTGAAAGCGCGCTATCCGAGCATCGAGGCACTCAACCGGGCGTGGGGGACAAAGTACGCCGGGTTCGACTCCATCGAGCCGCCGCCCGATGCCTACGCGCAGCGCGGGCGGGAGGCTACGCCCCTGGTGGCTGAGTTCGAGGCGTTCCGCGACGACGCCTACATCGACTACCTGAAGCTGATCTACGACTCGCTCAAGGCGGGCGATCCCAACAAGCCGGTGGTGGCCCGGCATAGCGGGCTGCTCAGCGCGATCAACGGGGCGCGGATCTTCGAGACGTGCGACGTCCTTTCGTACCATCGCGGCGCGCCCCAGATGCAGCTGATGAACCTCTACCTCAATTCGCTCAACCGGTATCACCGGCGCGGGCTGGGCTACATGGAGGACTTCTGGGGGCTGCAGGACCCGCGCGCCGATGACGAGGTGGTCCAGCGCCGCAGCCTGGAGCGGCACATCGCCGAGGAGTGCATCTGGGGGCGCTCTCTCCAGATGAAGTGGTACTCCTACACTACGGGCGCCTATATCTTCACCTACAACGGCAACTGGATGAACCCGCGCTACGACGTGACCACGATGCGCTACTGCGCGCCAGCGCTCGCCGTGGCCAAGCAGAAGATGGAGAAGCTCGACTGGGCGCTCACGCACAGCGAGATTCCCCCGCAGCGCGTCCTGGTGCTCCAGCCTTCGGCCAGCATGCGCAACGAGCGCCCGGAGCAGGGCGTCTTCGCCGAGATTCTAGGTATCCACCGCCTCCTCTACGGGAACGGAATCCTCTACGAGCTGCTTCCGGAGGAGTACTTCCTGGATGGCCGGGCGCGCCTGGCGGAGTTTGACGTGGTGATCCTGCCGAGGGCACGCTATCTCGCCGCCGAGCTCCAGCAGGCCCTGGCGAAATATGTCCGGGAGGGTGGCCTCCTTATCGCCTGCGGCGAGCCGGGCACCCACGACGAGCGCGCCCGGCCCTCGGGCACCCTCGTCCGTGCCGTGCGCGAGGCATCTCAGCAGGCCGATTGGGCGAAAGTGGAAGCGGCCTGGCAGGCTGCCGGCCCCGCGGCTCCGGAAACACCGATGGCCATCGCCCGCTGCGGCCAGGGCGAGTGGGTGGCCTGCGCGTCGATGGCGGGCGTCGCCGTGGAGAACGGTGGGAAGGCGCTCCTGGAGCGGATCACCCGCCGGACGAAGCGCGAGGCGTGGCCGGTGGCCGGCCGGCTGATCGTGGTGCCCCGTGTGACGGAAGACGGCGGGCGGACGCTCTTCCTGCTCAATCCGGACCTCGATGCCCCGGTTGAGGAGCAGGTCCGCGTCGCCCGGGCGGCAAACCGCGCCGTCGATTTGACGGTCGACGGTGGCTATCCGATCGCCTTGAAGCGTGACGGCGAGGGAGTCTCCTTCACGGTGCGCCTGGGCCCGGGCGAGAGCACCGCGGTCTGGCTGGAATAGAGAGAGGGGGCGAGGACCCGTTCCGAGCGCCCCTCGCCCCTTCCCGAACTGGACTCCAAAGCATCAATGCCGGCGCGCAACCCGGCGCACGGTGGTTAACCTTCGCCCGGGCTGGGCTAGCCTGAACCCGCGGCTAACCGGGGGTGGCAGTGGGTTGGGAGGATGAGCCCCGAAGGGGCTTTGCCGGGAAGGAGCGCAGTGCTTTAGCGCCGCGCTCCTTCCTGGCACCCTAACTCAAAACTCGGGCGGGAGTTTGTCTAGCTCGGCGGCGCTGAAGACAGGACCGTCCTTGCAGACGTAGCACCCGCCGATGTTGCACCGGCCGCACTGCCCGATCCCGCACTTCATTCGGTTCTCAAGGGTGGTGTAAACCTGCTCCTTGGTGAACCCGAGCTTCTCCAGCGATTGCAGCGCGAACTTGATCAGGATCGGCGGCCCGCAGACGAGGGCGAGGGCATCCTTGCTGGACGGGGCCACCTCCTCGAGCACCTTGGGGATCAGCCCGACCTTCCCATCCCAATCCGGCGTCTCGCCTCCCGGGTCCACCGTCTTGACGCAGGTGATGTCCGGACGGGCGATCCATTCCTCCATCTGCGGCTTGTAAACCATGTCGGCGACGCTGCGCGCGCCGTTGAGGAGCAGGATATCGCCGAACTCGGCGCGCTGGTCGAGGCATGTCTCGAAGATGGAGCGGATGGGCGCCATGCCGATGCCGCCACCGATGAAGACGAGGTTCTTCCCCTTCATCCGGTCGATGGGGAACCAGTTGCCATAGGGGCCGCGGAAGCCGACCGTGTCACCCACGCCCAGCTTGCTCAGCGCCGTGGTCACCTTGCCGCCCCACCGGTAGCTGAAGCTGCACTCCACGTAGCCGGGGCGCGTATCCGGACTGGCAATGCAGAAGACGCACTCGCCCTGTCCAAAGACGGAGTAGAGCGCGAACTGCCCCGCCTTGAAGCGGAACGACTCGCGCGCCGCCTCATCCTGAAACTCTAGGCGGAAGCTCTTTACATCCGGGGTCTCGTCGCGGACCTCGGCAATCGTCATCAAGTAAGGGAGATAGATGTTAGCCATGATTGCTCACAGGCGCGTTTCGCGCTCGTCCTCGACAGCCCTTGCCACTTCGTAGATATCCATGTCCACCGGGCAGGTGAGGGCACAACGCCCGCAGCCAACGCACCCATGCACGCCGAACCGCTCCGGGATGTAGCGCAGCTTATGGAGCAGGCGATTGCGGTAGCGCGAGGGCTGGTTCGGGCGCGGGTTGTGCCCGGAGGTATGCATGGTGAAGCACGCCTGCCCGCAGGAGTCCCAGAACTTGCAGCGGCTGCCGCTCACCGCGTTGCCCTCATCGGCGATGTCGAAGCAGTGGCAGGTGGGGCAGATGAACGCGCACGCCCCGCACCCCAGGCAGGCACGCGCCATCTCCTCCAGGCGGGCGCTCTTGAACAGCTCCGGCAACGGCGCGTCTAGATCGATGCGCACTGGATCGGTGCGCCGGATCTTCGCCTCGGCGGCAGCGGTCACTTCCGACTTCGTTGCCTCGGTCTCCGTCAGGAACTGGGCGTACTGCTCCAGGAAGCGCTCGCCCTTCTCCGTGGACGCTTCCACCAGGTACTCCTCGCCCACACGCGTGAGGAGCACGTCGCTTCCCAGGGTGCCGGTGGGGGAGAGACCAACCGCGGTGCAGAAACACGCCGGGCCCGGCTCGGCGCACGAGACACCGATGATCGTCGTCTGCGCGCGCCGCCGCGGGTAGAACGGGTCATCTGGCTCCACCCGGCCGTCGGGCATCTTCCGCCCGCCGGGGGCGAAGACGGCATCGAGCAGCGCCACGCTCGCCGCGTCGCACGGGCGCGCCCCGAAGATGACCGTCTCTCCTTCGGGCAGTGCCGGCTCCTCCAGCTCGATCCCGGTGTTCTTCAGACGATAGCGGAAGAGCGTCTCTGCCCGCGGGAAGAGGAACTCCTTGAACGACCAGACGGTGTTTCCCTCGTCGAAGGTGATCGCCTCGACCGTCTCGACCTCACGGAAGAGGCGCTTCCCGGCATCCTCAACCGGCGCCACCATCCGAGCGGCGTCGCTTCGGACGGCCTCGAGCAAGGGCCGCAATGATTGTGCCTTGAGTGCTTTTCGGCTCAACGGATGAACTCCTGTTTGTCGTCCTCGCGATAGGTGGTGAGCGGCGGCGCCGCCTCAGGATCGCGTCCCGGCTCGTAGTCAAACGCCTCTTTGACCACCTGTGCTATCTTCAGGTTGAGGAGGTAGAGCGGGATGCCCGCGGGGCACGCCTCCATGCACGCGCCGCATCCTACGCATCGGCCCGCGAGGTGCCAGGCGCGCACGGCGCTCCACGACAGGTTACCCGGCCCATCCGCCTGCGGTGGAATCCAACGGGGTTGAGTCTTCTCCACGATACACCGGTCGCACGAGCAGAGCGGACAGGCCGCGCGGCAGGCATAGCATTTCAGGCAGTGCTGGATCTGCGTCTGCCAGAAATTCCAGCGCTCGGCAGGCGCGAGCGCGTCGAGCTGGGCCACCACTTCTGCCGCGGGATTGGTCCCGGCAGGTGCCGGGGTCGCCTCGCCGATCACCTCGCTGGCGAAGGATGGCGTGCGCACCGTGCATGCGGCGCACCGGATCTGCACCGCGCCGTAGGCGTCGGCCATGCCGTGGCACCCCATCCCGATTAGGACCACGTCCTCGGCGGCAAACCGGTTCTCCTGGATCAGGCCGACGATGCTCAGCTCGTCGCATCCCTTGACCACGAGCGCGACCTTGCCGGGGTGCGCAGCGATCTCGCGGGCGGCATAGACGCTCAGATTGTGGTGGCAGTGCTCGTTCCAGATCAGGCGCTCCACATCCTCTGGGCGCTTGATAAAGACGGGGCGGACGCTGCCGGGCAGCGTGCCCTCGCCATAGCCGATCACCACTTCCACCCGGCCGGATTCCAGCAGCTCGCGCGCCTTCTCGCGCAGCGCCTCGGTTTGCGCCGCGAACTTCTCTGACGGCGCCTCATAGCGAATCGGCGCGGGCGGCTTCAGCGCGGGCACGGCGACCGAACCATCCGCGCCGATGATCGGCTCGCCCCACGCCGCCGGGCGCGGCCCGAGCCGGCGCACGGTCGCCGTCACCTCATTCACGAGATCCGCCCACTTCTTCCCCTCGGCGGCGGAGACCCACGAGAAGGTGATCCGCTCTGGCTCAATGCCGAGGAAGTGGAGCAGCTCGCGGAAGACGGTGTACTTGCGCCGGGCATGGTAGTTGCCGGCGGTATAGTGGCAATCGCCCGGGTGGCACCCGGAGACGATCACGCCGTCGGCGCCCTGCTCGAACGCTTTCAGGATGAAGAGCGGGCTGATGCGCCCGGTGCACGGGAGCCGGATAATCCGCACATTGGATGCGTAGGGCAGCCGGCTGGTGCCTGCCAGGTCTGCCCCGGTGTAGGTGCACCAGTTGCACACGAACGCCGCTATCCTCGGTTCAAACGTATCACCCATCATGTACCTTTATGCACCTTTGCCTTCTGGCTGCCGCCACTCAACCGACTCCCAAAGCCGCGATTTGGGCCATGACCTGCTCGTCGCTGAAGCCGGCCAGATCGGCGCTGCCGCTGCGGCAGGTGGTAACGCACGCCCCGCAACCGGCGCAGACGCCCGGGTTGACGTGCGAGACGAGCTTCACCAGATTGCCCTGGCGGTCGCGAATCTCCTTGCGCTCGATGGCGCCGAACGGGCAGACGCGCTCGCAATCGAAACACCCGATGCAGGTGCGCTCGTTGATCCTCGAAACGGTCGGCTCGCGCTCCATCTCTTCTACGGAGAAGAGGCCGAGGACCTTGCCTGCGGCGGCACTCGCCTGGGCCACCGTCTCCGGAATATCCTTCGGCGCCTGGCACGCGCCGGCCAGATAGACGCCGGAAGAGTTGGTCTCTACCGGGCGCAGTTTCGGGTGCGCCTCGCTGAGGAAGCAATAGCCGTCGTAGGGCACCTTCAGCATCTGCGCCAGCGCCTCGGCGCCATCGCGCGGCTGCACCGCGGTCGCGAGCACCACCAGGTCGGCCTCGATCTCGACGGGAGAGCCGCTGAGCGTATCCGCGCCCTTGACAATCAGCTTGCCGTCCTTCTCATAGATGCGCGAGACGCGGCCGCGGAGGTAGACGGCACCCTCCTCCTCGATGGCGCGGCGCACGAACTCGTCGTAATTTTTGCCGCCCGCGCGAATATCCATGTAGAAGACGTAGGCCTGGCCGTGATGCACCTTGTGCTTATAGAGCATCGCGTGCTTGGCCGTATACATGCAGCAGATCTTCGAGCAGTAGCCCACCCCATGCGCCGGGTCGCGCGAGCCGGCGCAGGCGACGAAGACGACTGTCTCCGGCACCTTGCCGTCGGAGGGGCGGCGCGGCTCGCCGCCGGTCGGGCCCGAGGCGCTAAGCAGGCGCTCGAACTGGAGGCCGTCGATCACGTCGGCGTAGCGGCCGCCGCCATACTCGCCGTAGTGGGAAGCCGGCATCACGTCATAGCCTGTAGCCACGATGATGGCGCCCACGGTCTCTGTGATGACCTGATCCTCCTGCTCGAAGTCCACGGCGCCCGCGGGGCAGACCTTCTTGCAGACGCCGCACTTGCCATCCTCGAAATAGCGGCAGTGCGCGCGGTCGATGACCGGCACGTTCGGCACCGCCTGCGGGAACGGCACAAAGATGGCTGGCCGCCGGCTGAGGCCCATGTCAAACTCGTTGGGGATCTGGGTGGTTTTCGACTTGCCCTGGGGGCACTTCGTCTGGCACTCGCCGCAGCCGGTGCACAGGTTCTCGTCCACCGAGCGCGCCTTCTTGCGGATCTTCACCTCGAAGTTGCCGATGTAGCCATCGACTGACTCCACCTCGGAGTAGGTGTAGAGCGTGATCCGCGGGTGGTTCTTCACCTCCACCATGCGCGGCGTCATGATACATTGCGAGCAGTCGAGGGTGGGGAAGGTCTCCGAGAGCTGCGCCATGTGCCCGCCGATAGATGGCTCCTTCTCGACGAGGATCACCTCGCGCCCGCCGTTGGCGATATCGAGCGCGGCCTGGATCCCGGCGATGCCGCCACCGATCACAAGCGCCTTGCGGGTCATTGGCACCCGAATCGGTTCCAGGGGCTGGTTCCACTTCACCTTCTCCACCATGAGGTGGACCAGTTCACACGCCTTCTCCGTGGCCTCCTCGCGGTCCTGATGCACCCAGGAGCACTGCTCGCGGATGTTGGCCATCTCGCAGAGGAAGGGATTGAGCCCGGCGCGTTGCACGGCCCGCCGGAAGGTGACCTCGTGCATGTGCGGGCTGCACGACGCGACGACTACGCCGGTGAGGTTCTTCTCCCGGATCGCCTCCTGGATCAGCCGCTGGCCCGGATCGGAGCACATGTAGCGGTAGTCCACGGCGTGCACGACCCCGGGGAGCCGCGAGGCGAACTCCGCCACCTTCGCGCAATCCACCGTGCGCGCGATATTCTCACCACAATGGCAGACAAAGACACCGATGCGAGCCATCGAGAACTCGTTTCCTTTTCCCGCGTTTCGAGAGCCGCGTGAACGCGGCTCTCAAATGCCGGTCGCGCGTTGCCCGCCGGCTATGCCGCCGCCTGCAGCTTCTGCAGGACGGGCTTCGGGCTGATGATCAGCCGGTTTAGCCCAAGCGACTTCTCCGGCAGGCCAAGGGCGATGCCGAGAAGCTGCGTGAAGTAGATGGCCGGGATGTTGTAGCGCGTGCCGTACGCCTTGGCCACATCCAACTGACGCACGTCCAGGTTCGTCTGGCACAGGGGACAGGCCGTGGCGATCAGATCTGCGCCGGCATCGCGCGCCTCGCGCAGGATGTCGTTGACCAGCTTGCACACCGTATCCGGGCGCGCGAGACTGAGGCTGGCGCCGCAACACTCCGTCTTGTAGGCCCACTCCACGCACTCTGCGCCCGCCGCTGTGAGGAGGTCCTCCATGATCTGCGGATGGTTCGGGTCATCGAAGGCGACCACCTTGGGCGGGCGGAGCAGCAGGCAGCCATAGTAGCACGCCACCTTCAATCCGGACAGGGGGCGAGTGACTGAGTTGCGGATCGCCTCGGTACCCAGGTCGTTGCGCAGGATATCGAGCAGGTGGCGCACCTCCACCGTGCCGGCGAGCTTCACCTGGGCCGCCTCTTCCACATCAGCGCGGAGCGCGGCGTCTTCCTTCACCTCATGGCTGGCGATGCTCAAGCGGTTGTAGCAAGAGGCGCACGCAGCCACCATCGTTGCCGGGCCGCCCGATTGCGCGGCTTGTTCGACGGCCGCTAGGGTTACTGCCGGCAGTGCCACGGAGAGGAGGTGGCTGGTGGCGTGCGCAGGCGTGGCGCCACAGCAAACCCAATCTGGGATCTCCTCCAGGGTGATCCCAAGTTGGTCGCACACCGCGCGCGCGGAGCGATCAAACTCGGCGGCCATGCCCTGCAGCGAGCATCCGGGGAAGTAGGCGTACTTCATTCGTTGCCTCCTGCCGCGGGGGCGTGCTCCTCGGGCGCCGACTTTTGCGCGCTGGCGGCGCGCTGCGCCTCGATCCGCTCCACGTTCTCAAAAAGCCGGCGCACCTGATCGGCGCGGCCGGAGCGATGGGCGAATGGGGAGATCTTCCCCTTCAACATCATGGTGGGGCCTTTTTCCGCATCGCGGAAGGGATGGAGGGTGCGCAGGTTCTGGAGCATCACCATCATCGTCTCGTGAACACGCCCGCGCCCGCGGACACTGCTGAGGAGACCCTGGTTGGCATAGGCGATCCCCTTCTCCGCCTGGGTGAAGCCGGCCTCGCGGGCCAGGATGCGGAGGGCATCCATGACGCGCGCCGTATCGACCTCTTGCGGGCAGCGCGTGGTGCACGTTTCGCACGAGGCGCAGAGCCAGATGGTGTGGCTCTGCAACACCTGGTCGCGCTGGCCCAGTTGCACCAGGCGCATCACGCGCGCCGGGTCCAGATCCATGGCAAAGGTCATCGGGCACCCCGCAGTACACTTCCCGCACTGATAGCAGCGCGCAGGGTTGATCCCGGAACGTGCCTCCACCTCCTCCTGGAAGGTGAGGCGGCCTCTCTTCTGAGAACCTAGCTTCATCTTGCCAACCTTTGAGAGCGTAATCCGAAACCGGCGAACCGGAGCCGGCATCGGGACCCGACGGCGGGCTACGTGTTACGCATTCTGGCCGGGTGCGCGCCAGGGTCGCTCGCACGCGCTACGCATGGCGAGCCACGGCAACGAGCCCCATCTGAAACCCGCGCTGCGGGCATACTCCAGGACCGTGTCGTTATGGATGTGGTTCCAAAGCGTACTCGCACGCGGCGGTGGTCTGTGACCAAGCGCTTCCTTCCGCGGGTCTCCGACTTCCGAGGGGAAGCGGGAGCGCGCGGGCTGCGGGATGCATCCGCCGGCTATTCACGCGGCGTGGCGGCGCGCGGGATGGGGCGGCGGGGACAATCTCTGCCACGTCGTCCGCTCACACTATAGCAGAGAGGGCGCTGGCTCGTCAAGGGCCGGGGACGGTGAAAGGAGTAAGGGCTTGGAGGGCGAAAACGGGAAAGATTACGGCTGCCTGAGAGGGGGATCGGCTGTATGGCCGAGCTGGCGAGGGTTGATGTCGCGAATGGAGTGTATTGGGTAGAGGCACCCAGGGCAGACCTCTACGTGTTGTGTGGGGCGCCAGCGGATAGCGTGAAACACCTGATGAAGCGGGGGCTGATCGCTCCGCGTGAGGCGAACGGTGTCCATTTCGAGACGGGGCCGAATGCCATCCTCCTTTCCGATGTGTTGGTGCAGAATGGCAGCTTCTCCAACCTGGCAGAGTTCCCGGTGCTCCATATGCTCTATCGCCAGGGGATGTTGCTCCCCAACCATCCGAACAACACCGGCGCGAAGCCACTCTTGATCGGGTCGCGCGAGCAGGTGCGGTCGCAGCTGGAGTACATCTACCGGGGCAACTACGGTCTGGTCTCCGAAGAGGAGCTGATGGCCTGCGGGATCTCGGCGGCGGAGGCGCGGCGGATGATGCAGCTGAAGCTGGCCTTCGCTTTCGGGCGCATCCGCCCGTCGCACGAGCTGGTTGACACCGTGGTGGTGGGAAGTGACCCGGTGGAGCTCCGGAATGGTGTCTTCCTGCGTCGGCGCGCCCTCAACGTCTTCGAGTTTCTCTATCGCGGTGAGTCGCTCACCGTGGATCTGAACCTCCAGCCCTATCAGCAGTATGAGGCCCCATACCCCCTGGGCCACTACCGTGTTGACCGCGGCTACTTCTCCATCGTCCACTCGGGGGAGGGCGACGGGTGGGATCCGAACCGGCCGGCGATGGCGAGCGTCCTCATCTTCCAGGGGAAACCCTACCTGATAGACGCGGGCCCCAACATTCTCCACAGCATCAAGAGCCTGGGCATCGGGATCACGGAGGTCGAGGGGATCTTCCAGACGCACGCCCATGACGACCACTTCTGCGGGCTTCCCACGCTGATGCGCTCCGACCGGCGCATCCGCTACTTCGCCACGCCGATGGTGCGCGCTTCGGTGGAGAAGAAGCTTGCCGCCCTCCTCGGCATGGATGAGAGCCATTTTCAGGATTTCTTCGAGCCGCATGACCTGAAGCAGGAAGCATGGAACGAGGTGGATGGCCTGGAGGTGCGCCCGTGCCATTCGCCCCACCCCGTAGAGACCACGGTTTTCGTCTTCCGGGCATTGGGGCCAAGCGGTTATGCCACGTATGCCCATCTGGCCGATATCGTCGATCTGCAGGGGTTGGAGCAGGCGGTGCAACGCGCCGGAATGGCGAATGGTGCCGCCGTGGTCGAGCGCGCCCGGCGTCTCTACTCCATCAAGGTGGACCTCAAGAAGGTCGATGTCGGCGGCGGCCTGATCCACGGCAACGCGCGCGATTTTAGGGGAGACGCCTCCGGCAAGCTGGTACTCTCGCACACATCGTTCGAGCTGACGCCAGAGCTCAAGGAGATTGGATGCGGCTCTACCTTTGGCGCCGTGGATGAGCTCATTCCGGCCTGCCAGGATTATGTGCGCGACCGCGCGCGCCACTGCCTTGCCAGCTACTATCCCGGAGTGCCGGCCCACGAGATCGAGATGCTGCTCAACGCGCCGATCGTCACCTTCAACGCGGAGAGCTTCTTGATGCGCGCGGATGAGCCTTGCCGCGATGTCTACCTGGTGCTGACCGGCGAGGTGGAGTTGCTCCGCGGCGGTGATCGCGGGCGGCGCACCCTCTCTGCGGGTGGCCTCCTCGGCGAGGGCGCGGCAATCCTGCGTAAGCCGGTCGCGCACACTTATCGCGCCACCTCCTTCGTGCAGGCGCTGAGGATTCCCGCGAATGTCTATCTGGCGTTCGTCCAGCGCAACGGTCTCCTGCCGCGGATCGCGGATGTGCGCGAGCGGCGCGAGTTCCTGGACCGCACGTGGCTTTTTGGCGATTCTATCGCCTACCCGACACAGGTCACTCTGGCCCGAGAGATGGTGCCGCATTGCCTAATACCCGGCCATCCTACCTCGCTGAACGGCGATCCGGCCGTGTGCCTCATCCGGGAGGGCGAGGTGCAGCTCCTCCTGGGCGAGAATGTGCTCGAGACGCTCGGGCCAGGCGAGTTCTACGGCGAGTCCACCGTCCTGCATGGCACCCCGGGGTTCTTCACCATCCGGGCGACGATGCCAACCGAGCTTTACCGCATTCCGGGCGGTGTTCTGCGGCATAACCCGGTCGTGCGCTGGAAGCTCCTTGAGGTCTACGAGCGGCGCATGCAACATATCCTCAACCCGACGCTGGTCGCGGGCCCCGTCTTTCGCTGGCGTCCGGAGTACTCGACGGGCATTTCCGAGATCGACGAGGGCCACCAGCAGCTTTTCGACGCGGCCAATCGGTTCCATCAAAGCGTCGCCGCCGGAGAGGGCGCGCAGGTACTTCCGTGGATACTCAGTTTCCTGGAGGAGTTCGCCCGGATGCACTTCGCCCGCGAAGAGGAACTGCTGCGCGAGCACGCTTATCCCGGGTACGCGCGTCACCATCGCCTGCACGAGCGTCTCTTGGAAGCACTGGAAGAGTGGAAGCAGGTTTTCCGGGAGAGCGCGGCGACGCCCTATCACGAGCTGGTCCAATTCTTCAGCAACTGGATCCTCGAGCACATCCTGACCGAAGACCACAAGTACGGGCGCTACCTCAACGAGCGTGGCGTCACCTAGAACGACGCCTCTCCCGGCGCGCGGGCCTAGCAGCCCGCGCCCCGTCCGATTTCCAGGCAAAGCTGGCCCCCGGTTGACAGGCCTGCGCCCACCTCCTATAATCAGCGCAAACAGATGCCGAGGGAGGAAGCAATGCAGCCGATTGGTGTGGGGATTGTGGGCGCGGGGTTCTCCGCGAATCAGCATGCGGGCGCATACCACTGCGTGACCGGGGTGCCCGTGAAGCGAGTTGGGGTCGTCTCGCGAACGCCCGAGAAAGCCGCCGCGTTCGCGAAGAAGCACGGCTTTGAGTTCGCGACCACGAACCTGCAAGAGCTTCTGAGCCGGCCGGACGTGCATGTGATCGATATCTGCGCGCCCAACTTCGCGCATGAGGAGATCGCGATTGCAGCGGCGCGCGCGGGGAAGCATATCATTTGTGAGAAGCCACTCACCGCCTACTTTGGCGACCCGTCGGATCCCGCGCGCATGCGCGAGGAAGCGATGGCATCGGTCGAGAGAGTCCTGGATGCGGTGCGTAGCGCCGGGGTGCTCTTCATGTACGCGGAGAACTGGATCTACGCGCCGGCCATTCAGAAGGCGCTCCGTCTGGCCGAGGCCGCCGGGGGCACGATCTTTGACATTCGCGCCGAGGAGGCGCACAGCGGGTCGCACTCCCCCTATGCCCGCGAGTGGCGCACTTCCGGGGGCGGCTCCCTCCTGCGTCTCGGCTCCCATCCGCTCGCGGCCGCGCTCTATTTCAAGCGCGTGGAGGGCGAGCGGCGTGATGGCAAGCCGATCCGGGTGGCCTCCGTCTCGTGCGAGACGACCAACGTCACCCGCATTCCCAGCTTCGAGCGCGAGGAGCGGAAGTGGGTTGCCTCTGGATGGAAGGATGTGGAGGATTGGGCCACGCTCATCCTCAACTTCGAGGATGGCGCGCGGGCGACCATCAGCGCCTCGGATATCGTCCTGGGCGGCATCCGCAACCGGATGGAGCTCTACCTCTCTAACGCCCGGATTGACTGCAACCTCAATCCCAACACCACGTGCATCGCCTACGCGCCCGCGCCCGAGGTGTTCGCGGACGAGTACATCGCCGAGAAGATCGATACCAAGGCGGGGTGGAGCTTCCCCAGCATCAATGAGGACTGGTTCCAGGGCTACCCCCAGGAGGTTCAGGACTTCCTGGAGTGCATCGCGACGGGCAGGCAGCCCCTCTCCGATGCACAACTTGCCGCGGATGTCGTGGCGGTCACCTATGCCGCCTATCAGTCGGCGCGCGAAGGTCGACGCATCCGCTTGTAGCCCGAGGGAATACCGCCAGAGGGTGCCGAGCCTCCTCCGTTTGGACTCCAGATTGCCTGGGTATGGTCACATCAGACCGGAAGCGCCCTATGCCATGGGAAACGGCATGCGCGCAGCTCTTGGGTCCGGCATGTCCCTGGAACAGGCAGACGTGACTACCATCCGACGCCCAGTAGCGAGCGGCATTGTGATGCCCGGACCGCTCGCTAGCGTTTCGCCTGGGTCACGCCTGAAAGGAGAGAGGAGCAGAATGGCGCTGACACGATGGTCTCCCTTCACAGAGATGAGCCGATTGCGCGATGAGATGGAGCGCATGATGGATCGCTTCTTCGAACTCCCGGAGCGGCGTGCGGAGTTCGGGGCGACGATGTGGGTGCCGAGCATCGATGTCTATGACAGGGATGGGAATGTGGTCGTCGAGGCGGAGCTTCCCGGCATGAAGCGCGAAGAGGTGGAAGTGACGCTTGAGGACA
>Ga0116169_1000638_pt1 | contig 34227 bp, 32 predicted proteins | sample AD_UKC130_MetaG_FD_89796 | JGI IMG/M metagenome (GOLD analysis project Ga0116169, IMG submission 89796) | Active sludge microbial communities of municipal wastewater-treating anaerobic digesters from Canada - AD_UKC130_MetaG | ecosystem: Engineered > Bioreactor > Anaerobic > Digestate | place...
AAGTGCCCCTGACGCAAATGCAGACTCTCCTTGAGCCAGCTTTGGCGCCGTTCGAAATGGACTGGGAACTGCACGACTCGACCGCCCCACTTCGAGTGGTGGTGATGGTTTCCAAGCAGGGCCACGTGCTCAACAACCTGCTCTTTCGCGCTCGCGAAGGCCAATTACCAATCGAGATCACGGCAGTCGTGTCCAACCATCCGGACTGGCGTGACGTCGTCGAGTGGCACGGGATCGATTTCCACCAGCTCAAGGTCACGGCCGAGACGAAAGCCGAATCGGAGCAGTTCGTGCTCGACCTGATGGAATCCACCGGCGCCGAATCGCTCATTCTGGCGCGGTACATGCAAATCCTTAGTGACCGGATGTGCCGTGAGGTTCACGGCCGCGCAATCAACATCCACCACTCGTTGTTGCCGAGTTTCAAAGGCGCTCGCCCTTACGAGCAGGCTCACCGCCACGGGGTGAAGGTGATCGGTGCGACAGCACACTATGTGACTGCCGACCTCGACGAAGGCCCGATCATCGAGCAGGACTTCAAGCGAGTAGACCACCGTTCCTCTGCGGCACAGTTGGCAGCGATGGGTCAGGACTTAGAGGCCAGGGCGCTCGTCCATGCGGTGCGGGCTCATGCCGAGCACCGGGTCTTGCTGAATGGGATGAAAACGGTCGTTTTCGACTGAAGTTAGCTTGGCAGTTCTGGAGTCGGTGCCAACTGCTCGGTCGGGGTTGATGCCTCAGCAGCCGATTCGGCAACGGTCGCTTCGATCATTTCGTTGGCGTACCGCAGCACAGCGGCGACGGTCGCGATAACGGGAATTGCCAAAAACGCGCCGGTGATGCCAAACAGCGATCCACCGCCGGTCACGCCCATCAGCACGATTGCCGGATGAAGGTTCATGGTCTTGCCCTGCAACATCGGCGACAACACGTTGCCTTCGAGCTGCTGGACCACCACGATCACCACGAGGATGATGATCGCGTCTTTAGGCGAGTTGGTCACCAAGGTCACGAGCACTGCGATGGCGCCCGAAGCGAAGGCGCCGATGATCGGGATGAACCCACCGATGAAAGTGATGACCGCGAGCGGCACCCACAGTGGCTGGCCGACAAACGCCAGTGCCGCACCGATGAGAGTCGCGTCTATCAGCGAGACCAGTGCTTGGGTGCGAATGAAACCGCCGAGGGTGTCCCAAGCGCGGGCGAACATCTCCCGGACGTGGCCGCCGACACGCCTGCCGCCGAGTGTCTCTAGCCATGGCAGGAAGCGGTGCCCATCCTTGATGATCAGGAAAGTCAGAATCAAAACTAGGACCGTGTTTAGCAGGACGCCGGTGGCCACCCCGATCGCCGAAAGGGCGCTGGAACTAAGTTCGAGGGCACTGTCCTTGAGCCATTTTTCGAGCGCATCGAGCGCGTTGCTGATCTGGCCTTCCTCGATGCCCATTGGGCCTGCGGTCAGCCAGACTTGAACTTCAGCGACACCCTTTGCGGCCTGAGTGGCGATTTCGGGTGCTTCTTTGATCAACTGCGGAATTAGCACCGCGAACAGGGCAACGAGCGCTGCCAAGAAGCCGAGCATCACGGCGCCGGCCGCGGCCGAACTTGGCAACCCCAACTTGCGCAGGCGGTTCGTCGGTGGGCCTAAGACCGTTGCGAACAGCAGCGCCAACGAGACTGGGAACCAGACCACCCAAGTGCGGCCGACAAACCAGCCGACCACAAAAAGCGCGGCGGCCAAGACGATAATCCGGATGCCCCAGCGTTGGGCGACGGCGAAGCCGTTGTCGATGATGCTGCCACGGTCACGCACTGGGGAATTGCTCACGCGCACACTCTAGCCGGGAAGTTGCCAGTCGATTGGGCTTGCACCTTGAAGTCGCAGTGCGTCGTTTGCTCGACTGAACGGGCCAGACCCGAAGAATCCGCGCGCCGCCGACAGCGGGCTCGGGTGTGCCGACGCGATGATCGGCACCGAACCAAGTGCTGGGATCAGTTCCTGCGCTTGTTTCCCCCACAAAATCGCGACCAGCGGGCCGCCTCGGGCAACGAGTGCTGAAACTGCCCTGGCAGTAACTTCCTCCCAGCCGATTCCGCGGTGGCTGGCCGGTGCGCCGGCCTGAACGGTAAGGCAGCGGTTCAGCAGTAGAACGCCTTGATCGGCCCAAGGTGATAGGTCGCCAGTGCGAGGTTCGACCGCCCCCACATCTGCGCGAAGTTCGGTGAAGATGTTCTTTAGGCTTCGCGGCATCGGCGAAACAGCGGGGTCCACCGAAAATGCTAGGCCGCACGCGTGCCCGACTGTTGGGTACGGGTCTTGGCCAACGATTAGCACTCGCACCGAGTTCAGGGGTGTTTGGAACGCCCGAAGGATTCTGTTCGTCTCGGGCAGCGAGGTGCGTCCGGCGGCCTCCTCGGCCGCGACAAAACCGAAAAGTTCACCAATCCGCGAAGACACGGGTTCCAGCGCCTGCGCCCAGTCAGGAGAAACGGTTGCCAGCGGGTTGTTGTCTTTCGCCGAAGCCATGTTTGAACCGTAACGATAAGATCGACAGGTTGTGTCTTCTGCTCTGACTTCTTACCGCCGCCTCTGGGGCGCCGCGGGCGCCTCCTTCGTCGCCGTGGCGTTCTTCGGTCGTATCCCATTGGCGATGAGCCAGATGGGTGTGCTTTTGCTGGTGGCCCAAGCCACCGGCAGTTACGGCACTGCCGGTGCGACCGCCGGTGCCCTGGCCGTTGCCAACGCGATCGGTGCGCCGGTATTTGGTGCGGCGGCCGATCGAGTCGGTCAGCGAATAGTCGTGCAAACTCAAGCCGCTCTGGGCGCTATTGGCCTGGTCGTGATTGTGCTTTTGTCCGAACGACAGGTCAACGCTGGCGTATTGATGGCGATCGCTGCGGTCACTGGTTTGGCGATGCCGCAGGTGGGCCCGCTAGCGCGTGTCAGATGGCGTCCGGTGCTGCAGCGAAAAGTCAAAGACGGCCAGTTGGCTGAACGAGATTTGGATCGCTTTGTCGATCTCGCGTTCTCCTATGAAGGCGCCGCAGACGAGGCCTCCTTTGTCCTTGGTCCGGCCCTAGTGGGCATCCTCGGCGTGCTGATTGGGCCCGATGGTGCCCTGTATGCGGCCGCGGTTCTCTTGGCGGTATTCGGCACCGCGTTCGCCCTGCACCCGACTGCAAAGGTTGTGCCGCGACATCACGAACACGTGCCGGTCGCTGGGGCAAAACTCTGGACCACCCCGTTTGCTGTTTTGGTCTTGGCCGTCCTGTTGATGGGCATGCTTTTTGGCAGCATTCAAACCGGTTCGACCGTGTTGGCAACCCAACAGGGCCGACCTGAGGTCGCCGGTCTCATCCACGCCGTGCTCGGGATTGGCAGCGTCGTGGCCGGGCTTTCGCTCGCGGCGGTTCCGGCCAGCATCTTGTATGCGACCCGGATGCTCTGGTCGGCGGCGGCGATGTTGGTGTTCGCGTTGCCGTTGCTGTTCGTCGAGACGATCGGCCAGCTGGTGGCAACGATCGCCGTAATGGGATTTGCGGTCGCCCCGTATCTGATCAGTGCATTTGCCTTGGCCGGACTGATAGTCCCGCAGCAGCGCATCGGAACTGCGATGACGTTCATGGCCGGCGCAACTGGCCTGGGTTACGCAGCCGGGGCGTCTTTGGCGGGCCGGGCCGCCGACGGCGCGTTCGGTGCGGCCGGGCCGACGCCAGCGTTCATGGTCACGATTGGGGCGATGGTGGCGGCTCTGGTGCTGTCGCTGTTTGCCCAGCAGACGCTACGGAACGCGAAAGTGATTGCCTAGCCGCTGGCCACTCGTCGTCGAGCATCGAGAACGTAACGGTGTCTCGCCACGAACCATCGTCGCGGAGTTTGTGTTTGCGAAGTACGCCTTCGCGGGTCGCGCCCAACCTCGTTATCGCAGCCTGAGAGCGCTCGTTTCGGATATCGGTGTGCCACACCACTCGAACGCAGCCGAGCGACTCGAAGGCATGGGTCAGCAGCAGCCGTTTGGCCTCGGTGTTCAGCCCTGTTCGCCAGAATCTCTTGCCAAGCCAGGTGTGCCCGATGGCGACCGTGCGAAGTTCGGGGTTGATGTCGTAGTAACACGTCATCCCGGCTACCTCACCGGTACGCAAATCGATCTGGGCCCACGGGACCAACTGGCGGTTCGCCAAAGTGCGTTCGATTCGCAGTCGGGCTATCGATTCGCCCATTTCGTCCCAGCCCGCGAGGTGCTCGAACACCTCCGGGGAATCGCCGGCAAGCGCCAAACCGGCCGCGTGTTCGGTGGTTAGCGGCTCGAGCCGGACTATCTCACCGACCAGCGTGAGCGGATCGCGCCAAGCGTTAGTCACCGGGTCAGCCGATCGAGGAAGGCGATCAGCAGCGCTTCGCGTACTTCTGGACTGGCCACGTCGAGTAGGGCGTTTACCTGCCCGAGGCGTTCGGGGGCCTGAACCTTGCCGCCTTCGCCTGCCAACCCGGCGATAGCCAGCAGGCCGTCGAAGGCCTCATCGTCGAGAGTTTCGGGGTCCAGCGAGGCCGCGGCCTGCGCCAGTAGCGGATCGATCTGGATCGGGCCGCGCGCGACCGCTTCGGTCACTGATTCGGCTAGTGCGCTCAAGAACTGCGGAACCGATTCGGCGGTGGCCGCGCACAAGGTCAGGTGGAGGTTGGCCGGTTCGCCAGCAAACTGCATCTGTGGCTGGACAAACCAGCCCCGGTCGAGCATCAGATCGCTCAGCGTGAAGACGTCGAGCGTGTCATCGGCGCCGAGCACCACCAGCGAGGTTTCGGGCTGTTCGACTAGATGCAGGTGGTCGATCGCTTCGATGCCCCGAGCCACCGCGGCAGTTGCGTCCACGGTCTGAGAAACGAGTTCGCGGTAGCCGTCGCTGCCGATCAAGTTCACCACCGCCCAAGCGGCCGCCAGCGGCCCACCGGACTTGGTCGACTGGGTGGTCGAGTTGAGCATCGTGTAGCCGGGCCAGTTGGCGTGGGCGAAGAACTGGGGTCTACGCAACTGCGGATTGGCGTGCAGCAGCAGCGAAACCCCTTTTGGCGTGTAGGCGTACTTGTGTAGATCCACTGAAAGGCTGGTGACGCCGGGTACGGCAAAGTCCCAAGCGGGCACCTCTTCCATCCACGGCAGCACCCAACCGCCGATGCAGCCGTCGACGTGGAACCGAAGTCCGCGCACTCGAGCAACTGCGGCCAACTCGGTGATCGGGTCGATCACGCCGTGGGCGTAGGACGGTGCCGAGGCCGCAATGAGGACGACTCGTTCGCCCAGCTCGTCGATCACTCGGGTCATGGCAGCCACGTCGGCACGATGATTTACGCCAACGGGAACCGTTACCAGTTCGACGCCAAAGTAATGGGCGGCTTTTGCAAAGGCCGCATGGATGGTGCTCGGGGTGACGATCGCTGGCCGATTGACCTTCGCCGCGTCGCGGGCAGTTTGAACCGCCAACAGGATCGACTCGGTCCCGCCGGAGGTGACGGTTCCGATCACTTGATCGTCGGCGTGCAAAATTGACCGGGCAAATGAGATCAGCTCTGACTCCATCGACAGCAGGCTCGGGAACGCCGTCGGGTCGAGGCCATTGGTGGCCGCATACATGGCGATCGCTTGCTTTGCCACCTCGTCGGCTTCGCCAAGTCCTGAGTCATAAACGTAAGCAAGTGTCTGGCCGCCGTGGGTGGGTAGATCGCTTGTTCGTTTGGCGGCCAACTCGGCAAGGATTTGGTCAGGACTCATTAGCGTTCCTTAGGCGGTCATCGAGTCGGTAGCCGCGTAGCAAGGCCAAGCTGACCACGGCAAGAACTGCTGGCACTACTGAAAAGCCAATCCCGATTGCCAGCAAGGCGCTGTCTGGTTGGGTCACCGTTTCGCTGCCTGTCGAGGACAGGTAGCCGCCGGTGGCCAGCGCTAAGGCGAAGATGCCCGGGCCCAGCGCCAGGCCGAGTGTTTCGCCGGCGGTCCACACCCCGGTGAAGACGCCAATGCGGTTCTCGCCGGTTTGCTTGGCGTCCTCGGCGGCCACGTCCGGCATCATCGCCATCGGAAAAACTTGCGCGCCGGCGTACCCGATGCCTACCAGCGCGGCCGCGAAATAGGTCATGACCAGCAGGCCCGAATGCGCGGCAAACAAACCAACCATTCCGAAGATCAGGAACCCGGTGGCGATGCTGTACCCCGACCGTTTGCCTCGGTTTTTGGCGTACCGCTCCCAGAGCGGCGTAACGACCAGGGCGGGTCCGACGAAGGCCACAAACAGCAGCGTGGCTGCCGCCGCGCTGTTGAGCAGGTCGTCGGCCACGTAGGCGACCCCGGCAAGGACGGTGCCGATGGCGGCCGCCTGGATCACGAAGGTGAATAGGAGGGCACGAAAGTCAGCGTTCGAGCCGACGAGTTTCAGTTGGTCGCCAAAGGAGTCGAGTGCGGTTTCGGTCGCGTGTTCTGGCGCACCGTGAGTGCCCCACCAGGCGCCGATGACGCCGACGGCGATGATCGCGCCGACGTAGCTACCCATCGCGGTGTGGCCGAAATTGTTGGCGACGATTGGTGCGGTCGCGCCCGACAGCAAGATCGCTAGTGCCAGCACCACCACGCGCCACGTCATGAGCCCGGTGCGTTCGGCGTAGTCGAGGGTCAACTCGGCCGGCATCGCGACGTAGGGGACTTGGAAGAAGGCGTAGGCACTGGCGCAACCCAAGAAGGCGATGGCCACCCAAGCGGCGGCGAAGCCTTGCGGTTCGGTTGGCCCGGCGAACATCACCGCGAACAGCACCGCCAGCGTTAGACCGGCCCGGATCAGGAACGGCCGGCGGCGGCCACCGGGGTTTTTGGAGCGGTCGCTGATCCGCCCGGCGATCGGGTTGAGGATCACGTCCCAAGCCTTTGGTGCGAAGACCAAGACTCCGGCCAGCGCGGCGCCGATGCCGATCGTGTCGGTCAGGTAGGGCAGCAGCAGCAGTCCGGGTACGGTGCCGAAGGTGCCGGTGGCGACACTGCCGAACCCATACCCGCGCCGAATGCGGCCAGGCAGCTCAGTCGTCACGGTTTTGCGGTCCCATCTGCCGGACCGCGGCCAAATCGGTCAGGAACGTATTGGCCCAGTGGTCGATGTCGTTCTCCATCACTTGCCGCCGCAAGGAGCGCATCCGCTTACGGATTTCGGCCGGGGTAGCGCGCATGGCCGCTAACAGGGCTTCTTTCATGCCGTTGATGTCGTGTGGGTTCACCATAAACGCCTGCTTCAGTTCGCCAGCGGCACCGGCAAACTCACTGAGAACTAGGGCGCCGCGGTTGTCCCACCGGGTTGCCACGTATTCCTTCGCGACGAGGTTCATTCCGTCACGAAGGGGAGTGACCACCATGACGTCGGCGGCCCGATACAGCGCTGCCATCTCCTCGCGCGGATATGAGGCGTGCAGGTATTGGATCGGCTGTTGACCGATCCGACCGAGGTCGCCGCTGATGTGCCCCACGATCCGGTTGATGTCGTCTCGCAGGTTTTGATATTGCTGAACTCGCTCGCGAGACGGGGTGGCGACCTGAACGAAGACCGCCTCGCCCACTTCGATTTCGCCGTCACTGAGCAACTCGCCGAAAGCACGCAGTCGCTGGGGCAGGCCTTTGGTGTAGTCGAGTCGGTCGATCCCGAGCAGCAGGTGTTTCGGGTTCCCGAGGCTTGCTCGGATTTCTTCGGCGCGGGCGATCACCTCAGGTGTGCGGGCCAAGTCCTCAAAGCCACGCGCATCGATCGAGATCGGGTAGGCCTGCGCTTTCACGGTGCGTCCGTCGGGCAGGAATACGCGATTCTTGGTGGTGCGGTGGCCGACGCGTTGGCGAACTAGCCGGACGAAGTTTTGAGCGCCACCTGGCATTTGGAAACCGACGAGGTCAGCGCCAAGTAGACCTTCAAGGATTTGGCGGCGCCACGGCAACTGTTGAAACAACTCAGTCGGCGGGAACGGAATGTGCAGGAAGAACCCGATCAGCAGATCCGGGCGCAGGTCGCGAAGCATCTGCGGGACTAGTTGAAGTTGGTAGTCCTGCACCCACACGACCGCATTCTTGGCGGCGAGTTTGGCGGCCTTCTCAGCGAACCGCCGGTTTACCGCTACGTAGGAATCCCACCATTCGCGGTGATATTCGGGGGTGACGATTACGTCGTGATACAGCGGCCACAGGGTCGCGTTGGAGAAGCCTTCGTAGTATTCGGTGACCTCTTGTTCAGACAGCGGAACGGGCACGAGTCGCAGGCCACCATCGACAAACTCGTCGAGTTCCTCATCTGCCGCGCCGTGCCAGCCGATCCAAGCGCCGCCGCGTGATCGCATCACCGGTTCAAGTGCAGTGACCAATCCGCCGGGGGACTTGCGCCACGTTACTTCTCCGTCTGGGCCGACCAGTCGATCAACTGGCAGACGGTTGGCAATGACCAAGAAATCTGCCTTTTTTGGCGCCATGCGGACAGCCTAGATGAGTCACGCGCCGATTTTCGGGTACCGGTGGCCGAACGGTTTTTCAAAGGGGAATGACAACGGTGTGATTTGGCGGTTAGGATTGCGGACATGGCAGCGGTGAAGCAGGTCGAACAGAACTCGCACGGCGGGGCGATCGTTGATAAAGGGCGCACAGTTTTGACCGCTCAAGAGATCGAAATGCTCGAACTTGAGAACCTCTGGTGGAAGTACTCCGGCGCGAAGGAACAGGCAATTCGCGAGAAGTTCGACATGTCGCCAACGCGCTACTACCAACTGCTCAACGCACTCATTGACACCGAAGCGGCGCTTGCTCAGGAGCCGCTATTGGTAAAGCGACTGCGTCGGCTTCGTTCGCAGCGCCAGCGTCAGCGTCAAGCTACTCGGGTGAAGTCTGACCGCTGAGGTGGACGAGAACCTCGAGCAGGAGCCAGCCCAGCCGCAGCCAACGGCCCAGCCGGCGTCGCGACGCTGGCGGCTAATTGTCTTGCCGGTCGTCTGGCTGGCGCTCGGTGTAATCGGCGGAATCGTCATCGTCAACGTTGTTGATTCAGATCCGGTGCCGGCGGCGGCACCGGCGGCGAAAAAGGCCGTGAAGTCCAAAGCAACGCCGGCGACCGAAAAGCCGAAAAAGACCAAAGCGACCAGTGAACCGACTACGGAGCCAACGACCTCTCAGGACGCAGAGGTGACGCGCTCGACGTCGGTGCTGGTGTTCAACCAGATCGGCATTCGAGGCTTGGCCGCTCAGGTTTCGGCTCAGGCGCAAAAGGCGGGCTGGACGATTGCAGGCACGGGGGATTGGCGTGGCTCGGTTCCCCAAGACACCGTCTACTTTCCGCCCGGAAAACAGGCCGAGGCCGAGTTGCTTGGCGCGGACCTATCGATCAATCGATTCATGCCGGCGGTAGAGAACATTTCGAAAACGCAACTAACCGTTATCTTGGCTAGCCCACGCTGAGGCTGGTGCAGCGGCATACTCGTTCCCATGGTCGAACTGGGTCGCACTCTGTTGGCGCTCGACTTCGATGGCACGCTTTCGCCCATCGTCGACAATCCCGCGTCGGCGTTTATCCATCCAGGTTCTTTGGCTGCGCTCACGCGTCTTGGGCCGGCGCTGGGGGCATTGGCGATTGTGACCGGCCGGCCGGTGGAGCAAGTGCGTCGACTTGGCCACCTCGACGAGGCCGTTGGATTGGAACGCGTGGTCGTGTGCGGTCAGTACGGCGCCGAACGTTGGGATGCGTTGACCGGTGAACTGCACCTGCCGAACCGACCTGCATTAATTCCCGAGTTAGTCGCAATGTTGCCCGACTGGCTAGCACGGCACGATGCGCGCCAGGTGCTCATTGAGGACAAAGGTATTGCGGTCGCGTTGCATGGTCGCGGCGCGTCCGACCCGGCACTACTTGCTTCGCTCGCCGATGAAATTGGTGAGTTGGCCGCTCGATTCGGACTGCAGGTGGAGCCGGGGCGCCAAGTGACCGAACTGCGACTTCCTGGCAGCGACAAGGGCATGGCGGTGCGCTGGCTCGTCGACCGGTTCGACCCGCAGGCGGTCATTTATGCCGGAGATGACTTGGGTGACTTGCCAGCGTTTCGTGAGTTGCTGCGTTTGCGGGCAGAGGGGCTGGACGTGACCTTGGTCTGCTCGGCCTCGCCAGAACAGGACGCTTTGGTGCCGCTGTCAGACGTTGTCCTTGACGGGCCCGACGAGGTCGCGGCTTGGCTCACGGCCTTGGCCGAAGACCATCGACATCTCAATAAATGAGACGGCATCTCAACTGTTGAGATGCCGATTTCTGCCGATCCGAGCTCGCTGCCTAGGCTAAAGCCGACTCATCCAGAGGGGTTAAGGGACACGGCCCGACGACACCCCAGCAACCAGCCGATCAGCGGCCAGGTGCTCATTCCGTCCGAGGTCGAAAGCCGGCCCGGAGAGATGAAGGGTTTTCCAGATGACTATTACGCTTTCAGAGCGGCCGAAATTGCGCGAAGGCGCCTTCGGCAATGCGACCGGACTCATCTGCCGCGAGTGTGGCGCGACCAGTGAACTCGGGCCTAACTACGCGTGCTTCGAGTGCTTCGGACCACTTGAAATTTCGTACGATTTCGGACCGATCACCCGCGAACAGATCGAAGCCGGTCCGGCCAACATCTGGCGATACAAGGCGCTGCTGCCAGTTCCGGCCGACATTGAATCGAGCCCGAACCTTGAACCCGGGTTCACTCGGCTGCTCGAGGCAAAGAACCTCGCCGCCGAACTTGGTTTGGCAAAGCTTTGGGTCAAGGACGACAGCACCAACCCGACCAACTCGTTCAAGGACCGCGTCGTGGCCTGCGCCTTGAGTGCGGCCCGAGAATTCGGCAGCAAGGTGTTTGCGTGCCCCTCGACGGGCAACCTCGCTAACGCCGTTGCCGCCGCCGGCGCGCGCGCCGGTATCCGCACGGTGGTCTTCATTCCGAGCAACCTTGAGACGCCCAAACAGGTCAACTCAGCGGTGTTCACCGACAACCTCGTTGCAGTTGATGGCAACTACGACGACGTCAACAAGTTGGCCAGTGAGATCGCCGGCGAAGAAGACGGCTGGGCCTTCGTGAACGTAAACGTTCGCCCGTTCTATGCCGAAGGTTCCAAGACGCTCGGTTACGAGATCGCTGAGCAACTCGGCTGGCGCCTGCCCGACCAGATCGTCATTCCGGTTGCGTCGGGTTCGCAATTGACCAAAGTGCACAAGGCGTTCGGCGAGCTGATCAAGCTCGGCCTAGTAGAAGACAAGCCGTACAAGGTTTTTGGCGCTCAAGCCGAAGGCTGCAACCCGGTTGCTACCGCTCACAAGGCCGGCGTCGACGCGATTCGCCCGGTAAAGCCAGACACGATCGCCAAGTCGCTGGCGATCGGTAACCCGGCTGACGGTATCTATGTCCTGGACATTGCTCGTCAGACCGGCGGCGCGGTTGAAGAAGTTAGCGACGACGAAATTCGCGAAGCGATCGTGTTGCTGGCCCGGACCGAGGGCATCTTCACCGAAACCGCTGGCGGGACAACCGTTGGCGTGTTGAAGAAACTGGTTGAGACCGGCCAGTTGGATCCGACCGCCGAAACTGTCGTAATCAACACCGGCCACGGACTAAAAACTCTGGACGCAGTGACCGACGCAGTCGGTCCGCGCGCCACGATCGCCCCAACCTACGCGGCTTTTTCTGCCGCAGACATCGCCTGACTTTCACCCCACTTTCAAGGAGCCCCAAATGGCCGTTTCCGTTCGTATCCCGACGATCTTGCGCACCTACACCGAAGACGCCTCCCAGGTCGAGGCCGACGGTTCGAACCTGACCGAAGTCCTCGACTCGCTAGAAACTTCTTTCCCGGGAATCAAAGCTCGCATTGTCGATGAGGACGGCAAGCTTCGTCGTTTCGTCAATGTTTACGTGGCCGAAGAAGACGTGCGTTTTGCTCAGGGCCTAGAGACCAGCACCCCGGCCGGCACGCAGATCTCGATCATCCCGGCGGTTGCCGGCGGCTGCTGAACGCGCCGGTCTCGCAGGCAGGGCACATTCTGTCCGGGGTGAGTTGAACGGACTTGGTTAGCACTCGTATAGTGAGAGTGCTAGACGCTGGTCAAATCTGACCGCGAAAAAGTCATCGACAGTTGGAGTTACCCACTCATGGCGAAGTCCATCGCATTCAACGAAGAAGCCCGTCGTGGGCTCGAGAGCGGCATGAATCAACTTGCCGACGCAGTGAAGGTCACCCTCGGCCCGAAAGGCCGCAACGTCGTCTTGGAAAAGAAGTGGGGCGCCCCCACGATCACCAACGACGGTGTCTCCATTGCTAAGGAAATCGAACTCGAAGATCCTTACGAGAAGATCGGCGCAGAACTCGTCAAGGAGGTTGCCAAGAAGACCGACGACGTCGCCGGTGACGGCACCACGACGGCAACCGTCTTGGCCCAGGCGCTCGTGCGTGAAGGTCTACGCAACGTGGCCGCTGGCGCAAACCCGATGGGCCTGAAGAAGGGCATCGAGACCGCAGTTGAGGCCATCAGCGCCCAGTTGCTGGAGATGGCCAAGGACGTTGAGACCAAGGAGCAGATCGCTTCGACCGCCTCGATCTCGGCCGCTGACACCACCGTCGGCGAGATCATCGCCGAAGCGATGGACAAGGTCGGCAAAGAGGGCGTCATCACCGTTGAGGAGTCGAACACCTTCGGCCTCGACCTGGAACTGACCGAGGGCATGCGCTTCGACAAGGGCCACCTCTCGGGCTACTTCGTGACCGACCCGGAGCGGATGGAAACGGTCCTTGAAGATCCGTACATCCTGATCGTCAACAGCAAGATCAGCACCGTCAAGGACATGGTCCCGGTGCTGGAGAAGGTCATGCAGACCGGCAAGCCGCTGGTCATCATCGCCGAAGACGTTGACGGCGAAGCGCTGGCCACCTTGATCGTCAACAAGCTCAAGGGCACGTTCAAGTCGGTTGCCATCAAGGCGCCTGGCTTCGGCGACCGCCGCAAGGCGATGTTGACCGATATCGCCATCCTCACCGGCGGCGAAGTCATCAGCGAAGAGGTCGGCCTCAACCTTGAGACCGCAGACCTGACCCTGCTGGGTACTGCTCGCAAGGTCGTCACCTCCAAGGACGAGACCACCATCGTTGAGGGCAGCGGCGACGAGGCCCAGATCGCGGGCCGCGTTGCCCAGATCAAGGCTGAAATCGAGAACAGCGATTCGGACTACGACCGCGAGAAGCTCCAGGAGCGCCTCGCCAAGTTGGCCGGCGGCGTAGCCGTCATCAAGGTCGGCGCGGCCACCGAGGTTGAACTCAAGGAGCGCAAGCACCGCATCGAAGACGCGGTCCGTAACGCCAAGGCAGCAGTCGAAGAGGGCATCGTCCCCGGCGGCGGCGTCGCTTTGGTTCAGGCCACCGCGGCCGTCTTCGAGAAGCTCGAACTGGCCGGTGACGAGGCAACCGGAGCGAACATCGTCCGGTTGGCGACTTCGGCTCCGCTTCGCCAGATCGCAGTCAACGCTGGCCTTGAGGGCGGCGTCGTCGCCGAGAAGGTCGCGAACCTTGAAGCGGGCTTCGGTCTCAACGCGGCGACCGGCGAATACGTCGACATGATCGCCTCGGGCATCATCGACCCGGCGAAGGTCACTCGCTCGGCGCTGCAGAACGCGGCCTCGATCGCGGCCCTGTTCCTCACCACCGAGGCGGTTGTGGCAGACAAGCCAGAACCGGCTGCTGCTGGTGGCGCGCCCGATATGGGTGACATGGGCGGAATGGGCGGAATGGGTTTCTGAGCCCAGCCTCATTAAGCAGGGCCCCGAAGCGTCGCCGCTTCGGGGCCCTGCTTTTTTTAGGTTGGGGACTGCCGCGAAGCTCTGCTCTGGGAGGATAAGCCCGTGCGCTGGGACCAGTTAGAACGAACCGACAAGTCGATCACCGATCAGCACCGGGAGCGATTGCTGGCGGCTGGAGTCGAGGCCGACCGGCTCGATGCTCTCGACTGGCGTTTGGTTGAAGGCGACCTGCCCTCGTGGTGGTTCGACCTCGGCAATGCCCTTTACGCGGCCAAGGGCGCCCGACTGCCCGACAACGTGCTCGAAGTGCTAACGACGTTCGCTTTTGCCGATGCGTTGATTGTTATTGGCAGTCCGCTGGACCACCTCAGTTCGTTGCTTCTCGGCGGCAACGGGGCGACCGTGTTTTTGGATGAACGGGTGATCTTGACCGCGGGTGAGATCTATTGCGGCCCGGACTCGTCCATCGTCTTACACGGGCCAGTCGTCGCGACGAGGACACCGGTAATCGATGCTCGAAACGGTGGTCGAATCATTTCTGCGGGGGACCAGCTTTGGGCAGCGGGGGTGTATATCGCCACCGACGACATGCATCGGCTCCAGGACGCGCGCACCGGAGAGCGGCTGAACCCTTTTGGCGCGACGATCAAAATCGGACATCACGTCTGGTTGTGCCGAGAGTCGGTGGTCACCGGCCACGTCGAGATCGGCGATCAGGTCTGTGTCGGCATGCGCGCGATTGTGCGAGGCCAAAAGGTGCCCGCACAGGTCGTAGTCGCCGGTGCTCCAGCCAGAGTCGTAAAAGAAGGAACAACTTGGTCGTTTGAGGATTCGCCATAGTCCTTCTTGGCCCGGTCACAGGGGTGCCAACGGGTCACAGAAACAACTGGTTACACTTAGCTATATTGTGGAAACATCGGTAACTTTGATTATTCACAACTGAATTCCTCGAATTATCAGCGTGATCTAAGTCATCTCGTTGAATTTTGGGAATAGCCAGACAGGACTATGCGAAATGGCATAGTTTTCAGGTATTGCAGAGACGCTGTGGGCGTCGGTGTCCGCCGGAGTGGGATCTGGCGAGGGAGAGCACCGAAAGAAACTGTCAAAGTTCGTGGGATTTCGTAGGGGTACGTATCTTTCGAGCCGCGGGCGACTCTCGGTTGGTGCAACAGACAAACAGCAAACAGTTGGTCGTTAGGGCGAAGGGGATTTCGCCGACCAGGCTGTGGCATTGGAGGGTGGGTATGACTTCAGCAGTAGATGGGCGAGACGAATCCGTCCACCCATTGCGGCTGGTTGAACCAGCCGGTCGCGAAGACGTCGTCGGGACGCCATCGGTCCAGCGTGAGTTCACCGGCATCCCAACAAGCCGCTCTTCCATCGACGCCCTCGTTCGCCAAGGCATCATCGGCGAATTCGCGATTGTCGCTGGCGCGGTAAGTGCTGGTCTTGTGGTCGGGATGGATTCTGGATCGCTGTTGCTGCTGGTGCTCGCAGTTGCCGGCTTCCTTGGTTTCAGTTTGGCTGCGCTGCCCGCCTACGAGCGCGCTGGCTCGTTCCGGCCGGCAAAACGACTAATGGCAGTTTTGGCCGCTGGCTCGTTGGGCTCGGTCATCTTTGTCGGCTCGATGTCGCTGCAACTACGTCATACGATCATCGTGTTGACCACTGCCGCGCTCCTGATGGTCGCCTCCGCAGCCGTTCATCGGACCGTTTTCCGGCGAGTACCCACACTGCTAGTGGGACCCTCGGACGCGGTAAACAAGTTGGCACTTCGTTGGGACGATCGACCCGACTTGGTCGTAGTCGGTCGCTGTACTTGGGACTCTTCGGTTCCGGTCGGCAGTGCCGCGGTCAACTCCGTAGTTCGCGATGTGCCCCGGATGCTGCGAACGATGCGAGGCGCTCGAGTCGTTATCACCGCGGATCAGGCCTTGAGCGACCCGTCGCTTCGCCACCTAGCTTGGGGGCTGCAGCGCGCCGAAATCGAGTGCCTCGTCCTGACCGACATGAACGACTACGTCGAGTTCGTCCGACCGACTCGCGTCGGCGATCAACTCGCCCTTGCGCTCGATCCGCCGAACAACCACATCCTCTCCCAGGCGGTTAAGTCTTTCTTCGACCGTACGTTTGCCATTTTCGCCCTGATCCTTGGTGCCCCGCTGATGATGCTGATCGCGCTGGGAATCAAGCTGGATTCGCGTGGCCCGGTCATCTACCGCCAGGAGCGCACCGGCAAAGACGGTGTTCCCTTCGCGATCTACAAGTTCCGCACCATGTGCGAAGACGCCGAAGAACGAGTAGAAGAACTTGTCGGTTTGAACGAAGGCTCTGGCCCATTGTTCAAGATGACTCAGGATCCCCGAGTGACCAGATTTGGCCGGATCCTTCGCCAAACCTCCCTGGACGAATTACCGCAGTTGTTCAACGTGCTCATTGGCGATATGGCCCTTGTGGGCCCGCGGCCAGCGCTGGAATCCGAAACCTCGCAGTACAGCCAGTGGGTCTGGCGGCGGCTGCACGTAAAGCCGGGCATGACGGGTCTGTGGCAGGTCAGTGGCCGCTCGAACCTGTCTTGGGACGAGTCCATTCGGCTTGATCTGATGTACGTCAACAACTGGAACCTGAAGATGGATATCTCCATCATGGCCAGGACCCTTGGCGTCGTCCTCAGCCGCAAGGGCGCTTGGTGAACTGATGCATGACGTTGGCTACGCCAGCGGAGTATTCGACATGTTCCATGTTGGACATCTCAACTTGCTGCGACGAGCGCGTGAACACTGTTCGACCTTGGTCGTCGGTGTCGCCAGCGACGACTATGTTTTGGCCCTCAAAGGCCAAGAGCCAGTCGTTCCTTTGGCTGAGCGGCTAGAGATTGTGCGCTCCCTTAGATTCGTCGACGAAGTGCTGATCGACCGCAGTGAAGACAAGCGAGTCGCTTGGCGCGAACGAAACTTCGACGCAATCTTCAAAGGCGATGACTGGCGTGGTTCGCCTCGAGGTGATCGGTTGGAGGCCGCGATGGCCGAGGTCGGTGCCCAAGTGACGTACTTCCCGTACACCTTGCACACTTCGAGTACCCGACTGCGCGCGTTTATCGAGCGCAGCGAAGCTGAAAACTACGGTTGACTCAAGCTTTTGACTTTGACGGCGGGTACGCCTAGCCGATTTTGTTGCCGACTAACTCCAAGTCTCACCAGTTGGTCACCACCTAAAAACCCCATTCTTACTGCCAAGATCCTGACTTATGGATCCGTGGCTTGTGGTGGGCGCTTTTGCTGTCGGGATCGTCGTTGGCTTGACCGGGATGGGCGGCGGGGCGCTAATGACTCCGATGCTCGTCTTTTTCTTCAACGTTCCACCGCTTACTGCCGTATCGAGCGATCTGGTCGCCAGCGCTGTCATGAAGCCAGTCGGCGCCGGGGTGCACTTGCGCCGTCGGACAGTAAACCTGAAGTTGGTTGGCTTGCTTTGTGCGGGCTCGATTCCGGCGGCCTTCTGTGGCGTGCTGATCCTGAAGGCTTTCGGCGATTCCTCGCAGGCGCAGGAGTTCATCAAAGTCGCACTGGGCGTCGCAATCTTGATGACGGCAGGGTTGTTGCTGGTGCGCGCGTACCTGCGATTGCTGGAACGGGCGCGCACCCGAGACGGCAAGGGCGATCCGCTTCCGCAGGCCCGGCCTGAAATCTTGGCGCGCCCACTACCTACGATCATGATCGGCGTGGTCGGCGGCTTGGTTGTCGGGATGACTTCGGTTGGCTCCGGTTCACTGATAATCATCGGGCTGATGATGCTTTACCCCGGTTTGAAAGCCAGCCAACTAGTCGGCACCGACTTGGTTCAAGCGGTTCCGCTGGTTGCTTCGGCGGCACTTGGGCACGCATTGTTTGGCGACTTGGATTTGGCGATCTCGTTGCCGCTGATAATCGGTGCGATCCCGGGAACCTATATCGGTGCCCGGCTTTCCGCCCGCCTGCCGGGCGGTTGGATCCGCCGGGCCTTGGCTTTTGTGCTGCTTGCTTCGGGACTGAAACTCGTCGGCGTGCCGACGCACGAAACTGGAGTGATCCTGCTCGCCACGCTGGTCGGGGCACCGCTGGTCTGGTGTGTGGTGCGCAAACAAATGGGATTCCCGGCATTTGCTTTTGTGGAACGCAGGCAACTGCTTGCGGCGACTCGGGGTGCCGATCCTGGCGGCGAACGAACTGCGGTAAATGCGCTGTAAAACGCCCGACTGACAGAAAATTCAGGACTGACCTATGCGGCGACTTTCCCGGTAAAACCGACTCACTAGGTGGATTCAGTGAGTTTGGACCCCGAAGTGCTGTTACGCTCCTTGGCCATGGGTGATCTGGGATACAAACTGAAGGTCATGCGGCGCATTGGCATCATCAAGGCGCTGCCGCCGGGCAAGATGGTTGGCGCTGCGCGTGCGCTGAAGAAGTGGGGCCCTGGCCTTCCTTCGGGCGTGAACGCCGCCGCGAAACGCTATCCGAAACAGGTAGCGATTATCGACGATGCTGGTGAGATCACGTACGAAGATCTGGTCACGCAAATCAACCAGTTTACCGAGGTGCTCCGTGAACGGGGCCTAAAGACTGGTGATTCGATTGCGGTTCTGGCTCGTAACCACCGCTACCTCGTGATCGCGTTGATCGCGGTTATCCAACTTGGTGGCCGAGTTTTGCTTCTCAATACGATGGCCAGCCGGGCGCAGCTCACCGACTTGGCCGAGCGCGAAGGCGCCGAGTTGCTCATCCTCGATCAGGAATTCTTGCCGCTAGTTGAGGACGTTCGCCGTAGCCGGTTAATGCTCGCTTGGGCCGATCCGGACGCGCCTAGCGACTTGGATTCGGTGGAGTCTTCGGTAGTGGGCAAGAGTGGCGCCGCTCAGGACGTCCCCGAACGGCACGGTGAAATCGTCATCTTCACCTCCGGTACCACTGGCCTACCAAAGGGCGCTAAGCGCAAGGAGCCGGACGACCTGAAACCGGTCTTGGCGTATTTCGGTGCTATTCCGTACAAGAGCAACTCGCCAGTGATTATTGCGGCGCCGTTGTTCCACTCTTGGGGCCTGATCAATTTGGGCTTTGGCCTGTCGACTTGCCCGACGATCATTTTGCGACGCAAGTTCAGCCCTGAACAGACGTTGAAGGACATTGACAAATACAAGGTCAAGGTTTTCATTGTGGTGCCGTTGATGTTGCAGCGGATGGTTCGCGCCGATCCTGACGTGGTTCGCAACACCGACGTCTCGTCGCTGGAGATCACCGCATCAAGCGGCTCGGCTCTGGCCGGCGACTTGGCGTTGCACTACATGGACATGTTCACCGACTCGATCTACAACTTCTATGGTGCGACCGAGACCGGCTGGATCACCATCGCAAGCCCGGCCGATCTTCGGGCCGCCCCGGGCACGGCCGGCCGAGTGCCGTGGCGCACCGTCGTCAAGGTCCTAGACCACGACGGCAACGAAGTGCCAACTGGTGACATTGGCGTCATCCACGTCGCAAACGACATGCCGTTCGGTGGTTACACCGATGGCCGCAACAAGGCATTCCACTCGGGCCTAATGGATTCGGGCGACCTTGGGTACTTCGACGAAGAGGGGCGACTGTTTGTTGCTGGCCGCGACGACGACATGATCGTTTCCGGTGGCGAGAACGTGTTCCCGCGTGAGTTGGAAGACTGCCTCATTGAGCACCCAGACGTCGCTGACGTGGTCGTAACGGGCATTCCAGACCCTGACTGGGGTCAGCGGTTGGCTGCGTACGTTGTGCTCGCCGATGGTGCTTCGATTTCGGCTTCGGCTCTGATCGATTACGCGAAGGACAACGTTGCTCGGTTCGCGGTTCCGCGTGGCGTCATGTTCATCGACGAATTGCCGCGTAACCCGACTGGCAAGGTGATGAAGCGCCAGCTCCCACCGTTCGCGACTTCAGTCTGAGAGATTCGGTATTTTCAAGACGCTACGAAGCGGTTCGACCATCTTGGTCGGACCGCTTCGGCGTTTTTGGCGCCCATAGGGCGAGGCCAGCCGAAGTTGTAGCTGAGTCTGCGAGACAATACCTGCCATGAGCATCGTCACGGGCATCGACGCCTTCCAGCGTCGACATCCCGTCGTCGGCTTCCCAATCGCGGTGATCTACAAGTTCTTCGACGATCAAGGCCCGTACCTTGCGGCGATCATGACTTATTACGCATTCATCGCGATCTTCCCGCTCATGTTGATCGCCACCTCGATCCTGGGCTTCTTCCTTCAAGACGATTTGGAGTTGCAAGAACGACTGCTCGACACCGCGCTGGGGCAGTTTCCGATCATTGGTGACCAGTTGGGACGCCCGGGGGCGATCACCGGTAGTACCTCGGCAATCATCATTGGTTCACTTGCGGCACTCTACGGCTCCTTGGGGGTGGGGCAGTCCACCCAGAACGCCGCGAACGTGGCGTGGGGGGTGCCGCGGAACAGCAGACCCAACCCGTTCCTGATGCGACTGCGCAGTTTGGCCGTGCTGGCCATCGGCGGCCTCGGCATCTTGCTGGTGGCGATCGTTCAGTCGGTGGTCGATAACCCGCACTTGGTCGGAATTCGAGACCTGCCCGACCTGAGCCTGGTCTCGCGGTTGATCGGGTTTGTGATCACCTGGGCCATTTTCATTTTCGTTTTCAAACTGATCAGTTTGGGGCGAGCCTCGTGGCGTTCAGTTTTGCCAGGGACGCTCTTTTGCGCACTTGGTTGGCAAGGTCTGCAGATCGCTGGTGACGCCTACGTGTCGAACGTGCTGACCCGGGCATCTTCAATGAACCAAACATTCGCGTTGGTCCTAGGTCTGCTTGCGCTACTTTTCACGCTGACGTCGATCATCGTGATCGGGCTGGAAATCAACGTGGTTCGGCGGCGACGGTTTTACCCGCGAGCACTGCTGACGCCATTCACCGACAATGTCTCACTGACTGCCGGCGACCGCCGCGCCTACGCCCAATACGCTCGGATGCAGCGACACAAAGGCTTCCAGACTATTTCGGTTGATTTCGAAGATGACTAGACTAGTTTGGTTGCTTCCGTTCGAAACGAAAAGGATTAGCGAATGCCTACCGGCAAGGTGAAATGGTACGACGCAGAAAAGGGCTTCGGCTTCTTGAGCCGCGAAGGCGGCGAGGACGTCTATGTCCGATCCGACGCCCTGCCTGCTGGTGTCAGCACGCTGAAGCCGGGCATGCGGGTGGAGTTCGGCATTGCGGCCGGTCGCCGCGGCGATCAGGCATTGCAGGTTCGGGTACTCGATCCCACCCCGTCGGTCGCCAAAGCGCAGGCGAACGCCTTGCGCAAAAGCCCCGAAGAGATGGTCGTCATTGTTGAGGACTTGGTGAACTTGCTCGACGGTTTGAGCCAGAGTTACCGCCACGGTCGCCACCCGGAGGGCAAGTCGGCCCGCCAAGTGGCGCAGTTGCTTCGTCGGGTCGCTGGCGACCTTGAGGGCTGATTCCGTTCCATCGGATTCACCCGACTTGGGTGTAGTAGGCCAAGTGGGAGACAATCGAGCCATGAGCAAGTCCACGATCGATACCGCGACCGCCGCTATTTCGGCGGCCTGCGCTGACGGCACGGTCGGCGAGTACCTCGAAACAGTTGAGGTCGCCCCGGGGCTAGTCGACGTGCTTTTTGGTTGCACAATGTCCGGCTATGTGGGCTGGTACTGGTCGGTGAGCGTATCGGTCCTAGACGATGCCGCCACGATCAACGACATTGTCTTGCTGCCCGCCGAGACTGCCGTGGTCGCGCCGCAATGGACTCCGTACCGCGATCGGGTGCGCCCAGGGGACCTAAACCCCGGCGACGTGATGCCGGTCGAAGAGGACGATATTCGACTCGTCCCAGCATGGTCTGCCGGAGACGGCGATCGCTCAGGTGTCGTGGATCGTCACTTCGCCCGCGAAATCGGGCTAGGTCGTGAGTGGGTGTTGTCGATCGAAGGGCGCGAGGACGCAGCCGACCGTTGGTTCGACGGCGAGTCCGGCCCGAGCGCGGCCATCGCGAAGCAGGCTCCCGGAGTTTGTGGCACCTGCGGTTTCTTGGTCTCGCTCGCCGGTGGTCTTTCGGACCGCTTTGGGGTGTGCGCGAACCGGATGGCCAATTCTGATGGGCGAGTCGTTGCCTTGGCCCACGGTTGCGGGGCGCACTCTGGGACTAGGCCGAAGCGCTCGGCCTCGGCTAGCAAACTCCCTGATCCGGCCTACGATTCGATCCGTGACGACGTCGAAGATTTCTGAGTCCTCGGCCTTGAAACCAATTATTTCTGGGTTAATTTTTGCGTCGGCGTCCAACCGTGGGGCTCGGCTCAGGGTCTGGTTCGGGAGCTGGCGCAGGTTGTTTCTTCGGCAAACTGACTTTGGGATTGGGCACTTTAACTTTCGGCACCTTTACCTTCGGTTCGGTTGGTTTCAGGCTCTCGGCCTTTGCAACTGCGCCCTCACCGGAGGCGCTTGCCTCGTCGACTGCGTCTCGGCGCCGCCGGCAGTATTCGATGCCCATCAGGCCAAGACCAAACCCAGCGATTGCGGCCCAAAGCCACCAAGTGCGGCCGTTCTCTTGCAGCGTTCCCCAGAACGGGATCAAGGCAACTGCGGCGATGCCCCACAGGATCGTGCCGATCGTCATCGTGCGCACGCCGTCAACGTCGAGGGGTTCGACTTCGGCAACCTTGTGCGTCTTGCGGCCGACCTCGAGCTCGGTGATTTCCGGTCGCCCCAAGTCGGGAATGCGAGAACGTTTCAATTTGGCCACAACCCAACGATAGCCCGAAGCCTGTTGCGGCAGGAGGCCTCATGAACCCCAAATACCGTCGGCTGCTCATTCCCGGACTGCTGTTAGCGCTGATTGTCGTAGTGGTCATCGCCTCGCTCGCGCAGAAGGCATCAGCCGAGGAGACGTCCCCTGGCTTGGTGCTGAGCGACCCTCGAATCACCGAATCAAGTGGGCTGGCGATCAGCCGAAAACATCACGACCTGGCCTACACCGTCAACGACTCTGGTGGCGCGGCCGAGATTTACGCGATTGACTTAACCAGCGGAAAGACAGTCGGCGTCACCAAGGTGGCCGCCGGTTTTCAAGATGTTGAAGCGTTGGCGCTGCACGCCGGAAAGCTGTGGATTGCCGACGTTGGTGACAATGCTGCCCGCCGGCTCACCACCACGCTCTACCAGATAAGCGAGCCTGGACGTGGCAATCGGACCGTCTCGCCCAAGCAGTATCGGATTGAACTTTCCGGCGGACCAGCCGATGTTGAAACCCTGCTGATCGACCCAGCCTCTGGTCAATTGCAGCTCGTTTCGAAGGGAATTTTTGGCGGCAACGTGTTTGCGGCCGATCCGGCAGATCTGCGAACCGGCCAAGTGGCGACCTTCAAGCAAATCGCCGACTCCGTCCCTGGCCTGGTCACCGATGGCGCCTACTCGCCAAACGGCTCGCAGGTTGCTTTGCTGACGTACCTGTCGCTCGTGACCGTCGATCCGCAAACTTGGCAGGTGGTCGGTAGCCAGCCGCTGCCAAAACTGGAACAACCAGAAACGGTCGACTTCCTTACCGAAACTCGGCTCCTGGTTGGCAGCGAGGGGGAGAACTCGCCGCTAAAGGAAGTCACTCTCGCCCCTAGCGACGCCAACGTCGAAACGGTCGCCACGTTGGACTCGGGCGAGGCAGTCGCCGACTCGACTAACACCAGCAAGACCGCCGCTCCAGCCAAGGAGATCGACACTGCTGCTGCGGCCGAATCGAAATTCTCGATCGTGGGGATCTGGCCGTTGTCGGTTGCGCTACTCGCCTTTGGCCTGGTCGTGCTTGTCGCGAGAGCGGTTCGGTCCAAGGCGGCCAGGCGCGGCTAAGGCGTACGGTGGGTCCATGTTGATTTCTTTGGAGGGCGGCCGCACGCCGCAGGTCGATGAGTCCGCATTCGTTGCCCCAAACGCCACCTTGGTCGGCTCGGTTGAGGTCGGCCCGGGCGCGAGCGTTTGGTACGGTGCGGTGCTTCGCGCCGACAACGAACCGATCGTCATCGGGCCGCGCAGCAACGTTCAAGACAACTGCGCCTTTCACGTCGACCAGGGCCGGCCGCTGACCCTTGGCGAGGGCGTCTCGGTCGGGCACGGGGCGATCATTCACGGCGCCACCATCGAGGATCACGTTCTGGTTGGCATGGGCGCCATCATCATGAACGGCGCGGTCGTCGGCGCGGAATCGTTGATCGCGGCCGGTGCGCTGATCTCCCAAGACGCGGTGATCCCGCCACGCTCACTGGTCGCCGGGGTGCCGGGCAAAGTCCGTCGCGAACTGTCCGACGAAGAAGTTGCTGGACTGCATCGCAACGCCGAAGTTTATGAAGGCCACCGCGACACCCATCGCGGCGGCACCGTCATCGGCTGACTAGCTGGAAAGTTCGCCGACGACGTAGTCGATGCAAGCGGTCAGGGCGCTCACGTCCTCGGGGTCGACTGCCGGATACATCGCGATCCGCAACTGGTTGCGCTTCAGGCCGCGGTAGCCGTTGACGTCGACAATGCCGTTCTCGCGCAGGGCGTCCTCAACGTCGGTCGCGGCGACACCTGCCAAGTCGATCGTGCCGACCACGAGCGAGCGTTCGACCGGGTTTTGGACGAAACAGGTTGCATAGTCGCTGGCATCGGCCCACTCATAGAGTCGCGCCGCCGAATCACTGGTCCGGCTGACCGCAAAGTCCAGGCCGCCGCCGGCGTTGAGCCAGTCGACTTGGTGCGCCATCAGGAACAGGGTCGCGATCGCCGGGGTGTTGTAGGTCTGGTTCTTGCGCGAGTTGGCGATCGCGGCCCCCAGATCGAGGAAGCCGGGGATGTAGCGGCCACTGGCTTTGATCTTCTCGGCGCGTTCGATTGCGGCCGGGCTCATCAACGCCACCCACAGGCCGCCGTCGGACGCGAAGGCCTTTTGCGGGGCGAAGTAGTAGACGTCGGTTTCGGCAAGGTCGACCGGTAGCCCGCCGGCACCACTGGTTGCGTCCGTCAGCATGATTGCGTCTGAGTCGACGCCCGCGGGGCGAACAACCGGAACCATGACGCCAGTGGACGTTTCGTTGTGTGCCGCGGCATAGGTGTCGACTCCGGCGGTCGCGTGGGCGACCGGGTGGGTGTTCGGTTCGCTCGCAATGATCTCTGGGTCGGCCAGAAACGGCGCCCGCGCAGTCGCGGTGGCAAATTTCTGGGTGAACTCGCCGTGGACTAGGTGCTGTGCACGATTCTCGATCAACCCAAACGCGGCCGCGTCGAAGAAGGCGTGGGCACCGCCGACGCCGTAAACAACCTCGTAGCCGTCAGGCATTGAAAAGAACTCGCCAAGTCCTTCGGTTAGTCGGCAAACCAGATTCTTCACTGGGGCCGACCGGTGCGAGGTACCCATCAGCGAGGTGCCAGTTTCGGCGAGGGCAACTAGCGCTGCCGGATCGATTTTTGACGGGCCGGAGGCGAATCGGCCATCGGATGGCAGGAGGTCAGCGGGAATGCGCACCGCTCTATTCTCGCAGTTCGACAAAGCTAGTTCAGCCGACCTGCTGGCCGATGAACATTGCGACTACAAAAACAGCTATGCACAGCAGGGCGAAGGCGATTATTTGTCTTGTGGACATGCACCCGATTATCCCTCCGAGCAGGGCGGCTAACATTCGAGCATGGCCCAAAACCAGCCCACGGTACCTCTAGCGGGTGGCGTCGACCACGATCAAGCGCAGTGGGAGAAGGCAACTGCCGCAGTTCTGCGCAAGAGTCGTCGGCTCGCCGAGGACGCTCCAGATTCTGCTGTTTGGTCCGCGCTTGCGACCACCACGTTGGACGGTTTGTCTGTTACCCCGCTCGGCACGGCCGAGTTAGTAGCCGATTTGCCAGAGACTGGCTTGCCGGGTCAAGCGCCTTACACGCGCGGCTCGGGTCTGGCCGACGAGGAGCTAACCGGCTGGGACATCCGCGGTTGGTTCACCGATCCGGCGACCACCGCCGACGACATCACCGCCGAACTTGAAAACGGCGCCAACTCGCTTTGGCTCACTGTCGGCCCGCGCGGCATCGCCGTCGACCGGTTGGCTGAACTGCTTGAGCCGGTTTTCTTGGATTTGGCGCCAGTGGTGCTGGAGGCTCCCGAGGACCCGATCGGGGCCGCTGAGGCGTACCTGGCGGTCTGCCGTGACAAGGGCACGGCCCCACATCGGGACTCGAACCTAGGCGTCAGTGGTTCTAATCTGGACTGGATCGTTCGCGCTGGCGAACTCGGCCGAGCGAACGGAATCCGCGGCGTAATCGTCGACGCCACGCGGGCACACGAAAAGGGCGCTTCGGACGTCCAGGAACTCGCTTGGTCGATGATGGTTGCGGTTACCTACCTGCGGGCGCTCGAAGCCGCCGGGTTCACCATCGACGAGGCCGCTGCCCAACTGGAGTTCCGCTACGCGGCCACTGATGAACAGTTCCCGACAATTGCCAAACTTCGGGCCGCTAGAACCCTGTGGAATCGGGTCGGCGAGTTGGCCGGTATTGGTGATCAAGCGCGTGCGCAACGTCAACATGTCGTCACTTCGCGACCGATGATGGCCCGGTACGACTCGTACGCCAACATGCTGCGCACCACGGTGGCCGGCTTTGCTGCCGGTGTTGGTGGTGCTGAGGCCGTGACGATCTTGCCGTTTGACGAACCGCTCGGCTTGCCGACGCCGTTTAGTCGCCGGATCGCCCGCAACACCTCGAGCCTGTTGATCCACGAATCTCACGTTGCCAAGGTGATCGACCCGGCCGGTGGTGCCTACGCAGTGGAGAAACTCACCGACGACCTCGCGATGGTTTCGTGGGAGTTGTTTGCTGAACTCGACGGCCTCGACGAATTGGACGGCCGCGCAGATCTGGATGCCGCGGCCGAACGTTTGGATCCGTTGATCGAAGCCGTCCGCGAAGATCGCGCCACCCAAATCGCGACGCGCGAGCGACCGATCACCGGCGTGAGCGAGTTCCCGAACTTGGCCGAAGAACTACCCGAACGCACGCCCTACCCGGTCGCCCCCGACGTGTTCCGCTACGCCGGCGACTTCGAGGCCTTGCGTGACGCGCCAGCAGCCAACCCGGTGTTCTTGGCCACGATGGGCACGGTTGCCGCCCATACGGCCCGAGCAACATTCGTCACCAACCTGTTTGCCGCCGGTGGAATCGCAGTCGGCGTCGCTGGGGCGACCGCTTCGGTTGCCGACGTGGTTGAGGCCTATCGCGAGGCCGGCACACCGCCGGTTGTTTGCCTGGCCGGTGCTGACGGCGATTACGCCGACTGGGGCGCTGTTCTGGTGACCGCCTTGCGTGAGGCCGGCGCTAGTCATCTCATCTTGGCTGGCAAGACCGATCTGGGCCAGGACACATCGGCTGCGGCGGGCCTAGACGCCTTAGCTTTCCTCCGACAGATGCGAGAGGTGCTCTCAGCATGAGTACTCCTAAGAGTTTCGCCGGTGAACCGTGGCAGTCGCCCGAAGGGATCGGGATCAAGCGGATTTACACCCCCGACGACCTGGCCGGCCTAGACGCGCTCAATACCTATCCCGGGCTCAGCCCGTTCCTTCGCGGTCCGTACCCGGCGATGTACACCACCCAGCCATGGACGATTCGCCAGTACGCAGGCTTCTCCACCGCCGAGGAGTCGAACGCGTTCTATCGTCGCAACTTGGCCGCGGGCCAAAAGGGTTTGAGCGTCGCCTTCGACTTGGCCACTCACCGCGGCTACGACTCGGACAATCCGCGTGTGGTTGGCGACGTCGGCATGGCGGGCGTGGCGATCGACTCGATTTATGACACTCGCACGTTGTTCGACGGGATCCCGCTCGACAAGATGAGCGTATCGATGACGATGAACGGCGCAGTGCTGCCGGTGCTGGCCCTTTATATCGTCGCGGCCGAGGAGCAGGGCGTCTCGCCTGAGCAGCTCACCGGGACGATCCAGAACGACATCCTCAAAGAGTTCATGGTCCGCAATACCTACATTTATCCGCCGGCGCCGAGCATGCGGATCATTTCGGACATCTTCGCTTACACCGCGGCCAAAATGCCGCGCTTCAACTCGATCTCGATTTCGGGCTATCACATTCAAGAGGCCGGAGCGACCAACGATCTGGAGTTGGCGTACACCTTGGCTGATGGCGTCGAGTACATCCGCGCTGGCTTGGATGTCGGCCTCGATATTGACGCTTTCGCACCCCGGTTGAGTTTCTTCTGGGCGATTGGGATGAACTTCTTCATGGAGATCGCCAAGATGCGCGCCGCCCGGGCGCTTTGGGCTCGCTTGGTCAGCGACTTCGATCCGAAGAACCCGAAGTCGACCAGTCTGCGAACCCACTCGCAGACGTCTGGCTGGAGCCTGACTGCGCAAGACGTGTTCAACAACGTCGGTCGTACCGCGATCGAGGCGATGGCCGCGACTCAGGGGCACACCCAGTCGCTGCACACCAACGCGTTGGACGAGGCGATCGCCCTGCCGACCGACTTCAGCGCCCGAATCGCTCGAAACACTCAACTCTTGCTGCAGCAGGAGTCGGGCACGACTTCGACGATCGACCCGTGGGCGGGTTCGTACTACGTGGAGAAACTCACGCACGATCTCGCGAACCGGGCTTGGGGCCACATCCAAGAGGTCGAAGCCGCCGGCGGAATGGCCAAGGCGATCGACGAAGGCATCCCGAAGATGCGCGTCGAGGAGGCCGCGGCCAGGACTCAGGCGCGCATCGACTCGGGCCAACAGGTCGTCGTCGGCGTGAACACCTACCGCCTAGACCAAGAAGACCCGCTTGACGTCCTCAAGGTCGACAACAAGGCCGTGCTGGCCTCGCAGTTGGCCAAGCTTGAGCGCCTGCGCGCCGAGCGTAACGCCGACGACGTCGAAGCGGCCCTGCAAGCGTTGACGAGGTCGGCTGAACGAGGCGCCAGCAAGGACGGGTCGCTGGACCAGAACCTGCTCAAGTTGGCCGTCGACGCCGCACGCGCCAAGGCGACCGTCGGTGAAATCAGCGATGCACTCGAGAAGGTCTATGGCCGCCACCAAGCGGTCATCCGTACGATTTCTGGTGTGTACCGAACCGAGGCCGGCAAGGCAGACAACATTGCTCGGGTCATTGAGGCCACCGACGAGTTCGAGCAGGCCGAAGGCCGGCGCCCCCGAATCTTGGTCGCCAAAATGGGCCAGGACGGCCACGATCGCGGCCAGAAGGTAATCGTCACCGCTTTTGCCGACATGGGCTTCGACGTCGACGTAGGTCCGTTGTTCTCCACGCCGGAGGAAGTTGCTCAGCAGGCCGTTGACGCTGACGTTCACGTGGTGGGCGTTTCGTCACTTGCCGCCGGGCACCTAACTCTCCTGCCGGCGCTGAAGTCCGCGCTCGCTGAACAGGGCCGTCCCGACATCATGGTCGTGATCGGCGGAGTTATCCCGCCAGATGACGTGGCGACCCTCAAGGAAATGGGTGCGGCAGAGGTGTTCTTGCCGGGCACTGTGATCGCCGATTCGGCGCTCGAATTGCTTCAAAAGCTTCGCCAAGCGGACAGCTGATTTCTCGTGGTTGATGTCGCCGAGTTGACCGCCGGTGTCCGTGCTGGTCAACGCGCCTCGGTGTCGCGCGCGATCACTTTGGTCGAGTCGCGCCGAGCTGACCACCGAGTCGCGGCTCGCGAGCTCCTCACCGAGTTGACTGCCGGTCCAGACTCCAAGGTCGGCCAAGCGGTTCGGGTCGGGATTTCGGGCGTGCCCGGAGTCGGCAAGTCGACCTTCATCGAGGCTCTCGGGGTTCACCTGACCGAGCGCGGGCATCAAGTAGGCGTATTGGCGGTCGACCCTTCTAGCGTTCGCACTCGCGGTTCGGTCCTTGGCGACAAGACCCGGATGGCGCGGCTGTCGGTGGACCCGAAGGCCTACATTCGGCCCTCGCCCAGTGCCGGCAGTCTTGGTGGTGTCGCCAGAGCCACGAGCCAGGCGATGACGGTGCTCGAGGCGGCCGGTTACGACGTTGTGCTGGTGGAAACGGTCGGGGTCGGCCAGTCGGAGATCACTGTGGCCGCCATGGTCGACACTTTCTTGTTCCTGACTTTGGCCAGAACCGGCGACCAACTCCAAGGCATCAAGAAGGGGATCTTGGAGATCGCCGACGTGATCACGGTAAACAAGGCCGACGGCGAGCGCGTCCGCGAAGCCGAAGTCACCGCCCGCGACCTCGCCGGGGCACTGCGGCTGGTTTATGCCGGTACCAAAGACTGGGTTCCGCCGGTACTCACCTGCTCGTCAATTGAAGGCACCGGCATCGACACCGTCTGGAGTCGGATCATTCGCCACCGCGAGTTCATGGGCCAGCGCGGCATAAGCGAAAAGCGCGCCGGACAGCAACTCGAATTCACTTGGGCGCTGGTGCGCGACGAGTTGGAGCAGCGCCTGCGCACCGACCCAGGTGTTGCGCTCGTGCGCGAGAAAGTCAGTGCGCAAGTGCTGGCTGGTGAACTCGCCCCCGGAGCCGCGGCCGACGAGATCCTTCGGGCCTTCGACTCCTAACGAATGTGGCCGACGTCGAAACTGATTCGACGTCGGCCACAATCGTTAGGCGATGGGGTGGCGCTAACCGCCGATGCCTGCCCAGGCGGGGTTCCAACCCGGCACCTCGTCGGCGCGGCGGGCGGCCGGACCGATGTAGATCGCCGACGGGCGGATCAAACGACCGGTCTTGTACTGCTCGAGAATATGAGCACTCCAGCCAGCGGTCCGCGCCGAGGTGAACATGGCGGTGAACATGTTCGCTGGGATCTCGGCAAAGTCCAACACGATCGCAGCCCAAAACTCGACGTTCGTTTCTAGGACACGGTCTGGGCGACGTTCGCGCAACTCCGCCAAGGCCGCCTGCTCGAGCGCCTCAGCAACTTCAGCGCGCGGGGCGTTCAGCTCTTTGGCCGTGCGGCGAAGGGTGCGCGCTCGCGGGTCCTCGGCGCGGTAAACCCGGTGGCCAAAGCCCATCAGTCGCTCGCCATCATCGAGCAACTTCTTCACGTAGGCGCGCGCATCGCCGGTCTTTTCGACCTGCTCGATCATGTGCAGCACGCGAGAAGGCGCGCCGCCGTGCAATGGGCCAGACATCGCGCCGACTGCGCCGGACATCGCCGCGGCGACGTCGGCACCCGTGGAGGAAATCACCCGGGCCGTGAAGGTCGAGGCGTTCATCCCGTGCTCAGCCGCTGAGACCAGGTAGGCGTCAATTGCCTTGGCGTGCGCGGGGTTTACCTCGCCGCGCCAGCGGGTGAGCATGCGTTCGACGATCGTGTCGCACTCGTCGATCTTGCTTTGCGGGACCATCGGCTTACCGAGTCCTCGGGCCGCCTGGGCAACGTAGGAGAGCACCATGACGGCCGTGCGAGCCAAGTCATCGCGCACTTCCTCGGGTGTCTCAATGTCGTACAACTGGCGCATTCCCCAGATCGGGGCCATCTGGGAAATTGCGCTCTGCACGTCGGCGCGGATGTCGCCGGAGTGCACCGGGATCGGGAACGGCTCAGCCGGGGGGAGTCCCGGATCGTAGGAACCGTCAACCAGCAGGCCCCAAATCTTCTCGAACGGCACCCGGCCGACGAGGTCATCAATGTCGACACCGCGATAGCGCAGTGCCGAACCTTCTTTGTCGGGTTCGGCGATTTCGCTCTCGAACGCAACGACGCCTTCCAGTCCGTGATGCACCTGAGTCATAGGTCAATAGTGCCCTGCTTGCGGTTCGGGTTCACCACGGCGGTGGCTTGCGACTTTGTAAATGATTGCTAAACCGGAGTTTGCAGATCTTCGTGGGCGGCGTTTGGCGGTCTGGCTTTGCTCTATGCGGCCCACTGATCGCTACCGTTGGTCTATGGCCGACAACGATTTGGCGAAGATGCGCAGCGAGTACGCAAGCACTGGACTGGACGAAGAAACAGCCGGGCATGACCCAGTGGCCCTGGCGAGACGGTGGCTACACGACGCGATTGCGGCCCGAGTAGCTGAACCAAACGCGATGGCATTGGCGACCTCAACCGCCTCGGGCATGCCCTCAGTTCGGCTGGTCCTACTCAAGGGGCTAGACGAAACTGGGGCGGTTTTCTACACCAACTACGACTCCCGCAAGGGCCGAGAATTAGCCGAGAATCCGAATGCTGCCGCAGTGATGATCTGGCATCAGATCGGTCGGCAACTGCGCTTCGAAGGGCCGGTCAGGAAACTTGCGCCGGCCGAATGCGACGAATACTTCAACTCTCGACCATTGGGTGCGCGCATCAGTGCGGCTTCTTCACCGCAGTCGCACACGGTCGCCAATCGGGCCGAGTTGGAACGTCGCTGGCGCGAAACCGAGTCGGCTGGCGTGGCCGATTGCCGACCCACCGGTTGGGGCGGCTACCGGATTGAAATCGAGGCGTTCGAGTTCTGGCACGGCCGCGAAGACCGACTGCATGACCGGGTCCATTTTTCAAAAGTCGGCGATCATTGGACCCGAGAGCGGCTCGCGCCCTAGGGCGACTCAGGCAAAGCGGTCGGGCTACTCAGGCAAAGCCGTGCGGGTTTTGTGACTGCCAGTGCCAGGCGTCGGCGCAGGCCTGCGCGATTGACTTTTGTGCCTGCCAGCCCCACTCGTCGAGTGCCTTAGTGGCGTCGGCGTAGCAGGACTCGACGTCACCTGATCGCCGTCCGACGATGTTGAGTGGCACCTTTTTGTTCGCCGCCTTTTCGAACTCGGACACCAACTCCAACACGGACGTGCCGTGTCCGGTGCCGAGATTGACTGCAGCGAAGCCAGGCTGGCAGTTCTCTAGCGCAGCTAGATGTCCATCGGCTAGGTCGATCACGTGGATGTAGTCGCGCACGCCGGTGCCGTCTGGCGTGTCGTAGTCGTTTCCGAAAACCGAGAGCCGTTCGAGTCGACCGGCGAGCACTTGGGTGACGTACGGGGCAAGATTGTTCGGAATGTTTCGGGGGTCTTCGCCGATTCGGCCAGACTCGTGGGCGCCAATCGGGTTGAAGTAGCGCAACGAGACGAACTCCCAAGGAGCGGGTGAACCGGCCAAGTCGGCGAGCATGCGCTCGATCACGAATTTTGTTTGCCCATACGGGTTGCTAATGCCGACGCCTACCGGGTCGGTCTCGAGGATCGGCAGCGATTGAGGAGTGCCGTAGACGGTCGCTGAAGAGCTAAAAACGAGTCGACGAACGTTGTATCGATCCATCGAGTTGAGCAGCGTGGTGGTCGTACCGAGGTTGACCTCCCAATAGCGCAGCGGTTCGACAACCGACTCGCCAACGGCCTTCAAGCCAGCAAAGTGCACGACCGCCTCGGGCGAAAACCCCGACATCAGCTCGTCGACCAAGTTCCGATCACGAACGTCACCGACGGTCAGCGGCGCGGGTTTGCCCGCGAGTTCGCCAACCCGTTGCAAAGCGACGGCCGAACTGTTCGAAAGGTCGTCGATGACGTGGACTTCGTGGCCGCGTTCAAGCAGACGAAGGACGGTATGGCTGCCGATGTACCCGGCGCCGCCAGTAACGAGAATTCTCACGCGTGAAGCCTAACCGTGGCCGCACAACACCTAGGCAGGCGAAGCAGTTTGCCTACCTTCGGTCAAGGACGAACTTGCCCGATTCATCGGTCCTAGCCGTACCCAGTCGTCGGCGCCAGATCGAGTCCGCCTTGAGTGCAACGGGGCCGGCTTCATACGGGATGGGGATGTCGTACCAATGGCCCGCCACTTCAATAACGATGCTTGGTTGGTACGAGCCAGGTGACAAAGCGCTGGCATCGAACTCCAGCAGATATGTGCCGGTCGTCGAGTTGATGTCCGCCCGCACCTCTTGGCCGCCGGCTGGGAATTGGTCAAAAACCTTCGTCTTCCCCTTTTTGGGCGCTGGGACTAGGCGGCCGTGAAAACTCACCGGGCCTTCGACCAGAACAGTTCCGCGCAACTCAACCTTTGCCCCAGCAACCGTGAGTTTGGCCGGCCGCAATAACTTGCTGATCCACCTTGTGGGCGTATCGATCGTGATCGCATACCCGGTCCGAGCAGCAGAAGAAAGATCGAACCCTGGGAATCCGAGGTAGAAGCAATCGTCGGTGGCGAACAACTTGACCGGTCCGGCATCCGGGCCGATTGCGGCCAAGGTCGAAGTGATCTTTTCCTCATCGCGTTCGATGGCGGCAAGGACTACGAGCCGATCGCCGACCCGCATCGAGTTGAGCATGTTCTCGGTCAGGAACCGGTCGGCTAGGTCAGCGATCTGATCGAACACGAACTCGCGCTCAGTTTCCTCACGCAGCGGGAGGTTGTCGCGCAAGTCGGCAACTATCGTGTTGTCGAACTGGCGCTTCATCACGTGGTCGCGACGCGGG
>Ga0116169_1000641_pt1 | contig 34075 bp, 33 predicted proteins | sample AD_UKC130_MetaG_FD_89796 | JGI IMG/M metagenome (GOLD analysis project Ga0116169, IMG submission 89796) | Active sludge microbial communities of municipal wastewater-treating anaerobic digesters from Canada - AD_UKC130_MetaG | ecosystem: Engineered > Bioreactor > Anaerobic > Digestate | place...
AGGTTAGACATTATTAGCATTCAAGAGAATCTATGGGATAAACAGGTGAATTTTTGATAAACCGAAGGCCCAATAGGGCATGGAGCATGCTATTTCGAGCATGCTCCATGCCCGGCCCCTACAAACAAATCCGAGGGGCATTCCCGAACTCTACAATTTCTTAGCTGCGGCCGATGATGTAGCGGTAGGGGTCCACCTTCTCCCGCAGGATGCGCAGTTCCTCCGCGGTGGGCGGTTCGCTGGTGGTGAGGCTGGGGGACCAGAGCAGCTCAAAGCCGGTATTTTCAATGATCTGCTCCCTGGTCACGCCGGGATGGATGCTCTCCACCTGCATCCGCTTGGTCTCTTCGTCAAAGCCGAGAACGCAGAGGTCGGTGATGACCTTGTACGGCCCGCATCCCGGAGGCAGCCCCGCAGCTTCGCGGGCACCTTTCCCGGTGAGGTAGCCGGGAGTGGTAATAAAGTCGATGTCATTGGTAAAGCGGCGCTTGTCCTGGGGGGTGATGACCATGACCCGCCAGCAGAAGGAAGCGAGATCGTTGGCTCCCCCGCTGCCGGGGAAGCGCACCTGGGGGCGATCAAAATCCTTGCCGATCATGGTGGAGTTGATGTTGCCGTACATGTCGATCTGGGCCCCGCCCAGAAAGGTGTAGTCCACCATGCCCCGCTGGCAGGTTTCCATGATTTCGGGCATGCTGCCTGCCACCAGCGCCTTGTAAAAGGTGCGCGAGTCGCCAACGGAAATGGGCATGGAGGGCAGGATGGGCCCGATGCCGCCGGCTTCGAACATGATCATGAGGTCGGGCGCGTGCAGGTGCTGTGCGAGCATGGCGGCGGCGCATGGAGCACCGGTGCCAACGACAACGGTGCTGTTGTTCTCCAGGAAACGAGAAGCAAGGCAGATCATTAACTCCATGCGGTTGTATTCCATGGACAATCCTCCTTCGAGTTAAAATTCAACCAGCCGGGTGGCATCCGCCGCCGGCTACTTTTCGATGAGGTTCTCCATGCGGCGCAGCTCCGCCAGCCGGGCCGGGCCGCCGTTGAGGTTGAGATACTCCCAGAAGTCCTTGACCCCGTATATGTTGCGCTCCAGGAACTGGGCCAGCGTCTCGGGATCCTGCTCCGCTCGCAGCCACTCCTGCAGGTGCTCCTCGTCGCTGTAATACTCGTAAGGCATGTTCGCCGGGTAGGAGCCGTAGGGCACCTCCACCACGGCGTCAACGAGGTAGTAGGGGATCACCGTGCGATGGGGCTCACGGCGGATCTCCGCGTTGGGGACCAGCCTCTCGGTGGTGATGATCAGCCGCTTCGCCGCCCGGGCCATATCCCAGTCTGATACAATGGGACCGTCAATCTGGCAGTTGCCGTATACGTCGGCGCGGTGCACGTGGATTATGCCCACGTCGGGGTAAAGCGCCGGCAGGGCCACGTATTTTTTCCCCGTGTAGGGGCATTCCATCTCCACGGCGGCGCTATAGGCAATGGTGTCCGTGCCCATCATGCAGCGGGCCGGGATGAAGGACAGCCCCATGGCGGCGGCGCGGTAGCGCCAGGAGAGGGCGGCGTTGGTCCACTCGGTAAGCTCCACTTCGCCGCTTTCCACGGCCTGGCGGGCGCGCTTGGACAGCCCCCGCGCCTCCAGCCCCACGATGTAGGCCACGTCGCAGCGGTTGATGCAGCCGCCGTTGACCAGCAGCTGAAAGTCATGCGTGGCCGCGTGTGCGGAGAAGCCGAGGTTCTTCTTGCGCTGGCGCATGATTTCATGAATGGCCGCGGTGGAGATGCGGCTCGTTCCAAAGCCGCCGCAGGCAATGTAATCCCCGTCGTGCACAAAACGCGATATGGCATCGGCGAGGGTGGTCACTTTTTCCACGAGCTTGCGGGATTTCTGGCGAAAATGCTCCCGGGCTGCGTCGGCGTCGGGATTCATGAACAGCTTCCTGTGCCCGACCGGCCTGTAGACGACCTGGCGCTCTTCTTTTAAGCCGTAATCGGGATGTTCCATGGCGTCAACCTCCTCCATGTTCATATTCCTTTTCCTTGTCGTAAACGCGGGGTATTTTGACAGGCCTCGTGCAAGCTGGAAAGGCGGCGTCACCTCCCATCAACCGCGGAAAAGTCAATCTTTCTCCTTCACAGGCAAGGCCGGCGCACCGGCCTTTTGTGTCCGCGCTTCGAGCAGGGGCTGGAGCTCGGTAATCAAGATCCCGAGAAAGATAAGGCCGGCGCCGCAGAGCTTCCTCGCCGTAAACAGCTCATTCCAAAAGAGGTACGAAAAGAGGCCGGCAAATACCGACTCCAGGCTCAAAATCAGGCCCGCATGGGTGGCCGGCGTAAAACGCTGCGCCACGGTCTGGGTTACAAAAGCACCAATGGTACAGAAGATGACCGCGTACAGTATGGCCGCCCAGATCCAAAGGGGGTAGATGAACATGCCCTGCAGCGGCTCGGTTAAGAAAGCCACCACGAAATTAAATACTCCGGCGGAAAGCAATTGCCAGGTGGCCAGGACCAGGGGATCGCTGCGCGGTGCATAAATGCCCAGCAAAACAATGTGCGCTGCAAAACAAACCGCGGCAATGAAGGTGAGAACATCGCCCTTCGCCGGCAGCCAGGCCCCCTCGCCGCTTCCTTCAAAGGAAAGCAGAAAGAGTCCCCCCAGGGCTAGAAAGGCCCCGACAAACACAGACCACTTGGGCCAGGCCTTGCTTACCAGGATATATAAAAATGGGACAATAACCACGCTGGTTCCGGTAATAAAACCGGACTTGGCCGGGGTAGTGAAAAGAAGTCCAATGGTCTGAACCCCAAAGCCGGCAAAGAGGAGAAAGCCCAACAGGGCACCAGACATGAGCTCTCCCCTCTTAAGCTGCGCCATTCTTTTCCAGTTGATGGCAGCCATGATCAGCCCTGACATGGTGAACCTTATTCCCAGGTAAGCAAACGGCGTGATCAGGTTAAGTGCATCTTTGGTAATGGCAAAATTGGAGCCCCAGAACATGGCCACGAAGAAGAGGGCCACGTCGGAGATGATCATTTTTTTTGTACTCACCCGCTCCATAACGCAAGCGATCCTTTCCCGGGGCCACGGCTTTCCCCGGCGTGTACTCCCTGCATTCGGCCGGTGCAGCTTCACTGCACCGGCTTTTTATTGCTTCTTTCTGCGGGCCAGTTCCTTCACAATGAAGGAAGCCACGTGATTGGGCAGGGTTCCCGGCCCAAAGCCGGCATCGTAGCCCAGCTCAATGGCCAGCTCATGGGAGATGCGCGGCCCCCCGCAGATGAAAAGCATGCGGTCGCGGATTCCTTCGGCCTCGGCCAGCTCGATGAGCTCGGTGAGGTTTTCCAGGTGGATATTTTTCTGGGTCACCACCTGCGAGACGAGCACGGCATCGGCCCCGTGCTCCACCGCCTTGGCCAGCAGCTCGGCGTTGGGAACCTGGCTGCCCAGGTTGTAGGCTTCAAATTCAGGATAGCGCTCCAGCCCGTATTCTCCGGCATAGCCTTTCATGTTCACAATGGCGTCTATGCCCACGGTGTGCGCATCGGTGCCGGTGCAGGCGGCGACGACCACCACTTTCTTTTTCAGCTCTCTCCTGACAAATTCGTTGACCTCGTCAAAGCTCATTATCTCGTGCTCCCGCTTGGGAATCTTGATGGCGGTGTAGTCAACGCTGTGCGGGCAGCGGCCGTAAACGACAAAGAAGCTGAAGCCGGCGCCTAGGTCGGCCATCTCGGTAACCGCCGGCGACTCCAGCCCCATCTTTAAGGCGAGCTGGCGGGCCGCTTCGCGGGCCTCTTCTCCCGCCGGAACGGGCAGAGTAAAGCTGAGCTGAACGGCGCCGTCGTTCAGGGTATCCCCGTACGCTTTTACCTTGGTGAGATCAACTTGCATCAGCATGCCCTCCCATCATCGTCTTTTGCCGCGGAGCGCTGCAGGAAAATTTCGGGGAAGGGATTGTAGTAGTCCTTCTCCTTGAGCACCACTCCCTCTTTGCCCTTGCCGCCATCCCGGCTGCGCTTGATATCGGCAAAGAATCCCCGCTCCAGGGCTTCTTCAAGACCAATCTTCTCAATCTCCTTCAGCAAGGCGTAGGCCCGGTTGAGCAGCTCCACGGCCCGGGCCTGGATGCGCCCCTGCTCCTTGATGATGATCTCCTCCCCAAGGTGGCGGGCATTGTTGAAGACATACCTGGCATTTTTGATCGCCAGGTAGCGGTCGCTTAAGAAGGGCGTATGAATGGCCTCGGTGAGCATCCCCAGCAGCTGGATCTCCTGCCCCGTCAGTATGGACACGAGGTTGAACATTCCGTTGATGAGGTAGGTGCTGAAGATGTCCCCGGTCACGTGCTTCGTCGGGGGCATGTATTTCAAGGGCGAGCGGGGGAAGAGCTCGCGGCAGAGCTGGGCCTGGGCAATCTCCATGAGCAGCCCGTCTTCCATCGCCGGGTTGATCTCAAAGGCATGCCCCAGCCCCATCTGCTCCTCCCGCAGCCCCGAGCGGAGCGCCAGCTGCTCGTTGATAAACTGCGAGGCGATGACGGTATAGCCTTTCTCGTAGGCATCGGCCGTAGTGAGGTAGTTGTCTTCGCCGGTGTTGATGATGATGCCGGCAAAGGCGTTGATCATGCGCGAAAAATGCTGGTCGATGAGGGTGCGGCGCATGTTGATATCGCGGAAGAGGATGCCGTACATGGCATCATTGAGCATCATGTCCAGCCGCTCCAGCGCCCCCATGGCCGCAATCTCGGGCATGCAGAGGCCGGAGCAGTAATTCACCAGGCGGATGTAGCGGCCCGTTTCCTTGATGGCCTCGTCAAGCGCGCGGCGGACAATGCGGAAATTCTCCTGCGTGGCGTAGGTCCCGCCATAACCTTCCGTGGTGGGGCCGTAGGGAACATAGTCGAGCAGGCTCTGCCCGGTGTGGCGGATGACGGCGATGATGTCGGCGCCCTGCAGCGCCGCTGCCTTGGCCTGCACGGCATCCTCGTAAATATTGCCGGTGGCCACAATGACATAAAGCAGCGGCTTCCGCTCCGGGGCGGCGGTGGCCATCATCTGCTCCCGCTCAAGGCGGCGGGCGGTGATCTTTGCCGCCGCCTCCGCCGCCAGGCCATCGCCCAGGTCGCGCCATTTCTCCTCGGGCAGCGCGGGAACGGCGGAGACGTCGAGCTTGCCCCCGGCGACCGCTTCGGCAATCTCCTGCGGGCCCTGGCCGGTGGAGATCATGGCCCGGGCCAGCCAGGAGAGGAGGCCGTGCCCGAGCAGCCCCTTTTCATGCAGCCTGTCGACGAGGACATTGGGCAGCGGCACGCCGGCGGCGTCCACGCCGTCTATGCCCACCAGCCGCGCCACGGCGCGCTCAATGGTGGTGGTGGTATAGAGGCTGATCCAGCTGTGCAGCGCGTCGGCAATGCGCGACGCTGCGGCCCGGGCTCCATCAATAATTGCTTGATCCAGGTTCAGCTTGTTCTCCATGAGTCCAGTCCTCCTTCAGAATAAAGTGCCCGTGGGAAAAGAGCTTACCTGGCCACGGCGCCCTCTTCAAAGACAAGGTCAAAAACAGGCCTTGGAGCCAGCGCCGCGGCAAGTTTTTGCAAGAAATAACCGGGATCGTAGTCCTTTCCCGCCGGGTCGGTGGGGTTGACGGTCACCGCCAGCAGCCTTATCGCCTGCAGGACCATGATTTTGCCGCCGCTCTGCAGGTAGCGGGCGTGAGCCTCCGGGCTGATGAAATTTTTCGTGGCGTCCCGGATAATCACCGCCGGCGGGGGGGAAGAGAGCCTGCTTATCTCCAGGAGCATCTGGTCAATGAGGGCGCCGCCCAGTACTACCGCCTCTACCCCTTCGCGGAATTTCCGGCGCAGCTGCGCCCGCGCCAGGAGAGGAATGGGGGCATGGAGCGCCTCCGCCTCCCAGGAACCGTTCCGGCACAGGAGCAAGGCCGCTTCGCCCCGCTCCAGTCCTTCACGGGCCGCTTCCAGCAGCGCCGGGTCGTCCACAGCCGGGGCTTCAAGGATGTGGCAGCGGAATAGGGTCTTGTGGATGATATCGTCAAGCAGGGGGGCCACGGCGGCCCCGGTGGCCAGGACGGTGGCGTCGGTAACGGAGGGAGAAGCCGAGGCGAGCCGGTTAATGGCGCCATCAACGAGGATCTGCACGGCGCCGTATTGCTTTATCCGCTCGATGAGCACCTGCAGAGCCGCGGCGCTGCCCGGCCCGGCCAGCTCCACCAGGCCTGCCCGCTTCACCCGGCCGATGAAAACTTCGCCCAAGGGGGTGGAGAAGGAGCTCGCGGCAAGCGGCTCCAGGTCCGCCTCCGCCGCCTCAAAGCAGGCTTCGGCGGTGGCCACCAGTGCCCCCGCGGGCGCGAGGATGCGCGGCTTCTCCCGCAGGGTTAGCCGGTCAACGCGCTCCCCGTCATAGCCGGCCGAAAGGAGCCCCAGGGTGTTGCCGCTGTGGGAAAAGCGGTCGATAAGGTAATTCAGGGTTACCGTCTTCCCCACGTTCTTGGTCATCCCCACTATGGCCAGCCCGGCGGCACCGGAGCTGCGTACCAGATGAAAGAGATCGGGCATGCTCTCCACCTTTTGCCTGGCTTTCCCCGGTTCTTCTTTCAATGTATTAAATGACCGCAGCAGAGGACCGGGAAGAGGGAAGATAAAAAAACGGTGGTGAAACCCTTAATTTCAGCGCCCTGGTTGTAAAACGCATTAACCGTTAATGGACACAAGCTTTTCCGAAAGCAACTGCTGGTGCGGCAAACATTGCTGCATTGGGTTTCGCCACCGCGCCCCAGTGGAGCCAGCTTGATTATATAGAATATTAATGCAGCTAATCATCATCAGATAGGTCTAAAAATAAAGGTCTGGTCCTATACATTTTGTATAAGGAAGAGGAGGAAAAAAGGCGCCCGGCGCGAAAGTACTTATGCAGCCTCGCAGGGGAGAGAGGATGCCAATGCCTCTAACCGTGGGTGACGCCTTAAAGCTGGAGGTGCTGCAGCCCTGCAGGGTGCTGACGGGCTCCGCCGGGCTGCAAAACGAAATCCGCTGGGTAAATATCCTCGAAATCCTTGATGATCTCAGCCACATTGAAGCCGGCGAGTTCCTCATCACCACGGCTTACGATCTGAACATGGAGAACGAAGCCCGCCAGAGGGAGCTAATCGCTTACTTTAAAAACAAGGGCCTGGCGGCGCTGGCCATCCAAACCGGCCATTACGTCAAGGAAATACCACCCCACTTCGTGGAGCTGGCCGCCGCGCACGGCATCCCCGTAATTGAGATCCCCCCTGAGACCAGCTTTAAAAAATTAACCAGGGGCCTGCTGGGGGAGTTGATGCGCCGCAACGGCCTCTGGGAAAACGGCGGCGCCGACGAGGAAAGCACCCGCCTGAGAGCCATGCTGCGCCGGAGCCACGAGCTCCTCGGGCGCCTCACGCGAGGCGAAAACCCTGCCGATCTTAAAGAGGAATTGTCCCAGATGCAGATCGTACCGGAAGATGCCTTCTTGGCCATAGCCATCAAGGCTCTTCCGCTGGAGCCGGCGGAGGCAGGGGCAGCAAAGCAGGATGATCCTTTGCTGATGGAGCTTACCTTGGTCCACATTGCCGCTCAGCACAAGCTCCCCTTCCTGGCCGGCCCCCTGGGTGAGAGTTACGTCCTGCTGCTGCAGGCGGGCAAGCAGCCCCCGGAGCAGCTCCTGCCCGTTGCCCGGCGGGTGCTGAGCGAGTTAAAGCTCTTTTTCCCCCAATTTAAATTCGTGGCTGGCGCCAGCAGCGTGCGGCACAAGCTCGCGGAAACGGGCAGCGCCCTGGAAGAAGCAAGGAAAGCGGCGCATATCGCCGAGCTGAACCTGATTACAGGCGAGGCGCCGCTGGCCTACGACGACCTGGGGCCCTACAAGATTTTAACCGAAGTTCAGAGCAGCGAGCCGCTAATATCCCTCTACCGGGAAACCGTGGCCCCGCTGCTGGACTACGACCGGCGGACCGGCGGGGAACTAATGGAAACACTGCGCAAGTACTTGAACAGCCTCAATATCAGCCGGGCTTCCCGGGAGCTGTACATTCACCGCCACACGATGAAATACCGCCTCAACCAGATCGAGGAGATCACCAAACTGCCCCTTCACGTCCCAGGGAACATTTTCAAGCTTCACCTGGGGCTGCTCATCTATGACTACCTGCACGCCCGGGGATCGGTGTGAAGCGCCCCCTCGGCAGGCTGCCTAGGCGCCTTCCTCAAAGGAAAAGCGGTACTGGGTGAGGCCCAGATCATCGCGCATGGCCAGCATCTCTTCCTGGAGCCTTTTGCCCACGGGAACTCCTTTATCCTTAAGCTCCAGCCAGGCCAGGTACTCCTTCTCCCCGGCGGTGTAGATCCTCTCCTGGCCGGGCGCCTTCTTCGAGGCGCGCAGCTGGCGCATGATCTCGCCGGCGCACTTCTTAAAGGCCTCCAGTTCAGTGAAAGCCTCGATGTTAATGGCCATGAAAAAATGGCCGAGGCGGTAGGGCACCTTTCGCCCCTCCTCATCAAAACCCGTTAGCTGCTTGAGAAAAGCCCCGCCCTGCAGGGCCGCCGACAGCACTTCCACCACCGTGGCGTAGCCGTAGCCCTTGTAGCCGGCGGTTTCTTCCCCCAGGCCCCCCAGCGGAGCCAGCGCCGCCGTTCCCTTGACCAGGGCGGCAAGCACCTCTTCGGCATCGGTCATGCTGTTGCCCTGCTCGTCGATGACCCAGCCAGGGGGAAGCGGCTTGCCGGCGCGGGCGTAGACTTCAATCTTGCCCCGCTGGCTCACGGAGGTGGCGCAGTCCAGGAGGAAGGGAAACTCTTCGTCGGTAGGGAAGCCGAAGGTAAGCGGGTTGGTGCCCAGCATGTTTTCCACCCCGAAGGTGGGAGCTATGGAGGGCCGGGCGTTGGTGCCTACCATGCCAATCATGCCCGCGTCAACGGCCATCTTCAGGTAGTAGCCGCAGATGCCGAAATGGGTGGAGTTGCGCACCACCACCATGCCCATGCCGTAGCGGCGAGCCTTTTCAATGGCCATCTCCATCGACTTTTTGGCGATGACCTGGCCCATGCCGTGATGCCCGTCCACAACCGCCGTGGTCGGGCCCTCGCGAACCACCTCGAACTTGGTCACCGGGAACTGGATGCCATCCTTGATCCGGTCGTAGTAGATGGTCTTCAGCCGGCCGATGCCGTGCGAATCAATGCCCCACTTGTCGGCAGTGATGAGCACGTCGGCGCAAACGCGGGCATCTTCTTCAGGGACGCCCACCCCTTTAAAAACATCAATCATGAACCTTTCCATCGTCACAAAGGGGATCCAGGCTACCTGTTCGTCCACGGCATCATCATCCTTTCGGGGGTGGTATTTCGGAATCACTTTTCGGCATGCCTGGAGAAAAATCCTCTCGCTCCCGGAAGGTAAGAAATCTGCAGAAGGGGAGAAAATAAAAAAAACAGCGCAAGGAGGTGAACGGAGGATGCACCTGGACGACCGCATTTCCCTGGAACCCGGGTCTCCCATGAGGGGGCAAAGCGTGCGCGTGGAATACCGCGGCTTGCTGGCTCAAAGCGGCGCCGACCAGATCTGGATGCACTGCGGCTTCGACGGGTGGGAGAAGGTCGAAGACATTTACATGACCAGGACGCCCCACAACAGCTTCAGCTGCGTGGCTGAAGTCAAAGGCAGCAGGGAGATGAACTTCTGCTTCAAGGACAGTGCCAACAACTGGGACAACAACAGCGGCCAAAACTGGAACGTCCCCATAAGGTAAAGGCTTCTCCATAACTGGCTGGATTGAAGCTTGGAAAAACAAGGTACCCGCCTGGAACACACCCGGGTACCTTCTTTAGTGCCTGAATTAAAATGCGGGCGGCAGGAGTTGTTTCCTGGCCACTTCCGACTTGCGGCTCCGGCCTCACACTTCTAAAAAAATGGAGCGGGTGATGGGAATCGAACCCACGCTGCTGGCTTGGAAGGCCAGTGCTCTACCATTGAGCTACACCCGCTCGTCCGCCGCATGGGAGACAACAGCCGCCGGCCGGCGGCGCTCCCCCGGGCAATATAAATATAGCACATGTGGGCTCTTTTTTCTATAGTTTTTTCGCTGCTGCCGGCGCGCGGGGACCGGCGTCGCAGCAACTTCGGCCCCAGCCGGCAGGAAAGATTTCATTTTTACAGCGCCCCTTTCAATTGACATGGCGGCAAGGATACTGCTATAGTCATCTCAGGGACGCTCAGCCTCGATCCCTGAATGTTAATGGAGAAACAGCTGGAGGAAGCGGGGACATGGAACCGAAAAGACTTTATCGCTCCCGGCGCAATTGCATGATCGCCGGGGTCTGCGGCGGCCTCGCCGAGTACCTGAACCTGGACCCCACCGTGGTGCGGCTCATCTACGTCATCCTGACCCTGTTTTCGGCGGCCTTCCCGGGCCTGCTCCTCTACATTATTGCCGCAATCATAATGCCCCAGGAAGACCAGTAAAAAGCAAGCTGGCGGCGCTGCTCAGGCGGAACATCCTTCTGAAAAACATGAAGGCCCCCTTTATCTACTACCCGCCGTTGCGCCGCCTGGCCATGGACTCGGGGCTCTTAAGCATGAAGGTCAACAACTCATAAAGCCGCAGCCGGTATAACCGGCTGCAAGTGAAAAAGCCCGGCCCCTCTGCAGGCCGGGCTTTCCCAGCTCTCACTTCTCATTTTGGTCGGGGCGGCCGGATTTGAACCGGCGACCCCTTGGTCCCAAACCAAGTGCGCTACCAAGCTGCGCCACGCCCCGCCAAGGCAGCGGGCAAGGACAAAGAAGCCCTGCCCCAGAGGTTATTATACACTAAACGCGGATAGCTTTAAAGGAGATCCTGCGCTTCGCTCAGGGCTGCTGCTCCAGGCGGCGCTCCAGCAAGCGGCGCGCCCTGTGGAGGGCCTTGCCCCGGTGGCTGACCCTGTTCTTGGCCTCTTCGCCCATTTCAGCAAAGGTGAGCCCCGCCGGTTCATAGATGAAGATAGGATCGTAGCCGAAACCGGCGCTGCCGCGCGGCGATTCGGCGATGCGCCCGCGGCAGCTCTCCTCGATGAGGAAGGTATCGCCATCGGGAAAGAGGAGGGCAATGGCGCACCTGAAGGTGGCTCCACGCCGCTCGGGTGGGACCCCGCGCAGCTTCTCCAGGAGCAGGCGGTTGTTCGCCGCATCGTCGGCGCCGGGGCCGGCGAAGCGCGCCGCGTAAACCCCCGGCTGCCCACCCAGGGCCTCCACCTCGAGGCCGGAATCATCGGCCATGATGATCATTTCTTTACCGGCCACGGCCGCCGCAGCCGCAGCCTTCTGGAGGGCGTTGCCGGCCAGCGTGCCTTTGTCTTCCTTCACGGGCGGAGGGGCATCGGGCAGGTCGTGCAGGGAAAGTACCTCCAGGGGAAGGCCCTTCAGGAGGGCTTTTATCTCGTCCACCTTGTGCGGGTTGCGGGTGGCCAGGAGCAGCTGCTGCATCAGCCGTTCCTCCCCCAGGAGGCGGCCTCTTCCCGGGCACGATCAATGAGGCGCACCGCCTCTTCGCCCAGCGCCTGGCGCTGCTTGGCAATGAGCTGCTCAATACCCCCGGCGGCCAGGTCAAGCCAGTGGTGGAGCTGCTCCCGGCTGAAGGAGCCTCTTTCGGCGGTGCCCTGGATTTCCACGATGCCGCCCGATCCGTTCATGACCACGTTTAAATCAACGGAGGCGGCGGCATCTTCCTGGTAGGAGAGATCGAGCAGCGATTCCCCGTTCACCAGGCCCACGCTTACCGCGGCAAGGTAATCTTTCAGGGGCAGCCGCTCCACCAGGCCCTGCTCTATCATGCGGAGGAAGGCTTCGGCCAGGGCCACAAAGGAGCCCGTCACCGCCGCCGTGCGCGTGCCCCCGTCCGCCTGGATGACGTCGCAGTCCAGCCAGATGGTACGCTCACCCATGGCCGCAAAATCCACCACGCTGCGCAGGGAGCGCCCGATGAGGCGCTGGATTTCGAGGTTGCGGGCGTTGACCCGGCTCCGCGACTCCCTGGCGGAGCGGACCTCGGTGGAGCGGGGCAGCATGGCGTATTCGGCGGTCACCCAGCCTTCGCCGCAGCCCTTGCGGAAAGGAGGTACGTTCTCTTCCAGGGTGGCGGTGCAGAGGACCATGGTATCGCCCATGGTGATAAGGGCGGAGCCTTCGGGATACTTCAGGTAGGAGCGGATAATTTGAACCGGCCGCAGTTCGCCGGCTTCTCTTCCGTCAGGACGCAATGATCCAACCTCCGTGCACGTTGTCGCGCCATTATTATAGCATTTTTTCAGCCGTTTTACTGGAGTTTATTGACAGGCCAGGCCTGCCGGAGAGGGGCGCTTAGCGGTCCGGCAAGGAGAGAGCGTGGAGAAACTTGAGGGATTCGCTGGCTCCCCGCACCACGCAGGTAAAGGGATCTTCCACCCGTCGGACGGGGAGGTTGATTTCGCGGCTGAGGTAGATGTCGAGGTTGTGCAGGAGCGAACCCCCGCCGCAGAGGACAATCCCGTCCTGAATTACATCGGCGGCCAGCTGGGGAGGCATCCGCTCAAATATGGAGCGCACCGCGCCGGCCAGGGCGGATAACTGGGGGCCGATTACCTCATGCAGCTCGGCGGCGCTTACTTCAAGGGAATCGGGGGTGCGGCGGTAAAGGTTGATCCCGCGGAAGGTGTAGGTTAAATCGGCGGGAGGATCGGCCGCGTACAGGGCCTCTTTCTTGGCTTCTTCGACCGTGGAGAGCCCGATCTCCAGGCGGTACTTGCGGTAAATGTAGCGCTGGATGGCCTCGTCAATGGTCTCGCCCCCCTGGGGCAGCGAACTGCCGAGGACAATGCCGCCGAGCGAGATTACCGCGATCTCCGTGACCCCGCCGCCGCAGTTGACGATGAAGCTGCCCCGCGGCTCGGCCACGGGCAGCCCACTCCCGATGGCCGCGGCCACGGGCTCTTCAATGAGGTAGGTCTCCTTCACACCGGCGCGCTTTCCCGCGGCAAAAACGGCGCGCCGCTCCACCTGGGTAATCCCGTAGGGCACGGTAATCACCATTCTTATGCGCAAAAAGGGATAGCGGCGCAGAACCCGGGAGATGAAATGATCCAGCATCTTGCGGGTCAGCTCAAAGTCGGCGATCACCCCGCTCCGCACCGGCTTCACGGCGGTGACCCCGGGCGGGGTTCGCCCCAGCATGCGGTAAGCCTTCTTCCCCACGGCGACCACGCTGCCGTTGCGCACGGCCACCACCGAAGGCTCTTCCAGGACAATGCCTTTCTGGGGCATGTAAATGATGGTATTGGTCGTCCCCAGGTCGATGGCCAGGTCGCGCTGCCAGAGGCGAAGGCTCAAGCCTTTTCTTTTTTCCCTTATTTTTTCGGCCATGTCGCACCTCCCGCTGTTATATTTATCTGCCATCGGTAATGAAGATATACTTGCCCCGGTGCGGCACAACTTCCCTTTAATTTGTTGCCTGGCACCTATTATTTTGCGGCCCTGCGGAAAAAGCAGGTAAAACGACTTCAGGCAAGAATTCAATAGAAAAAGCGCGATCATGCGGCTTCCCAGGGGGGAGGGCATGGAAACCGCCGGGTTTATTGCCTTGAAAGAAGTGGAAAAAACATTTTTCTTGGGTAAAAATCCTGTCCCTGCCGTCCGCAATTTCAGCCTCACCGTGGAGAAGGGCGAACTCCTCTGCCTGGTGGGCCCCTCCGGATGCGGCAAATCCACCCTGCTCAATCTGATCGGCGGCCTGGATCGTCCCACCAGGGGAAACATCCTTGTCGGCGGCACCGACATAACCAGGCTTGGCGAAAACGAGCTCTGCCTTTACCGCCGCCGGCAGATCGGCTTCGTCTTCCAGTCTTTCAACCTGCTGCCACAGTTTACCGCCCTTGAAAACGTAGAGCTGCCACTCATCTTTGCCGGAATGGAGCGGCAGGAGCGGCTGCGGCTGGCCCGCGAACTGCTGGAACGAGTCGGATTGGGAGAGCGCCTCTTGCACCGGCCCACCGAGCTCAGCGGGGGGCAGCAGCAGCGTGTGGCCATCGCCCGGGCCCTGGTCAACCGGCCGGCCATCCTTCTCGCCGACGAGCCCACGGGTAACCTGGATACAGCTTCAGGAGGCGAGATCATGGCCCTGATTAAAAGCTTGAATGAAGAGGGAATTACCTGCATCATCGCCACGCATGACCGCGAGGTGGCCGCTTATGCCCACCGCATTGTTGTGCTGCGGGATGGGGCCGTGGTGCGCATCGAGGAACTTTAAGCGTGAAAATCATTCCCGGCCGGCAGCGGCCCCCGGCAAAATACCGGTTTGAATAAAAAGAACGGAGGTGGAGCAACCAATGCGGCTAAAAAGAAGCATTCCTGCCGCTACGAGAAGAGCGGCTGCCCTGTTCGGCGCAGCGCTTTTGGCATGTGTTCTCCTTGCCGCGGCGGCACAGGCCGGCGCGCAGAATCTGCCTATACCCGGGCTGGCCGCCGGGGAAGAACCGACACCGGTGCCGTTGCCGGCACCGGTGAAGCAGCCGGAGCGGCCACTGGTGCTGATCGCGGAGGTGGCCACGGAACCAGAGCCCGTTTCCCCGGGAGAGCCCTTCATCTTAAGGCTGAAAGTGAAGAATTACGGCAGCCGGCAGGCCCGCCGCATCGTTCTCACCCTGCAGTCACTGGAAGGCGAAACCACGCTGAAACATTTCTCGCCGCTCGGGCAAAGCAACACCCTCTACCTGGACCGGCTGCCGGTAGGAGCGGAAAATTGGTTGCAATGCAAGCTCATCGCCGGGCCCGACCTCTCCGGGGGCATTTATAATCTCGTTCTTCATTTCTCCTATATCAACTCCGACGGCGACCCCTATGAAGCAACGGCGGTAACGGGTCTCATCGTTGAACCGCAGTGCACTCTCGATCTCGTGGAGGTGAAATATCCCCGCTCGGTGACAGAAGGCGAAACCTTTACCGCCAGCGGATACGTGGTCAACAACGGCGGCGTCCCGGTGCGGGGAGTGGGCGTAGCTGTCCGCGAGGATAAAAAATTTCTTGCCGAGCAAGGGGAGACTTTTTTCGGCACCTTTAACGAAGGAGATGTCGATGCTTTTGATTTCTCCATCACCGCCCTGCAGCCGGGCAGCGGCAGCCTGGTGCTGGTGCTCTACTATCGCGACGCCATGAACCGGAAACAGGTGGTGGAGAAGGAGCTGCCCATTGAAGTGGCGGGGATTGAAGAAGCTGCCGCGCCCAGCAGCGGGCTGCCTCCGGCAGCGGAAGAGAACAACGGCGGCTTTTGGTCCAGGCTTAAAGTTTTTCTAAGCGCCCTTTTGGGCCTGGGAGGCGCCTAAACAATGCGCTTCCGGGATCTGCTGCGCCTGAGCTGGGGCAATCTCTGGCGCATCAAGGTGCGGACCATTCTTACAACGGGCGGCGTGGTCATCGGGATCACTTTCACGGTGATCATGGTATCCATTGGCGTTGGGCTGGAGCGGACCGTTACCGGCGAGCTGTCGGGAGCCTTCCAACTGAACCAGGTTGCCGTGCATGGCGGCTACAGCATGCCTGGGATGCCCGGTGAAAGGCAAGGCCGTGATTCCAGGGTGCTCAACCGGCGGGCGGTTCAGGAGATGGCCGAGATTGACGGCGTTGATGCCGTGACGCCGGTGGTACATGTTCCCGCAGGGGAGATACGTCTGCGCCGGAATACTTTCTGGGCAAGCATCATCGGGATGGACCTTGGCCAGTTGGAGCATTACGGCTATGCCCTTGAAGGAGGGCGCCCCCTCCCCAGGGGAGGGAACATCGTCCTGGCGGGCTGCCGTGTCCCGGAGGAAGCGGCCGCCGGAGAAGGATACTCCTTCCCGGATGGAGGCGAAGAAGTCAAAGGGGTTGAGCTGGCCGGACGGCGGCTGGAGATCGTCTGCCGGCGCGAACCCGAGTGGGTCGACGGCCAGTTTCCTTATAATCACGAACCGGTGCCGTCGCCAGAGAAGGCGGGAGAGGAGAAAATATACCGCCTTCGCGTGGCCGGGATTTTGGAGGAGATGAACTCCTGGGAAGACTACAGCCTGATTTTACCCCTGGAAATAGCCGAGGAGATGTGCGAGTGGTACTACCGCGAGCGCGCTTACTTCCAAAAAAACGGCTATGATGAAGTGAGGGTTTTTGTTTCCAATATCGAGGAGGTAAACCGCGTGGCGGGGGAGATCCAGGAGATGGGCTTCCTCGCCTTCTCGCTTAAAGAGATGATCGAAGCGACGGCCAGCGTTTTCAAAATCCTGCAATTCCTTATGGGCGGCATCGGCGGCGTAGCCCTGCTCATCGCCGCCGTAGGCATTGCCAACACCCTGGTCATGTCCATCTACGAGCGAACCAAGGAGATCGGGATCATCAAGGTGATCGGCGCCACCATCCCCGACATCCGCAACCTCTTTCTACTCGAAGCCGGCTTCATCGGCTTCATGGGCGGGATCATTGGGGTGTTCTTTGGCTGGCTGGGCGGGCTGCTGCTCAACTTCGCCGCCGCCGCTTACCTTTCGCAGGGCGGGGCCGCTGATATAAGGCTGGTCTATCTGCCGCTTCCCGTGGCCATCTTTACCATTTTCTTCTCGGCAGCTGTGGGGCTGGCCGCCGGCCTCTACCCCGCCCTCAGGGCGGCCAACCTCAGCGCCATTGAAGCTATTCGCTACGAATAGTGCAAATTCCGGTAAAGGAGGAGACAGGCTTGGAGCAAAAGCGGTTATCTGTGGGAAAGCTCTTTTGGGAGCTCATCGTCCGGCCAGGAAGCGCTTTCCAGGGGCTGACCTTGCGCACCGCCGTATGGCTGGTTATCATCATGGCCGCCGTGGGCATTATTTTTAGTTCAATAGCCGCTTCCGTCAGTATGAGCGCCGAGATTGAAGTATCCATATCGCCGGAGCCGGGTGAAGCGGGGGAGATGGAAGATGAGGCCATCGAAGAAATACTCTTCTCTTCGCCCGCGCTCTCCTTCGGCATAGCGGCCGGCTCCATATTCGGCGGGCTGTTCGGCTTCGGCATAAGCTGGCTGGTTAAAAGCAGTCTCCTTTTCGGCGCCATTGGCCTGGCGGGCGGAAAGATGGAATGGACAGACAGCGTCGCCGTGGTAGGCGTCTCATGGATGCCCTTCTTTTTCCAACACCTGCTCATGGGTGCGGCCTACCTGCTGAACTGGCAGCTGCCGCAGTTTACCGGTGTCGCCGCCGCTCTCGTCTCGCACCTGAACATCTTTGTCCTCTGGAACCTGCTGCTCCTGGCAATAGGCTTCAGCTCGGCCGCTGCCATCTCCAGGGCGAAGGCCTTCGCCTGCGCCGCCGGCTACCAGGCCGTGGTAATCCTGATTAACGTGGGCCTGGCCATGCTGACCGAGGCATTTATCGGAAGCATGTTTTAGCTCCAGGGAACTTTGCCTAGAAAAAATTATAAACTGCTGGAGGTTTCAGGGGGACGGTGAGGTCGATCTCCTCGGGGAGGCTTACTTTTTCACCTTCCACCAGGATCTGAATCTCGTTTACCCCTTCCAGCTGGGCCAGGGTGAGCAGGATCTGGTTGACCACGTTTTCCGCGCCGGTGCGGCCCCCTTCGTAGTCCAGCAGATCCTTGGATAAGTCTATGACCACCAGCCCATCTTCCAGCTGCAAACTGCGCAGAACCGTGTCCGGGGGAATATCGCTGAAAAGGCCGCTTCCCCGGCGCGGACCGGCCAGCAGCTCTTTAACGGCGGCGGAGGCGGCATCATCTGACGGCGGCAGGATTCGCGTTACCGGCACATAGAGAATACGCCTGTGCGGGGTCATAAAGCAGAAGTATACCTTTACGGCAGTGTAATGACGGTAGTCTTCCAGGGCATCGTCGACCTCGGGGTTGATGAGGCATTCCGGGCCCAGCGGCATCCGCCCCGGGGTGCCGCCGGGGAATTTTTCCGGGCTGGCGCCGTCGATCATAATTTCCAGCCGTTCGATCTCCGGAAACTGGCGCAGGGTGCATAAAAGGCCTCCCAGGACGTGGCGCTCCCGGGAGGGATCGTATTGGAGGAAGGCGCCGCTGAAGTCCACTCTGGCCAAGCCGGAGGCGTCAATGTTAATCCCCAGTATGTCAGCATCCCCGGGGAGAAGGGGCACCAGGCCCAGCGTGTCAAGCTCCTGCCGCAGCTGCGACGTATCGCGGAGCTTCTCCAGGGTGTGGCGGACAATTGTTTCCGTCTCGGGAATCTCCCGGTGCAGCGGCACGAGAAAGCGCCACTCCGCGTCGGGATAGTAGAGCAGCCCTGTGCGCACCTCCCCCGGTTCAGGCGCCGGCGGAGGGGGCTCGGGCAGCGGAAAATCTTCGCCGGCCTCCGGCTCCAGGGCGCAGCCGGCAAAAACGAGGAGGACCAGCAGCGCCGCCAGCAAGAGAAGCGGCGCCGCCGGCGTAGGGATTGAGGCAGCCTGCTTCTTCATTGCTCTCCTCTCCCGCCCGGGGTTGTACCATATCAGTAATATATATAAATAAAAAGCGGCAAATATGCCCCTGCGGGAAAGGCCTGCGCCGGCCGGTGCGGCTTTACAGGAGGACCTGGTATGCCTCAATGTGGCGGCGAAGCATCTTGGAGGCGATTTCCTTAAAGGAATGGGGGTTCCCGCTGACAAAGAAGCGGTAGCCCGGGTCGGAGCATTTCAGGGGATTATGCAGCCCCTGCTTATCAAGAATGTCCTTCACTTCACGGGCGATCTCCTCGGCGGAATTGACCAGCTGGACCTGCGGCCCCACCGTGCTCTGGATCAGGTCTGACATGAGCGGGTAGTGGGTGCAGCCGAGAATGAGGGTATCAACGGCCGCCTCCCTGAAGGGAGCGAGGTAGACCTCGGCCACCTGCTCCGCTTCGGGGGTATGGACGAGGTCGTTTTCCACCAGCAGGACAAAAAGGGGGCAAGCCTTGGCGATGATGTGCACATCCGGCCGGGCTTCCTGTAGCGCCTTCTGGTAGGCCGAACTGCGGATTGTGCCCGCGGTGCCGATGACACCGATGCGCCCGCTACGGGTATAGGTCAGGGCGGCGCGCACCCCCGGTTCGATCACGCCCACGACGGGAATGTCGCAATGGGCCCGGTAGTGGGAAAGCCCCGCCGCCGTGGCCGTGTTGCAGGCCACGACGACCATCTTGACCTCCTGGTTCCGCAAAAAATCGATGATCTGAAGGGCAAAGCGGCGCACCTCTTCATCGGGGCGGGGCCCGTAGGGCATGCGAGCGGTGTCGCCAAAATAGATGATCTTCTCGTGGGGCAGCTGGCGAATTATCTCCTGGAACACGGTCAACCCGCCCACGCCGGAATCGAGAATGCCGATGGCTTTGTACGCAGAAGCCGTCATATGCAAGCCCCCAGAAAGCGATTACTTGGCCTTAACCTGGCTGAAGTAGCCGCCCACTATTTTGCGGGTGTCCGAGATGGAGATAAAGGCATCCTTGTCCAGTTGCCGGATCGTTTTGAGAAAGGAGGGGAGGTCGCGCCTCTTGAGCATGACGTAGAGAATGCGGTGGGGCCCCTCCATGCCGCTGCAATCCACGGCGGTGACCCCAAAGCCGGCCTGCCGCAGCTCCTCTTCCATGCCGTTGCAGCGCTCCTTGGTAATTACCTGCACGTTGACATAGCCCACCGCAATCATCTCTTCAATCTTGCTGCCCACGTAGCTGCCCACGGCAAAGCCCAGGGCATAGAAAACCACGTTGACGGGATGGTCCAGGTTCCCCATGACCGTGCTCAGGGCGATCATGTAGATGATCATCTCCACGAAGCCGATTGCCGCGGCGAGCTTACTCTGCCCCCGGGTAAGGTAGATAATGCGCACCGTGCCCAGGCTCACATCCACTACCCTGCAGGTAAAAATAATCAAGCAACTCAGGTGCAAGGGCAAGTGCAAGGCCAACCCTCCTGTTTCTCAACTGTACCGAGACATTTTAGCAACTGCTCTTAGTACTGTCAACAAAAAACAGCTTTTATTTAAGTTCATCATCTCTTTACACAGTGCTGCAGGATAAAGGCTTGAAAGCGCGAATTAAGGAGACATGGAAGGGCGACCGGCAAAACCAATCCTGTGGCTACTTCTCCCCGCCGCCGCGCTAATTCTCCTGGCCGCCGCGGCTCTGCTCCGGCTGGAGCCGTTTTTCCCGCCGGGCGCCGCCCCCGGTTTCAAGGAACCCTCGCCGGTGGAAAAAATTCCTCCGGCGGAGCGCACCGTTTACGATCTTATTCTCCTGGGTGCAAGAAAAGAAGTGGAAAAGGGGACTCGCTACGACGCCTCCTACCAGGCCATAAGCTATCCCGGAGGCGACGTCGATCCGTCGGTAGGCGCCTGCACGGATGTGGTCATCCGGGCGCTGCGGGCGGCGGGCTTTGATCTGCAGGAGCTGATCCATGAGGATATGCGCCGCAATTTTGAGCTTTACCCGCAGCTCTGGGGCCTTGACGGCCCCGACCCCAATATTGATCACCGGCGAACGCAAAACCAGATGTTCTTTTTTGAGCGCTTTGGAGAGAAGCTGACCCTGGAGGTTACGGAGGCCACCCTGGATCAGTGGCGGCACGGTGATATAGTCTACTGGCGCTTCCCCGGCGGAGAGCAGCATACGGGAATAATCTCGGACCGCACCAATGCACGCGGCATCCCCCTGGTCATTCACAACATCGGCATCGCCCGGGAAGAAGACTGCCTGCTGCGCTGGGAGATCATCGGCCATTACCGCTTCCCCAAGGAGGAGTAGGCCCAGACAGCTGCAAGGCAGGGCTTACTGCCTTTCAAAGGCCGCCTTCAACTTGGCTGAGCGCCCGGCAATCTCTTCCAGGACGCAGGGGTTTTTCAGCTGGATATAGGTTCCCTTCATGCCCAGCGATCTTGACTCAATGATCCCGGCGCTTTCAAATTTCCGCAGGGCGTTCACAATGACGGAGCGGGTAATGCCCAGATCGTCGGCAATTTTGCTGGCCACAACGATATTTTCATTCTCGGTAAGCTTCTTGAATATCTCCTCAATGGCTTCCACTTCGGAGAAGGAGAGGCTTTCAAAGGCCACCCCAGCCATGGTGCGATACCACTTCTCTTCTTCCAGTTTCGCCTTGGCAAGGCGCATCAATATCATAGCGGCAACCGCCGCGCCAATTTCGGCCAGGAGGAGATCGTCATCGGTAAAGGGTTTTTCATGCCGGCGCACCAGGAGCGAAGCCGGTTGCTCCACCCCGCCGTAAAGGGGAAAGAGGAGAATGTAGATATCGCCGTAGGGACAGGGGGTTTTTTCTTTGCCTGACAGGGGGCAGGCTGAAAGGCGGTAGCTCTCGTTAACCCGCGGCCCGCCGTCCCCGAGCAGCGCTGAGAGGTTATAATAAGCCGGCAGGGCCCTTTTTGCCGCCAGGTACTCCTTCAGCTGCGTGCAGGCCATCTCCTGGCCTGAAAGATCGCTGAGCAGCCTACCCGTCTCATCCACCAGGAAAACGCTGCCGCTAAAGACATGGGCCAGGATGCCGGCGGCGTAATTTATGTCCGGTCCCTGCCTGGCGCAGTGCAGGATGATCCGGTTGACCATTCTGACCCTTTCCAGTAGTGATTTTTCTAACACTTGCCAATCACCCCCATGTTTAATTTATATTACACAATATTTAATATGTCAATAATATTCCCACAGATCATGGTAAAATACCTCTTTGCCTTCATTGTCCAGGGAAAGGACAAAGTGTTTCTTGCCTGAGCTTTGGCCGGGGATGGGAAGGAGGCTACTCTGTTTCTGCGTCCTGCCGGCGCTTCATCCTGAAGGAGAGTTCCACCCGGCGGTAGATCTCCTTCAGGGGGAGGCCGGTGCGCCGGGCGATGGCGCAGCAGTCCTCGTATTCGGGGGCATAGTGAAGCGGGGCGCCGGATCCCTCGGCGGGCACCAGCTTGACTCGCACGGGACCCCACTCGGTGTCCACAATTTCCGTGGCGCGCCGGCAGACAAATTTTTGCGCCTCCAAGACGCGCAGCCCCAGGGTGGACGTTTCGCGGAACACCGTCTCCACTAGGCAGTGGAGGCGCTGCGGCGGCGCCAGCACGGTCAACTTCACCGCCGGGCGGTTCTTCTTCATCTGGAGGGGCGTGTAGTAGACATCCCAGGCGCCCTCGGCAAAAAGACGCTCCATGAGATAGCCGTATATTTCGGGATTGAGGTCGTCGATGTTGGCTTCAATGATGAAGAGCGGCTCCCGGTTGAAGGGGACAGGGGCGGCGCTGGGCCCGGTAAAGATTCGCAGGTAGTTGGCATAGCCGGGATCCAGCTTCCCCGACCCGCAGCCCACCGCCTCGAGCTCAAAGGGCGGCGGCGGCCCGAAAGCTTCGGCCAGGGTGGTGACGATGGCCGCCCCCGTGGGAGTGACCAGTTCGTGGCGGGTGTCGCAGCCGTACACCGGGACGCGACGCTTGCGGAGCAGCTCCATGACCGCCGGCGCCGGCAGGGGCAGCAGGCCGTGGGCAGATCTGACCATGCCGCCGCCCAGGGGCAGGGGAGAGCAGTAGAGCCGCCCGATCTGCAGCAGGTAGAGCCCGCCGGCGCTGCCGACAACGTCCACAATGGCATCCACGGCGCCGACCTCGTGGAAGTGAACCTCGTCGATGGATACGCCGTGCACCGCGGCCTCGGCGGCAGCCAGGCTTTCGAAAACGGCGATGCTGTTTTCCTTTACCGGTGCGGGAAGATCGCTTTGCCGAAGCAGCTCTTTGATTTCGGGCAGCCGGCGGTGCCGGTGGGCGGCAGGGTCGGTAAGGACCTGCACGTCGGTGCCGGCCAGCCCATGGCGGACAACCTTTTTCGCCTCCAGGCGATAGCCGGGCAGCTTGAGGCCGGAGAGCAGCTCCTGCAGCTGCCTCAGCTCCAGGCCGCAGTCTATTAGCGCGCCCAGGATCATGTCGCCGCTGATGCCGCTGTAGCAGTCGAAATAGGCAATTTTGCTTCCACTGAGGGCCCCGCTCAATCTGCGCCGCCACCTTCCCCGGAGAGATTGATCAGCGCGGCCATGTAGCCGGCCCCAAAGCCGTTGTCTATATTGACCACGGCGACGCCGGGGGCGCAGCTGCTCAGCATGGCCAGGAGCGGGGCCAGGCCGTTGAAATGAGCCCCGTAGCCCACGCTGGTGGGCACGGCAATGACGGGGCAGGCGACGAGGCCGCCCACAACGCTGGGCAGGGCCCCCTCCATCCCGGCGACAACAACGAGGGCGCGCGCCTGGAACAGGAGATCCAGGCGGTCAAAGAGGCGGTGCAGCCCGGCCACTCCCACGTCGTAGAGGCGGAAGACGCGGCAGCCCATGAGCTCCGCCGTCAAGGCGGCCTCCTCGGCCACAGGGAGATCGGCCGTCCCGGCGGTGACCACCCCCACGCAGCCCTTCGGCGCCGCCTTTTCGGCGGTCCTGATGACCACGGCGCGGGCTTCGGGGTGGTACTCCGCGCCGGAAAACTCCTCGCGCAGGGCTTCATAAACGGGAGGTTCGGCGCGGGTGACCAGCACGGGCACCGCCCTGTCGTAGAGGCGGCGCGCAATCTCCTTAATCTGGGCCACGGTCTTGCCGGGGGCGTAGATGACCTCGGGAAAGCCCTTCTGGAGAAGGCGCCGGTGATCGACCTTGGCGTAGCCGAGATCCTCGTACGGCAGGGCGCGCAGCTTCTGCAGCGCCTGCTCCACGCTGAGCTGGCCCTCGCGGATCTGCTCCAAAAGCCTGCGGTAGCTGTCCTGCACCGCGGCACCTCCCCGCTCTGCCATTATTGCACATTATACCACAAAGCCCGGTCCTTTCCTGCGGGTGGAAAGGGCACCAAAAGCCGCGCCTCAGCGGCGTCCCCAAATGCAAGAGACAGGAAGCAAGAGCATAGACGAAGCGCAGGTCAAAAGCCATGTTGGAACAAACGGCACAACAATTCAGAATATAACAGGAATTGCCGCGACAGAAAGGGAATTAAGGGCAGGTGAAAGGAGAGATGGCCATGATCATCCTGGAGTACGGCGGGAAGAAACCCCAGATCGGCAAAAACGTGTTCATCGCCCCCGGCGCGGCGATTATTGGCGATGTCATCGTGGAGGACGAAGCCAGCATCTGGTTTGGCGCGGTCATCCGCGGCGATTTCGGGCGGATCCGAATCGGCCGCGGCAGCAGCATCCAGGACAACGCCGTCATCCACGTCATGCCCGACTGCGAAACGGTTATCGGGGAAAATGTCACCGTGGCGCACAGCGCCGTGCTGCACGGCTGCCGCATCGGGCGAGGGGCGATCATCGGGATGCGGGCCGTGGTGCAGGATTTCTGCGAGATCGGCGAGGAGGCCATGATCGCCGCCGGCAGCGTGGTCACCGACCGCACGGTCATCCCGCCCCGCCACCTGGCCGCGGGGGCGCCAGCTAAAATCAAGAAAGAGGTCGCCGGCACCTCGCTTATGTGGGTGTCAAGCAGCGCCGCCTCCTACCGCCGGCTGGCGCAGAGCTATCTGCAGCAGGGCCTGGGCAGGCCCCAGCCCCCTTCCGCCTAGCCGGTATGTGAAGACCACCCGCCCCTTTTGAGGCGCCAGGGGAGGGCCATGCCCGTTCCGGCCTGAACGAGGGCCGGGCATCAGAAAAGAATCACCGCGTCGGCAGCCACGGCGCGTCCGTCGGAGCAAATGACGAGGGGGTTGATCTCCATTTCGCGGTAGCTCTCGCCAAGGGCGACAGCAAAATAGGAGAAGCGCGATACCGCCTCCGCCAGGGAGGAGGTGTCCACCGGCGGCGCCCCGCGCCAGCCCTGCAGCAGGGGAGCGCTCTTCAGCTCGCCGAGCATCTCCAGCACCTCCTCCGGCTCCAGCGGCGCCGGGCGCATGGCCAGGTCGCGAAAGAGCTCCACGTAAATGCCGCCCAGGCCAAGCAGCACCATTGAGCCCAGCAGGGGATCCCTCCTGGCCCCGGCAATCATCTCCAGGCGCACGGGGAGCATCTCCTCCACCAGCCAACCGGAGAGTTCAATCCCGGGGGCCCTGCGGGCCAGCTCGCGCTCCATCTCCTCCCAGGCTTGGCGCAGCATGGCGGTGTCGCCTATTCCCAGCCTGACGGCGCCGGCCTCCGTTTTATGGAGCAGCTCCGCCGAAACGGCTTTCAGCACCACGGGGTAGCCAATCCTTTCGGCGGCAGCAAGGGCCTCCTCCAGCGAGCCGACCAGCTCGCCGCGCGGCACGGCAATCCCCAGCCCGGCCAGGACTTGCTTCGCCTCCGGCTCGGTGAGCTTCAGCCCGCCGCGGGCGGATCTTTTTGACCGCAGGATTTCCGCCTGCCGACGGGCTTCCGAAGAAAAGAAAGGCATGCCCCTTCTCTTTTTCCTGCGCTTTTGCTGAATTAGGGCATAGCGCCACGTGGCCGCGGCGGCGGCGACTCCCTCCTTGAGCTCGCTGAAGAAGGGAATGCCGCCTTCGCAGATGATCTCCCGGGCCTCGGGGAGGCAGCCAGGCCAGATGACAAAGAAGGGCTTATCCGTCTGCCGGAAAAGCTGTACCATCATCTCCCCCGCCGCGGCGCCAGGAGCACGCCAGAGGGCCGTGGCAAAGATGAACAGATCCACTCCCGGATCGGCCAGGACCGTCTCGATGATGGCGCGGACCTCCGCCAGCCGCGTCAGCATGGCCGCCGTGGGGTCTAGGGGGTTGCCCACCGTGGTAATGGCGGGCATGAGCTTTTTCAGCTCGCGGACCGTTCCCGGAGAAAAGCGGGCCAGCTCCAGCCCCGCCGCGGCGCAGAGGTCGGTGGCCAGGACTCCCATGCCCCCGGAGAGGGAGAAAACGGCGGCGCGATTGCCGCGGGGCAGGCGGCCGGGGGCGAAGGCCTTGAGCAGCGAGAGCAGGCCGGTGAGGGTTTCCACCTCCAGGACCCCCTCCCGTAGGAAAAATGCCCGGTATGCTTCCCGGGATCCGGCCAGGGCCCCGGTATGGGACCGGATCGCCGCAGCCGCTTCGGGCGAGGCGCCGGCCTTGAGAAGAATCACCGGCTTCCCCGCCTCCGCCGCCGCCCGGCAGGCACGGCGAAGCCTCTCCCCGTCCCGGGCCCCCTCCAGGTATCCCCCAATGACCTTCACCCGGGGCTCGTGAACGAGGAAATTAATCACCGCCGCAAAATCTAGGCCAGCCTCGTTGCCGGTGCTGATCATGTAGGAGAAGCCGAACTTTTCCAGGTCGGCCAGGTAAAGGGCCAGGATGCCCAGCCCGCCGCTCTGGACGACCAGGGCCGCGGGGCCGGGGCGCAGCGCGCCGCTTTCCAGGGTGAGGGAAAAGGAGGCTGCTGCCGGCTGCAGCGCGTTGATGAAGCCGATGCAGTTGGGCCCGAGGATGGCCAGATCATGCGCCGCCGCCAGCGCGGCCAGCTCTTCCTGCAGCGCCGCACCCGCCGTGCCGGTCTCGGCAAAGCCGCCGCTGATCACCACCAGGTTTTTCATCTGCAGGGCGGCGCACTGCCGGGCAATGGCGGGAACGGCCGCCGCCTCCACGGCAACGATGACCAGGTCAGGCTTCTCCTTGAGCTCGGCCAGGCTGCTGCAGGCGGGCAGCCCCTGCACCTCTCGCCGACCCGGGTTGATGGGGAAAATGCGGCCGGGATAGCAGTAGCTTTGCAGCAGCTCCACCACCTTGCCGCCGGGCTTGGCCGGATCGGCGGAGGCACCCACCACGGCAATGGATTGCGGCCAGAAGAGGCTCCTCAACCTGGCCGCTTCCTTCTCCAGGCAGTCATCAGCCAAGGCCTCACCCCTCCGCGTATTTTTGTTAGAAAATTTCGCCGGAAGGCGCCCCGATCCTTCCTCCGGGCGGCGGAGGCGTTTAGCGCTCTTCGGGCGGCGGCCACAGGGGGCTGCCCAGGAAGGCGCTGCGGAATTTCTGGCGCAGGTCGGGATAGCGAGAGGTCAACTCTTCCACCAGGGCGGCCATCTCGTGCCGCTTTGTTTTGCCGCTTACCGGGCAGGGGTTTTCAATGACGGGGATCTTTTCGCGGCGGGCGAGGGCGGCGAGGGTCCGCCCGGGGATCTGGATCAGCGGCCGGATCTGGTAGAGGTTGGAGCGATCAAGGTAAGTATTGGGCTTGAAGGTGTCAAAACTCCCCGTAAAGACCAGGTTTAGCAGGAAGGTTTCAATGGCGTCGTCAAGGTGATGCCCCAGGGCCACCTTGTTGGAACCCAGTTGCCGGGCAGCCTGGTGAAGCGCGCCGCGGCGCATTTTGGCGCACAAGGAGCAGGGGTTCTTCTCCCGGCGAATCTCGAAAACCACCTTGGCGATGGCGGTCTTCTCCACATGGAGGGGAACTTGCAAGCTTTCCGCGTATTGAAAGAGGGGCCCCATGTCCACCGGCCAGCCCAGGTCCACGTAGATGGCCTGGAGTGTAAAGGAGAAGGGGGCATGGCGCCGGAAAAGGTCGAGGATGTAGAGGAGGGCGCCGCTGTCCTTGCCCCCCGAGAGGGCCACGGCCACATTGTCCCCCGCTTCGATCATCCGGTAGTTAAAAATGGTCTGCTTGACCCTGGTTAAGAACCACTTGCCGTCGCTTTTTTGCAAGAGACTGCCTCCCAGGAAAACTCAGGGGGCCTCATGAGCCCGCCGCAGAACTGATTATAGCAACAATAATTTTTGTTTACCACTGCGCGAAACAATGTTTTAATCAATTTGATAGACTGTTATTATTTCGCGGGTAACAAATATTTTAACAAAAAAATGTGCACAAAAAACATATTGTTAATATGTATGTGTTATAATCGGCCCAACAAGGAGGTGGCGCTCTTGCCAAAAAGGAAGAGAAGGAATTTCGGCCGGACCGTTTTCATCCTGCTGCTGGCGGCCCTGGTGGTTGCAGCGGGCTATGTTATCGCCTCCGGGAATCTGCTCCACTGGCTCGGCATGGGCGAAATCACGGCCCCGAACGGCAAGGATGAACATGAGGAGCCCGGCGGCGAAGAACCCGGGGAAAAACCCGGTCCTGTTGACGCCCCCTCCAAACCCGGAGGGGCCAATGAAGATCCGCCGAGTCAAGAGCCCAATGAGGAAGATCCGGGCAAGGACCCGGTGATCTACGTGGGGCAGGTTTTGATCATTCCCGGCAGCAGCGGCGGGGAGAGCAGCTCCCTTTCCAAGGTGATCACCAGCGGCACCCTTTCTTCGGACCAGAAGCAGATTGCCCTCACCTTCGATTCGGGATGGCTTTACGATCAGACCATTCCTCTTCTAAACGTGCTCGACCAGTACGGCATCAAGGCGACCTTCTTCCCCCGGGCATTGTGGTTAACCGAAAATAAGGATCGCGGACTCGGCCAGGAGATCGCCCGGCGGGGCCATACCATAGGCAACCACTCCTTGACGCATGGCGATATGACCAAGATGAGCGCCGCCGAAATCCGCGAAGAGTTGCGCGAATCGACGCGGATCATCGAGGAGATCTGCGGTGTCCGGCCCTATCTTTTCCGTCCTCCTTACGGGGCCTACAACGATGAGCTTCGAAAAATCCTGGCCGAGGAAGGCTACCCCTACACGATCATGTGGACCATAGACACCCTGGACTGGGATGCCGGAAACACGAGAAAGGTGGACGGGAAGGACACTCTTATTGATGTGGATTTCATCGTCAAGCGGACTTTAGACAAGGCCTCAAACAACGGCATCGTCCTCATGCACGTAGGCGGCCCCGCCACGGTGCAGGCGCTGCCCCGAATCATCGAGGGACTGCTCAGCCAGGGCTACAGCTTCACCACGGTAGACAAGATGCTCCCGCCGCCGAGTTCAGGCGGGCAGACCACCTATACGGTAAAAAGCGGCGACACCCTCTACAGCATCGCCCGCCGCTTCGGCGTCACCGTGCAGCAGCTCATCGAGGCCAACAACCTCTAGCAAGAAGCAAGAGGCAAGAAGATAGAAGCAAGAAGCTGTTTTACTACGAGCAGGCGTTATACTGATAAAGGTATGGAGCCAATATGTAGGGGGCTGCCCTTTTTGGGACAGCCCCCTACACCGTTAACCAAACAAATGCGGGACACTAGGGACGTACCTTTTTGTCCCACTTTTCTCAAGCAGGGCGGATCATTACCTTGGCGACGACCGTCCACCTGGCTCACTGAGAAGGCGCTTCAGGTAATGGGCCAGGGGCAGCGCGGCGGCGCCGCCGATGAGGGCATTGATCAACTGGGGCAGCAGGAGCGCCTCCGCCGCCGGGGAGGGCAGCGCCAGCAGGTAGCGGGCAGCCCCGGCAATAACAGCAAACTTCAAAAGAGATCCCAGGACAACTCCAATGAAGGGGCCGCCTCTTATCCGTCCAGCCAGTACCCCGTAGCAGAAGCAGTAAATGGCATTGCCGGCCATGATGAAGGGAATGGCCGGGGCGAGAACGGGAGGGATAATTCCCAGCATGAGCGCGGCCCAGGGTGTGAGCAGGCCAATGGCCGCGCCGCCGGCGGCCCCGGTCAAGGCGGTGGAGAGTATGAGCATGAGATTTACCAGCGGCCCGGTCACCGGAGTGGGCAAGCGCAGGTACTGCACGGAGAGAGTAAGCGCCAGCAGCAGCGCCACCCGCGCCAGCTGCTGCACCGAAAATCGCGCCCGCGCCTTCATGGCATAAGGCCTCCTTTGCCAGCATGTTCCCCTGTTGTTTACATTCTTATGAGTAAAGAGGGGAATAATGCATCAAAATAAAAGCAGCGGTGCATGCTTCCACAGGATCAGCCCGGCATCATGCCGGGCGCAGGCAAGAAGGGAAATCCCGTGCCGACAACAGGTGTCCAAGAGAAGAAGCTGTATGAACGGCTGACCCAGGCCCTGGAAAAATACAAGGGAAAGCCCGGCGTGCTCATTGCCGCCCTGCAGGAGGCGCAGGAGATATTCGGCTACCTGCCGCGCAAGGCCATGATCCACGTGGCCAACGAGCTAACCATTCCCCTCGCCGAGGTCTACAGCGTGGCCAGCTTCTACTCCCTCTTCTCCACCGTCCCCGCGGGAAAGACACGCCTGGAGGTGTGCATGGGAACGGCCTGCTACGTCAAGGGGGCGGAGAAGCTGCTGCAGGAACTGCAGAAGCAGTGCGGCGGCAGCCCGGGAAAATTCACTTCAGAAGGGCGCTTCAGCGTGGCCACAACACGCTGCGTCGGCGCCTGCAGCGCCGCCCCGGTAATCAAAATAGGGGAGGAGCTGCACGGCGAGATGAGCCCGGAAAAGCTGCCGGCGCTCCTGGAGGAGTTAACGAAAATATGAGCACCCTGCTGGAGGAGCTCATGCAGGAGAGGGTCAGGCCGGAAACGGAGCATCGCATTCTCATTTGCGGCGGCATCCCCTGCCGCTCGCTGGGCTGCCGCAAAGTGCAGGAAGCCCTCGATGAAGAGCTGCAGCAAAAGGGCCTGGCCGGGCAGATCCCCGTCGATGTTATCGGCTGCATCGGCGACTGCAGCCAGGGGCCTTCCATTATCGTCTACCCGGAGGGCATTGTCTACCAGAAGCTGGGCCCCGACGATGCGCGGACCATCGTAAGGGAGCACATTATCGGCGGGCGGGTTGTGGAAGAGCTGCTGCACCGCGACCCGCACAGCGAGGAAATCATCCGCAAGCGCGAGGAGATGCCCTTTTACCGCGAGCAGACCAGGCTGGTGCTGCGCAACTGCGGGGTCATCTCCCCCCACATCGACGACTACCTGAAATACCGCGGCTACGCCGCCCTGGCCCGGGCCCTGGCCGAGATGACCCCGGAGGAAGTGATCGATGAAATAAAAAAATCGGGGCTGCGCGGCCGCGGCGGGGGAGGCTTTCCCACCGGGCGCAAGTGGGAGTTGGTCCACCAGGCGCATGGCGACGAGAAGTACGTCATCTGCAATGCCGACGAAGGGGACCCCGGGGCCTTCATGGACCGCAGCATCCTGGAGGGGGACCCGCACAGCGTCTTGGAAGGGATGATCATCGCCGGCTACGCCGTGGGCGCATCCCGCGGCTACATCTACGTGCGGGCGGAATACCCGGTGGCGCTGCGCCGCTGCCGCGAGGCCATCGCGCAGGCCCGCGAGAAAAAATTCCTGGGCGGGAACATCCTCGAGAAAGGCTTCTCCTTTGATATAGAAATTCGCACCGGCGCCGGGGCCTTCGTCTGCGGCGAAGAGACGGCCCTGATCTCGTCGCTTCACGGCACCCGCGGCGACCCCGAACCGAAGCCGCCCTTTCCCGCCCAAAAGGGACTCTGGGGAAAGCCGACTTTAATCAACAACGTGGAGACTCTGGCCAACATTCCCCTCATCATCCTTCACGGCAGCCATCGCTTCACCGAGCTGGGCACGGAGAGGAGCCCCGGGACGAAGGTCTTCGCCCTCGCCGGCAAGGTGAGGCATACCGGCCTGGTGGAAGTGCCCCTGGGGACAACGCTGCGCCGGATCATTTTTGACATCGGCGGCGGCATTCCCGGCAACAAAAAATTCAAGGCTGCGCAAACCGGCGGCCCCTCGGGAGGCTGCCTCGGCGAAGAGGCGCTGGACATCCCCATGGATTACGACAGCCTGCAGGAAGCCGGATCCATGGTGGGCTCGGGGGGGCTGATTATCCTGGACGAGGATACTTGCATGGTGGACCTGGCCCGCTTCTACCTCGACTTCAGCCAGGATGAATCCTGCGGCAAGTGCACCCCCTGCCGCGTCGGCAGCAAGCGCCTGCTGGAGATTCTGCAGAAAATAACGGAGGGGAAGGGGGAGGAGCGGGACCTGGAGACGCTGGAGCAGCTGGCCCTGCTGATGAAAAACAGCTCCCTCTGCGGCCTGGGCCGCGCCGCGCCCAATCCGCTCCTGAACACCCTGCGCCTCTTCCGGGAGGAATACCTGGCCCATATCAGGGAGCGCCGCTGCCCCGCCGGGGTCTGCCGCAGCCTGATGCGGCCGCGGATCAACCCCGAGATCTGCAAGGCCTGCGGCATCTGCTCCCGCATCTGCCCGTCGCAGGCCATTACCGGGGCGAGGGGAACCCCTTACAAGATCGATCTCGAAAAATGCAGCGACTGCCTGCGCTGCCTCGAAGAATGCCCCTTTGACGCCATTACCAGGGGAGGGAGGCGCCTTGCCGAAGCTGAAGCTATGGATCGATGACCGGGAGGTGGAGGTGGAGGAGGGGACCTCCGTACTAGAGGCCGCGCGCCAGGCCGGCATCGACATCCCCACCCTCTGCTACCTGAAGGATCTCAACGCCCCCGCCGCCTGCCGCATCTGCCTGGTGCAGGTGGAGGGAAGGCCGACCCTGGACGCCTCCTGCGTGCTCCCGGCCGCCGCGGGGATGCGGGTCTACACCCATACCCCGGAGGTAATCGCGGCGCGCAAGCAGATGCTCGAGCTGCTGCTCTCCGATCACCCCTTCGAGTGCCTCACCTGCGAGCGCAGCCTCAACTGCGAGCTGCAGCGGCTGGCCAAGCGCTACGGCATCAGGGACCTGCACATCGAGGGCAGCCGCAACCATTTCCCCGTTGACGACCTCTCACCCTCGGTGGTGCGCGAGCCGGACAAGTGCATCCGCTGCCGGCGCTGCCTCGCCGTATGCGAGTACTACCAGGCGGTGGGGATCTACCGCATGGTGGAGCGCTCCTTCAATGCCGTCGTGGGGCCGGCGTTCAACGGTTCGCTCATGGAGACCCCCTGCATTTACTGCGGCCAGTGCGTCACCGTCTGCCCCACGGGGGCGCTGCGGGAGCAGGATTCCACCGCCCGCGTCTGGGAGGCGCTGCGCGATCCCAACCTGCACGTGGTCGTCCAGACCGCTCCCTCCATCCGCACCTCCATCGGGGAGGAGTTCGGCTACCCCGTGGGGACGCCGCTGCCGGGGCAGATGGCGGCGGCGCTGAGGCGGCTCGGCTTCGACCGCGTCTTCGACGATTGCTTCGGCGCCGATGTCACCGTCATGGAGGAGGCCACCGAGTTCCTGGAGCGGCTGGAGCGCGGCGGCCCCTTTCCCCAGTTCACCTCCTGCTGCCCCAGCTGGGTCCGCTTCTGCGAGCTCTTCTACCCGGAGTATATTAAAAACCTCTCCGAGGTCAAATCGCCGCAGCAGATCTTCGGGGCCCTGGCCAAGACCTACTACGCCCGCGAGGCGGGGATCGACCCCTCGCGCATCTTTGTCGTCTCCATCATGCCCTGCGTCTCCAAGAAATACGAACTGCTGCGCCCCGAGATGAACGCCAGCGGCTACCGCGACGTGGACGCCGAGCTGAGTACCCGCGAATTCGTGCAGATGCTCTTCCAGGCGGGCATCGACCTGCGCAAGCTGCCCGAGGAAGACTTTGACGAGCCGCTGGGCCATGCCAGCGGCGCGGGGATCATTTTCGGCTCCACCGGCGGAGTGATGGAGGCGGCCCTGCGCACGGCCTGCGAGTGGCTTACCGGGAGGGAGCTGGAGAACGTGGAATTCCCCCAGGTCCGCTCGGACAAGTACAAGGACGCCGAGATCCAGGTGGGAGACCTGCGCTTGAAGGTGGCCGTGGCCCGAGGCACCGGGGAGGCGCGCCGTCTCATCGAGGCTCTCAAGAAAGGGGAGAAGGAGTATCACTTCGTCGAGGTCATGGCCTGCCCGGCCGGCTGCGTGGGGGGAGGGGGGCAGCCCATCTACATTGAGACCAACGACTGGAACGAGCAGGTGGCCCACCGCTCCCGCCGAAGCGGCGGCCTTTACGAGCTGGACCGGCGGATGGAGTGCCGCAAGGCCCATGCCAACCCGGCAGTGCAGAAGCTTTACCGGGACTTCCTCGGCCACCCGGGCAGCGAGCTGGCCCACCGCCTGCTCCACACCGGTTACGTGGCCCGGCGCCTTTACGCCCCCGAACCGCTGCTCAAGAAAGAGCACAAGCAGAAGGTCCAGCCCATGTAGTTTGGAGGCCGGAGGTCAGAGGTCGGAAATCAGAAGGTGTATCGCCGGACCAGAACAAATTCGGGCCGGGCATGGAGTCTGCTCGGAAAGTCCGGCTTTCTGGCACAAAATGTAAGGGCCTGCACACCAAATCTGTCAAATTCGTGATATCGCGTTGTTGCAAGGCATGTAAAGGCAAAACAGA
>Ga0116169_1000652_pt1 | contig 33727 bp, 34 predicted proteins | sample AD_UKC130_MetaG_FD_89796 | JGI IMG/M metagenome (GOLD analysis project Ga0116169, IMG submission 89796) | Active sludge microbial communities of municipal wastewater-treating anaerobic digesters from Canada - AD_UKC130_MetaG | ecosystem: Engineered > Bioreactor > Anaerobic > Digestate | place...
CCCACGCCCTGATCCACCCAGCGCACCACGTAACCCAGGATGCCCTGGATGTTGTTGTCCAGCTCCTGCTGCTTTTCTTCCGTACTCCAATTCGGGTTGCTGGAAACGGGTACGGTCAGCAGGCCGGTGAGCAGGTTGTCGCGCTCGGCGTCGGCATCGGTTTTTTCCAGCTGGATCTGGATGTCGGATACCTTGATCTGGTGGTAATGCAGGGCGTGCAAGGTGGCGCCGGTGGGGCTCGGGACCCAGGCGGTGTTGGCGCCGGCTTTCGGGTGGGCAATTTTTTGCTCCAGCATGGCCTTCATCAGATCGGGCATGGCCCACATGCCCTTGCCGATCTGCGCCTTGCCGCGCAGCCCCATGCCCAGGCCGACGAGCACATTGCTTTTTTCGTAGGCCTGGATCCAGGCGCTGGTCTTCATGTCGCCCTTGCGGATCATGGGGCCGGCCTGCATGGCGGTGTGCATTTCGTCGCCCGTGCGATCCAGGAAGCCGGTATTGATGAAGGCCACGCGCGCCGGAGCGGCGGCGATGCAGGCCTTCAGGTTGACCGACGTTCGTCGCTCCTCATCCATGATCCCCAGTTTGACGGTGTTCTCGGCCAGGCCCAGCAGTTGCTCGACGCGGCCGAACAATTCGTTGGCGAAGCCCACTTCAGCGGGACCGTGCATTTTGGGCTTGACGATGTAGACGCTGCCGGTGCGCGAGTTCTTGATGCCTGCCGTGGCAAGCCCCTTCAAATCATGGAGGGCAATGGCCGTGGTGACGACGGCGTCCATGATGCCCTCGGGAATCTCGCGCCCTTCCTTGCCCCAAAGAATGGAAGGATTTGTCATCAAATGGCCGACGTTGCGCACAAAAAGCAGCGAGCGGCCATGTAGGTTAACGCTCTTGCCGTCGCCGGCCAGATATTCGCGGTCGGGGTTCAGGCCGCGGGTCAGCTGCTTGCCGCCCTTGTCGAAGGTTTCCGTCAGCGTTCCTTTCAGGATGCCCAGCCAGTTGCTGTAACCCAGCACCTTGTCGTCAGCATCCACGGCAGCCACCGAGTCTTCCAGGTCCAGGATGGTGGACAGCGCCGATTCCAGCACGATGTCGGCCACGCCGGCGGCATCGCTCTTGCCGATGGCGGTATTCTTGTCGATCTGAATATCGATATGCAGGCCGTTGTTCACCAGCAGCACGGATGCAGGCGCACCGGCGTCGCCCTGGTAGCCGACAAACTGCGCTGCGTCCTTCAGGCCGGTGGCTGTGCCACCCTTGAGCGTGACAGCCAGCTTACCGTCTGCGACCGTATAGGCGATGGCATCACGGTGCGAGCCAGCGCCCAGAGGGGCAGCCTGATCGAGGAAGTTGCGCGCAAATTCGATGACTTTGGCACCACGAACCGGGTTGTAGCCCTTGCCCTTCTCGGCGCCGCCCTCTTCGTCGATGACGTCCGTGCCGTACAGGGCGTCATACAGCGAACCCCAGCGCGCATTTGCGGCATTGAGTGCGTAGCGCGCATTCAGGATGGGCACCACCAGCTGGGGGCCGGCCTGGATGGCTAGCTCGGCGTCCACGTTGGCCGTGCTGGCCTTGGCTCCCTGGGGTGGCTCGACCAGATAGCCAATGCGCGAGAGAAAAGCGCGGTATGCCGCCATGTCCGAGATGGGGCCTGGATTGGCCTTGTGCCAGGTGTCCAGCTCTTTTTGCAGGCGATCGCGCTCGGCCAACAAGGCGGCGTTTTTTGGCGCCAGATCGGCGACGATGGCGTCGAAACCCTGCCAAAAAGCGGCGGGATCGACCCCTGTGCCGGGCAACACCTGCTGGTTGATGAAGCTGTGCAGCTCATTGGCTACCTGCAGGCCATGGACTTGGGTACGTGCGGTCATGAGAATCCCCTGACAATGATTGACGACGTTCGGTGCTTGTAGCCCCGAGCCTTGCACAGCACTGTATTGGAAATATTTGCATTAATAAACTGCGTGAATATCTCTTAACCAATGACTTTTTTGTAAAAATAGACCGCGCATACGCGGGTTTTTCGTCTTGTATGAATGCTACTAAAATTATAGTATTCTGCGCTTATCAGTCCTTCGCGTAAGCCTGATTGGAGCCCGATACATGGACAAACTCAAGGCATTCGAGTCTTTCGTCTCCGTGGCTACCAAGGGCAGCCTGACAGCTGCTGCCAGGGCCGAGGGCGTGGCGCCCGCCATCATGGGGCGGCGCCTGGATGCGCTGGAAGAGCATCTGGGTGTCAAGCTCCTGGTGCGTACCACGCGGCGCATCAGCCTGACGCACGAAGGCAGCGCCTTTTTGGAGGACTGCCAGCGCGTGCTGGCCGATGTAGCCAATGCCGAGGCCAGCGTCTCGGCGGGTGGGGTCAGGGCCACGGGGCATTTGCGCATCACGGCGCCGGCTGGTTTTGGCCGGCGCCATGTCGCACCGTTGGTGCCACGGTTTCATGACCTGCATCCCGAGGTGACGATTTCCCTCAATTTGAGTGACCGTGTGGTGGATCTGGCCGGTGAGGGTTACGACTGCGCCGTGCGCGTGGGCGATCTGCCGGATTCGTCCCTGGTCAGCGTGCGCATGGCCGACAATCGACGCCTGTGCGTCGCCACACCGCGGTATCTGCAGCGCCACGGCACGCCCATGCACCCGGGTGAGCTGGCCCAGCACGACTGCCTGACCCTGTCCAGCGATGCCTCGCAGACCCGTGGCTGGGCGTTTCGTGTGCCGGTGGAAGGTGGCGGCGGCGCCACCGAGGTTGTGCACCTGAAGCCCGGCGGGCCGCTCGACTGTTCGGATGGCCAGGTGCTGCACGACTGGTGCCTGGGCGGCTGGGGCATAGCCTGGCGCAGCACCTGGGAGGTCGAGGCCGAGATCGCCGCCGGCCGTCTGGTGGCGGTGCTGGAGGATTTCGCCGCCCCGCCCAATGGCATCTACGTGGTCTTTCCCCAGCGTAAGCACCTGCCTCTGCGGGTGCGGCTGTGGATCGAATACCTCAAGCACCATTACGCGCAGACCGAATTCTGGGGCCGGCCAGCCGGCAGCCTTTGACGCATTGATGAAAGGAAGTTTGTGATCACCGAAGCCTTGCTGGCCTACGCCCACATCATGGCGTTCTTGATGCTGGCCACCTTTATGACCAGCGAGACCGCGCTGTGCCGCCAGGACTGGATCAATCCTGCCGTCGTGCGGCGCCTGGTCTGGGTGAATCTGTTGACCCTGGTGTCCGGCGCGCTGGTGCTGGCCACCGGGCTGGCGCGCATCGCCTGGGGCGTCAAGGGCAGTGCCTGGTACTGGGGTCAGCCGCTGTTGCACGCCAAGATCACGCTGCTGGTGATGATGCTGGGCCTGGCCCTGCTGGCGCGGCGGCGTTACCTGCGCTGGCACCAGACGCTGGACACGCAGGGCAGCCTGCCGGCCGAGTCCGATCTGCGCGGTACGCGCCGCCTGGTCATGTGGGCCGCGCACCTGATGGTGTTGGTGCCTCTGTTGGCGGTGTTCCTGGCGCGGGGTGTTGGCACGCGATAAGCAAAAACCCCGTGGGCCGGCAAGCGGCGCACGGGTTGGCGGGTGTGGGCAGTGCGGTTCAGGCCGGCTTGTTGCTCAGGCATTCCTTCATGAAGGCCTTGCGCTCGTCACCCTTGAGGTTCTTGGTCTTGGCGTCGGCGTTGCAGGACTTCATCTTGTCCTGCTGCTTGGCCTGCTTGTCGGCGGACAGGCAGTCCTTCATGAAGGCCTTGCGCTCGTCGCCCTTGAGGTTCTTGGCGCCGGCGTCGGCATTGCATGTCTTCATCTTGCTTTGCTGGGCCGTGGGAGCCTTGGCAGGGGCAGCGGCGCCTGCGGCTGGGGCATCGGCTGCCTGGGCGGCGAACGAAAGGGCAAGACCGGCGGCGGCCAGCAGGGAAAGCAGCTTCTTCATGTAACGCTCCTCCAATGGTGGATAGTGATGGGCCCGCCGGACGCGCTGTGCCATGCGGGGCACCCAGCATAACGCCCGGATGGTGCGCCGCGATGACGGGGCGACCCGTAGAATCCGCCCCCATGCTCTCTGTCAAACAGGAATTGCTCGCGGCGCTGGCCGGCGAGCTGGAAAAACTCTCGCCAGGCGCGGGCGCCCGCGCCGCCTTTGAAAACCCCAAGCTCGCCGCCCATGGCGACCTGGCCTGCACGGCCGCCATGCAGCTGGCCAAGCCGCTCAAGGCCAATCCGCGTGCGCTGGGTGAACAATTGCAAACCGCTTTGCTGGCGACCCCCGCGTTTCAGCAGTGGGTGGACGCCATCGAGATCGCCGGCCCCGGCTTCTTGAACATTCGCTTGAAGCCGGCTGCCAGGCAGCAGGTGGTGCATGAGGTGCTCACGCAGGGTGCCCGGTTCGGCTATCAGGCCCAACGCGGTGAAAAAATCCTGGTCGAGTTCGTCTCCGCCAACCCGACGGGGCCGTTGCATGTGGGCCATGGTCGCCAGGCGGCCCTGGGCGATGCGATTTGCAACCTCTATGCCACCCAGGGCTGGTCTGTGCACCGCGAGTTCTATTACAACGATGCCGGCGTGCAGATCGACACCCTCACGCGCAGCACCCAGCTGCGCGCCCAGGGCGTCAAGCCCGGCGACGCAGCCTGGCCCGAGGCCGCCTACAACGGCGACTACATCCAGGACATTGCCGACGCTTTTCTTGCCAGGAGCACGGTGCAGGCCGATGACCGCAGCTTCACCGCCAATGGCGATGTGCAGGACTATGACAACGTGCGCCAGTTTGCCGTGGCCTATCTGCGCAACGAGCAGGACAAGGACTTGCAGGCGTTCAACCTGAAGTTCGACGAGTACTACCTCGAGTCCAGCCTGTACAGCAACGGCCATGTGGAGGCCACGGTGGCGCGCCTGGTCGCCAACGGCCATACCTACGAGCAGGACGGCGCGCTGTGGCTCAAGAGCACCGACTACGGCGACGACAAAGACCGCGTCATGAAGAAGAGCGACGGCGGCTACACCTACTTTGTGCCGGACGTGGCCTACCACATCCAGAAATGGCAGCGCGGCTTTCACAAGGTGGTGAACATCCAGGGCACGGACCACCACGGCACCATCGCCCGCGTGCGCGCCGGCCTGCAGGCGGCCGATGTCGGCATTCCCCAGGGCTACCCCGACTATGTGCTGCACACCATGGTGCGCGTGGTGCGTGGCGGCGAGGAGGTCAAGATCAGCAAGCGCGCCGGCTCCTACGTCACGCTGCGCGACCTGATCGAGTGGACCAGCAAGGACGCGGTGCGTTTCTTCCTCTTGAGCCGCAAGCCCGATACCGAATACACCTTCGACGTCGATCTGGCCGTGGCCCAGAACAATGACAACCCGGTGTATTACGTGCAGTACGCGCATGCGCGCATCTGCTCGGTGCTGCGTGGCTGGCGTGAAGACTTTGATGTGGCGGCATTGCAGGGTGTGGATCTTTCGCCCCTGCAGGGCGAACAGGCCCAGGCGCTGATGCTGCTGCTGGCCAAGTACCCCGAGATGCTGAGCGCCGCCGCCAGCGGCAACGCGCCGCATGACGTGAGCTTTTACCTGCGCGAGCTGGCAGCCGCTTACCACAGCTATTACGACGCCGAGCGCATCCTGGTCGATGACGAGGCCGTGAAGCTGGCCCGCCTGGCACTCGTCGCCGCCACCGCTCAGGTATTGCACAATGGGCTGGCGGTGCTGGGCGTGTCCGCGCCGGCCAGAATGTAGGTCACGATGCATATGAAAAAGCAGCAACGCGGCGGCACCGTCGTGGGATTCATCCTCGGGGTGATTGTCGGGTTGGGGGGCGCGCTGGCCGTGGCCGTGTACGTTACGAAGGTGCCGGTGCCATTCCTGAACAAGAACGGCACGCGTGCGCCCGATCAGGATGCGGCCGAGGCCAAGCGCAACAAGGACTGGGATCCCAACGCCGCTGTACGGCAAGAACCCGGCGCGACCGGTGACGCTGGCGCCGGAAGCGGCGCCCGCAGCCACACCGGAGGCGCCCACGGCCGCGGCGCCTGCGCCGCGCGCCGCGCCCGGCAACCCTGAGGCATTGCCGCCGTCGGCCGACCCGCTGGGCGATCTGGCCCGCGCCAAGTCCAAGGCCGCGCCCGCGGCCGGCGTGGATCCGTTTGAATATTTTGTGCAGGCCGGTGCCTTTCGCACCCAGCAGGATGCCGACGCGCAGCGTGCCAAGCTGGCCATGCTGGGTTGGGAGGCGCGCGTGAGCGAGCGTGAAACCAATGGCCGCGTGGTGTTCCGGGTGCGCATAGGCCCGTTCTCCAAGCGTGACGATGCCGAGTCGCTGAAGGACAAGCTGGACGGTGCCGGCGTCGAGTCGGCCCTGGTGCGCGTGCAGCGTTGAACTTTTATCCCCGCGCCGGCTTCCAAGTCGGCGTACCGACATAGGAGTGTTCAAACCCCATGAAACGCCGTGAGTTTTCTCTTTCCGCCGCTGCAGTGGCCGCTGGCGCCGTGACCCTGCCCGCCTGGGCCCAGCCGCGCGAGGGCAAGGACTACCGCAAACTGGCCAAGCCCGCTCCCGTCGAGGCGCCCGCCGGCAAGGTCGAGGTGGTCGAGTTCTTTGGCTATTTCTGCCCGCATTGCAATACCTTCGAGCCCACGCTCAACGCCTGGGCCAAGACGGCGCCCAAGGACATCGTGCTGCACCGTGTGCCGGTCAACTTCAACGCCAAGACCGTGCCCATGCAGAAGCTGTACTACACGCTCGAGGGCATGGGCAAGCTCGAGCCGCTGCACGCCCAGGCTTTCCGCTACATCCATGTGGAGCGCAAGCCCCTGCAGGAGGACGAGCAGGTGTTTGCCTGGGCCAAGGGGCAGGGCCTGGACTTGCCGAAGTTCAAGGAGATGTACAACTCCTTCGGCGTCGCCAACCAGATACGCAAGGCCACGCAGCTGCAGCAGGCCTATGACGTGGAGGGTGTACCCTCGATGGGCGTGGCCGGGCGCTACTATGTGGACGGCACCATGGCCGGCAGCATGGAGAACGTGCTGCGCATCGTGGAGCAACTGGCCGCGCAGGTGCGCAAGGGCTGAAGCGAGCCGTGGCAACACACAAGAGCGCGCCCTGGGCGCGCTTTTTTTCGCCCCTGCGCGGCCGCTCTCCAGGATGGCCACGGTGATCAGTACAATGACCGCAAGAATCGTGCCTTATGAGAAACCGACTGACCATCCTTCTTTCGCTTGGCGCCCTGGCGCTGGCCTTGCTGCCCGCGGCCCATGCCGAAAAGGCCGACCGCAACAAGCCGATGAACATCGAGGCCGATGCGCTGCGCCACGATGAGCTCAAGCAGACCAGCGTGTTCACCGGCCGTGTGGTGATGACCAAGGGCACCATCGTGCTGCGTGGCGCGCAGCTGGAGGTGCGCCAGGATCCAGACGGTTTCCAGCATGGCGTGGTCACGGCCGAGCCAGGCAAGCGCGCCTTCTTCCGCCAGAAGCGCGACACGCTGGCGGGGGCGCCGGATGAGTTCGTCGAGGGCGAGGGCGAGGTCATCGAGTACGACGGCCGTACCGACATCGTCAAGCTGATGCGCCGTGCCGAGCTGCGCCGCTACCGCGAGGCCCAGCTCACCGATGAGCTGGAGGGCGCGATCATCGTCTACAACAACCTTACCGACGTGTTCACGGTGGATGGGCAAAAGACGGCTCCGGCCGGCACCCCGGCGGGCACGCCGGGCGGGCGCGTGCGTGCCGTGCTGGCGCCCAAGGAGCCGGCATCGGGCGCGGCGGCGCCGGTGCGCGGGGAACCGCCCGCGCTGCGCACCGCCCCCAGCCTGGGCGGCGCCAAGTGAGCCAGGCCGTGAGCGACGAGCGCGCCGTGGGCGTGGGGCCCAGCTCCCCTGCGGGTGCGAGCCGGCTGGAGGCCTTGCACCTGCAAAAGTCCTACGGTAGCCGCAAGGTGGTCAAGGATGTGTCCCTGGTAGTGCAAAAGGGCGAGGTGGTGGGCCTGCTGGGCCCCAATGGCGCGGGCAAGACCACCTCGTTCTACATGATCGTGGGCCTGGTGCGCAGCGATGGCGGCGACATCCGCATCGACGGCCAGTCGGTGGCCAACATGCCGATCCACCGGCGTTCGCGCCTGGGCCTGTCCTACCTGCCGCAAGAGGCCTCGATCTTTCGCAAGCTCAACGTGGAAGACAACGTGCGCGCGGTGCTGGAGCTGCAGACCGACGCCGCCGGGCGCCCGCTCTCGCGCGCCGAGATCGAGGCACAGCTCACCGGCCTGCTGCAGGAACTGCGCGTGGAGCATTTGCGCCAGTCGCCGGCGCTGGCCCTGTCCGGCGGCGAGCGCCGGCGCGTGGAAATCGCCCGGGCGCTGGCCACGCAGCCGCGCTTCATCCTGCTGGACGAGCCCTTTGCCGGCATCGATCCCATTGCCGTGATCGAGATCCAGCGCATCATCGGCTTCCTGAAAGAGCGCGGCATTGGCGTCTTGATCACCGACCACAACGTGCGCGAGACGCTGGGCATCTGCGACCACGCCTTCATCATCAGCGACGGCCATGTACTCGCCCAGGGCACGCCGTCGGACATTGTGGACAACGCGGAAGTGCGCCGGGTGTACCTGGGCGAGCATTTCCGCATGTGAGCGTGGTGAGCAGGCGCAGCATCCAGATGCAAGGAGGGCGGCCATGAAGCCCGGCCTGTCACTGCGCGTTTCGCAGCATCTGGCGCTTACGCCGCAGTTGCAGCAATCGATTCGCCTGCTGCAGCTGTCCACCCTGGAGCTGGCGCAGGAAGTCGAGCAGATGCTCGATGACAACCCGTTTCTGGAGCTGGCGTCCGACGATGGGACGCATGAGCCTGAGATCCATGAAGCGCAGCAGCCGATTGACAATGCTACATATTCAGAAGCTGCTAGCGCTGATGCAGAGGGCGCTGGAGCCGAAAATGATGCCGAAACCCCAGCGGTTGCCGAGCCCAGTGACTGGGACGGTGACGGCAGCATGGATGCGGCGGTGGAAGACGGCGAATGGGGCAGCGACGGAGTCGCGCCCGCCAGCGGCGCGCATGACGGTGACGACACCGAGGCCAGCGAGCTGGCGCGCAGCCACGAATCCCTGACCGATTCCCTGCATCGCCAGGCATTGTCACTGCGCCTGTCCGATGTCGACATGGCGGCGCTGCGCTTTCTCATCGAGTCGCTGAACGACGATGGCTACCTGGACGAGCCGCTGGAATCCCTGGCGGCCAGCCTGGCGGGGGCCGACGACGCCGAGCAACTCGAAGAGCTGGTACACCGCTTCACTGTGGCCCTGCGCCTGCTGCAAAACCTGGAGCCGACCGGCGTGGGCGCGCGCGACCTGGCCGAATGCCTGACGCTACAGCTGCACGCCATGAACCGCGACGAAGAGGGCGACCCGGCGGTGATTCAGACCGCGCTCGCCATCTGCAGCCAGCCGCTGGATCTGCTGGCGCGGCGCGACCTGCGCCGCCTGGCCCAGGCCACAGGCAGCAGCGACGACGACACGCGTGCCGCCATGGCGCTGATTGCCCGTCTGGAGCCGCGCCCCGGCCGGCGCTTTGCCGACGTGGAGCGCAACGTCATCGTGCCCGACGTCATCGTGAAGAAAACCGGGCGCGGCGCGCAGCAGGATTTCAGCGTGCAGCTCAACCCCGACGTCATGCCGCGCCTGCGCGTGCATGAGATCTATGCCAGCGTCCTGCGCGGCGGCCGTGGCGGCGAGGGTCACCAGGCGCTGCAGTCCCGGCTGCAGGAGGCACGCTGGTTCATCAAGAACATACAGCAGCGATTTGACACTATCTTGCGTGTATCGCGCGCCATCGTCGAGCGGCAAAAGAGCTTCTTCGTGCATGGCGAGCTGGCCATGCGGCCGCTGGTGCTGCGCGGGATCGCCGACGAGCTGGGTCTGCACGAGTCCACCATCAGCCGCGTGACCAGTGCCAAGTACATGGCCACGCCGCAGGGTACGTTCGAGTTGAAGTACTTCTTTGGCTCCGGCCTGGGCACCGAGACCGGCGGCAACGCGTCGAGCACCGCGGTGCGCGCGCTGATCAAGCAGTTCGTCGCCGCCGAGGATGTGAAGAAACCGTTGTCGGACAACCAGATCGCGGAGATGCTCAAGGAGCAGGGCATAGAGTGCGCGCGTCGCACCGTGGCCAAGTACCGCGAGGCGCTGAAGATCGCGCCGGCCAATCTGCGCAAGGCGCTATAGACACAAGGCATAGATTCCCATGGCCCGCATCCTCTTCGACCTGCCCGAGCGCTTCGGCTTCACCACCGAGTTGCAGGTCTATATCAGCCACGTCAACTACGGCGGCCATCTGGACAACGCCCAGCTGCTGAGCCTGGTGTCCGAGGCGCGCATGCGCTTCTTCCAGTCGCTCGGCTACACCGAGGGTGATGTGGCGGGCCTGGCCATCGTGGTCGGCGACATGCTGGCGCAATACAAGTCCGAGGCCTTTCACGGCGAGACGCTGCGCGTGCAGATGACGCCGAGGGACTTCAACCGCTACGGCTGTGACCTGGTGTTCTGCATGACAGAGGTCTCCTCGGGCCGAGAGGTGGCTCGCGGCAAGACCGGCGTGGTCCTCATCGACCGCGTGGCACGCAAGCCGGCGCCCATTCCGGATGCCGTGCGCAAGGCCCTGGAGGCCGTGGCGACACGCTGACGCGCGTCAGGTTTTCTTTCGCCCCAACAGGCCAATACCAGCCAGCGCGGCGCCGAGCAAGGCGAGGGATGCCGGCTCGGGAATGGACTGGTGGGGCAACGTGACCACGATATCGTCGATCACGAATTCCGGCGTCTCACCGTTGCCTTGTGCAGTGAACACCACCGAACTCAGGTTGGTGAACGATGACGGCAGGAAGAACTGCGTCCAGTCATAGGGGGCCTGGCTGTCCAACGTGATACTGGTAAACACCGTGCCGCCGCCCATGAGGTGCCCAAGGATGTCGATGCTGGTGGCGACGCTGTACAAGCTCACGGGCAGCGACGGGTCAAAATCTTCCGTTCTGCCACCCGCAAAAAATGACTCCAGGGAAAACGCAGCCCCGCTGCTATTGGTCATGGTCACGACGGATCGGAGATTCGCGTTGACCAGGGCTGCCGATGGATTGTTTTGCACAACCCCTGATTCGCAGACATACAAATAGGGTTCTGCGGGGTTGCCGGTGAAGGTATAGCCCCGGCTTTGCAGTGAGGTGGCGGTGAAATCGACATAACAGGGGGAGCTGCCCGAAGGCACGTCCTGAAAATCAACCACATCCGCCTGGGCGCTGCCAACGGTACCCGCCAACAATGCCCCCGCAAGGGCGGTCACAACAGTGGTCATTTGCATGGTGGCATCTCCCGTCAGTTGTAAGACGTGAAACACCCATGCATATCATGTGCCAGCACCCCAAGCTGTTGATTTTTATGACTTGGTCTCGATTGCCCGGCGAGTGATGTAAAGAAATCTGACAAATTGCAGCGTCAGGCCAGCAACTTTTGCGCGGCCGTCCCCTGCGGGAGCCTGAAGGCCGCCACCACTTCGGCCAGTTCATGGGCCTGCTGCTGCAGCGACTGGGCGGCGGCGCTGGCCTGCTCCACCAGGGCGGCGTTCTGCTGCGTGGCCTGATCCATTTGTGAGACGGCGTCGCCGATCTCGGCAATGCCCGTGCTTTGTTCCTGGCTGGCGTTGCTGATCTCGGCCACGATGGCGCTGACGCGGCGAATGCTGTGCTCCACCTTTTCCATGGTCTGGCCCGCGTCCTGCACCAGGCGACTGCCGGCGTTCACCTGGCTCACCGAGTCGTCGATCAGGGCCTTGATCTCCTTGGCCGCCGTGGCGCTGCGTTGCGCCAGCTGGCGCACCTCGGTGGCCACCACGGCAAAGCCGCGGCCCTGTTCGCCGGCGCGGGCGGCCTCGACCGCTGCGTTCAGTGCCAGGATGTTGGTCTGGAAGGCAATGCCGTCGATGACACTGATGATGTCCTCGATCTTGCGCGAGGCGTGGTGTATGCCGTCCATGGTCTGCACCACCTGCTGCACGGCAGCGCCGCCCTGCGCCGTGACCTGCGAGGCCTCCTGCGCCAGCTGATTGGCCTGCCTAGCGTTGGCGGCATTCTGCTGCACCGTGGCCGTGAGCTCTTCCATGGCGGCCGCGGTTTCCTCCAGCGAACTGGCCTGGCCCTCGGTGCGCGAGGACAGATCCTGGTTGCCGCTGGCGATCTCGCTGGTGGCCAGGCGCACCGATTCGGCGGATTGGCGGATGCGCAGCAGCACGGCGGCGATCTTGTCGGCAAACTGGTTGAAGCCCTGGGCGATCTGCGCCAGTTCATCCCGGCCCTGCGCATCCAGGCGTCTTGTCAGGTCGCCCTCGCCCGAGGCAATGCCCTGCAGCGCGTCGCGCACCAGTGTCAGGCGGCGCAGCATGCGCCCCACCACGGCCGCCATCACCACGCTGGCCAGCAGCACAAAGACGATGGTGCTGAGCATGGCGGTCTGGCCCAGCCGGGTCAGGGCGGACAGGGCGTCGGCCTCGTCGGCCACCACGGCCAGCATCCAGGGCGTGCCATCGACCCTGGCGGCGTAGACCAGTTGCGGCCGGCCATCGATGTTCACCACCTCATGCCCGCGCTGGCCGGCCAGGCGCGTGAACAAGGCGTTGTCCAGCCCCGCCGCCAGGTCGGCCACCGGCTTGAGCGTCAGTGCGCTGTTGGCGTGCGCCAGGATGTTGCCCGTGGCACTGTCGAGCAGGAAGGCAAAGCTCTTCTCCGTGGCGCGTATGCCGGTGACCTTTTTCACCACCGTGGACAGCTCGATGTCCGAGCCCACCACGGCGACCGCCCGGCCGCCTTCGAGTACCGGCCGCACCAGGCTGACCGTGAGGTTGCCGGTCGCCGAATCGGGGTATACGGGTGTGATGGCGGGGCCGCCGGCGGCCACGGCCTGCTTGTACCAGCCGCGTGCCGTGCCGTCATAGCCAGCGGGGCGCGGCTTGGTGAAGGCATGGCGCTTGTCGGCCATCACGAAGTAGGCCAGATCCAGCCCGGCCTTTTCGGCGGCCTGCAAAAAGGGCAGGGGGTTGTCCTCGCGCACTGCCACCTCGATGGAGCTGGTGAGCTGTTGCTTGTCGCCAATCCACTGCGTCAGCTCGGCGGCGTACTGCCGCGTCAGGCCGCCCACGCGCTCGTCCAGTGCCTGCAGCATGTTGGCGCGTACCACCACGTACACCACCAGCGACAGCCCCAGCAGGGACAGGGTGGCGACGGCAATGCTCATGCCGATCAGGCGAGCGCGCAGGGTCTGAAACATGGGGTCTCCAGCGTATGTGTTGAATTCGTTTTAAATGTTAACGGTTGTATTTTGTGATTTCAGCAGCCTCGGGTAAACCACTACCGCGCAGCGCGTATGCTTGGCGGGCTTTATGAACACCCTGCAACTATTCCTGCCCTGCGCCGCCGGCGTCGAGGGCTTTCTGGCCGATGAGGTGCACGCGCTCACCGGGCTGACGGGCCAGGATCTGCTCGTCGGCCGTGGCGGCGTGCTGGTGCGCTCCAGCTGGCGCGATGCGCTGCTTCTCAACCTGCACAGCCGCCTGGCCCAACGCGTACTGGTGCAACTGGGCGAGCGGCCCTACCGCGGCGAGGACGACATCTACGCCCTGGCAGCGGATGTGGCCTGGGAGATCTGGTTCACCCCGCGCCAGAGCTTCAAGGTCGAGGTCACGGCCCAGCACAGCCCGCTCAAGAGCCTGAACTACGCCGCGCTGCGCGTGAAGGACGCCGTCGCCGACCGCTTTCGCGCCAAGGCCGGCAGCCGCCCGAATGTCGAGACGCAGTGGCCCGACGTGCGCATCCACCTGCACCTGACGCGCGAGCTGGCCACGGTGTATATCGACACCTCGGGCGAGCCACTCTTCAAGCGCGGCTGGCGCGTGGACAAGGGTGACGCGCCGTTGAAGGAAACCCTGGCCGCCGCCATGATCGCCGCCACCGGCTGGGATCCGCTGGGCGAGCAGCCCCTGCCGCTGTATGACCCCTGCTGCGGCAGCGGCACGGTGCTGATAGAGGCAGCGCAGATGGCCTGCCGCATCGCACCCGGCAGCCAGCGCCGCTTTGCCTTCGAGAAGCTGCTGCCCTACCAGCAACATGTCTGGATTGCTATAAAAAATGAAGCTGTCAACGTAGTAACTACGAGCGTTACGCCCATTTTTGGCAGTGATGTGTCGCACCGCATGGTGGATTTTGCCCAACGCAATGCCGAGCGTGCCGGCGTGGCAGCAAGCGTGCAGTTGCGCGGTGGCGACGCGCTGCAGCGCCTGCCGCCCTGTGAGCAGCCGGGTGTGATGCTGCTGAATCCGCCCTATGGCGAGCGCATCGCCGCCGCCGGCAGCGCGGGCCGCAACGCACGCGAGCGCATGGGCCAGGTGCAGCGCGCCGGGCGCGAGACGGCGCAGACAGACGACGGTGTGGACTTCTTCGCCCAGCTGGCTGCGCACTGGAAGCGCCACTACGCCGGCTGGCAGGCCTGGATGCTCACGCCCGACCTCAAGCTGCCGGGCAAGATGCGCCTGAAGGAATCGCGCCGCGTGCCCATGTGGAACGGCCCCATCGAATGCCGGTTGCTGCGCTTTGACCTGGTGGCTGGATCGGCGCGCGCGCGTGCCCAGCCGCCGGCCGATGCGGGGGCGCCCGATGCATCCTGAGCTGCGCCTGCCGGCACGGGCCCAGGCCGGCGAGGGCGCGCGAGCCGTGGTGCTGGACACCAACATCGTGCTGGATCTGTTCATCTTTGCCGACCCGGCCGTGGCCCCGCTGCGCGGCCTGCTGCAGGCGCGGCGCCTGCACTGGCTGGCCACCCAGTCCATGCGCGATGAGCTGGAGCGCGTGCTGCAATACGCACACCTGCAAGCACGCATGCAGTACTACGCCGTGTCTGCACCGGATCTGCTGGCGGCCTTCGACGCCGGCAGCACGCTGGTGCCGGCGCCGGTTCATGCCCCTTACACATGCAAGGACTTGGATGACCAGAAGTTCATCGACCTGGCGGTCGGACATGGCGCGATTCTGGTGTCCAAGGACAAGGCCGTTCTCTGTATGCGAAAACGGCTGCTGACCCTGGATGTGCAGGTGACGAAAGCTATTGTTTTTGAGGGCGCATCGTCCTGTATCGGCTGATCTGTGAACGCCTGCACAAGCAGGTGGGTATGCCGCGCCATCCATAAAACAAGGTATGTGGTTTATACTAATGCCATAGGGTTAACACTTAGGGGTTAACCCTGTGCTGGGAGGCGCTTGAGATGCGTGCCGCCATGCACTGGATGGGCATCTCAAACAGGAATCATCATGCGCGCAACCATCCTCTCGATCATCGAGTTCATCCAAGAAGCCCGCCAGGCACGCCTGCCCGTCGCCTATCAGTGATGCGCGCGGCCTGCGGGCCCGCATCACCATGTTCACGCCCCACTGCCTGACCGGCATGGGGCGTTTTGTTTTGTGCTGCTTTATGACCCGTAGGCCGCGCATTGCAATGCGAACAAGCTATGAAAACAATAGTTCCACGGCAGGCGAGGCGCTACACTGGCGCATCCTATCCCCCTCGCTGCCTTGCACCGGAATACCGCCATGACCACCATCGAAAACAACCGGGCCGCCCCCGATCCGGCCCTCGGGCCCGACGCGCTCGACGAACTCGACCTGATCCTCGAAGACCTGCGCACGCGCGAGGACGAGGTGCCGCAGTGGGAGTTCTGCGACGGCTTCCTGACTGCGCTGGTCTGCACGCGCCGTGCGATTTCGGTCGCCGAATGGCTGCCCATGCTGCTGGGCGATGGCCTGGAGCTGGGGCTGGATGCGGCGGGTGCACTGCCGCTCATGCCTCCGTTCAAGGATCTGGCGCAGCAGCAGCGCTTTGTGCATTGGTGCCAGTTGCGCAGCGCCGAAGTGGCGGCCCAGCTGGACGCCCAGGCCGAGTCGCTGGATGCCGATGACGCCTTCCAGCCCGAGGTGCTGGACATGCGTGGCGCCATCGCCAGCCTGCCCGAGGACGAGCGCGCCGAGATGGAGGGTCAGCCGATACCGTCCTTCGGCCAGATCTGGGCCCTGGGCTTCATGTTCGCCGTGGAGAACTGGGACGACGAATGGCAGGCGCCGCGCGACAAGGAGGCTGCCCAGTGGCTGGACGATGCGCTGCAGGCCATCGTCGCCCTGGCCGAGGACGACACCGGCAAGCCGACGATCTGCATGTATGACGAGGACGGCCCGCCCAGCACCAGCCAGCAGCGCCTGGAGGATTTCGGCGAGGCCATCTGGGCGGTGTACGACCTGCGCCAGCTCTGGCGCAGCCTGGGCCCGCGTGTGCAGGCCATAGTCCACGGCCCCCAACCCGGTCGCAACGACCCCTGCCCCTGCGGCAGCGGCAAGAAGTACAAGAAGTGCTGCGGGGCGTGAGCCTGGCTCAGGCTCTCAGCCCAGCAGCCGCGCCAGCCGCGCCAGCCGCGCCAGCGCATGGCGCACCGTCTGCGCGCGCACGGCGGCGCGGTCACCGGCAAAGCGGCGCAGCTCGCTGTGCGTGGCGCCCTGTACCTGCCAGCCAAACCACACCGTGCCCACGGGTTTGTCGGCCGAGCCGCCCGTAGGGCCGGCCACGCCGGTCACGGCCAGGGCCACCTGGGCCGCGCTGTGCGCCACGGCGCCCTGGGCCATGGCGCGGGCCACGGCCTCGCTGACCGCGCCATGGCGCTCGATGAGGTCGGCGGGCACGCCCAGGCATTGCACCTTGGCGGCGTTGGAGTAGGTCACAAAGCCGCGCTCGAACCATTGGCTGGAGCCCGCCAGGTCGGTGCAGGCGGCGGCGATCAGGCCGCCGGTGCAGCTCTCGGCCGTGGCCAGCATCCAGCCATGCGCCAGCAGGCTGCTGGAAATATGAGTCAAATCGGCCTGTAGCGCTTTGTCATCAAGTGCTGAAAGCTCATGTTTTGATAGTGTCATGGGGCTCACCCGAAAAGGTGGCGCCACAGCGCCAGCACCAGCAGCGTGCAGCCCGCGGCCACCAGGTCGTCAAACAGAATGCCCCAGCCGCCGCGCCAGCCAAAGCCCTTGAACAGCCGATCTGCCCAGGCCACGGGGCCGGGCTTGGCGGCGTCGAAGTAGCGAAACAGCGCGAATGCCGCGAGCTGGCCCCAGAAGCCCATGGGCATGGCCAGCCAGAGCACGATCCAGATGGCGACGATCTCGTCCCAGACGATGCTGCCCGGATCGGCCACGCCCATGTGGCGCGCGGTGACGGTGCAGGCCCACCAGCCGAGCAACAGCGAGAAGCCGATCACCAGGCCCATGCCGAGGGGCGTGAGCCACAGCTCCAGCACCAGAAACGCCAGCCAGCCCCAGGCTGTGCCCACCGTGCCCGGCGCCATGGGCGACAGGCCGCTGCCAAAGCCCAGCGCGATGCAGTGGGCCGGGTGGGCGAGCAGAAAGGCCGGCGTGGGGCGGCGTGGGGCGGCGGCAGGATTCATGAGGGGCGCATCATGCCATCAGGGCTGACGCGCCTGCAGCGCGGCGAGCAGGCCGGCGCAGGCGTCCTCCACCAGATCCAGCACCTGCTCAAAGCCCTGGGCGCCGCCATAGTAGGGATCGGGCACGGCGTTGGCTTGGTGGCGCAGGCAGAACTGCGTGAGGCGGTGCACGCGCCCGGCATGGGCGGGCGGGCACAGCGCCAGGGCGGCCTGCTCATTGGCCTCGTCCATGACCAGCACCAGGTCGAAGCGCTCGAAGTCGCGCGCCGTGAGCTGGCGCGCGCGCAGGCGCGAGAGGTCGTAGCCGCGCCGCGCCGCATGCTGCTGGGAGCGCTTGTCGGGCGCCACGCCGACATGAAAGCCATGGGTGCCGGCCGAATCCACCGTGATGCGCCTTTGCAGGCCGGCGCGCTGCACCAGTGCGCGCAGCACGCCCTCGGCCGTGGGGCTGCGGCAGATGTTGCCCATGCACACCATGAGCAGATCCACGGACGGGCTGCCCGGCGTGCGTGCGCGCTCCAGCAGGGTTGGGGGCAATGGGGGGTGAGGGTGGGTCATTCAGGCAAAGTGGTCGAACGAGGCGAAGCGCCCCGGCAATGGCTGGCCCGTGCGATCGAGCAGGCGCAGGCCGGGCGCGGGCGTGATGCGGCCTATGCGTGTGACCTGCGTACCGCTGGCACTGGATGCGGCCTGCACGGCGGCGCGCCGTGCGGCAGGGGCGGTGAAGACCAGCTCGTAGTCGTCGCCACCGGCGAGTGCACATGGCATCATGGTTTCTGCATCAAAAATGCCTTTAGCACTTTCCTGTAGCGCGCCAGAAGCTAGCAAATCAGTAGTGATGTGGACGTCGATCTCGGCCCCGACGCGGGAGGACTTGAGGACATGGCCCAGGTCGCCCAGCAGGCCGTCGCTGACATCGATGGCGCTGCTCGCCAGGCCGCGCAGCGCCAGCCCCAGCGCCACGCGCGGCGTGGGGCGCTCCAGCCTGGCGCGCAGGCGCGCCAGCGTGGCGGCGGGCAGATCCATCTGGCCGCGCAGCGCATCCAGCGCCAGGCGCGCCTCGCCCGGGCGGCCGCTGACCCAGATGTCGTCGCCCGCGCGTGCGCCGCCGCGCAGCAGCGCCTGGCCCGCGGGCACCTCGCCAAAGATGGTGACGCAGATGTTGAGCGGCCCGGCCGTGGTGTCGCCGCCGACCAGCTCGCAGCCATGCTGGTCGGCCAGGGCGAACAGGCCGTTGGCAAAACCCTGCAGCCAGGCTTCATCGACGCACGGCAGCGCCAGGGCCAGCGTGAAGGCCAGCGGCCGCGCGCCGCAGGCCGCCAGATCCGACAGGTTCACCGCCAGGGCCTTGTGGCCCAGGGTCTCGGGATCGACGTCGGCAAAGAAATGCCGGCCCTCGACCAGCATGTCGCTGGACACCGCCAGCTGCATGCCGGGCGCGGGCGCGAGCAGCGCGCAGTCGTCGCCCACGCCGAGTGCGGCGTGGCGCACGGGGCGCGTGAAAAAGCGTGCGATCAGGTCGAATTCACCCATGCTGGCCCCGAAAACGCAGCGCCGCCTGGCGCGAGACCTCGGCCAGCAGCTGCTCCTCGCGCATGCGTTCGCGCAGCCAGCGCGCGTCGTTCTGGCCGGCCGCCGTTTCGCCGCGCAGTACATGCAGCGCGCCTGATGCGCCATGGGCGCCAGCGTGGCGCGCGATATGGTCCAGGGTCTGCAGAATGTGCTCGCGCAGCGGCATATGCTTGCCGGTGGCCGGATCGACATAGACCGCGTCCAGCCCGAAGCGGCAGGCCTGGAAGCGGTTGTAGGTGTAGACCAGGTAATCGTCCTCGGTCGGCATGAAGGGCTGCTCGGCCAGGAACCAGGCGGCCAGCGACTGTACGAAACCGGCCAGGGCGGCGGCGCGCTCGATCGTCAGCGGGGTGTCGAAGACGCGGATCTCAATCGTGCCGTACTCGGGCTTGGGGCGGATGTCCCAGTAGAAGTCCTTCATGCTCTTGACCACGCCGGTGTGCGTCATCTTCTCGAAGTACTGGCCGAACTCGTCCCAGGTCAGCACAAAGGGCGCGCGCCCCGACAGCGGAAAGGCAAACACCGAGTTCAGGCGCGCCGAGTCAAACGCCGTGTCCTGCCCCTGCACATAGGGGCTGGAGGCCGACAGCGCGATGCAGTGCGGGATGTAGCGGCTCATGCGGTGCAGCATCAAGAGGGCCGCGTCCGCGTCCGGGCAGCCTATGTGCACATGCTGGCCAAAGATGGTGAACTGCTTGGACAGGTAGCCGTAGAGCGTTGAGAGCTCCTGAAAACGCGGCTTGTCGTAGATGCGCCGCTCGTGCCACTGCTGGAAGGGGTGGGTGCCCCCGCCGACCACGGCGATGTTCAGCTTGTCGGCGCTCTTCACCAGCGCGTCGCGGATCTGCGTCAGCTGGCCCAGCACCTCGGAGCTGCTGTGGCACACGCCGGTGGAGATCTCGATCATGCTGTTGGTCATCTCCGGCACCACGCTGCCGGGCAGCGGCGTCTTGTGCATCAGGCGCAGCATGTCCTCGGCATAGGGCGCCAGGTCGTAGTCGTGGGTGCTGACGAGCTGCAGCTCCAGCTCCACGCCCAGGGTCAGCGGTTCGGAGTGGGAAAAGGCTTCAAGACTCACGGCCGGATCCTCCACGTTGGTTGCGGCCGCCGGGCGTCAGCCAGGGCTTGGAGCTTTCGCCCGCGCGGTAGATGGCGAACGCGGCGATCACCGCGCCCAGCAGCTCCATGACCAGGATGGCCGGCAGGGCGATGCGCGCGATCAGCTCGCCGGTGTCGGCGTTGGCCTGCACAAACTGCGAGGCCACGAGCAGCGCGATGGCCGACATCGGCGTCATGGCGCAGCCCACCCACAGTGCCTGGCGCCAGCTGGCGCCGCTGCCCACATTGCCCAGGCCCACGCCCACCGCCTTGGCTGCCAGGCGCACCACGATCAGCGCCAGCACGCTGCCGGCCACCGGCGCGCTCCACTGCCCCTGCGCGGCCACGGTGGAGACGAGCACGAACATCAGCATGGTCAGCAGCGACGTGGCCGTGCCCATCTGCCGCGGCCAGGCCCAGGGGCGCGGGTGCAGCTGCTTGAGCAGCATGCCGCCCAGCAGCGCCGCCAGCGGCGCCGAGCCGCCCATGTGCGCGGTGACGGCGGTGCTGGCGGCTATCAGCGCCAGCAGCAAGATAGTGGTGTTTTCGCTCGTCGGGCTCATCACGCGCAGCGCCAGGCGCATCACCAGCGACAGCAGCGCACCCACCGCCACCGACACGCCCAGCACCACCAGCACCGGGTAGATCTGGCCCAGCAGGCTGCTGGCCGGCCGCTGCAGCAGGCCGGCCTGGGCGCTGCCCAGGGCCAGCGCGTACAGCGAGGACAGCGTGGCCAGCACCACGGCGCGGTCCGTCACCGGGCCGGCGGCGCGCGTGTCGTTGACCACGCGCGTGAGCACCGCCGGCGACGCCGCCAGCGCCACCATGGCCAGCGGAGCGGCGGCAGGCGCGGGCACGCCCAGCCACAGCATGACCCAATACACCGCGGCATAGGTCAGGGCCGACTCGGCCACGCTTTGCACCAGCACCATGGGGTTGTGGCGGAACCAGCGCAGCGGGATGCGCCCGCCGGCCTCGAACAGCACCACGGCCACGGCCAGCTCCACCAGGAACAGGCCTATGCCCTGCAGCGGCCAGACCGCGCCGCCAAAGCCGGCCAGGCCGGCAATCGTGCCCACCAGCGTGTAGCCCACCACCTTGGGCAGGCCGCTGTGGCGCTGCACCAGATAGCCGGCCACCGTGGCCACGGCCAGCAAGAGCGCCCACTGCACGGTGGGCAGCCCGGCCGATGGGCGCAGCCACTGTGCCCAAAAGTCTGTCAGTTCATTCATGCTTGTCCTTCCGTCTCGCGCGGGCGTGGCCCGCCTGATGCCGGAGCAGGGGGGAGTCGGCTGCACTCCCAGCGCCTTGTGTGCCCGGAACGGATGCAGCCGCTCGGCGGTCTGCATGCTGCGCGCCATGCGGCGCGCCTGGTTCCACCTTATCAGACGCTGCCGCGCGTAGGGGCAAAGAAGCTCAGCGGTGCATGGCGCCAGCGTGCGCGCAGCGCGCGGTAGATGCGCCTGCGGTCCACGCGCGCCACGTTGTGCGCGCGCAGCGCCAGATGGAACGCCAGGTAAAAGCTCACGATGACGTTGAGCGCGCCGTTGAACGGTATCAGCGCCACGGCCCACCAGAAGGCCTGGCTGTGCACCGCGTCCATGCCCAGCGTGGCGGCGGCCACGCCGATCTGGCCCGTGGTCAGCGTGACGTGGCGCACCTCCAGCCCCAGGCCGAAGAAGGCGGCAAACGCCGGCGTCAGCCCGAGCATGAAGCCCAGCGAGACATTCGCCGCCAGGCCCGAGATGTTGCCGCGCAGGAAATGCGCCCAGCGCGCGGCGCGGCGCCGGCCCAGCACGCCGGTGATGCGCGGGTTGTACTGGATGGCCGAATCCAGGCGGTGCAGCACGAACCAGTTTTCCACCCAGCCGGCAAAGATGCTGGAGGCAAACAGCAGCACGCCGGTAAAGGCGGCAAACAGCAGCGATGGCCCGAGCAGGTGCAGCGTATCCAGCGTTTGCATGGCGTGCCCGGCATCGATGGCGGGCCGGCCCAGCGCCTGGGCGATGAGCCAGGCCAGCGCCAGCGCCGCCGGAAACACCAGCAGCACGTTGCCCAGCACCGCCGCCACCTGCGAGCGCACCAGTTGCGTGACCTTGTCCACGAAGGCCTGCACGTCCGCGTCGTCGTCCAGCTCCTTGAGCTTGGCGGCCATGGCCGGCGCCGTCATCGCCGGCTGCTTGGTGGCCACGGTGAAATGCAGCAGCTGTATCAGCACGAAGCTGATCGCGTAGTTGACCCCGGCCATGAAGCCGCCCCAGAAGGCCGACAGCGCCAGCGCGTACAGGCCGAACTTGACCAGCGTGGTGGCGGCCATCACCAGGCCGCCGCCCGCGGCCTGGCGCACCATGGCCAGGTATTCGCCGCCGGTGCGCGTGATGTAGTGTTCGCCCGTCTCGGCGCTGCGCTCGGCCACCTTGGCCGCCAGCAGCGAGGAGTTGACGGCGATCAGCGCGCGCAGGCTGCGCCGCTCGCGCCCCACGTTCACCAGCCGCGCCATGAACCTGGTGGCGGCCACCACCGGGCGCGGCGCGAGCAGGCATTCCAGCAGCTCGCGCACCCGCAGGATGCGCTCGCGCAGCTGGCGCAGGCGAAACACCAGGCCCACCGAGATGCCCTCGTCCTCGAAATGCGCATACACGCTGCCGGCAGCGGCGCGGCAGGCGTCCAGGTGCTCGCGCAGGCGCTGCACCGCTTCCTGCAGCCGGTCGTCGGTGCGCAGCGGGTGCAACACCTCCACGCGCAGGCTCTCGGTGTCGCGCAGCAGCACATGGAAGGGCTGGGCCTGGCGCGTGGCCTCGCTCATGCGCAGGCGCAGCTCGGGCGCAAAGCCGGTGGCCAGGATCTGCCCGGCGCAGTAGCTGATGGCGTCCAGCAGGTCGCGCTGCCAGGCGCTGGCGCCGGCGCTGCTGTCCTCCGGTGCGGGGATCAGCACGGCCAGCAGGCGCTCGAGCAGCGCCGCGTCCAGCGCCGCCAGCCAGCGCGCGTCGAACTCATGCGGCAGGGCCAGCATGAACAGCTCGGACGCGTCCAGCGTGTCGGGGCTGGTGGGCAGCAGCTTGTGGCGCAGGCGCTCGGCCAGCTCGCTGGCCATGGAGCTGCGCTGCGCAAAGCCGAAGTCGGCCAGCAGCGTGGTGATGTCCAGCTGCCCGGTCAGCGCCGCCCACCAGGCCTGCAGGCGCGTGCGGGTGTCGGCCGACTGCTCGGCGGCCTGCACCAGCTGGGCCACGCGGTCGGTGGCCGCCTGCACCACCTGGCTGTCGCCGCGCACCCAGTCCAGCAGGGCGATGAGCTGCAGATGGCGCTGTGCGGCGGCCGCCTCGGGGTCCAGGGCGGCCAGCAGTTGCGCCAGATCGGCGCGCTTGCGGCTCAATGCAGCACCCGTGGCGTGGCCGGCCGGCCCGGGTCGCCGCCGGAGTCGGCCTCGAGCAGGAACAGGGCGATGGGGCAGTCGAACTGCTCGCCGTCCTCGGCCACGCACAGGTAGCTGCCATGCATGCTGCCGCTGGCCGTGCGCAGGCGGCAGCCGCTGGTGTATTCAAAGGCCTCGCCGGGCTTGAGCAGCGGCTGCTGGCCGACCACGCCCAGGCCCTTGACCTCCTGCCGGTGGCCGTTGGCGTCGCAGATGATCCAGTGGCGCGCGATCAGCTGCGCGGCGGTGTCGCCGGTGTTGCTGATGGTGATGGTGTAGGCAAAGCCGTACGCGTCCTCGTTGGGGCTGGACTGCTCGGGCAGGTACTGGGGTTGCACCTCTACGGTGAATTGGTACTTGGGCATGGCGCAATGGTAGCTTTGCCAGCTGCGACAATGCGCGCCATGAGCCGCACCTACCGCATCGCCCCCTCCATCCTGTCCGCCGACTTTGCCCGTCTGGGTGAGGAAGTGCGCAATGTCGTCGCCGCCGGCGCCGACTGGATCCACTTCGACGTGATGGACAACCACTATGTGCCCAACCTGACCTTCGGCCCCATGGTCTGCCAGGCGCTCAAGCCCCATGCTGTCACGCCTGACGGCCGGCCCGTGCCGATCGACGTGCACCTGATGGTGCAGCCCGTGGACGCGCTGGCCGAGGCCTTTGCCCAGGCCGGCGCCGACCTGATCAGCTTCCACCCCGACGCATCGGCGCATGTGCACCGCAGCATCCAGGCCATCAAGGCCCAGGGCTGCCAGGCCGGCCTGACCTTCAACCCGGCCATGCCGCTGGATGTGCTGGACTGGGTGATCGAGGACATCGACCTGATCCTGCTCATGAGCGTCAACCCCGGTTTTGGCGGGCAGTCATTTATTGATAGCACGCTGCGAAAGGTGGAGGCGGCCCGCAGGCGTATTGAAGCCTCGGGCAAGGACATTCGCCTGGAGGTGGACGGCGGCATCAAGGTGGACAACATCCGCCGCGTGGCCGACGCCGGCGCCGACACCTTCGTCGCCGGCAGCGCCATCTTCGGCAAGCCGGACTACCGTGCCGTCATAGACGCCATGCGCCGGGCCCTGGCATGACGGCGCCGGTCCTGCAGGGCCTGGACGCGGCCATCATCGACCTGGACGGCACCATGGTGGACACCCTGGGCGACTTCGCCCAGGCGCTGGGCGCCATGCTGGACGACCTGGGGCTGCCCGCCATAGAGCCCGCGTACATCGCGCAGATGGTGGGCAAGGGCAGCGAGCATTTGCTGCGTTCTGTGCTCAATCATGCGCTGACGCAAGCAGGGCAAGCGCCAGATGCTTCAAAAATCGAAGCGTTCTATCCCAACGCCTGGGAGCGCTACCAGCAGCATTACCTGGCCATCAACGGGCGTCATTCCAGCGTCTACCCCGGCGTGCGCCAGGGCCTGATGGCGCTGCGCGGCGCCGGGCTGCGCCTGGCCTGCCTGACCAACAAGCCCACCAGCTTTGCCCTGCCGCTCTTGCGCGCCAAGGGCCTGGACGGTTTCTTCGAGCATGTGTTCGGCGGCGACGCCTTCGAGCGCAAGAAGCCCGACCCGCTGCCCGTCCTCAAGACCTGCGCGGCCCTGGGCACGCTGCCGGCGCGCACGCTGATGGTCGGCGACTCCAGCAACGACGCGGCTGCCGCGCGTGCCGCCGGCTGCCCGGTGGCCCTGGTCACCTACGGCTACAACCACGGCCAGCCGGTGCGCGCGGTGGATGCCGACTGTTACGTGGACGCGCTGCACGAACTTATGCCCAAGTGGGTGTGCGGGCTCAGGTGAACCGGGTTGCGCCCGCTGTGCGGGGAGCTGAGGCCATGAAGACCAAAAGGGCCCGGCACGAGCGTGCAGGGCCCCGGTGCATGCGGCTTGTCAGCGCGCTGCCGGCTTGGGCTTAAAAACTATCCCAGTCATCATCGCCCCCCGCCGCCACGGCCGCGGGGCTGGCCTTGCTGGGTGCGCTCAGAACGGCGGCGGGCTTGCTGGCGGCGCGTGCCACGGGCTTGGGGGCGGTAGCCGGGCGCGGCGCCACGCGTGGCGCCGGCGCCGGCCTGGCCTGGCTGGCAGCGGATGCTTTGCCCGTGGTGATGCCGGCATGGCCCGCCAGCTTGAACACCGCCACGGCCTGCACCAGGTCGCCGGCCTGCTGGTTCAGGCTGCTGGCGGCGGCGGAGCTTTCCTCCACCAGTGCGGCGTTCTGCTGCGTGGCCTGGTCCATCTGCGTGATGGCCTCGCCGACCTGGGCCACGCCCGAGCTTTGCTCGCGGCTGGCGGCGCTGATCTCGCCCATGATGTCGGTGACGCGGCGAATAGCGTTCACCACCTCGGTCATGGTGTTGCCGGCCTTGTCCACCAGCTGCGTGCCCTGTTCCACCCGCCCCACGCTGTCGGTGATCAGTTGTTTGATCTCCTTGGCAGCCTCTGCGCTGCGCTGCGCCAGCGAGCGCACCTCGCCGGCCACCACGGCAAAGCCGCGGCCCTGCTCGCCCGCGCGCGCGGCCTCGACCGCGGCGTTCAGTGCCAGGATGTTGGTCTGGAAGGCAATGCCGTCGATGACGCCGATGATGTCGGCGATCTTGCGGCTGGCATCGTTGATGCCGCGCATGGTGTCCACCACCTCGGCCACCACCGCGCCGCCCTGTACGGCGACGGTGCTGGCGTTCATGGCCAGCTGGTTGGCCTGGGCGGCGTTGTCGGCGTTCTGGCGCACGGTGGCGCCCAGCTGCTCCATGGAGGCTGCCGTTTGCTCCAGCGCGCTGGCCTGGGATTCGGTGCGCGCCGACAGGTCATGGTTGCCCTGGGCGATCTGGGCACTGGCCGTGGCCACGCTCTCGGCATTGCCGCGCACGCCGGCGACCACGCGGGTCAGGCTGGCCTGCATCTCACCCAGCGCATGCAGCAGGTTCGCGGCCTCGTCACGGCCCTGGGCCGCTATGGGCTGGGTCAGGTCGCCCTCGGCAATCTGGCCGGCGCGGCGCGCGGCCAGCTGCAGCGGCGCGGTGATGGATCGGCTGAGCAGCCAGGCCAGGCCGGCGCCCAGCAGCAGGGCCAGTGCCGCGGCTGCGATGAGGATCATGCGCCCCTGGGCGGCCTCGGCCGTGGCCTGGTCACGGGTACGCTCATACAGCATCAGCTGGCGCTCTTCGAGGGTGCGCAGTGTGGCGATGTAGGCGTCCGACAGGGGCTTGAGCTGGCTGTCCACCAGCGGGCCCACGTCCTCGCCCGCGGCCTTGCGCTTGAACAGGTCGGCACGCGGCTTGCGGTAGGCCTCGCGCGCCTTGTCGATGTCGGCGATCTGGCGCCGGCCCTCGTCGGTCTCGAGCAGCCGCTCCACCGTCTTGCGCGAGACGTCCACGCCCTTGGAGGTGGCATCCATCTCCGCCTGCCATTGCGCCAGGTGGCTGCTGTCGGCATTGAGCAGGGCGGCGCGCGTGCGTATCCAGTTCTGGTCTATGCCCTGGCGCCACTGCACGGCGGCGCGCAGGCGCTCGTTGTCGGTGCTGGTCAGCCGCTGGGTCGCGGCCGCCAGATCCTGTAGGCGCCACACGCCCACGGCGGCGATCACTGCGGTGATCAGCAGCACCAGGCCAAAGGACAGGGCCAGGCGCGGGCCTACCTTGATGTCGTTCAGTCGCATGGAATACCTATTAATTCAAGTGTGAAACGAAAGTAAATGTATCAACAAGCCTTGGCGCTGTCTATCGACAACTTCGGCAGAAGCTGCGGGTGCTACAGGCCTTTTTGGATCTTTGGCGGGCCGCGGCGGGGCCTTTGCTACACTTTGCCGCCATGTTCATTCACCGCACCGTTATTGCAGGTCGCAGCGACCGGGGAGCCTGGCCCTGGCGCAAGCCAGCGTCGCTTGCCTCCTGACAGCACCTGGGCACCGCCCCGCGTGCGCCCGTGATCCCCAGCGCATGGGGGATCGTCTCCCGAATGAACCCGCGGCCCGCACCCCTGCAGCGCGCCGCACGAGCTGGGAACTCTTGTCGTGATCACTGAACTGGAATTCAAAAGCCTGGCCCTGGAGGGCTACAACCGCATCCCGCTGATGGCCGAGGCCTTTGCGGATCTGGAAACCCCGCTGTCGCTGTACCTGAAGCTCGCCCATGGCAAGGGCGATGGCCGGCACAGCTTTTTGCTTGAATCGGTGGTGGGTGGCGAGCGCTTCGGGCGCTATAGCTTCATCGGCCTGCCGGCGCGCACGCTGTTGCGCGCCAGCGGCTTCGGCGCCGCGGCGCGCACCGAGGTGGTGACCGACGGTCAGGTGGTGGAGAGCGCCGGCGGCAACCCGCTGGACTTCATCGCCGCCTACCAAAAGCGCTTCAAGGTGGCGCTGCGCCCGGGCCTGCCGCGTTTCTGCGGTGGCCTGGCGGGCTACTTTGGCTACGACGCGGTGCGCTATATCGAGAAGAAGCTGGAGGGCAGCTGCCCGCCGGACAGCCTGGGCTGCCCGGACATCCTGCTGCTGCAGTGCGAGGAGCTGGCGGTCATCGACAACCTCTCGGGCAAGCTGTACCTCATCGTCTACGCCGACCCGGCCCAGCCTGAGGCCTACGCGCGCGCCAAGAAGCGCCTGCGCGAGTTGAAGGATCAGCTCAAATACTCGGTCAGCGCGCCGCAGGTCAAGCCCAGCGAAAGCCACCCGGCCGAGCGCAGCTTTGCCAAGGCGGACTACCTGGCGGCCGTGGAGCAGGCCAAGGAGCTGATCGCCGCCGGCGACTTCATGCAGGTGCAGGTGGGCCAGCGCATCCAGAAGCGCTACACCGAAAGCCCGCTGTCGCTGTACCGCGCGCTGCGCTCGCTCAACCCCAGCCCCTACATGTACTACTACCACTTTGGCGATTTCCAGGTGGTGGGGGCCAGCCCGGAGATCCTGGTGCGCCAGGAGGCCGTGGAGGAGGGCACCAAGGTCACGATACGCCCGCTGGCCGGCACGCGGCCGCGCGGCGCCACGCCCGAGAAGGACAAGGCGGCCGAGCTGGAACTGATGGGCGACCCGAAGGAGCGCGCCGAGCATGTGATGCTCATCGACCTGGCGCGCAACGACATCGGCCGCATCGCCAAGACCGGCACGGTGAAGGTCACCGAGGCCTTCTGCATAGAGCGCTACAGCCATGTGATGCATATCGTCAGCAACGTGGAGGGCATCCTGAACGAGGGCATGACCAGCATGGACGTACTCAAGGCCACCTTCCCGGCGGGCACGCTCACCGGCGCGCCCAAGGTGCACGCCATGGAGCTGATCGACCGGTTGGAGCCGACCAAGCGCGGCCTGTACGGCGGCGCCTGCGGGTATTTGAGCTACGCCGGCGACATGGACGTGGCCATTGCCATCCGCACGGGCATCGTCAAGGACGGCATGCTGTATGTGCAGGCGGCGGCCGGCGTCGTGGCGGACTCGGTGCCCGAGCTGGAATGGAAAGAAACGGAACACAAGGCCCGCGCCCTGCTGCGTGCGGCGGAACTGGTAGAGGAAGGTTTGGAATGACGCGCGCCATAGATCACGTTCAGCACTGCACCACGATGGAGGATGTGCGCCGCTTCATCGATGCGCTCGATGATGTGCTCGTGCCCCTGCTGGTCACGCGTGGCGGCTACATGACGCAGGCGGCACGCATCAAACAGTGCAACACCCAGGTGCGTGACGAGGACCGCATCGAGGCAATCGTGGCCCGCGTGCGCGCACGCGCCGCGACCGAGGGCGGCCAGCCCGAGGTGATGGAGGCTATCTACCGCAGCATGATGGAGGCCTACATCGCCTACGAACACCGTGAGTTCGCGCGCATGCGCGCACCGGGAGATGAGTCATGAAGCTCTTGATGGTCGATAACTACGACAGCTTCACCTACAACATCGTCCAGTACTTTGGCGAGCTGGGCGCCGAGGTGGAGGTGTTTCGCAACGACGAGATCACCCTGGAGGGCATTGCCGCGCGCGCGCCCGATCGGCTGGTGATCTCGCCCGGCCCCTGCTCGCCGCTGGAGGCCGGCATCTCGGTGGCCGCGATACAGCACTTTGCCGGCAGGCTGCCCATCCTGGGCGTGTGCCTGGGCCACCAGAGCATTGGCGCGGCCTTTGGCGGCAAGATCATTCGTGCGCAGGAGCTGATGCACGGCAAGACCAGCGTCATCACTACCGACGAGCAAGGCGTGTTCGCCGGCCTGCCGCGGCAGTTCACCGTGAACCGTTACCACTCGCTGGCGATAGAGCGCGCCAGCTGCCCCGAGGTGCTGGCCGTCACCGCCTGGACGGAGGACGGCGAGATCATGGGCGTGCGCCACAAAGAGCTGCCCATAGAGGGCGTGCAGTTCCACCCCGAGAGCATCCTGACCGAGCATGGCCATGCCATGCTGAAGAACTTCCTGGAGCAGCGCGCTTGATCGACGCGCAGCAGCTGCTGCTGTTCATCGCCGCCGGCTGGCTGCTCAACCTGACGCCGGGCCCCGACGTGCTCTACATCGTCACGCGTGCGCTGAAGAACGGGCTGCGCGCCGGCCTGGTGGCGGGCCTGGGCATTGCCGCCGGCTGCCTGGCGCATGTGGGTGCCGCCGCCGTGGGCGTGGGCGCGCTGCTGGCGGCGTCCAGCACGGCGTTCACGCTGCTCAAGTGGCTGGGCGCGGCCTATCTGCTGTGGCTGGGCCTGCGCCTGCTGCGCGCGCGCGGCGACGGTGCGCTGGCCGGCGTGGTGCGCGAGACAGCCGGTCACGCAGCGGTGCCGGTCGCGCTCAAGGAGGTATTCCTGGGCGGCTTCTGGACGAATGTGCTGAATCCCAAGGTGGCCATCTTCTTCCTGGCCTTTGTGCCGCAGTTCATTGCCCCCGGCGCCGGCAACAAGGCGCTGGCCTTTGTGCTGCTAGGGGTGCTGTTCACCGCCAACGCCATTCCGGTCAATGCGCTGTGGGCGCTGGCGGCGGCCTGGCTGGTGCGCCGTGTCGGCGCGGTGCAGCGCGGCATGCATTGGCTCGACCGCGTTGCCGGCCTGCTGTTCATAGGCTTTGGCGTGCGTCTGGCGCTGACCGACGCGCCTGCCGTTTGACAACGACATCTGGAGACTCCATGTCCATCACCCCGCAAGAGGCGCTGCAGCGCACCATCGAGCACCGCGAGATCTTTCACGACGAGATGCTGCACCTGATGCGCATGATCATGAGCGGCGAGCTCTCGCCCGTCATGACCGCTGCCATCGTCACCGGCCTGCGCGTGAAGAAGGAAACCATTGGCGAGATCACCGCCGCGGCGCAGGTCATGCGCGAGTTCTCGCGCAAGGTCAGCGTGGCCGACACCACGCACCTGGTGGACATCGTGGGCACGGGCGGCGACGGTGCCGGCACCTTCAACATCTCCACCTGCGCCACCTTCGTCATCGCCGCCGCCGGCGCCAAGGTCAGCAAGCATGGCGGGCGCAGCGTCAGCAGCACATCGGGCAGCGCCGATGCCATGGAGGCGCTGGGCGTGAACATACAGCTCACGCCGGCGCAGATCGCGCAGTGCATCCAGGACGTGGGCATAGGCTTCATGTTCGCGCCCAACCACCACCCGGCCATGAAGAACGTGGCCCCGGTGAGGAAGGAGCTGGGCGTGCGCACCATCTTCAACATCCTGGGGCCGCTGACCAACCCGGCGAGCGCGCCCAACATCCTGATGGGCGTGTTCCACGAAGACCTGGTGGGCATACAGGTGCGCGCGCTGCAGCGCCTGGGCGCGCAGCATGCGCTGGTGGTCTATGGCCGCGACGGGCTCGATGAGATCAGCCTGGGCGCCGGCACCCTGGTGGGCGAGCTCAAGGACGGCGTGGTGCGCGAGTACGAGATCCACCCCGAGGACTTCGGCCTGCGCATGGCCGGCACGCGCGCGCTGCGCGTCGAGAACCCCGACCAGTCCAAGGCCATGCTGCTCGCCGTGCTGCAGGGCGAAGAAGGCCCGGCGCGCGACATCGTCTGCCTGAACGCCGGCGCCGCGCTGTATGCGGCCAACGTGGCACCCACCATGGCCGAGGGCCTGCAGCGCGCGCAGCAGGCGCTGGCCAGCGGCGCGGCCCTGGCCAAGCTGCACGAGCTCGTTGCCTACACGCAAAAGCTCGCGGCTTGAGGCTGCGCCATGAGTCTGCTGGACGCCCCCATCTGGAACGATGCCGGCACCTGGATCGTGCTCGGCGTGTCGCTGCTGTTCATCGTTGTCGGCCTGGTGATGCACCAGGTCATCCGCCGGGTGCTGCGCAAGCCCCCCGAACATTGACCATTGCATTGGAAAACCCGCCATGTCCGACATCCTGAAAAAAATCGTCGATGTGAAGTTCGAAGAGGTGGCCGCGGCCAAGCGGCGCATGCCCCTGGCCGACATGCGCCGCGATGCCGAGAGCCGCGTGCTCACGCGCGACTTCGTCGGCGCGCTGCGCGCCAAGATCACGGCCGGCCAGGCCGCGGTGATCGCCGAGATCAAGAAGGCCAGCCCGAGCAAGGGCGTGATCCGCGCCGATTTCATCCCAGCCGACATCGCGCAAAGCTATGCCGAGGGCGACGGCAAGGTCAGTGCCGCCTGCCTGTCGGTGCTCACCGACCGCCAGTTCTTCCAGGGCCAGCCCGACTACCTGAAGCAGGCGCGCGCCAGCTGTCAGCTGCCGGTGCTGCGCAAGGATTTCATGGTCGATCCCTACCAGATCTACGAGTCGCGCGCCATGGGAGCGGACTGCGTGCTCCTGATCGCCGCCTGCCTCGACGACGGTCTGATGGCCGAGATGGAGGCCATTGCCCGCAGCCTGGACATGGCCGTGCTGGTGGAGGTGCATGACGCCCCCGAGCTGCAGCGCGCCCTGAAGCTGAAGACGCCGCTGGTGGGCATCAACAACCGCGACCTGCGCAGCTTCGAGGTCAGCCTGCAGACCACGCTGGCGCTGCAAAAACAGGTGCCCGCCGACCGTCTGCTGGTGACCGAGTCCGGCATCCTCGCGCCCGCCGACGTGCGCCTGATGCGCGACGCCGGCGTGCATGCCTTCCTGGTGGGCGAGGCCTTCATGCGCGCGAGCGACCCCGGCCTGGCCTTGGCGCGTTTATTCGCCTGAGCGTGCTGCGCCTGCTGCGCCCCCCCGCCGATCCCCAGCGCCGTGAATGGTGGTGGCTGGCATGGGTGGCGCTGCTCGCCGCGGGTTTGCTGGTCGCCGGCCTGTGGCTTGAGCACCAGCGTGTAGCGGCGCGCGAGCGTGTCCTGCTGGCCAAGCAGGCGGGGGTGATGCATGACAACCTGGGGATGCAGCTGGAGGCCATCAACAATGCCATGCGCCATCTCCAGGCCGACCAGCGCAAGGGCCTGGACGGGGCTGATGGCCATGCCCGCCTCATGGAGCGCATGCAAAATTTTGCCGATGCCATGCCTGCCGTGCGTACCTTCAGCCTGCTCGATGCCGATGGCCGGGTGCTGGCCTCCAGCGCCGCCGATTTGGTCGGGCGCGACCTGAGCGGGCGTGAATATTTCCAGACCGCCAAGCAGATCGGGCAGACCGATGCGCTGCTCGTGGGGCAGCCTTTCTTCGGCATGCTGGGCGGCTGGGTGCTGGTATTGGGACGCACCGTGCCCGGGGCGGATGGCGCTTTTGGCGGCCTGCTGGTGGCGGCGCTGGATGTGGAGCATTTCCAGACCCTGCTGCAATCCGTGCGCTATGCGCCGGACATGCGCGTCAGCCTGAGCCATGGTGACGGCATGCGCTTCATGGTCCTGGGGGCCGACAACGAGCCCGATGGCGTGAACCTGGCGCAGGCGGGCACCCTGTTCACGCGCCACCGCGAAAGCAGGCAGGCGGCCAGCGTGCTGCAGGGCTTTCCCCAGCCTGGCTACCCGCCCTATGTGATGGCCTTGCATAAGGTGCAACCGTCCAACCTGCGGATGGACAAACCGCTGGTGGTGGCGGCCGGGCGGCCGCTGGACGATGTATTTGCCGGCTGGCGCGACCAAGCCTGGCGCTTTGCACTGGTCTACCTGCTCGCCTTTTCAGCGGCCGGCGTGGCGCTGCGGCTCATGCACCGTAGGCAGAATGAAGCACGCGACCAGGCGCAGTTGCTGGAGGCCGGGCAGCGCAGGCAGCAGGAGATGCTGCGCCGGCTGGTGGAAAGCCTGCCCGGCATGCTGTACCAATACCAGCTGGAGCCTGACGGGCGCAGCCA
>Ga0116169_1000657_pt1 | contig 33631 bp, 39 predicted proteins | sample AD_UKC130_MetaG_FD_89796 | JGI IMG/M metagenome (GOLD analysis project Ga0116169, IMG submission 89796) | Active sludge microbial communities of municipal wastewater-treating anaerobic digesters from Canada - AD_UKC130_MetaG | ecosystem: Engineered > Bioreactor > Anaerobic > Digestate | place...
AGTAGAAAGGTCCTCTCTTTTCCCCGTTGTTCATATTTCAGACCTCCTTTCCCGAATTCGGATTAACCCACCTTCTCTACCTTCTCAAGCCTCTTCATCAGCCTTATCGAGGAAGGATAAAACCATATATAACATTATGATGTGATGTCTGCCCCGGGCCGCTATTTCTAACGCCCTTTTGGCGTGGGCTTGTCCCTTGATCACAGGCCCTGCCGCCTTGGGCACCTGGGGAGCAAAGGTAAACCGCGGCAGGGGTGGCGCGGTGGATCTCCCCACCAGAAACTGCACCAGCTGGGAGAGGGAAGGGGCGAGCACCACAGTACGGTCGCCGGCGAGGGCAGCTTCGGGGGCGTTGGCTTGGGGCAAGACGAGCTGGAAGCCATGCTCCCGGGCCAGGTCTATTAGACTCAGCACGCCGTTGATGCGCTTGAGGGTGCCGCTTAAAGAGAGCTCACCGGCGAAAATGCGCTTGTGTAAAGATGTGGGACTAAGGAAACCCTGATGCGCTAAAATCCCCAGCGCGATGGGTAGATCAAAGGCTGCGCCGTCCTTGGGGTAGTGGGCCGGGGCCAGGTTGACAATCACTTTTTGGGCCGGAAACTTAAACCCGGCGTTGCGCAGGGCAGAACGGACCCGCTCCCGGCTTTCCCGCACAGTCTTGCTGGGCAGCCCCACAATCTCAAAACCAGGGAGTCCAGGCCGCACATCCACCTCCACTTCAATCAGGAAGCCTTCGATACCGGTTACAACACCGCTGTGCACCAAAATCATGTGGAACCCCCCTTGACATTAAAGTCTGAATATTGATATATTTAGACATAACTGGAACAAATCCTTCCCATCATAGAAGCCGCCCTTCCTCGGCATGCTACTAGGGAGCACAAGGTGAGGAGGGCTAACTTGCAGTTTGATCTAGGTGTGACGCGCATTTTCCACTGCCCGGTCTGCCAAGTCGATACTCCCCATACGGTAAAGGCCCGGAAAGGGGACATGTATGGGATCATCTGCACCAACTGCTTGGGCGGAGCGGTGGTAAGCGGTCTCGATTTGAGGATTTACCAGTTAAAATGGGAGGAGGAACTGCAGGCCATCTTGGATAGCCTGGTGGAGAATCCCCTCCGGGACGATGATTCCTAAAGGGGTGGCGGGATGGGCTGGAACCCGAGGCAGTATCTCATCGCCTTTAATATGGTGCCGGGCATTGGCGGCCGCAGGCTTGTGGCCCTGGAACAGCATTTCGGCTCGTTGGCGGCAGCCTGGCATGCCCCGTACGGCGCCTTAACCCAGGTAAGGGGTATTGGCCCCAAGCTCGCGGCCCAGTTCTGCCAGCTGCGGCCCAGTCTGTGCCCGGGGCAGGAAGAGGAATGGGCGGCTGGACTTGGAGCGAAGATACTTACCCTTTATGATGACCACTATCCCCCGTATCTGCGCCGTCTGGCCGTTCCGCCGCCAGTGCTGTACGTGCAGGGGACCCTTCCCCCCGAGCCAGGCGTAGCGGTGGTGGGTACGCGCCGCCCCTCTAGGGCGGGCCTCGCCCAAGCGAGATTCTTTACAGAAGAGATTGTGCTCAGGGGCGAAGCGGTCATCTCGGGCCTGGCCCGGGGCATTGACTGTGCGGCCCACCAGCGTGCCCTCGAACTAGGGGGCACAACGGTGGCGGTGCTCGGATCCAACCTTCAGGCCATTTATCCAGCGGAACACCGACACCTGGCCCAAGCAATCGCCAGGCAGGGTGCAGTAGTGAGCGAATTTTCCAGCCGCTGTCCCACCGTCCCCGGTAATTTTCCCCGGCGCAATCGCATCATAGCGGGGTTTGCCCGGGGAGTTCTGGTGGTACAGGCCGGAGCCCGCTCTGGAGCGCTGCGCACCGCGGATTGGGCCTTGGAGTTGGGGTTGGATGTGTGGTCCATCCCCGGGGAGATCAGCGATCCCCTGCGGGAAGGCAACCATCTCCTCATCAAACAGGGTGCCCAGCTGGTTACCGCCCCCAGCGAACTGTTTACTGCTGGGTTAGGTGGCGCCAAACCGCATCCACCCACCCTGGAACAGCTGTTTGCTGCTGGCCGCAGCGCCAATGAAGTTGCAGCCCTGCTGAAAAAGCCCATTCAAGAGGTACTGGCCGAACTTTCGCGCCTGCAAGTCAAAGGTGTTTCACAGCGGAACTGAACGGCAAGTCCGCTTGCATAATATTTCTAAAGCTACTATAATGAGGGTAATTCTACACTGGAGATGAGAGATGGCTTTGAGTAATAATGGTACACGGCGGCCGGCGCGAACGCTGCAGCTTACGGCAGAGGAAGGGGATCTGGAACTCGGACTTCCAGAACTTCTGAGCAGATTGGCGCAGGAGCTGCAGTTGTCCGTCTTGGCCTTAAGCGAGTTAAACACCGACCACAGCAGAGTATTCAGCCCATGGGAAAAGGCCTGCCTCTCCAGGGAAGCGCAGGAGTTTATCTTCACCGTCCGGCATAAAGGGATGGTGACCGCTGAAGAGCTGGAGCAGGCTCTGGCCATCCTCTTTGCCCAAGCCCAAGGGTATGCTGACCTGGAGGACATTCGAATCCTCTTGGAAAGCGTAGTGGAGGACCCGGAACGCCAGAGCATGCTGGCGTTGTTTGATGCTGAGTACAAGCACTGAGGTACGCCCAAGCACGGAGGTGGCTGATTGGCTACGTTAATTATTGTGGAATCACCTGCGAAAGCTAATACAATAAAAGGTTTCCTAGGCAGGAACTATACTGTAAAGGCTTCTTTGGGCCATGTGCGTGACCTGCCCCGCAGCAAACTGGGGGTTGATCTGGACAACAATTTCGAACCCCGCTACATTACCATCCGGGGCAAGGGGCCGATTCTGCAGGAACTTCGGCAAGCGGCCAAGAAGGCCGATCGCATCCTTTTGGCAACGGACCCCGATCGGGAAGGTGAAGCCATTGCCTGGCATTTGGCCGAGGCTTTACAGATTAAGGAACAGAACTGCCGCATCGACTTCCACGAAATCACCAAAACCCAGGTTCAGCAGTCCGTGAAGCAACCGCGTCCTATTTCCCAACCCTTGGTTGATGCCCAGCAGGCGCGGCGGGTTCTGGACCGCATAGTGGGTTACAAGCTTTCACCCCTGCTCTGGGCGAAGGTCAAGCCGGGCTTGAGTGCAGGGCGCGTCCAGTCTGTGGCCGTAAAGCTGATTGTGGAGCGGGAACGGGAAATCGAGGCCTTTGTCCCCCAGGAGTACTGGAGCGTAACTGCCCTGTTGAAGACCGCCCGGGGAGGGCAGCTAGAAGCAAAGCTGCTGAGCAAAGGGGGCAGGAAACTTGAGCTGCCCAATGGGGCCGCGGCCAAACAGGTGGAACAAGATGTAACTGGAGCCCAGTGGGTGGTTGCGGAGGTAAAAACCACCCAACGCCTGCGTAATCCGGCTGCTCCCTTTACCACCAGCACCATGCAGCAGGAAGCCGCGCGCAAACTTGGTTTTTCGGCTAAGAAAACCATGCGCATAGCCCAGCAGCTCTACGAAGGCCTCTCCCTGGGACAGCTGGGTACCCACGGCCTGATTACCTATATGCGTACTGATGCTACCAGGGTTTCCCCTGAGGCCATTGCTGAAGCCCGGACCTATATCAAAGAAACCCATGGATCCGATTACCTGCCCAAAAAACCGCGGCAATACGCGGCCAAGAAAGGGGCGCAGCAGGCCCATGAGGCTATTCGGCCCACATCGGTGCTGCGCACTCCCGAACAGGTCAAACCGTATCTCTCCCGGGATCAGTTCCGGTTGTACAAACTGATCTGGGAACGTTTTGTGGCCAGCCAGATGAGTTCTGCCTCCTTCGACGCCACCAGCGTAGATATCCAGGTTCAGGACTACCTGTTCCGGGCCACCGGGTCGAGGCTCAAGTTCCCCGGTTTCTTGAAACTTTATGTGGAGGGCAGCGATGAAAACGGGCTGGAAAACGAGCTGGGAGACCGCCTGCTGCCAGATGTCAAACCCGGGGAAGAGCTGGCCTTAAGTAAGCTGGATCTGCAGCAGCACTTCACCCAGCCGCCGCCCCGCTACAGCGAAGCGACGCTGGTAAAAACCCTGGAGGAAGAGGGTATCGGACGGCCCAGCACTTATGCCCCCATTATTGACACCATTTTGGAGCGGGGTTATGTCTATCTGGAAGAGAAGCGTTTTCGCCCCACAGAGCTGGGGATTATTGTTGTAGACCTGCTTTCCGAAAGCTTCCCCAAACTGTTGGATGTGGGCTTTACCGCCTCTTTGGAGACCCAGCTGGACCAGATCGAAGAAGGTGCTTTAAGCTGGCAGAGCGTGATCCGTGAGTTCTACCAACCGTTTGCCCAGGATTTGGAGAAAGCCTATGAAGAGCTGGACCGCATCACAGTACAGGATGAAGAGAGTGATGTGGTGTGCGAGAAATGCGGGCGCAAGATGGTGTACAAGACAGGCCGGTTTGGCAAGTTCCTGGCTTGTCCCGGCTATCCCGAGTGTAAGAACACCAAGCCCATCCTGGATGAGATCGGGGTGGAGTGCGCCATCTGCAAGCGGGAAAACCGGCCAGGTGGTCAGCTGGTGCGCAGGCGCACGCGCCGGGGACGCTTCTTCTACGGGTGCAGCAACTACCCCGACTGTACTTTTACTTCGTGGCAGCGCCCCGTGGCAGAGGTATGTCCCTACTGCGGCAATCACCTGGCGGTGCGCAGGGAGGGGAGCAAGCCGGTTTGTGTGAACAAAAGCTGCCCGGGAGGTGAAAGCTGATGACGGTGGTAACCGTGATCGGCGGTGGTCTAGCCGGTAGTGAAGCGGCCTGGCAGGTGGCTCAGCGGGGGCTTGCCGTGCGTTTGTACGAAATGCGGCCCCAGGTGATGACCCCGGCTCACCACACGGGTGATCTGGCGGAGCTCGTCTGCTCCAACTCTTTAGGGTCCGCCCTGGAAACTACTGCGGGCGGTCTGCTCAAGAGGGAGCTGGAATTGATGGGTTCCCTTATCCTGGAGGCTGCCCGCAGAACCCAGGTGCCCGCGGGCGGTGCCTTGGCCGTGGACCGGGAGCGTTTCGCCCAGGAGGTAACCTGCCGGGTTACCAGCCATCCGCGGATCGAGGTGGTTCGGGAGGAATGCCGGACGATCCCCGAGGGCATCGTGGTAATCGCCACTGGCCCCCTTACCAGCCCCGCCCTGAGCAGCACGCTGCAGCGGATAACTAAGGCAGAGAACCTCCATTTTTACGATGCTGCTGCCCCCATTGTTCTGGGGGAGACGGTACGCTATGACCTGGGCTTTTGGGGTGCCCGCTACGGGAAGGGCAGCCCTGATTACTTCAACTGCCCCTTGACTAAGGAAGAATACCTGGCCTTCTGGAATGCCCTGGTCACCGCGGAGGTGGCGCCCCTCCATGAGCACGAGGTGGATCCAGAAGGGTTTCCCGTGTTTGAAGGCTGCCTGCCAGTGGAAGTGATCGCCAAACGGGGGCAAGACGCCTTACGTTACGGTCCCTTCCGGCCAGTTGGGCTTGTGGACCAGGAGGGGCGCCGGCCCTACGCGGTGCTCCAGCTCCGCAGGGAAAACACCGAGGCCACCCTGTTCAACCTGGTGGGCTGTCAGACCCGTCTCAAATGGGGAGAGCAAAAGAGGGTTTTCCGCATGATTCCTGCCCTGCAGGAAGCGGAGTTTGTGCGCTACGGGGTAATGCACCGCAATACTTTCATCAATTCCCCCCGAGTGCTGACGGCGGGTTTCCAGTTTAGGGAAGAAGGCCGCCTCTTTCTGGCTGGGCAGGTCACTGGTGTGGAAGGCTATGTGGAAAGCACCGCTTCTGGGCTTTTGGCCGGAGTGAATGCAGCCCGCCTGGCCCAAGGGCAGGAGCCTTTGGTGCTGCCCCGGGAGAGCATGTTGGGCAGCCTGGCCCATTATGTATCCACTGCGGATCCCGAGCATTTCCAGCCCATGAACGCCAATTTCGGCATCCTGCCTCCCCTGGATCCTCCTGTACGGAGCAAGCAGGAACGCAAGCTGGCTTACACCCAGCGGGCACTGCGCGTTTTGGCGGAGTTCTGGCAGGGAGTTGAGGAGGAGTCTACGTGGAGGAACTGAAAGAATACCTGGATTACCTGCTGGTGCAGCGCAATCTATCCCCGGCTACCGTGGAAGCCTACGAACGGGATCTGACCCATTTCTTAGCTTTCGCCTTCGAACAGCTAGAGCTTTTGGACAGGCCTCCCACGGTACAGGAAGTGGACAAGTACCTGGTTCGGGACTATCTGGCCTTCTTGACTAGAGCAGGCTACTCCCGCTCCAGTGTGGCCAGGCGCTTGGCCAGTATTCGGGGATTCAGCCGTTTCTTGTTCGCCCACGGCCGCGTCGCGCGGGATTTCGCCCTCTCGGTGGGGACTCCCAAACAAGCCAAGACTGTTCCCGAAATCATGACCATGGAGGAGATCCGCAGCTTCTTAGAAGGCAGGATGCCCGGGCGTACCGAGGCGCTCCAGGCCCGCAATCGGGCCATTTTCGAGCTCCTCTATGCCACCGGGATCAGGCTGGCGGAACTGGTGGGGCTCGATGTAGCTGATGTGGATCCAACCAATCACTATGTGCGGGTCCTGGGCAAGGGGCGCAAGGAACGCATCGTCCCCGTGGGCGAATACGCCATGGCCTGTGTGCATAACTATTGCCAGAACTACCGCGGGCAGCTCCTGCAGAACAAGGAGAATCCTGCCCTCTTTTTGAATGCCGCGGGGGAGAGGATTACCCCTCGGGGGGTCCAGTATGTGCTGGAAGAATGCTGCAAGCTTTTGGCCGTACACAAAAGGATTACACCCCATACCTTCCGGCACACCTTTGCTACCCATCTTCTGGACAACGGGGCTGATCTCCGTTCCATTCAGGAGCTTTTGGGCCATTCCAGCCTTTCCACAACTCAGATCTATACTAAGGTGACCCGCAGTCATCTGAAGTCTGTTTATAATCGAGCTCATCCCCGGGCTTAGCCCCGTTAGACGGAGGGAACAGCAATGAACATCAGGTCCACAACGATCATTGCCGTGCGCCGCGAGGACCAAGTGGTCCTGGCTGGGGACGGCCAGGTTACCTTGGGGGAACGCACAGCCATCAAGCACGGGGCCACCAAGGTGCGTACCCTGGGCGGCGGTCAGATTCTAGCCGGGTTCGCGGGAGCCGCCGCCGATGCCCTGGCGCTCTTTGAAAAGCTGGAACAGAAGCTGAAAGACCACTCCAACCAACTTCTACGAGCTGCCGTGGAAATGGGAAAAGAATGGCGTTCCGACCGTTATCTGCGCCGTTTGGAGGCCCAGCTGTTGGTGGCCGACCGGCAGCTCACCTTGCTGATCGCGGGCAGCGGCGATATTATCGAGCCCGATGACGGGGTGATCGCCATCGGCTCTGGGGGACCCTACGCCATGGCCGCTGGGCTGGCTCTGCTCAAGCACACGCAGCTCTCCGCCAAAGAGATCGCCTTGGAGGCGCTGCGCATTACCGCGGATATCTGCGTTTTTACCAACAACAGGATTTCCGTTGTGGAGCTCAACGGTAAGGAATAGGAAGGGGTGGGGATATGGATCTCACACCGCAGGAAATAGTTGCGGAGCTGGATCGCTACATTATCGGGCAGGAGGAAGCCAAGCGGGCCGTGGCCATCGCCCTGCGCAACCGCTATCGCCGCAGGCAGCTGGCCCCGGAAGTGAGGGAGGAGATCCTGCCCAAGAACATCTTGATGATGGGCCCCACGGGGGTGGGCAAGACGGAAATCGCTAGGCGCTTGGCCCGCCTGGCCGGAGCCCCTTTTGTGAAGGTGGAAGCCACCAAGTTTACTGAAGTTGGCTACGTGGGTCGCGATGTGGAATCCATCATCCGGGAACTGGTTGATGTGGCTATCCGCATGGTCAAAGAAAAGAGGATGGCAGAGGTGGAGGACCGGGCCAGAGTGTTGGCGGAAGAACGCTTGGTTGAGCTGTTGGTGCCCAGTCCTGCGGCTGCTCCCAAACTGAACCCCATGGACATTTTTTGGGGACTGACCCAGCAGACCCCGCCAAGTAGGCAGTCCACGGAGGATGATGAAAGGATCAAAAAGGAGCGCCGGAGGGTGCGGGAGCTGCTCAGGCTGGGGGAGCTGGAAGATGAGCTGGTGGAAGTGGTAGTAGAAAAATCACCTTCCTTCCTCTGGGAGATGCCCGGTTCGGGCCTGGATGACCTGGGGGCCAGTTTCCGGGAGATGCTGGGTGACCTTTTGCCCAAGAAGACCCAAAAGCGCACCATGACCGTGCGGGAAGCAAGGGGGGTGCTGCTTCAGGAAGAAGCCACCAAGCTTTTGGATATGGACGCGGTGATGGCCGAAGCGGTACAGCTTGCTGAGGAGTCGGGGATCGTGTTCATTGATGAAATCGACAAGATTGCCGGGGGCGGCCACGGCGGCGGACCAGATGTGTCTCGGGAAGGCGTGCAGCGGGATATTCTGCCCATTGTTGAGGGCTGCACCGTAATTACCAAGGCCGGTCCCGTCCGCACCGATTTCATCTTGTTTATCGCCGCAGGCGCCTTCCACATTTCCCAGCCTGCGGATCTCATCCCCGAACTGCAGGGGCGCTTTCCCATCCGGGTCACTTTATCTAGTTTGCGTGCCGAGGACTTTGCCCGCATTCTCACCGAACCAACCAACTCCCTGACCAAGCAATATGCCGCCCTCCTGGGCACCGAGGGGGTAATCCTGGAATTCACCCCGGACGGGGTAATGGAGATCGCCAAGATTGCCGAGGAAGTAAACCGCACCGCAGAGAACATCGGGGCGCGCCGGCTGCACACCATTTTGGAGCGGCTGCTGGAAGATGTGAGTTTTGCACCGCCGAGGGGTGAAAAAGTGGTGGTAGATGCCCAGTTCGTCAGGGGCAAGTTGGGCGATCTAGTCCAAGACCGCGACCTAACCCGCTACATTCTTTAATCTTTTCTTTCAGGAAAGAATCTCCACTGCAAGTAGGATTTTGCAGGATTGTGCCGAATTCCTTGCACAGATGGGGGGAGAGGGTACACAACTCCCCTTTTTGTGCTTGCGTTAAGTTTTTGATGACAGGACTTTCCGGTATCTTAGCGAAGTATGCGCGGGAAAACCCTGTCAACAAGGGACCGAGGCGAGGAGGGAGCCCTGGTGTTTCGATTGGTGGACAGATTGAGTTTGGGGCTAAGCAAAGCGAGCCTGCGCCAGACTGTGCTCAGCAACAACTTAGCCAACTTCAACACTCCAGGTTTTAAGCGTTCCGATGTGGTGGACAACCCGTCGTTCAGCCTGGAGCTGGCCAAGGCCCATGGCCCTTCGCTGCGCAGAACCCACGGCCGGCACCTGCCTGGTTTAACGTCAAGCCGCATGGACGCAGCCTTTTCCGTGGTGCAGGATACCACGACCACCATGCGGACCGATGGCAACAACGTGGATGTTGACCGGGAACGGGTTTTGCTTTTGGAGAACCAGCTCTACTATGAGTCTTTGATCGATGCGGTGAGCCGCAAGCTCAGCCAACTCAGGTCAGTAATCGGAGAAGGGAGGAGGTAGGTCATGAGCGTGTTTAAAGTCTTTCGGATCGCCGCCTCTGGTCTAACTGCAGAACGGCTGCGCATGGACACCATCGCCAGTAACCTGGCCAACGCCAACACAACGCGCACCCCGGAAGGCGGTCCTTACCGCCGGCAGGTACCGGTGTTTGCTCCCATTTTGGATCAGGCCATGCAGCGGGGCGCGGCACCAAGGTCCTCCTTTTCAGGGGGCGGAGTGCAGGTAGTGGGCGTGATCAGCGATCCAACACCACCGCGCCGGGTCTATGATCCCCAGCACCCTGATGCCGATGCTGACGGTTATGTGGACATGCCCAATGTCAATGTAGTCACAGAAATGGTCGACTTGATCACAGCCACACGGGCTTATGAAGCCAATATTGTGGCCCTAAATTCTGCCAAATCCATGGCCATGCGGGCCTTGGAGATTGGTCGTTAGGGAAGGTGTTTTCCATGAGGGTTCAGTTTGGCAGCCTGCCCCAGAGTCTAAACGTAAACAAACTGCAGCCGCGGCAAGAGCCGGCGAAGAATTTCCAAGACTACCTGCAAGATGCCCTCCAGGAAGTCAATCAGCTGCAGCAGCAAAGCGATGTGGCTTTGAACAAGCTGCTTACGGGGGAAATAGAGTTCCATGATGCCATGATTGTGGCCGAAAAAGCAAACTTAGCCCTTCAGCTAACGATGGCTATTCGTACCAAACTCATCGAAGCATATCAAGAAATCATGCGCATGCAAGTTTAGCTAGGGTGGGTGTTCTATGAACAACGTTCTGGAGTCAATTAAGCAAACCTGGGGCAAACTGTCGCGTCCAATGCAAATTGGCGTAGGCGTGTTCGTCCTGGGTGTTTTTCTATCCCTAGTGCTCTTGGCGCTGCTTTCGCGCCCCAATTACCAGGTGCTCTTTTCAGGTTTGAGCCCCGAAGATGCGGGCGCGGTTGTGGCCGCTCTCCAGGAAAGGGGTATCTCCTACCAGCTCACCGCAGGGGGCACGACTGTGCTGGTTCCAGAAGAGGCCGTATTTGAGACGCGCATCGCGCTGGCCACATCAGGGGTGCCCACTGGAGGTGTGGTGGGCTTTGAAATATTCAACACCACCCGGCTGGGCGAAACTGAAGCCGATCGTCAGCTCCGTTTCCAGTGGGCGCTCCAAGGGGAGCTCACCCGCACCATCCGGCAGATCAACGAAATCGCGGACGCTAGGGTCCATATAGTGCTGCCCCAGCGCTCCCTGTTCGTACAGGAGAGCCAGCCCGCCAGCGCATCGGTACTGCTCCAGCTGAAACCGGGGGCCCAGCTCTCCCGCAACCAAGTGCGGGCCATCGCCAATTTGGTGGCCAGCAGTGTGGAGGGCCTAACCCCAGAGAATGTGACCATAGTGGACTCCAAGGGAACTGTCCTCAATTCCCCCGATTTTGGAGAGTTGGGGCAAGTGGCGGACCGCTTCGAAATGAAGTGGCGCTATGAGCAGCAGCTGGAAAACAGGATTGTGGCCATGCTGGAGCGCATCTACGGGTTTGGTAACGTGGTCAGCAGGGTCAATGCGGAGCTGGACTTTTCCCGCAGGGAACAGTATAGCGAAACCTATGCTCCCGTACAGCGGGGCGAAGGTTTGGTGCGCAGCGTGCAGACCTTTGACGAAACCTACCGGGGCTCAACCACTTCCGCTGGGGGAGTCCCGGGAGTGGATGCCAATGTTCCGGGCTATGTGTTTGCCGGTCAAGGCGAAGGAACTACCGAGTGGGAACGCCATGAAGCAGTGACCAACTATGAGCTCAACCGCACCGAGACCTGGCTCACGACCCTGCCCGGTGAAGTGACCAGCCTGGATGTTTCTGTGTGGATTAACGGCGATTTGGAACCTGCCCAACTGGCTGCGGTGGAAGAGTCGGTGATCAGGGCCACGGGTTTGAATCTCAACCGTGGTGACAGCATCTATGTAGCCAGCGTACCCTTTGAGGTGATGCCCTTTGCCCCTGAGCTGACTCCAGAGACGCCCCCCGCCATTCCCCTTTATTACTGGCTGGTTGGCGCAGCAGTACTGCTCCTGATCATTGTGCTGCTAGTCCGGGCACTAAAGGTACGCCAAGCGGTGCCTGAAGAGGCTCCGTTGGCCGCCTCCTTGGATGTTGTGGTGGGTGAAGAGGAAGCGCAGCTGCCTGAAAGGGAGCTCACCCCTGAAGAGCAGGAGCTTTTGAACATTCGCAAGCAGCTTCAGAAAATGGGGCGGGAGAAACCTGAGGAAGTTGCCATGATTCTAAGAACCTGGTTGGCGGAGGACTAGGAGGGTCGAACATGAGGGCGCGTAGAATGAGCGGCAAAGAAAAGGCCGCGGTGCTATTGGTCAGTTTGGGACCGGAGATTTCCGCTTCCATCTTCAAACACCTGAAAGAACAAGAGATCGAAGATCTCACGCTCGCCATTGCCGGCCTTAAGCGCGTGGAGCCCGAGGTCAGGGACGAGGTGATGGAAGAGTTCCACGAGCTGGTCATGGCCCGGGAGTATCTGGAGCAGGGAGGCATAGACTACGCGAGGCAGCTTTTGGAGAAGGCTTTAGGCCCTGAGCGGGCAGAAGAGATTATCAAAAGGCTCACAGCCTCTTTGGCTGTACGTCCCTTCGATTTTGCCCGCAAAACGGATCCCAGTCAGCTTTTGAACTTCATCCAGAATGAGCACCCCCAGACCATCGCCCTGATTTTGGCCTACCTGCATCCCGAACAGGCGGGCTTAATTCTTTCATCTTTAAGCCCTGAACTGCAGGTGGATGTGGCCCGGCGGGTGGCTAAGCTGGACCGTACAACTCCCGAAGTGCTGCAGGAAATAGAAAGCACCCTGGAACAACGGCTTTCTGCCTTCGTCATGGACGATTATACAGTTGCCGGCGGCATCGAATCCATCGTGGACATTCTCAACATGGTAGACAGGGCTACCGAAAAGACCATCCTGGACTCTCTGGAGGAAGAGGAGCCCGAGCTTGCGGAGGAGATTCGCAAGCGCATGTTTGTGTTCGAGGACATTATCCTCTTGGACGATCGCTCTATCCAAAAAGTGCTGCGTGAAGTGGATTCCAAGGATCTGGCTTTGGCCCTGAAAACGGCCAGTGAAGAAGTGGCTGCCCGCATCTTCAAGAATATGTCCAAACGGGCTGCTGAAATGCTCAAAGAGGATATCGAATACATGGGGCCTGTGCGCCTGCGCGACATTGAAGAGACGCAGCAGAAGATCGTGGCCACCATCCGCCGCCTGGAAGACATGGGCGAGATCATCATTGCCCGCGGAGGGGAGGACGAGGTGATTGTCTAAGATCATCAAGGCTGCGGAGTTAAAGGTGCTGCTGACCACCGATGAGCAAGAGATAATCCCTGTCATTCCCACCGAAAAGGAGAGCACCCCCGGCTTCACCAAGGGAGCCACCATATTGGAGGCAGCCAACCTCTTAGAAGATGCCCAGGCCAAAGCAGAAGAGATTCTCGCCCAAGCACAGCAGAAAGCGGAGGATCTGCGCAGGCAGGCTGAGCAGGAAGCCGAAGGCATTCGCCTTAAGGCCAAGGAGCTGGGCTTTGCCGAAGGTTACGCCGCAGGTTTAGAGGAAGGCAGGGCCAAAGCCCTGGATCAGGCCGCAGCACTTCTAACCCTGTTGGAGTCCACTGTGGACGAAGCCGCCCGCTTACGAACGGCAAGCCTGCAGGCTCTGGAAGACGACTTTCTAAAGCTCAGTGTTTTCCTTGCCGATAAGATTATCAGAAAAGAAGTGGAGAGCGATATTTCCTGGCTCCAGCCCATCCTCAAGGAAGCCTTGCAGGCCCTGGGGACTGTGGACCAGGTAATCGTCTTCCTCAACCCCACCGATTATGCCCTGCTTCAGGACCAAGGGCAGGAGCTGGGCTTAATCAGCCGGGCTAAACTGTTGTTTGAGCAGGATCCCTCCATTACCCAAGGCGGCTGCTTGATAGAATCGAGTACGGGGCTCATCGATGCCCGCCTGGAAAGGCGTTTAGGCAAACTGGCCCATCACTTATTGGAAGTGCTTTATGATGAGAACAACCGATGAACTCTCTCCCCGGGTGGCCCATTACCTGCGCCACCTGGAACAAGCCACAGATACAATTCACAGCGGCCGCGTTACGCAGATCGTGGGCTTAACCATCGAATCCATTGGGCCCACGACCAACATAGGGGACATCTGTTTGATTAAGCCGCGCGAGGGCAGCGGAATCCCTGCGGAGGTGGTGGGATTCCGTGACCAAAAGGTGCTGCTCATGCCCCTGTCCGATCTTTATGGAATCGGGCCGGGCAGTCTAGTGACGGCAACGGGGGCTCCCCTCATGGTTCCCGTGGGTCAAGGTCTCCTGGGCCGCATCTTAGACGGTCTGGGGCGGCCTTTAGACAACAAGGGGCAGGTCCCCGCTGTTAAGTACCTGTCCATCCAAGGGAGGGTACCCCAGCCCTTGGAGCGTCAGCGCATCAAATCCCATCTCTCGGTGGGGGTAAGGGCCATAGACGGCGTGCTCACCTGCGGCCGGGGGCAGCGCATCGGCGTGTTTGCCGGCAGCGGTGTGGGGAAAAGTACCCTCCTGGGCATGATGGCCCGCAACACGGAGGCCGATGTGACGGTAATCGCCCTTATCGGCGAGCGGGGCAGGGAGGTTAGGGAATTTATTGAACGTGACTTAGGTCTCGAAGGCTTGGCTCGCTCAGTGGTAGTGGTGGCCACTTCGGACCAGCCTGCTTTAGTGCGCATCAAGGGCGCAATGGTGGCTACCACCATTGCCGAATTCTTCCGGGATATGGGCCTAGATGTACTGTTTGTCATGGACTCGGTGACGCGCCTGGCCATGGCCCAGCGGGAAGTGGGGCTGGCTATCGGTGAGCCGCCGGCCACCCGCGGCTACACTCCCTCGGTGTTTGCGCTGCTGCCCAGACTCCTGGAACGGACAGGCCCAGGTCAGCACGGTACCATCACCGCCTTTTACACTGTCCTGGTGGAAGGGGACGATATGAACGAACCGGTGGCCGATACAGTGCGGGGTATCCTGGATGGCCACATTGTCCTGAACAGGGCTTTAGCCGAAAAGAACCATTATCCGGCCATTGATATCCTGGCCAGTATCAGCCGCTTGATGGTGGAAGTAACCACGCGAGAGCACCAGGAACTGGCGGCCAAACTGCGCTCTGCCCTAGCGGCGTATACCGAAGCAGAGGATCTGATCAACATCGGCGCTTATGCCCATGGCTCAAACCCGGAGATCGATGAGGCTATTAGATTGCACCCGGGGATCACCGCCTTTTTACAGCAGGGCGTAGACGAACCCTCGGACTTTTCCGAGACCCTTGCCCGGCTGAAGGCAGTGTTTGCAGACCATAGTTAGGAGTTGAAGCATGGCTCGCTTTAAATTCCGCTTACAAAAAGTGCTTAAAGTGCGGGAGATTCAGGAAGAACAGTCCAAGTTTAGGTGGGCCCAGGAAGAACGTTTAGCCCATGAGGAGCGGGCTAAGCTGGCGCGCTTGAAGGAACACGAACAGAAGGTCAAAGAGTTCGGGTATGGACAAGGAGAAATCCTCCTGCGGCAGGCCATGTATCAATACCTGGAGAGTCTGGACCGCAAAGTGCAGAGTCAGACTCTGCGTGTCGCGCAGCAAGAGGCCGCAGCCCGTGAGGCCAAGACCCAGTGGCTGAAGGCCAGGCAGGAGAGGAAGAAAGTGTCCCTCTTACGGGAACGACAGTACGCGGCCTTTGTCCAAGAGGAGTTGAGTAAAGAGCAAAAAGTGCTGGATGACATGCGCTCGCGTGTCTTGTCCTAGGGAGGTTCTTTCTTTGGGAAGATGGGTGTTGGCCTTCACCTTTTTGTTGATCTCAATCGTTGTAGCCTTTGGAATACTCTCCGCGACCGGTGTGATTGACGGGCCTGGCTTGCTGTGGCGCTGGGGGCTGCGCATCGGCTGGCTCCAGCCCCACCTGGAAACCTATGCCCACGGGCGGGATGCCGAAGCATTCATCGCTCAGCAGGAAGCGGAACTCAAGGCCCTGGCAGCAGACCTGGAGCGCCGGGAGGCTGAGCTGCAGAGTAACCTGAACCGACTGGAGCAAAGGGCCCAGCAGCTGGATAAAAGGGAGAGTGAGCTGGCTGCCTGGGAAGCCAGGCTGCAGCAGGAGCAGGAACAAAGGCGCAATGTGCAGAATTTAGCCCAGATTTACAGCGGGATGGATCCCGCGGACGCGGCCCGCATCATGCAGGAGCTTGATCGGGAGTTGATCCTTAAGGTTCTCCTGACCATGGATACCTATGAGGCCGCGCAGATTCTCACCATTTTGCCAACTAATCTGGCCGCCAGCCTCAGCCAAGAACTGGGCCAGGCCAGGGATTAGCTTGGAGTTCATCTGGGAAAGGGGGTGAGAATATCGACCTAATTGCCATTTCTAATCTGCTGCTGCCCAGCACCGAGCAGGGGACCGGGCACGACGTGCCCCACGGGCAGGAACCGGAGACAGGTTTTGCCCAGGTGTTAGCAGAAGCCCTCAACGGTACTGAAACCCAGGCCGTGAAGGAGCAGCAGGCGCAGCAGCAGGGAGAGGCGCGGGAAGCCGCTCTAGATGAGGGGCCCCCGGAGCTGAAAGCTGGCCTTGTGGGCAGACGGGAGAGTAGACGTTCAATGGTCTATGGACCGTGGGCTTTCGCCCTTGCCTACCTTTTGGGCTCAACATCCCCAGAGCAGTTCAGCACAGGGGAGATTCAGCCAGAGGTAGAACCTCTGTCGAGGTCGCTGGGCAGCGACCCGGGAATGCTGCTAACAGGTCCTATCCAAGATCGGGCCGCAGCAGCAGAAGGGACGGTGGAGGTGCCTACCGCGGTGGATGCAGGGTCCCTATCCACAGAAGCCCGCGGGGATCTGTCTCGAGCCGATGGAACGGAGCCCGACTTGCCTCAGCCCAACCTTTCCGCTGTACTGGCCCCTGATCTCTTGGCCGCAGAGAGTTCCCCTTTAGAGAACGGGCCTGCTGTTTGGGCCTTGAATTCTGGGAAAGATGCGGGCCACACAGCTCCCCAGGTTCGCCTGCCCGAGGAACTGCCTGTTGGGGACAGACCTCGGGAGGCAAAGGCGCCGGCTGAGCAAAGGGTGCCACCGCAAGGGCCGCAGCCCGAAGCATCTTCTGCTGAGCAGCCGCCGCTGGAGCTGCCTCGTTCCCAAGGCGATAGGAACCAGCCTGTGGCAACCCCCAAGCTGGATACACTTGAGGTGGAAGCGAGGCAGGCAGCAGGGAAAATGGATGCAGAATACACTGGGGTACAGGCGGCACCTGACCACCCCAATACTCCTACCGCGGGGGCTAGCTACGCAGAGGCTGGTGAGGTCCTAAGTCTAGAGGTTGAGCCCCAGGAAGGGGAACTGGATGCCCGGGAAGCAGCAGAGGCTGCCGAAGGCCAGGATGGTCCATCCGAACCTGTTCCAGCCAAGACTCTGCAGAAAGGCGCCGCCAAGGTAGGCGCTGCTGTGGAGAGAAGGCAGGGATTGGCCACGCAGACTGGGGAACCGCTCGCTGTTCCGCCGGAACCTCTGCGGAATGGGGCTCCTGAGCTGGAGAGTGTTGAACAGCCCGTTCCACTGCGCCCGGTCTTCGATCTTCGGCAACCAGAAGCGCTCCGATCCAATCTGGTGCGCACCATGGAGTCTATGATCACCGAGGAACGGACGGAGGTGCGCATTGAGCTCAAGCCAGAACACCTAGGGGAGATGCGCATTATGTTGTCCATGGAGCGGGGCATCATGGTGGCCGAGTTTCTGGTCCAAGACCGCCGGGTACAGGAACTGCTTTCCGCCCAGCTTCCACAGCTCCAGTTGGCCCTGCAGGAACAGGGTACTGTCCTGGGCGAAGTGAGCATCAATGTGGGGTTGGGACAGGAAGGAGAGCTCTCTCAGCAGGATCAGCCCCAGCAGCGTCCCCAAGGCCGCAGCGCCCAAGGGGGGACAAGCAGGCCCGCAGCGGCAGGCGCGCCTCGCTATGCAGGCAGTAGTTGGTATCGGGTAGATGTACGTGTCTAAGGAGGTGAAGTCGTTGTATGTAAATACGGTGGGAACCGTTTCACAGCTGCTCAAACAGCGCGAAGAGGAAAAAAGAGACCCCAGCGCGCTGGGCAAAGACGACTTCCTCAAGCTTTTGATCACACAGCTCAAGTACCAGGATCCAGTCAATCCAGTGGATGACAAGGAGTTCATTGCCCAGCTGGCCCAGTTCAGCAGTTTGGAGCAGATGCAGAACCTGAACACCAACCTCAGTGAGATGATGCTTGCCCAGCAGAAACTGAGCGCCTTGGGACAGGCCATGCAGATGATGGGCAAGGAAGTGGAACTGTTTACCAAAGAAGGAGAAAGCCTCTTTGGAACCGTTACAGGAGTGCAGTTCCGCAATGGCTGGCCGGAAATTGTAGTCAACGGCAAGCTGTATGATTTCACTGAAGTGGTGGCCATCAGGGAGGGAGCGAAGAATGACCCAGCAGTTTAAAATTCCCCAGGGGCTGCCCATCCAACCGGCACAGCAGCGGAGCATTCCCCGCAGCAGACCGGCGGGCAAACCAGGTGAATCCTTTGCCCAGATCCTAGAGAGTAAGCTGCAGCAGCCGGAGCTGAAGTTCTCCGCTCACGCGGCCAAGCGGCTGGAGACTCGGGGTATTCGCTTCACTGATGAGCAACTGCAGACCCTTTCAGCAGCTGTGGAGAAAGCTAGGAGGAAAGGCGGAAGGGAGACTCTGATCCTCATGGGCGATGTAGCCCTGGTGGTGAGCGTGGTCAACCGCACCGTGATCACCGCCATTGATGGCGAGAGTCTCAAAGAGAACGTGTTTACTCAAATCGACAGTGCGGTAATCACCTAATAAACAACATCAACAGTAAAAAGCAGGGCTGGACCCTTACGGGGAGCCCTCCCCCCACTGAGCGAATGAGGTGGGGTTTGAAAGGAGGACAGATTCACCTATGATGCGTTCCATGTTTGCCGGTGTCTCCGGTCTTAAAGCGCACCAAGTGCGGATGGATGTCATCGGCAATAACATCGCCAACGTGAACACCGCAGGCTATAAAGCCTCGCGGGCAACCTTCCAGGAGATGCTGACCCAAACCATGCAGGGAGCAACCGCGCCCACGCAGGAACGGGGAGGTACCAACCCTAAACAGGTTGGTCTGGGCGTTCAACTAGGCTCCATTGACGTGAAGCACACCCAGGGAAACGTGCAATCAACAGGCTACACCACGGACCTGGCCATTGAGGGTGACGGCTTTTTCATCCTCCAGGATGGGGATGGTTATGTCTACACCCGGGCAGGTATGTTCGGTCTGGACCCGGGCAAAGCGGGCACTGACGAGAGCGGCAGCAACCAAAGAATCGAAGGCAGCTTGGTCTCTCTGGTCACCGGGCAGAGGGTAATGGGCTATTTGGCCGATGACAGCGGCAACATCATCCTTGACCCTGTTTTGAAACCCATTGAAATCTCATCCTCTGCATCCATTGAGCCCAAGGCCACCACCCAGGTGAACTTTGCGGGCAACCTCGATGCACGCTATGACGTTGAGAAGGGCGAGACCCGAACCATTCAGGTGTTCGACTCTTTAGGGCGCGAACACACGCTGATTGTGACTCTGGAAAAGACCGCTGTGAATACCTGGGAATGGTCCGTGACAGCGCCCGAGGACTCCAATATAACGGTGCAGCTCCCCCCAGATACGGAGCTCGGCTTTGATCTGGACGGACGCCTCGTCAGCGGTGGAGTAGGGAACATCCAGATCGGGTTTCAGGATAACTCAGCCACACCCCTCAGCGTCCAGGTAGACTTCTCGGCCCTGACCCAGTTTGCCAACGACTTCAGCGCCAGGTTCTCCAGCCAGGACGGTTACGCCAGCGGTTCGCTGCAGAGTTTCCTCATCGATCAAAATGGGGTGATTGTGGGGAGCTTCTCCAACGGCTTAACCAGGGCCCTAGGGCAGATCGCCTTGGCCAAGTTCGCTAACCCTGGAGGCCTCTTACGGGTCGGCTCCACGGTGTTTGCGGAGACGCCAAATTCGGGTATCGCCCAGTTCCATCTGCCAGGCATGCCCGGTTATGGCCGCATCGCCCCCAGTTCTCTGGAGATGTCCAACGTTGATCTGAGCGAGGAGTTCACAGAGATGATCATCACCCAGAGGGGCTTCCAGGCCAACTCGCGGATCATCACCACCTCAGATGAAATGCTGCAGGAACTGGTCAATTTGAAACGATAGATTGGGCTTAGGTCAGCGGGGCTGCATGTGCAGCCCCACTAGCCCATAAGAAACGGAGTGCAGGTACATGGATCTGGCAACCATATTGGGTATTATCATCGGCCTAGGCTTGATGATCCTCTCCATCGTAATGGAAGGGGACATACTGCTTTTTTGGAGCCTGCCGAGCCTCATGATTGTCTTCGGCGGAACCTTGGCCTCCATCATGGTCAACTTTTCCATGAAAGAAGTCCTCAGCGTGATTCCCCTCCTGCGCGTGGCCTTTTCCGGCCAGAGAAAGGACAGCGCGGAGGTCATCGATACACTGGTGGAGTTCGCGGAGATCTCCAGGCGCGAAGGTCTTTTAGCCCTGGAAGAAAGGGCCCAGGCAACCAATGAGCCGTTTCTGCAGAAGGGTATCCAGCTTATTGTGGACGGCACCGACGCTGAACTGGTGCGGAACATCCTGGAAATCGAGCTCTTTTTCTTGGAGGAGCGGCACCGTATCGGCCAGCGCATTTTCGAACAGATGGGCCAGTTCTCTCCCGCCTACGGCATGATCGGTACCCTCATCGGCCTCATTGCCATGCTGGGTTCTTTGGATAAACCGGACCAAGTGGGCATGGGCATGGCTGTGGCGCTGATCACCACTTTATACGGAGCGGTGGCCTCGAACCTTCTGTTCCTGCCCATCGCCGGCAAACTGAAACTGAAGAGTGATGAAGAGGTTTTGATCAAGCAGGTGATGATCGAGGGGATTTTGTCCATCCAGGCAGGGGAGAATCCTCGGATTGTAGAAGAGAAGTTGAAGTCGTTCCTGGCCCCGGTGGACAGGGAAGCCACGGGCCGGGAGCGGGGACGGGCCCGGTCAACCTCAGAAGGAGTGACCGTCAATGCGTAGCCGGCGGCAGAGGGATGAATCTGGGCCAACTGGCTCTTGGTTAACCACCTATTCCGATATGATGTCGCTGTTGCTGGCCTTCTTTGTGCTTTTGTTTTCCTTTTCGGTGATCGATGAGCACAAGTTCGCCACCTTTATCACTGCCTTTCAGGAGTATATCGGGGTGATCGGGCAGGGGAGTGCGGCGTTAGAACAGCCAGGTCCCCTACCCCTTGACTATTCTGAGTTGGGTCAACGCCAGCTGTACGAGCTGTTTCAAGAGTTGACCGAACTGGTGGAAGCGGAGGGCCTCGGCGGCGTAGAGCTAGAGCTCCAGGAACGGGGACTGGTGATCCGCTTTGCCGAACAGGTTTTCTTCGACCTGGGGGAAGCGACCCTCAAGCCTGAAGCCATCGAGACCCTGCGGAAGCTAGCGCCCACCCTGAGGGATCTTCCCAATCCCCTGAGGGTGGAAGGGCATACCGATAACTGGCCCATTAGGACGCAGCGTTTCCCTTCCAACTGGGAGCTGAGCGTGCACCGGGCCACCAACGTGGTGCGCTTTCTTGTAGAGGAAGAATGGTTTGATCCCCAAAAGCTCTCGGCAGCCGGGTACTCTGAGTACCGCCCTATTCGGCCCAATGATACTGCCGAAAACCGGGCCATGAATCGCCGGGTAGACATTGTGATCCTCAACGTTGATCTCTGGGATTATGAACCCAATTAGGAGGAGGCCTGGGTTATGGCTAGGAAAGTGGAAGTAGATCTGAAATTACTCGTAGTTGCTGTGGCCTTCGTGATCCTTGCCACGGTGGGCAGTGCTTTCATCACCTATCTGATTTTCCGCGGCGATGGAGCTCAGAGTCCCAACAGTGCCGAGGCCACCACTACCCGGAAGGAACTGGGCCCAACCTTTGAAGTGGGAGAGTTCACCCTCAACCTCCTCTCCTCGCCCAACCAGAGGAGATACATCCGGACGGAGATTGTCTTGGAGGCCAGCAGCAAAAAGGTTATCAGCGAGCTGGAAAAACGCACACCACAAGTTCGGGATGCGATAATTACCATCGTAAGGTCCAGGACCGCCGAAGAACTCAGCACCCAAGCGGGGATGGAGTCATTGCGCCTGGATATTCTGCAGGCTATGAATGCCCTCGTATCCAAGGGCGAGGTAACCGATGTGTTTTTCATTGATCTGATTATCCAGTAGCTGAAGAAGGGGGGTTACTATGCCGCGATCCATCTTATCCCAGGGCGAGATTGATGCGCTGCTGCAGGGAAGCGCTGCAAAGCCTCGTTCAGACGCCTTTCTAAACGTGCTCAAACAGGCCTTCTTCAGTGCACTGGCTCATTTGGACCGACCTTTAGCGGAAGCAGCAGTGGACGGTCCCTATGTGGAGCGTCTGGAACACAGCCTGGCCCAGGTAGTGTCTTCGACCGCCTTTGTGGTTGCAGCCGAGTTGGGCAGCCACGAACTGCTGCTGTTAGTCCCTGCCCATGATCTGGACAAGCTCGCCCAGGAACTGGCGGACACCACCTTGGAGACGGTGGAGCACATGGCTCAAGCCTGGGTATCATATCTGGCTGGGACTTTAGGTGTGGCTTACACAGTGTACAAGGGGCAAAAGGTGCACTTGGCGGGGCTTCCTGTACCCGCGGGGGCCAACCACCTGGTGCGCTGCTTCCTCCAGTCAGACCAGGAACGACTGGAGTTCTGTGTGTTGATCCAGAATTTCTCAGCACTAGAGCTGCTGGCCGAACAACTCGGATCAACGCCTGGGCTGAGGCCGGCCAAGCAAGGGGCCAAAAAGGGTCAGTTGATCAAAGGTCCCGAGTTCGCGGTGAGCACCGCTGTGTTTACCCCCATTGGCGAACTGAGCGAGGTGCCAACGGAGCAGGGCTTGAGCCTTTTGGAAGACATCGATCTCACCATCACCGTGGAGCTGGGCCGTACCACCTTAACTCTCAGTGAGATCTTGGAACTCAAACCCCAGTCCGTGGTTAAATTGGAAAAAATAGCTGGAGAACCTGTGGATGTGTATGTGAACAACAACCGGGTAGCCAAGGGTGAAGTGGTCGTCCTCGATGAAAACTTTGGGGTGCGCATCCTGGAGATAATCCCCAAATCACAGCGGGTGCGGGAGTGACACCAGTAATGGATCTGCAGTTGGTTTGGGGTCTGGTGCGCGTTATTGTGGCCCTAGTGGTCCTCATCCCCCTCGCGATCTTCGCCACCCGTTGGTACGGAAAAAAACAGGGGGGAGGAGGGGAGCTGCGCGTTAAAGAAGTCCTTTCCCTAGGCGCCAACCGCGCCCTGTATGTTGTGGTCTGGGAAGACAAGCAGCTCCTAATCGGTGTAACCAATCAACAGATCACCGTACTCGGGGAAAAGCAGCTGGTTGAGCCAAAGGAGGTTCCAGAGTAGATGGGCTTTTTGCAGACACAAATTCCCTTTCCCAGTGTGGACATTGGCCTGGGAGTGGCCGAGGGCCCAGGGGATGTGGCCATAACTCTGCAGATCCTCCTGCTGTTGACCATTCTTACCCTAGCCCCAGCCATCTTGGTCCTACTCACTTCGTTCACCCGCACTGTGATCGTTTTATCCTTAATACGCAATGCCTTGGGTACCAACCAGGTTCCCCCAAACCAAGTATTGATCGGGCTGGCTCTTTTTTTGACCGCTTTTATAATGGCCCCAACCTTCAGCACCGTGTACACGGAGGCATTGCTGCCTTATTTCCATGGAGAACTGGCCTTTGAGGAAATGTGGGAGGTGGGCCTAGAGCCCATTCGTGCTTTTATGCTCCGCAATACGCGGGAAAAGGATCTGGAGATGCTCATCGCCCTGCGGGGGCTAGAACGTCCCCAGACTCCCGCGGATGTGGATACCTTGACCCTGATCCCAGCCTTTGTTATTTCCGAGCTGAAAACCGCCTTCCAGCTGGGTTTCGTCATTTTCGTACCGTTTTTGGTCATCGACATGGTGGTAGCCTCCACACTCATGGGCATGGGTATGATGATGCTGCCGCCCATTATGATTTCACTGCCCTTTAAGCTCCTGTTGTTTGTCCTGGTGGATGGCTGGCATCTCATTGTCCGCTCGCTCTTGGCGAGTTTCACATAAGAGGTGGTTAAATGACCGATCAAACCGTTGTGAGCATAGCCAGGGACGCCGTGCTGACCATCCTTTTGGTGGCGGGCCCAGCCCTGGGCATCGGTATGCTGGTGGGACTTGTGGTGAGCATTTTTCAAGCGACCACGCAGATCCAGGAACAGACCCTGACCTTTATTCCCAAAATTATCGCCGTGCTGGTTTCCATCGTGATCTTCGGTCCCTGGATGATCAGGCGCTTAGTGGATTTTGCCCAACGGCTGCTGGGTGACTTGCCATCATTCATTAGGTAGGGGAGGCCGCGAAGTTGATTTCTGTAGTTGATTTCGTCCGGTTCTCCCTAAGTTTTATCCGTCTGGCCACGTTTTTTGCGGCTGCCCCGCTGTTTGGCATGAGGAACGTGCCTATCCTGGTCAAACTGGGGTTGTCTGCGCTGTGTGCCTTGATCGTGCTGCCGCCCCTGGATACTAGCTGGGACGTGGAATCGCTGCCGGTTTTGGCCGGTTTGGCCCTCCATGAGGTAGCTGTGGGATTGCTGCTGGCCTTGGTGGTGATCTTGGTTTTTGCCATCCTGACCTTTGCAGGCCATTTTGTGGACGTACCTTTGGGCTTCGGTATGGCCTCTGTGTTTGACCCCGCGCTGGGGGGACAGGTGCCCGTGTTTTCCCAGTTTTACTTCGTGCTAGCAGCCCTCTTGTTTTTGGGCCTCGATGCCCATCTGTGGGTGATCCAGGCGGTTCAGCACTCCTTTAGGGTTATGCCCTTTGGCAGCGGCTTGCGGCTGGAGCCCACCTTTGACCTGTTTTCCCGCTTAACGGCCCAGATGTTTGTGGTGGGCCTGCAGCTTGCGCTACCCGTTATGGCCACCATACTGCTCACAGACCTTGCCCTGGCCATCGTGATCCGCGCCGTTCCCCAGATCAACGTTTTTGTTCTGGGCTTTCCCATCAAGATCGCGGTGGGGTTAGTGGTGGTGCTGTTTTCCATCCCTGCGGTAGTGCACATTATAACCCAGCTGTTCAGCACCGACGGACTTCTGTTCCGTTACCTGCAGGGTCTGCTGGCTCTAGGAGGGAGCTAGGTGCCTGAGTATCGCTTCAACCTGCAGCTTTTTGCCGGTGAGAAGACGGAGCCGGCCACGCCGCGGCGACGGGAAGAGGCGCGCAAAAAAGGACAGGTGGCCAAAAGTGCTGAAGTGTCCACCGCCTTGATGATCCTCACTGGATTCCTCCTGCTCCGGGCCCTGGGCCCCTATGCGGCTCGGCATCTGCGGGAGATGATCCACTTCTTCCTGGCCAATCTGGGCGAGTGGCAGGGCGATCTGCCCGGTTTGAACAGCCTGCTTCTGGTGGCTTTGCTCAAGTTGGGATTGGTTGTCGCGCCTATCATGTTAGTCTTTGTGGTCGTTTCTTTGGTTAGCCAGGTCATCCAGGTAGGTTTTATGGCTACTCCTGAGGTTCTGCAGCCCAAGTTCTCCCGGATCAATCCCCTGGAAGGACTAAAGCGCATCTTCTCCAAACGGGCCCTAGTGGAGTTTCTCAAATCGGTGGTTAAGATCGCCTTGGTCGGTTACCTGGTGTACCAGCAGGTGCGCGGCAATCTAGGTTGGTTGAGCCAGGTTGGACTGCTCGAGTTGGAGCAGAGTGTAGCTCTGCTGATCGACTCCCTTTACCGCATGGGTGTGCAGGTGGGTTTGTTCCTGCTGATCGTGGCCGCGGCTGACTACTGGTGGCAGCGGCGCGAGTTTGAAAGCAGCATCCGCATGTCCAAGGAGGAAATCAAAGAGGAGTTCAAACAGATGGAAGGCGACCCCTTGATCCGCTCCCGCATCCGCCAGCGCCAGCGCCAGATGGCAGCCCAGCGCATGATGCAGGCTATACCCACCGCCGATGTGATCGTGACCAACCCCACCCACTATGCGGTGGCCATTAAATACACACCCTGGGAGATGGCGGCGCCTAAGGTCGTGGCCAAAGGCCGGGGCCCTATTGCCCAGCGGATCAAGGAAGAAGCGCAGAAGTATCGTATTACTACTATTCAAAAGCCCGAATTAGCCAGGGCTTTATACGAGACAACCGAAGTGGGGCAGGAGATACCGGCGCATCTCTATGCTGCTGTGGCCGAAGTGTTGGCCTTTGTCTATCGCTTGCGCCGGAAGTCGGTTTAATAGTCAGGGATGAAGGATGGTGGACATGGCCAAGAGTGGAGTATCAGTTAACCAACCTGTGGGACGGCTGAGTGATCTGGTTGTGGTGGCGGCCGTGGTGCTTGTTGTGGTCATGATGGTGCTGCCTTTGCCGCCCTTTGTGCTTGACCTGCTCCTGGCTGTGAACATCAGTCTGTCCCTGCTCATTTTGCTCATCGCCATGAACGTGCGTCAAGCTCTGGAAATCTCAGTGTTTCCTTCACTACTGCTGATCACCACCTTGTTCCGGCTAGCCCTAAGCGTTTCTTCTACGCGCTTGATCCTCCTTACCGGCAATCCCGGCCGGATTATTATCGCCTTTGGAGATTTCGTGGTGGGCGGCAACTATGTGGTGGGCTTTGTCATCTTCTTAATCCTGGTGATCGTCCAGTTCATCGTAATTACCAAAGGCTCCGAACGCGTGGCAGAGGTTGCGGCCCGCTTCACCTTGGATGCCATGCCCGGAAAGCAGATGAGCATCGATGCCGACCTGAACTCGGGGTTGATCAGCGAGGCCGAGGCCCGGCACCGGCGCCAGCTCATTGCCAGGGAGGCCGACTTTTACGGGGCCATGGACGGCGCCGCCAAGTTTGTGAAGGGCGATGCCATAGCCGGTATTATAATTTTGATTATCGACCTGTTGGGCGGCCTGGCCATCGGAATGCTGCAAAAAGGGCTGGACCTTTCCACTGCCCTCAGCCGCTATGCCCTGTTGACGGTGGGTGATGGTTTGGTGAGCCAAATCCCGGCGCTGCTGATCTCCACGGCCACTGGTATTGTGGTGACCAGGGGCGCCTCGGAGAATAATCTGGGGTCGGATGTAACCCAACAGCTCTTTTCCCACTACCGGGTTCTGGTTACCGCGGCGGTGGTGGTAGCTGTTTTCGGATTTGTGGGCGGCCTGCCAAAACTGCCCTTCCTCGCTTTGGCCGCGGCCTTTGGCGGTCTGGCCGTTGCCGTCAAGCGGGCGGAACAGGGTCAAGAGCTCGAGGAAGAGACTGTATTGGAGCAGCAGCGGCTGGAGGAGGCCCGCAAACCAGAGAGCGTTGTCTCCCTGCTGCAGGTTGATCCCATTGAAATGGAGATCGGCTACAGCTTGATCCCCTTGGTGGATGAAGGGCAGGGAGGCGACCTTTTGGATCGCATCAGCATGATCCGCCGCCAGTGCGCCATTGAACTAGGTATCTTGGTACCTGTGATCAGGATCCGGGACAACCTCCAGCTCAACCCCGATGAGTATGTGGTGAAGATTAAAGGAATCCAAGTAGGCCGCGGAGAACTTATGGTTAACCACTATCTGGCCATGGACGCTGGAGGAGTCACGGAAGAAGTGAGCGGCATACCCACAACGGAGCCGGCTTTTGGGCTGAAGGCCCTCTGGGTGGATGCGGCCACCCGTGAACGCGCCGAATATGCTGGTTATACCGTGGTGGACCCGCCGACTGTCTTGGCCACCCATCTGACTGAAATCATTCGCACCCACGCGCATGAATTGCTGGGGCGCCAAGAGGTCAAGACTCTCCTGGATGGTGCCCGGGAGAACTATTCCGCGGTAGTGGATGAACTGGTGCCCGACCTGCTGACAGTTGGTGAGGTGCAAAAAGTACTGCAAAACCTGCTGCGGGAAGGAGTACCCATCCGCAACTTGGTTACCATTTTGGAGACACTGGCGGACATGGCGCCGGTCACCCGCGATGTGGACTACCTGACCGAGTATGTGCGCGAAGCCCTCAGCAGACAGATCTGTCAGATGTACCAAGAAAGCGGGGTGCTCACAGTCCTCACCCTAAGTCCAGAATGGGAAGAGGTCATTGCTGACTCTGTGGAGCATACGGACCGCGGCTTGGCGGTGTCCTTGGATCCGCGGCTGCTGCAGGAACTGTATGGTGCTCTGGGACAAGCCCTGGAAGAGCACATTATGCCCTACCCGTTAATCCTAGTTTCGCCGCAGATTCGCATGGCGCTAAAGAGGCTTACTGAACGGGCCATCCCCCGTTTGATCGTGTTGTCCTACAACGAGATCAGCCCAGATGTTCAGGTGAATGCGGCAGGGATGGTGAAGTGGAAGCATGAGGGTTAAGAAGTTCACGGGAAGGACGATACAAGAAGCAGTAGAGCATTTACGCCAGGAGTTTGGGCCCGATGGGGTCATCCTCCACACTGCGCAGAAAAGGGCATGGTTGTGGGGGAGAGTGGGACCCAAGCGCTATGAGGTAGTGGGGGCCTTTGACCCCAACTACCGCTCATCGTCCGCCGCTGCGCGGGTCACTGTTCCCCGCAAGACAGTCCCCGATGGACCAGCGGCACCCTCCCCTGATCCCAAACCGGATCCAGCATGGTCGGAGGCGGTACAGAACCTTTACTCCCGTTTAACTAAGGCGGATATTCCCAAGGATTTGAGCGTCAAACTTCTCAAGGAAGTGTTGAGTCAACTGCCTAAGGAAGACTGGGAGAACGACGGCAAGCTGTGGAATCAGCTCATGGAGGTAATCGCCGGCCGCATTGTCACCGCCCAGCCGTGGGAGTTCAACGGAGAGCAGAAAACGGTGGTGTTGATCGGACCCACGGGAGTTGGCAAAACAACTACCATTGCTAAGCTCGCGGCCAACTTCTCCCTGGTGGCCGGCCGCAAGGTGGGGCTGATCACGGTGGATACGTACCGCATTGCCGCTGTGGAGCAGCTCAAGACCTACGCAGAGATCATCGGATTGCCCCTTCACGTTGCCTACAGTCCTAAAGAACTGAAGGAGGGCATCGCCAAACTTAAGGACAGAGAACTCATCTTAATTGATACCGCGGGAAGGAGTCAAAACAACCAGCTGCACATTGCTGAGCTGAAGCACTTCTTTGAGGGTATTGCAGCGGAAATTCATCTGGTGATCAGCGCCACAACTAAGCCTCGCGATGTGGATGAGATCATATCGGTTTTTGGGCAATTGCCGATTGATCGGGTGATCATTACCAAGCTAGATGAAACAAGTGCCTTTGGAGTTCTGCTCCACACTTGTGAGCGGGCCAGGGTGCCCATTGCCTTCGTCACAACTGGTCAGGGGGTACCAGAGGATATAGAGGTGGCGGACGGTAAGCGAATTGCCCAACTTATTTTGGGGGACGCATAGAGATGAGAGATCAAGCGGCAGAGTTGAGAAGACTGGTTGCACAAAGGGAACCCAGCTCTCGAATCATCGCTGTGACCAGTGGAAAAGGCGGGGTTGGGAAAACAAATCTAGCGGTCAACTTAGCGCTGGCCCTGTGTCAGATGAACTACAGGGTTGTCCTGATTGATGTGGACTTGGGCCTCGCTAACGTGGACATTGTCTTGGGCATAACTCCAAAGTACAACTTGGGACATGTCATGCAGGGCGATAAGACCCTCCAGGAGATTATTGTGGAAGGTCCCTTGGGACTAAAGATCATCTCCGGTGGTTCCGGGATCACTGAGCTGGCCAACCTGAACGGCTGGCGCCTAGAGGCTTTTGTGGCTTCCTTCGAGCAGCTCAATCAAGAGTTTGATTTCGTGATCTTAGATACCGGGGCCGGAGTGCACCGCACGGTAATCAGTTTTGTGCTGGCTGCCACAGATATTGTTGTGGTCACTACACCTGAGCCAACGGCGATCACCGATGCTTACGGCCTGCTGAAGATCATCCATCAGCGGGCGCCCCATGCCAAAGTGCGCTTGGTTGTAAACATGGCAAAAAGCCCTGCAGAGGCGGAGATGGTGGCGGAAAGGCTCAACTCGGTTCTGCGGGAGTTTGTGCACTGGGAAGTGGATTATGCGGGGTATATTCTCACCGAATCGCACGTGGGGCGGGCCATTGCTGAACAGCAGCCCATCTTGCTGTCCTTCCCCTCGTCCATGGCCAGTCGTTCCATCAAGCGCATAGCCGGGGTTTTGGCCGGCGCAGATGTCCCCAGCCAGCCCCTGGGCATTCGCGGCTTTTTTGCCAGAGTATCCGGTTTTCTGCATCTATAGAGAGGGAATGATATGCAGATCTTACCAAATCAACTCGTAGAGCTGTACCTGGACGGACCGGCAGGTCCCCAGGTGTACCGCACTAGGGTCGAAGATGCCTATGATGACATCGTGATTGTGGGAGCCCCTTTGGAGCATGGAGCAGTTGTTCCCATCCGCATCGGCACGGAACTTAGGATCGAGTTCAAGCTCAAAGGCCCAAGTCAGGAAGGCCGTTTTAGCAACTGGGCTGTGGTTGAAAAGCGTTTTCGGACCAGCGTACCCCTGCTGCAGCTGCGGCTCAGGGGCGAATGGGAGAAAACCCAAGAGCGTATGTTTGTCCGGGCGCCGGTCCACATCGATGCGGTGATTGTTCCCTTGACCGAAACCTCCGAGGAGCTTCCCGCCCAGCCTGCCCTGATTTTGAACCTGAGCGGGGGCGGTTATCTGCTCCGGTCAGCACATCCTTTCGAGCTAGATGATGAAATGCGCATCTCGTTCCGTGTCGGTTCAGAACAGATCGTGGCCAGAGCATACGTGGCCCGGGTTGTACCCACGGAAACAGGCCAGGATTACGGCTGTGCCTTTTTGGATATTTCGGAGCGCATGCGCAAAACCGTGATTCGGTTTGTCTTTAGACGCCAAATCGAACTGGCGGAGATTGCCCGGGAGGATCTCACTTAGTTCATTCCCCATGGGGTGAAAAATGTGTCTTGGCAAAAGGAGCAGAATCGCATCGCAGACTTGTGGCGCCGCTACAAACAGCACAACGACACTCAAGCACGAGAACAGCTTATAGAGGAGTACATACCTTTGGTGAAGTATGTCGCGGGGCGCCTGGCCATGAATCTGCCCAGCAGCGTGGACGTGGGTGACCTGGAAAGCTTCGGCTTTTTCGGTCTGCTGGACGCTCTGGAAAAGTACGACGCGGAGCGTAACACCAAATTTGAGACCTACGCCACCACCAGAATCAGGGGGGCCATTATTGATGGCCTGCGGTCTTTGGATTGGGTGCCCAGAAGCACCCGCTCCAAGGCCCGCTTGGTGGAAAGCCAGATTCATGAGCTCACCAACGAACTGGGGCGTACTCCCACCAACGAGGAAGTGGCCACCGCCCTGGGGCTCAGTCTAGATGAGTACTTCGGTCTTTTGTCAGAACTCAAGGGCGCTAATTTGTTTTCGCTGGATGAAGCCGCGGCCAGCGAACAGGCGGGGGAGAATCTGAAGATCTTAGATCTAGTTGTCGATCAGGAGCTGTTGCCGGACCAGCAGCTCATGGAAAAGGAAAGCGTGGAAGAACTAGCCGCGGCCATCGCACAGCTCCCAGAACGGGAACAGCTGGTTCTGGCCCTGTACTATCGTGAAGATCTCACCCTGAAGGAAATAGGCCATGTACTGCAGGTTTCTGAATCCAGGGTATCCCAGATCCACACCAAGGCCCTTATGACCCTCAGGAGCAAGCTCAGCTGAGAGCGGAGGGAAGAGCTATGTCCATTAGGTTTCCCGATTTCCAGGTGTTGATAGCCCGTTCGGACCAGGTGCCCAAGGTAAGCCGGGAAGGCGATCCCACAGGCGCTGCAGGCAGGATGGCTCCTCAAGTGAGCGAGGAGTTTGCCGCCCGCGAGCGGCGGGTAGAGCTGAACCGGGAGTTAGACCGCGTGCGCGAGGGCAAAGATGAGCGCAAGAGCCGGCAGCAGGGAAAGCAGGAATCCCGTCGGCAGCCGGGGGCCAGAAAGCGCATTGATCTGCGGGCCTAGGGAGTTGGTAGCGTGGAGTATTTCCTCGTATTTACACTGGGCATAATTGCGGCCGTACTGGTACTCTTCCTCCTCAGGCCCGGTCTTTTTGCGCGCCCAAACTTGGACTTTTCCGTTTTGGAGCTAATGGTGGAGGAAGCGATTGAGCAGTTGGAACAGAGGCAAGCGGAGATTCTAGCCGAGATTGAGCAGCAGCATCAAGCCCTTTTGGAACTGCAAAAGCAGATTATGAGCAGCTTCATCCCTGAGAGCAAGAAGTCTCCTAAAGTGCTGGCCGTACTGGAATTGGCTGCCCAGCGGCGCGATGTGGAAGATATTGCCAAGAAGCTGGGGCTGGGCGTGGGGGAAGTGGAGTTAATTTTGGAGCTCTACAAAGACAACGAACCCCTTGCTGAAAGCACTTGACTGTGTTATATTAGCAAGTGGTGTGATTACACACGCTTCTGGATGGAAGGTAAGTGTGCCGCTAGCGGTCTTATCTCCACATGAAGGAAGCGGAGGAAAAACAAAGGAAGGAGGTGGACGAAATGGCCGTAATTACCATGAAGCAACTGCTGGAGGCCGGCGTTCACTTCGGTCATCAAACCCGCAGATGGAATCCCAAAATGAAGCCTTACATCTTCACAGAGAGAAACGGGATTTACATCATTGACCTGCAGAAAACGGTCAAGAAAGTGGAGGAAGCCTATTCCTTCATCCGGGAGACTGTGGCCGCAGGTAAATCAGTGCTCTTTGTGGGCACCAAAAAGCAGGCCCAGGAGACCATCCGGGAGGAAGCGGAGCGGTGCGGCATGTTCTACGTCAACCAGCGCTGGCTGGGCGGTATGCTCACCAACTTCAAGACCATTTCTTCGCGGATCGGACGTCTAGAGCAGATCGAGAAGATGGAAGCCGACGGTCTGTTTGAGGTCCTGCCAAAGAAGGAAGTTACGCAGCTGCGCAAGGAAAAAGAGCGCTTAACCCGCTTTTTGGGCGGCATTCGGAACATGAAGACCCTGCCTGGCGCAGTGTTTGTAGTGGATCCCCGCAAGGAACGCATCGCCGTGGCAGAGGCGCGCAAGCTGGGTATCCCCATCGTTGCCATTGTAGATACTAACTGCGATCCCGATGAAATCGACTACGTCATCCCTGGTAACGATGATGCCATCCGTGCAGTGAGGCTCTTGACCTCCACCATCGCCGATGCTGTGGTGGAAGCCAAAGAGGGTGCTAGCTTTGGGGAAACCCAAGAGGAACCTGCAGCAGAAGCGGTAGTCGAGACTGTAACTGCTGAAGACGACGAGGACATGTACGACGAGGAAGCATAACAGAGGCCAAGAGGGTGGGAGGGTGACTCTCACCTCTCTTTTCAATCGAATCAAAAGGAGGGTTACTATGGCCGAAGTTACAACAGCCATGGTCAAGGAGCTGCGTGAGAAGACCGGAGCAGGCATGATGGATTGCAAAAAGGCTCTCCAGGCTACCAACGGCGACATGGACGCTGCAGTGGACTACCTCAGGGAAAAAGGCCTGGCTGCTGCGGCAAAGAAAGCCGGACGCATTGCGGCCGAAGGTTTGGTAACGTCCTACATACACATGGGCGGACGGATCGGAGTTCTCGTGGAAGTGAACTGTGAGACCGACTTCGTAGCCAAGACCGACGAGTTTGCGCAGCTAGCCAAGGACATCGCCATGCACATTGCTGCGTCCAAACCTGAGTATGTTTCCAGAGAAGAGATCCCCGAATCGGTCCTGGAGCATGAGCGCTCCATCTACCGGGCCATGGCAGAAAACGAAGGAAAGCCGGCGCATATCATCGACAAGATCGTAGAAGGTCGCTTGGAAAAATACTTCCAAGAGGTTTGCCTCCTGGAACAGCCCTTCGTTAAGGATCCAGACATGACCGTTGGTGAGCTTCTCAACGAGAAAATCGCGAAAATTGGCGAGAAAATCTCGGTTCGGCGTTTCGTCCGCTATGAGCGGGGCGAAGGTC
>Ga0116169_1000662_pt1 | contig 33424 bp, 34 predicted proteins | sample AD_UKC130_MetaG_FD_89796 | JGI IMG/M metagenome (GOLD analysis project Ga0116169, IMG submission 89796) | Active sludge microbial communities of municipal wastewater-treating anaerobic digesters from Canada - AD_UKC130_MetaG | ecosystem: Engineered > Bioreactor > Anaerobic > Digestate | place...
ATGACCATATATGACAAGCTCGGTAACGATTACAAGATAAATGTACGGTTCTGGAAAGTCGAAGCTGATGATTCTACTTCGACATGGCAGTGGGAAATAGTGACCGACGGGGACATCACGGTGACGCTTCCTGATGAAACGCAGCTGGTCTTTGACGATGAAGGGATAATTACTTCCGGGAAGTCGGCTACTGTAACGTTCGAGCCCCGGAACGGCACAGAAAACCAGTCCGGAACGGGCTCGTTCCAGGTAGAGTTAGATTTTTCGAAGCTGACTTCCTTTGCAGCGGACAACTCGGTCAAGCCTCAAAGCGTGGACGGATACACATCAGGCAGCCTTGTTTCGTTCAGTGTCGGTTCCGGCGGCGTGATCACCGGCATATATGACAACGGGCAGCAGCAGGCGCTGGGGCTCATAGCAATTTCTAACTTCGAGAACCCGGCGGGTCTGCAGAAGGTCGGAGACAACATGTATATCCCGACGACAAACTCCGGCGATTACAAAGCCGTAAAACCAGGTTCCGGCGGTACCGGCACGCTCAACCCGGGAACCCTTGAGATGTCCAATGTGGACCTGTCAAAAGAGTTCACGGAAATGATCATCACGCAGAGAGGGTTCCAGGCCAACAGCCGTATCATAACCACATCGGATGAGATGCTGCAGGAACTGGTGAGCCTGAAGAGATAATGATGACGGTGATGCTGACGGCTGAACGGGCCGTCTGACAGAAAGCAAGACGACGGACAGAAAGAGCCGGAAAAGGGCATTACAGGGCGCTCCTTCCGGTCCGGTACGAGGCAGTATATCGAAGCCTGGCTCATGATATGAAGACCTGAAGACCGGAAGGAGCCCATCCTAAAAATGTGAGGAAAGGATAAAACTCGATGAATTTTTCATGAAAAAGCGCGGGATTTGCTGTTTTATGAAAAACTATTGAGTTTTTGGGGTAAAAATATTATGATTAAACTGACCAGACTTAACGGCTCGGTTTATGTCCTTAACAGCAGTTTGATAGAGACTGTGGAATCCACGCCTGATACGGTCATTACCACAGTCGATGGAAAGAAATACGTATGCAGGGAATCTGTCGATGAAGTCATCAGGAAGGTCATAGAGTTCAAGGGAAGTATCAGGTTCTTTGCAGATACACAAAAGACAGAGGGGGCATAAGGTTTGGAGTCCAAAAGCACATTCTTCATTCTCATCGTGATAGTAGCAGTCCTTGCTCTTTCGCTTGCCGCCCTGGCCGGGTATTTGCTGATCGTGCAGGGGAGCCCCGGAGACAGTGGAGACGGACGGCAGGATGGTTCCGAAGAAGACACTGTTGTGGTGCCTAAAGAAGAAGAGCTTCTGAAAATCCCGCTTTACGACGGAGCGAAGTATTTTACCCTGAAAAAGGAAAAAGCGAACGACTCCTCCATAATCCAGGTCAATGTAACTCTTAAATGTTACAGGACTCTGAAAAGCAACAAGAAGGTTGTCGTTGAAGAGCTCATAAATGCTAAAAAGGAAGAGATACAGGAGCTTGTCGTAAGGTTTTTCATGAGTCGGACCGTCAATGAGATCAGGGATGTTGATATGCTTGACAGTGCAAAACTTGAGCTTGCCGGTCAGATCAACAGCCTGCTCAGCGAAGGTCTTGAAAAGCCTGAGGACGTCGTGTACAGAGTCATCTTTTCCGAATGGCTGTTCCAGTAGTCCGTCCGGCTACCCGGATCTGAGACGGGAGGTGGTATTATGGGGGACATTCTTTCACAGAATGAGATAGATGATCTTTTGAAAAAGTTAAGCTCGGGTGAGATCAGCGCACACGAGATACAGACCACCACGCAGAAAAAAAAGGTAAAGGTCCATGATTTCCGAAGGGCCAGCAAATTTGCAAAGGACCACATCAAGACCCTCAACATAATATATGACAACTATGCGAGGCTGGTCACGAACTTCCTGACGGGCTACCTGAGGACGCTGGTACAGGTCGATGTCGTATCTGTGGAAGCGCTTCCTTACAGCGATTTCAGCAATTCGGTCGCAAATCCCGTCATAATCGCCGTAGTGGATTTTGCTCCGCTGACTGGTTCCATAATATTCGAGATAGAGCCTCATATCGCTTTTGCGTTGGTGGACAGGATACTCGGCGGCAGGGGGGCTTCGCTGGAAAGGATCAGGGAGTTTACCGAGATAGAACTGGCTATAATCGAAAGAATCATGATACAGATGCTGAACCTGATGCGTGAGCCGTGGGAAAACGTACTGTCGATAAGGCCAAGGCTGGACAAGATAGAAACCAATGCGCAGTTCGCCCAGATAGTCGCGCAGAATGAAACGGTGGCCCTCATAACGCTGAGTGCTCGCGTCGGCGAAGTAGACGGAATGATGAACATATGCATTCCTCATATGGTAGTTGAACCGATAGTTTCAAAGCTCAGTACCAGGTTCTGGTTTTCCACCATCGAAAAGGAAGCCACGCCTGAGATGAAGAGGGACATCGAAAGGGGAGTGCAGAGCACTTATGTTCCTGTAAAGGCGGTACTGGGCAGGACGACGGTAACTGTAAGGGATGTTCTTGAACTGCAGCCCGGAGACGTGCTTGCGCTGGACACCGGCGTCAACGACGAGCTTGAAGTGCGTGTAGGCGATCTGCTGAAGTTCTATGGAATTCCGGGCGTAAGGAAGAACAGGACGGCAGTCAGGATTACGCGGGTAGTGAAGAAGGAGGAAGAGTGATGGGTGACATGTTATCTCAGGCTGAAATAGATGCGTTGCTGAGGGGAGCAGTTCCGACAGACACTGACGGAGAGTCCCTTGACCCCCAGGAAGTGGATGCCCTCGGAGAGATAGGCAATATAAGCATGGGTACTTCGGCCACGACATTGTTTGCGTTGTTGGGGCAAAAGGTGACTATAACGACCCCCAGGGTATCGGTATGCACATGGAAGGAAATATCGAACCAGTATTCCCAGGTACATGTGGGGGTGAAAGTCGAGTATACCTACGGACTGATCGGTACGAACCTGCTTATTTTGAAGGAACATGACGTAAAGGTCATAACCGACCTGATGATGGGAGGCGACGGATCGAACACGGAAGGCAGCCTTACGGAACTCCACCTGAGCGCCATCAGTGAGGCTATGAACCAGATGGTGGGATCGGCTTCGACTTCGATGTCTTCGATGTTCGACAAGAGGATAGAAATCTCACCTCCGAAAGCGTTCATCTTCAGTGCAGGCAATATGGATGAAGCCGCCCTCATGGACGACAATGAAAAGGTTGTAAAAGTCGCTTTCAAAATGATCATTGGCGACCTTGTGGACAGCGAGATAATGCAGATAATACCGATCACTTTCGCGAAAGAGATGGTCGGAGCGCTGTTGAACATGGAGACCGACAGCGGTACATTCAAGCTGCCTGACCAGATTTCAGATGATACTTCGAACATGAGCACACAGGCTGCTACGGGGTCTTCCGTATCCGGTTTCCAGGGCCAGCCGCAGCAGGCACAGCCGTCGTACAGCCAGCCTCAGCCGTCTCAGCAGGTGTTTTACAACACTTCGCAGTATGATTACGGATACGCGGAACGTGAAACGAGGCAGCACAGGGAGCCTGTCAACGTGCAGCCTGCACAGTTCCAGAGTTTTGAGGAAGACAGGATAGTACTTGACAAAAACAATATCAGCCTCATAATGGATGTGCCGCTGCAGATCACTGTCGAACTGGGGAGGACCCAGAAACTTATCAAGGACATACTCGAATTCAGCCCGGGATCCATAATAGAACTTGACAAACTGGCCGGCGAGCCGGTAGATATCCTTGTAAACGGGAAACAGATAGCCAAGGGTGAAGTGGTGGTAATCGACGAAAGTTTCGGCGTAAGGATAACTGATATAGCAGACCCCAGCAAGCGTCTGTGAGAAAATTATTGCTTGATTATGTATCTGTGAAATGTTAACATAAATATACATGAAAAAACAGTCAAATAACCTAATATTCGACTCACTACACATAAGGAGAGAGAAGTATGGGAAAGACCGTCTTGATTGTTGATGATGCAGCATTTATGAGGATGATGATCAGAGACATATTGACCAAGAACGGGTACGAGGTAATAGGAGAGGCAGAGAACGGGGGTCGTGCAATCGAGAAATACAGGGAACTGATGCCTGATCTGGTTATCATGGATATTACGATGCCCGAGGTCAACGGTATCGAGGCAGTCAGAGAGATACGCAAGATCAATCCTGAATCCCAGGTAATTATGTGTTCGGCCATGGGACAGCAGGCCATGGTCATAGAGTCGATACAGGCAGGAGCTAGAGATTTCATCGTCAAGCCGTTCCAGGCAGAGAGGGTTATAGAAGCTGTAAAGAAGGTACTTGGCTGAAATGCCTGCGATTGATACCGGAAGAGGCCGGGCAGGCAGTGGATCAGGACGCTTGCAGGCCGGGGGTTTGCAATGGAATTCATTGATATACTTAAGATAATATTATTCCTGATTGGTTTCAGTGCGCTGCTGTTCCTTGCATATGTCACTGCCAGGTATGTCGGACAGAAACAGATCAGATCGATGCAGGGCAGGAACATAAGCATAGTCGAAACTGTGATGCTTGGCCCGGACAAGAGACTGCATCTCGTCAGGGCAGGAAAGAATTACGTGCTGATCGCCACCACTTCCAAAACTGTAGAATTCCTTACTACGGTGGAGATCGACGAGGAAGCAGAAACCGGAACCGCTGATGCAGAAAACAGCACGCGTTTTGATTTCAGATCATTGTTTGAGAAATACAGCGGGATATATAGATCAAAAATCACAAGCAGGGAAGAAAAACAGGAACGTTCTGAGGAAGGACAGGAAGGACCCGCTTTCAGAAAGAATCTTGAGAAGCTCAGGATCATACTGGTCAAAAGCCGGGATGGCGGTGCCGGCAATGATATAAACGGGGTTGACGATACTAATGATAAAGATGAGACGAGGTCTTAAACTCGCAACAGCATTGACAATAATGACACTTTTCAGTTCAGACGCTTATGCTGAAACCACGTTTCCCTTCAAATTCGGTTTCAGTGTGGAACCGGCAACCACTCCGCAAGAGGTTTCGTCAAGTATCCAGCTGCTGCTCATCCTGACGGTTCTGTCCCTGGCGCCCGCCATCATCATAATGATGACTTCTTTCACAAGGATAATAATAGTGCTTTCGTTCCTGAGAAATGCGCTCGGGACGCAGCAAATGCCGCCCAACCAGGTCCTGATCGGGCTTGCTTTGTTTTTGTCGCTTTTTATAATGACTCCTGTCATAAATGACATAAACACCCAGGCATATGAACCCTTCAACAGAGGCGAGATAACACAGGAGCAAGCAATGGAAAATACGACCAATGCACTGAAAGGGTTCATGCTTAAGCAGTTTCGTGACGATGAAAAGGAACTGGCATTTTTTGTATCCCTGGCAGAAATAGAAACGCCGGTGAGGAATCCGATGGATCTGCCCATGACCGTCGTAATCCCTGCCTTTATCATAAATGAGCTGACCATAGCATTCCAGATAGGTTTCATGATATACATACCTTTTCTTATCATCGATATGGTGGTTTCGAGTACGCTTATGTCGATGGGCATGATGATGCTCCCGCCTATCATGATTTCGCTGCCGTTCAAAATACTGCTGTTTATCCTTGTGGACGGATGGAACCTGATCACGAAGACGCTGGTTTCATCGTTCATAACATAGGCGGGCCGATGAGGGATCACCAGTGACTTTCAGGAGGTGCAGGATGGACCAGGAAACTGTTATCGCTATCGCTCAGAATGCATTGCTGACAGTTATATATGTGTCGGCTCCGTTGCTTCTTGTAAGCCTTATTGTCGGACTGGCCGTGAGTATATTCCAGGCGACAACGCAGATACAGGAGGCGACTTTGTCATTCATACCGAAAATCCTGTCGGTCATACTGACCATTGCAGTGCTCGGGAACTGGATGCTGAACATGCTGACCGACTATACGACAAACCTCTATGAAAGCATACTGCAGATTATCAGGTAGCCGTCGCGGTTGCCGGTATACAGCGTGTTGGATTGAAACCGGTCATTTTACGAAGGGGGGATATGGTTGCAGCTGCCGGCAGGGTTGATCCTGAACGGTTTTAATGTGTTCTTGCTGGTTTTCATACGCATGACCGGCCTGTTTGTAGTTGCGCCGGTTTTTGGAAGAAGGAACGTCCCCACTTATTTCAAGATCGGGTTTTCGTTTTTCATATCATTGATACTTATCAACACGACCGTTCTGCAGTCTGTCGAATATGCGGATACCCTGCCGGGATATGTGATGCTTGTGATGAAAGAGTTCCTTGTAGGCCTGTCCATGGGCTTCGTGGCATATCTCTCATATACGGCGATATATATAGCCGGTGAACTCATCGATATGAAGATCGGATTCGGAGTGGTCAATGTCATAGACCCGATGAGCAATATCCAGGTGCCCATTACTTCGAACTTCTATTTCATAGCAAGCATGCTGATCTTCCTTGCCATGGGCGGCCACCATATGCTGATAAAAGCGCTGTTCGACAGTTTTTCGTCGCTGCCGCCCGGAAGCGCCGCTTTTTCTGAAGGTGCGAACGATATCATAATGAATCTGTTCAGCACTGTCCTTGCGACCGGTTTCAAGCTGGCTGCGCCGATAGTAGCGGCTGTACTGATAGCTGATGTGGCTCTTGGCACCATATCCAGGATGGTGCCGCAGATGAATGTGTTCGTGATAGGCATGCCCCTGAAAATATTCGTGGGCCTTATAATAGTGGTCATTACGATACCTATGTTCGTGGAGATAATGAAATCTGTCTTTGAACTTATGGGCAACAGTGTAAGTAACTATCTGAAGGAGTTAAATCCGGGATGATCTATGATATAGACCTCCAGTTGTTCGCCCAGGGACCCGGAGGCGAAGACAAAACCGAAAAGGCGACCCCTAAGAAAAGGCGCGAGGCGAGGAAGAAAGGGCAGGTATTCCAGAGCAGGGAAATAACCACGGCCATGGTCCTGCTTTTCACTTTCATATCGCTGAGAATCTTCGGGGCGAACATATACGATAAACTGAAAATGTTTTTCGTGAAAGCGTTCACGGAATACCCGCTGTCCAGTGACCTCTACATGCCGGATATACTCGTGAGGATATTCATTGACGGCGTACTGGTGTTTTTCAGGACTGCCGGTCCTGTACTGGCTATAAGCCTCATTACGGGGCTCATTGTCAGTTATGCGCAGGTCGGATTCCTGTTCACGACGGAGACACTAAAACCGGATTTGAGCAGGATCAACCCGTTGAATGGCATGAAGAGGCTCTTTTCGCTCCGTTCGTTGATCGAGCTTGTAAAGGCGATACTGAAGGTGGCTGTTGTTGCCTGGATCGCTTACTCGTATCTGAACGGGAAGGCACAGACAATAGTATCGCTCATGGATATGGATATTTTGGGCATAGCCGCGTTCATCGGGGTCACTTCCGTGGATCTTGCCATCAGGATATGCCTGGCTCTGCTTGTATTGGGAGCGTTCGACTTTGCATACCAGTGGTGGGAGTTCGAGAAAAACATGAAGATGACCAAACAGGAGGTCAAGGAAGAATTGAAACAGACCGAAGGCAATCCCGAAATAAGGGCAAGGATCAGGCAAAAGCAGCGCCAGCTTTCGATGCGCAGGATGATGCAGGAAGTGCCGAAGGCGGATGTGGTGATAACCAACCCGACCCATTTCGCATGCGCGCTGAAATACGATGAAAAAGTCGCTCCTGCCCCTGTGCTGCTGGCTAAAGGACAGGATTACATCGCATTGCGGATAAGGGAGATAGCAAAGGAAAACAATGTCGAGATAGTTGAAAACAAGCCGCTGGCGAGGACTTTATATGAAACCGTGGAAATAGGGCAGGCAATACCGCCTGAACTGTACCAGGCCGTGGCTGAAGTGCTTGCATTCGTTTACAGCCTGAAGGGCAGGACAGCAGCAAGCTGAATTATGGAGTAAGTAAGGAGGCTGCATCAGGATTTGAGAGCCAGGGACGTTTCTTTACCTGTTGTAATAGTCGCAATAGTTCTTGCATTCATCATACCGCTGCCGAGTGCCGTCATTGATGTGTTGCTTGCGATCAACATCATGATCTCGGTAATAATACTGCTGAACACCATCTACATGAAGGAAGCCCTGCAGATGTCGATCTTTCCGTCTCTGCTGGTAATTACCACACTGTTCAGGCTTGCTCTCAATGTCAGCACGACGAGGCTGATAATAGGAAAAGGGGAAGCCGGCGGCGTCATTGCAGGGTTTGGAAGGTTTGTCGGCGGAAACGATCTGGTCGTAGGCTTCATCATATTCATCGTCATCACTCTCGTTAATTTCATTGTCATCACCCGAGGCGCGGAGAGAGTCGCAGAAGTCGCTGCAAGATTCACTCTGGACGCGATGCCCGGCAAGCAAATGGCCATCGACGCCGACCTGAATGCCGGACTGATAAATGAAGCCGAAGCCAAGGAGAGGCGAAAAAAGATCCAGAAGGAAGCCGATTTCTACGGCGCAATGGACGGTGCCAGCAAATTCGTCAAAAATGATGCCATAATGGGCATCGTCATAACAATTCTGAATATTGTCGGGGGCATCATAATGGGGATGGTGTCCAGGGGCGAATCCCTGCAGGAGGCGCTTCAGACCTATGCCATACTTACCATCGGCGACGGCCTCGTCAGCCAGATCCCTGCCCTGATGATTTCCACGTCGACCAGCTTCATAGTCACAAGGGCAGCTTCGGAATCAGATATGAGCGCTGACTTCCTGAAGCAGGTGTTCAGTAACCCGAAAGTACTTTATATAGCGGCGGTACTGAGCTTCATCCTTGCTTTCTTCCTGCCGACGGTACCATTCCTGTTGCTGGCTGCAGTGCTTGGTTTCCTCGGATACACATTGTCCAGGCAGCGGATCGCCGAGCAGAAGCAGCAGGAAGTGCAGATAGAGGAAACGGAAGTCGAAGAGATACGAAAACCGGAGAATGTAGTTTCGCTGCTGCAGGTGGACCCCATCGAGGTGGAATTCGGATACGGCATCATCCCGCTGGCTGATGTGAACCAGGGCGGAGACCTCCTGGACAGGGTGGTCATGATAAGAAGGCAGCTTGCCCTTGAACTTGGCATGATCGTCCCGATAATCAGGCTTCGTGACAATATCCAGCTTGCGCCCAATGAATACCTGATCAAGATAAAGGGAGTCGAAGCTGCGAGAGGAGATCTGATGCTGGACCATTATCTTGCCATGGATCCTGGGATCGCCGAGGAGGAAATAGAGGGCATTAAGACGAAAGAGCCTGCATTTGGCCTGCCCGCGATATGGATAGCTGAAGAGCAGAGAGACAGGGCCGAAATGCTCGGCTATACCGTTGTGGATCCGCCATCGGTGATAGCGACCCATCTGACAGAAATCATTAAGAGGTATGCCCATGAACTGACGGGACGCCAGGAAGTACAGACTTTGCTGGACAATGTTAAGCAGAATTACCCGGTGATAGTGGAAGAACTCGTTCCAAAACTGATGACAGTGGGCGATATACAGAAGGTGCTTGCCAACCTTCTGAAAGAGGGAGTTTCCATAAGGGATATGGTTACGATACTGGAAGCGTTGGCCGACTATGCGCCAGTCACCAGCGATACCGACATGCTGACCGAATATGTGCGACAAAGGCTTGGAAGGGCTATTTCGAAAAAATATTTCTCGGATCAGAATACCAGTGTCATAACATTGGACCCGAAGCTGGAGCAACTGCTGATGGATTCACTGCAGAAAACGGAGACAGGTGCGTACCTTGCCCTGGAACCGGGTGTCACGAATTCGATACTCGGAAGCCTTTCAAGGCAGGTGCAAAAGCTTGTCCAGCTTGGGAAACAACCGATAGTACTGGCTTCCCCGATAGTCAGGCTGTATTTCAAGAAACTGGCTGACCAGGCAATTCCGGGCATTGTGGTGCTTTCCTACAATGAACTTGACCCCGAACTGGAGATACATTCTGCGGGAGTTGTCAGTATTTAGTGTAACGTGTCGGATATGCAGTTAAATGGCAAAATTCGCTGTTTTATGGTACAATAAATAAGAATAACGGGAATACATACGAGTGAGGAAAACCATGAAGATACGCCGTTATGTGGCAAAAAACACTCAGGAAGCCATCCTGAAGGTAAAGATGGATCTGGGCAGCGAGGCCCTGATCCTGAATACGAGGAAAATCAGGAAAAAAGGCCTGCTGGGTCTTTTCTCCAAACCATTGACAGAAGTCCTTGCAGCAGTTGACGAATACGGTCAGAAACTTGCTTCGGCAGATAAGACGGGATCGAGCCAGTCCTCCATGTCGAATTTTGTAGATGATTCAGATAAAAAGGAGGAAAAAATAGCTATTCTGGAGAATAGAATATCAGGTATTGAAGAGACCCTGCGCGAACTCTGCGAGAAGGTGCTGAATGGAAGCAGACCCACAGTAGGTACTGAAGCAGTGGAGGACTCAAAAAAACTGAAGGCCGGTTTTGCAGAGGTTTTTTACAATAACCTCGTCAGTAATGAAGTGGACCCGGAGATAGCGAGAAAGGTCGTAAACGCGGCAGCATCAAGGCTGCCTGCATCAGCTGGAGTCAGTGAAATGGCTGCCCAGTTGTCCGGCATCATAGCGGGCCTGCTTGGGAAACCTGAAACGATAAAGGAAAACAGCGAGGGCAAGCCGGTTACAGTCATATTCGTAGGGCCGACCGGTGTCGGCAAGACTACCACGCTGGCAAAGATAGCAGCAAATTACCTGCTGAACAGGAAGAAGTCCGTAGGCCTGATAACTGCCGACACTTACAGGATCGCAGCCGTGGAACAGCTGAAGACATACGCGGAGATACTTGGGATACCTGTATCGGTCGTCTATACGCCGGCTGAGATGCAGGAGGCTATAAGCCAGTACTCGGATAAGGATCTGATACTAATCGATACGGCAGGAAGGAGCCACAAAAACAAAGCGCAGTTCGAAGAACTCAAGGCACTGGTGGCAGCTTCCGGAGCCGACGAAATATACCTGGTCCTGAGTACCACGACGAGTTGGAAGAACTGCAGGGAGATATTGAAAAGTTACAGCTTTTTGCGAGACTACAAGCTGTTGTTTACAAAGACCGACGAGACCCCAGTGCTGGGCATCGTCCTGAATGTCAGGTATATGACGGGGAAAAGCCTTTCATATATCACGACCGGGCAGAGTGTGCCGGACGACATTGAAACGGTGAATGTAGACAAGATAACGAAGAATCTTATAGGGAGTTATCTGAAAGATGGACCAAGCTGAAAAACTCAGGCAAGTAATTGAGGACCTGAAAGCGAAACAGCTGCGCAACAGGAGGGCTTTGCCGGCGATACCGGCAAAAAGGACGGCCAGGGTCATCGCTGTTACCAGCGGCAAGGGGGGAGTAGGCAAAACAAATATTTCTGTCAACCTTGCCATAGCCCTGAGCGAGCAGGGCAGAAGGGTCGTGATACTGGACGCTGATTTCGGCCTGGCAAATATCGACGTACTGTTGGGGATAGTACCGAGGCATACGTTGCTGGATGTCATAAAGGGAAGGAAAAATATAACTGAGATACTGACCGTTGGGCCGCAAAATGTCAGGTTCATCTCCGGCGGTTCAGGAGTGGAGGAACTGTTAAGGCTTGACAGCAAACAGATAGTAAGGTTCATTGAAAACATTTCGATGCTGGACAGGCTGGCAGACATCATAATCATCGATACGGGTGCCGGCATTTCAGATAGTGTGATGAGCTGCATCATGGCCGCGGACGAGATACTGCTGGTGACTACGCCTGAGCCTACTTCGATAACTGATGCATATGCACTGATAAAGATGGTGTCAGGCAGAGACAGGTCGAAGAAGATCAATCTCGTGGTCAACAGGGCGGATAGCAGTTCTGAGGCTATCGACGTACAGAACAAGCTCGTGTTGGTGGCTGACAGGTTTCTTGGGCTGAGATTGGATCCTACAGGCTATATAATGAATGATGATGCCGTGCAAAAAGCAGTTAGACAGCAGCAGCCGTTTGTACTGGCTTACCCCAGGAGCCCGGCTGCCAGGAATATCAGGGAAATCTCGACAAAGCTTACCGGCAATGAGAATACGGGCAATCAACAGCAGGATCCTGGCGTCAGAGGCTTTTTCAGCAGGCTTGTCGGCCTTGTGAGAACTTAGAAGGCTGCGGGAGATGTGCATGGAACTGACGGATATCGAAACAGGTACAAGACTGGAACTTGAGCCGGAATACGGCACGGACAGCGAAAGGAAGCCGGTATATGTGAGCAGTTTCGAATGGGCAGAAGGAAGAGACTCCGCCCTGATAACCGCTCCCATTTCCGCAGGCAGGCTGGTTCCCCTGGAAAAGGGAGCTGTATACAATATCTGTTTTTTGAATAAAGAAGGCAAGTTGCTCAACCTGTACAAGTTCAGGGCAGTCGTCAGGGAGAGGCTGGTGATCGACAATATGCACCTGCTTCTTATAGAGAAGCTTGGCGAGATAGCTAGGATACAGAGGAGAAACTTTTTCAGGCTTGACTGTTATGTGGATGTACGGTACAGGGTTATAAAGTCTATCAGCGATGATGACAACTGTGACATCCCGTTCAGGAAAACGATCACCAGCGATCTGAGCGGAGGAGGGATACGACTTCTGCTCGACGAAAAAATTGACCCCGGTACATACCTTGAATGTGAACTTTTCACCGAAACAGACAGGAAGATCCGTTTTTTCGGGAAAGTCGTCAGGTTCGAACATATCGGGTCAGGCGGGAAGTACAGGTATGCAGCCGGCGTTGCGTATGTAGATATCGATGAAAAAGAGAGGGAAGATGTAATAAAGTATATTTTCGAAGAACAGCGCAAACTTCTCAAAAAGGGCTGGAACAGGTGATGTCGAAAATGATAGGCGTGCTCGTTATAGATGATTCGGCTTTTATGCGCAAAGTACTGAGAGACATAATGGAAAGCGCGCATGACATAAAAGTCGTCGGGACAGCTAAAAACGGGCTGGAGGCATTGGAAATGGTACGTGAACTCCATCCCGATGTCATAACGCTCGACCTGAATATGCCGTCGATGGATGGGCTGACCTGCCTCAGGGAGTTGCAGAAAATCACGGATGCTCCTGTCATCATGCTCAGCAGCCTGACTGTTGAAGGGGGAAAAGCCACGATAGAAGCCCTGGAAGCAGGAGCTATAGATTTTGTGACAAAGCCGTCAAATATGTTTGAGATATCGGGAGAGCAGAAAAAGGTAGAAATAATCAAGAAAATAAGGATGGCTTACAGGTTCAGCAAAAAGAAACGGACTTTCGTGGAGAATTGCCCGAAGGCGGCTGTAACTGAGCAAAGACAGAGGAGCAGCGAACTTAAAGCTTTGATCGCTATCGGTTCTTCGACCGGAGGTCCGAGGGCCCTGCAGGAAGTCATACCCTATATACCTGAGGATATCCCGGCTGCTGTACTTGTGGTGCAGCACATGCCGCCCGGTTTCACGAGATCCCTGGCCGAAAGGCTTGATTCGCTGAGCGGGATGACGGTCAAGGAAGGAGACGACAACGAAATAATATGCCCGGGATATGTATACCTGGCACCCGGCGATTTCCACATGGAAGTGGTGAAAGACCAGGACGGCAGGCTGAGGATACGGCTTACAAAGAACGAGCCGGAAAAAGGACACCGGCCTTCCGTGAATGTACTGATGAAATCCATAGCCAAGACCGGGTTCCCGAATGTGATAGGAGTCATCATGACAGGCATGGGTAACGACGGGAAAGAAGGAGTTATAAGTATCAAGGAAAAAAACAAGGGAGTCATCATATGTCAGGATGAGATGTCCTGCGTCGTATACGGGATGCCGAAGGCCGTAGTGAACACCGGCCTTGCGGATGCGATAGTACCGTTGAAGGAAATAGCAGGTATGATAGTCAAATATTTGGGGGTGGAGCAATAATGGACATGAGTCAATATCTGGAGATTTTCATCGAGGAAAGCAAGGAGCATCTGCAGAGTTTGAATCAGAGCCTGCTACAACTTGAAAAGAACCCGGGCGACCGGTCTATGATCAATGAGATTTTCAGGGTGGCACACACGATAAAGGGAATGGCCGGGACAATGGGTTTCAACAAGATGGCGAAACTGACCCATGATATGGAGAATGTTCTGCACGCCCTGAGGAACGATGAACTGGAAGTAAGCCCTGAACTTGTCGATATCCTGTTCAAGTGCTTAGATGCGCTTGAAAGCTATACGGCAAATATAGTAGAAACCGGTTCCGAAGGGGACAGGGACAGCGAGGAGCTGTCAGGGATACTTTCCGGACTGCTCAGCAGCAAAAGTACTCCGAAGGATCAGGAACAGCCCGGAACCGTTGCTCCACCCGCAGCTGAAACAGGTCATGGGATCGTTTCAGATATTGAACTTGATCAATATGAGACAAATATCATCGACAAGGCGACCGAATTGGGGAACGATGTCTGGCAGATAACCGTCAGGCTGAATAAAGGCTGCCTGCTTAAGTCTGCCAGAGCATTCATAATATTCAAGACCCTTGAAAGGCATTCAGAGATCATAAAATCCGTACCGCCTGTCCAGGACATCGAGGACGAAAAATTCGACTTCGAATTTACTGTGATCGTCCTTACAAAAGAGGACGCGGAAACGATCAAAAAGGACCTCAATTCCATCGCGGAAGTTGACGAGGTCATCATGAAACTGGTCAGGGAGAGGAACAAAGCGGCTGCCAGTGTGCAGGCCGAAGAAATACCGGTTTCCGAGCAACTGCAGGTTACCGGTGATCACAAACAGGCAGCGGCAGCCGGACAGGACAGTAACGATTCCACCGCGAAGAAGACCAAGACCGGCAAGACTGTCAGGGTCGACATAGACAGGCTGGATGTCCTGCTCAACCTGGTAAGCGAGCTCATAATCCAGAAAACCCGTCTCGAAGGGCTTGAGGGAATCGAAAGGACACAGCAGTATACAGAGGCGATAGAGTACCTGGAACGGATAACTACAAGCCTGCATGATGCAGTGATGAAGGTAAGGATGGTGCCTGTCGAAACTGTATTCAACCGTTTCCCGAGAATGATAAGGGACGTCTCCAGGGAACTGGGCAAGGAAGTGGAGCTTGAAATGTCAGGCGTTGACACGGAGCTTGACCGGACTGTGATAGACGAGATCGGCGATCCACTGATCCATCTTCTGAGGAACGCCTGCGACCATGGGATCGAGTCAAGGGAAGAGAGAAGGAAGCTGGGAAAGCCGGAATGCGGAAAGATAGAACTGAAGGCTTACCAGGATGGAAATAACGTGGTCATTGAGATCGGAGACGACGGACAGGGTATCAATGTTGAGAAGGTGAGGCAGAAGATAGTCGAACGAGGTCTCGTGTCGAAAGACATTGCTGCAAACCTGTCGAAGAAGGATCTCATAGAATACCTCTTCAAGCCGAGCTTCAGCACCGCGGATAAAGTGACCGACATTTCAGGAAGAGGAGTAGGCCTTGACGTGGTAAAAACCAAGATAGAGGCTCTTGGCGGAACTGTCGAAGTTGAAACAGAGCCAGGGAAAGGCAGCAGGTTCTATATCAGGCTGCCGCTTACGCTCGCGATAATCCAGGCGTTGCTCGTCATGATCGGCGATGAGAAGTATGCCATCCAGCTGGGTTCCGTGCACAAGATAATAAATATCACACCGGGCGATATAAAAACAGTTCAGAAACAGGAAGTAGTCATGTACAGGAACTCCGTGATCCCGATAGTCAGGTTGCGGGAAGCTCTTGAAGTGCCCGGAGAAAGCAGTGCAGACCAGAAGGTCATGACCCTCGTCATCGTCAAGAAAGGAGAAAGGCTTACAGGATTTATTGTCGACAGGATCATAGGGCAGCAGGAAATAGTTCAGAAATCCCTTGGGAAATATCTGGCGGGTACAAAAGTGATCACGAGCGCTACCATACTTGGTGACGGCAACGTAGCACTGATACTGGATGTCAATGCTCTTGCCAACTGAGTATGCAGCCGAAGCGGAAGATCAGTTTAGGGGGGTTCGGATATGGAGGTCCAGAATACGACTGAAACAAGGAAATACCTGGTTTTCAGGCTTGAAAACGATGAATTCGGTATAGAAATAGACAAGATCTCAACTATTATCGAAAAGGACATGAATATCACCAGGGTTCCGAAACAACCGGCATTTGTCAAAGGAGTGATCAACCTCAGGGGCGAGATAATACCCGTGTTGAGTCTTCGCCTGAAGTTCGGACTTTCTGATGATGTATGTGATGAAAATACCAGGATAATCATCATCAAACTGGAAGACCTGACTGTCGGGCTGATCGTGGATTCTGTCGCCGAGGTCGTGGAACTTGACGACGAGACCACGGAGAGCATATCCAATATAGCCGGCGAGAAATCGTTAGAGTACCTGAAAGGTGTGGGTAAATTAAACGGCAGGATAATAACGCTTCTTGATCTGGAAAAGGTCGTCATACCTGAGGAAGCTGCCACGTAAGTGCAGCGTTTATGAGTTTGAACGGGAGAATGTGCCATGGTTAAAAATATCAATGATCTTAACAGCATCCATATCGATGTGTTGAAGGAGATAGGAAACATCGGAGCAGGTAATGCCGCAACAGCGCTGGCAAAGCTGCTGAACAGGAGAATAGACATGGATGTTCCAAGGGTCAAGATAATGGAATTCAGGGATGTCAGCGAGACACTCGGAGGGGCGGAACTGCCGGTGGTCGGCATAATGCTCAAGGTGACCGGCGACTTTACCGGCAACATACTGTTCATATTAAAGCAGCAGGCCGCGGAGATACTCGTCAATATGCTCATGGGAAGACCTGCTGGTGACAGCGGCGCTGCAGAAGGCCATGTATTTGACGAAATAGAAATTTCAGCGCTGAAGGAGATCGGAAATATCCTGGCAGGATCATACCTGTCATCGCTGTCTGCACTGACAAACCTCAACATTGCCCCGTCCGTGCCTGATCTGGCAATTGACATGGCCGGGGCCATACTGAGCGTACCAGCTATAGAGTTCGGCAAAGTGGGAGACAGCGTTCTCTATATAGAAACGGAATTTACTGAAGGAGACAAAAGGGTTGTCGGGGATTTCTTCCTGGTACCTGATGTAGATACTTACAGCGTGTTAATGAATGCATTGGGAGTTAGTTTCTGAATGGTTAAGGTCATAAAAGTAGGAATGGCAGATTTGCAGTCGTCCGTGCATCCTTGTATAATTACGACGCTTGGCCTGGGTTCCTGTGTTGGCGTGGCATTGTACGACCCGGTCAAAAAGGTTGCCGGACTGGCACATATAATGCTTCCATCGAGCCAGCAGGCTCGTAACAATTCAAATATTGCGAAGTTTGCAGACACTGCGATCGTAAAGCTGGTCCAGGACATGCTGGCTTTGGGCGCAGAGAAATCAAGGCTGATAGCAAAGCTTGCAGGAGGAGCGCAGATGTTCTCGTTTGTCGACGGATCATCTGAAATGCTCAGGATAGGAGCAAGAAACGTGGCAGCAGCAAAGGAAGTGCTGAATTCATTGAAAATACCCATAATTTCCGAGGATACGGGCGGTAATTACGGGAGGACCATTGAGATACATTCCGAGGACGGAAAGCTGAAGATCAGGACCATCGGGCATGGGACAAAGGAGATATAGATATGGGAAACATTCGGAAACTACCATTTTTATCCGGGTGTTCGGCAGCAATACTGGCAGGTATAATAAGCTTTGCCGTTGGAGTCGACAACAGGACCATATATATCCGTATGGCAGTGATGATGTTTCTTTTTTATGGAATAGGAGTCCTTGTGAAGAATGCGGTTCTGAATACACAAAAGGAAATTGAAGAAAAAAAGAAAGAAATGGAACAGGAAGAAGCCAGGAGCAAAAGGAAGCAGAAGGAAGAGCCCATGCAGGAAGCTCCTGAACGGGGTAAAAACACTTTACTCCAGGACGAAAGAACCGTGGCGGAACCAAAAGAGATCAGGAAGGAGTATAATCCAGACCTGGAAGAGGAATTCAGAGCACTGAGCGATGTTATCCTTACAAGAACTAAAGAATAAACCGGGTATACGGGGGATTTAGATGCAGAATGACTCTATGAGCCACAAGGAAATATGGAAGAAGTATCAGGAAACAAGAGACCCTGCCCTGAGAGAGACCCTGATACTCATGTACTCGCATCTGGTCAAGTATGTGGCGGGAAGGTTGAACATATATTTCGGATCGAATGTTGAGTATGAGGATCTGGTAAGTTATGGCGTATTTGGACTGATCGACGCCATAGACAAGTATGACATGAATAAAGGCGTCAAGTTTGAAACATATGCTTCATTGAGGATAAGAGGAGCGATCATTGACAGCATCAGGGAAATGGACTGGGTGCCGAGATCCCTGAGACAGAAATGCAAGGAACTGGAGAAAGCCTACTGGGAAGTAGAGAATGAACTCGGACGGTCGGCGACCGACAGAGACATAGCCGAAAAGCTGAACATATCCGTTGAAGAACTGCACAAGCTGCTGAATGAAGTCAATGTAACTTCACCGATCTCGCTGGAGGACTTCCTTGAGCAGAATTATGAGATCGGAGTGGAGCCGACCAGCGGCAAAAGGCAGGACAGGCCTGAATATGAGGCGGAACTCAACGAATTGAGCGAGATACTTGGCAATGCAATAGACAAACTGCCCGAGAAGGAAAAGATGGTATTGACGCTGTACTACTACGAAGAATTGACTTTGAAGGAGATAAGTGCGATAATGAAAGTGTCGGAGTCGCGCATTTCACAGCTTCATACCAAGGCAATCATGCGTCTCAGAGGCAAGCTTGCAAGACAGAGATCACTGCTTGATGATTGATTTTTGACAAAACAACTGATGCGATCCATATTTACCAGGAGGTCTTGCCTTAATGGTGAGAAATGGTATGGGTTTCAACATAAATGACGGTTTTTGCGAATTGCTTTTCAAAGAGGACGGAGTTTACCTCTGCGTATACCCTCCCGAGGGCAGCGGCAGAAGGCTTGATCTTAACGCCGTCCTGGACCGGCTTGCAAGGAAAAAGGTCAGGGATTTTGACAGGGTCAAGGTCGAACTTGCGGTCAGAAGGGCGGACAAGGTTCCTGTAAAGATAGCCGAACCGCAGGAAGAGGAAAAAATCGATGCGACTGTGAAGGTAACAGTATCGCCTGACAAAATGAAGGCTTATGTCACCTTTACCCCTCCTGACAACGGCAGGATGCTGACCATGGACGAGGTACTTGACGAGCTTTCGAAAAACGGCGTGATCTATGGCATCAACAGGACCAACCTTGAGAATTTGATAAAGTATCCGGTATATAACGAAATGATATGCATAGCCGAAGGGACACCGCCGGTAAACGGCGAAAACGGCAGGGTGGAATACCATTTCGACATCAGCAGGGATCACAGGCCGACCATACTTGAGGATGGCAGGGTAGACTTCAGGGAACTGAACCTGATACAGAGCATTGAAAAAGGCGGAGTACTATGCACACTGATACCGCCCACACCGGGCAAGCCCGGCAGGACGGTCGCGGGAACGGACATACCGGCCCTGGACGGTAAACCTGCCGTTTTGCCCAGGGGAAGGAATGTTATCGTTTCCGAGGACGGGACTCAACTGATCGCGAATATAAGCGGGCAGATATGCTATATAGACGGAAAGGTAAGCGTTTTTGCCACGCACGAAGTAAAGGCGGACGTGGACAATTCCACCGGGAATATCAACTTTATCGGCAATGTGGTCGTGATGGGCAATGTCCTGTCGGGATTCACCATAGAAGCAGGCGGGAACGTTGAGGTAATGGGCGTTGTCGAAGGAGCCACTATCAAGGCTGGCGGCGACATTATCCTGCGAAGAGGGATGCAGGGTATGGGCAAGGGCGTTCTGATCAGCGGGGGAGACATTATCGCAAGGTTCATAGAAAACAGCACCGTGGAAGCAAGGAATGACATCAAGGCTGAAGCGATAATGCACAGCAATGTGAAGTGCGGCAACAAGCTCGAACTCTCAGGCAGAAAAGGACTCCTTGTCGGCGGAAGCTGCAAGGTTGGCAAGGAAATAGTTGCCAAGGTAATAGGTTCCCACCTGGCGACAGTCACTGAAATAGAGGTCGGCGTGGACCCGACGGTCAGGGAAAGATATAAGGCAGTAAGAGATGAAATCATACAGATAGAGACAGATTTAAGGAAAGCGGAGCAGGCTATCAACATACTGAAAAAAATGGAGATGGCTGGTACAATTACGCCTGATAAAAAAGAGATGCTTGCAAAAAGCATGAGGACCAGGATCTATTACTCAAGCAGGCTAATGGAACTGAAAGATGAACTTGGCCAGCTCGAGGACAAGCTGCAGCAGGAAGCATATGGCAGGGTAAGGTGCCATGATATAATATATCCCGGTACAAGGGTGGCCATCGGGTCATGTAAGATGTATGTAAAGGAGAACCTTCACTATTGCACGCTTTACAGGGATGGCGCAGATATCAGGGTAGGACCGGTAGACAAGTGATCTGACCAGGCTCTGCTGTTCCGGGCAGGGATGTGAGGAGTATGTCTGTCAAGCCTGTTGATTTTCAAATCGTGATACCGAGATCGGTAGATGCGGCCAGAGTGCGGAGCGAAGAGCTTCAGAAAAACGAAGCAGTCCAGCAGCAGCAGGCTGCGGCCGTGCAGAACCGGGCGGAAAATGCACTGAAACAGGTCTATTCGCGTTCGAAAACAGAGGAAGCCAGGATAACCGAAAAGCAGAGGGAGCGCGGAGGACAGGGAGAAGGCGGGAAGAAGAAAGAAAATAAAGGGAAAGACGGCAGTAAAGGAAAAAGCGGAAGGAAATACGGCGGTACGCCGCCGGAAAGCAGGATCGATATCAGGATCTGACAATATATGTAATATACAATACAAAAGAAAAAAGACATTCGGGCATGTCCCGGGCCGCCCCGCAGCGGCACGAAACCCCGATGATGCCTGATCGTCTGTGAGAGGTGAAAGAATTGAGCGGATTTTACATCAGCATGGTTTTTATAGGTATCCTTTTGGTACTTGTTTCTCTGGTACTCATCTTTATCGACAGGAAGAATGTCTTCACGTTCAAAAAATCTGCCGATGAAAAAATACAGGAACTTCTGGGGATCATCAGTGATGCCGAGCAGATGATCGAGGAGCTGAACCGTTTTTCAGGATACATAGTTGATCAGGTCGATCTCAAGAATGACGAACTGAACAGGAATATAGCGGAGGCGGAGCAGAAAATCAACGCCCTGGTGGAAAAAGTACGCCTTGCTGCGTCAGGACAAAATATCCAGGAGTTGAAAGCAGAAGAGCGGAACAACATGGTTTCGGAAGCCAACGGGGCGCTGGATGCAGAAATTGAGGAAAAAGCTGCCGGCGTAAACGCATATGTAGCTGCCAGCCCTGCAGGAAGTGTGGCCGCGGCTTACAGCAGAAACAGTGTGCGCACTACTGCAGGGAAAAAGGATAAAGTCATCCATTTCAACAAGTACCAGGAAGTGCTGCGCCTTTCGAAAGAGGGAATGAATGAACTGGAAATCGCAAAGAACCTGAATATGGGCAAAGGAGAGGTCGAACTGATCATTGGTCTCAGGAGATGAGCAGGATGGACGGCGGGCGTTTTCATCTGAAGAGTTTGATCCTCGGGATCGGCATCGGGATCATCATAACATCGCTGATAAGCCTGATATACATTTCAGGCAGAGACCCTTTTGAAGGCATCAGCGATGAACAGATAATGGTCAGGGCTGAGAAAATGGGGATGGTCATGAAAGAGTAGCGCCGGCAGATGAGGGGAAGCATTTTGCCTGCTGAGGCTAAAACCTCTGAAAGCGACTTGCCGCCTGAATTCTGTTTCTTGACAATGGCAAGGGGCTATTGTATAATTCAAGTTGCGGCTGCGGAAGAGATGCCGAAGTGGCGAAATTGGCAGACGCACGTGACTCAAAATCACGCGGTAGCGATACCATGCCGGTTCGAGTCCGGCCTTCGGCACCATGGATGAAAGCGAGGTCAGGCAATAACTGTTCTGTTGACTGACCTTGTTTTTTTATTTATAAGGCCATGATGAAAAAAATGCTGACTGCCGGTTTATGATATTTCCACAAGGGGTATATTTATAAATAAGTCAAAATTTGTCTGAAATTCTGCAACTGTTCCGAATCCAAAGAGACAGCATTAACCAGGGGGGGTACATGTATGTATTTCAAGTGGAAAGACGAGTATTGCACCGGCATCGAGGCTATCGACAATCAGCACAGGCATTTGATGGAGATAGGCTCGAAGATCTTTGACCTTGCATATGCTGATGACGGGTGTGACCATTATGACGAGATAATGGAAGTCCTTGGGGAACTGAAGGATTACACCGTCTACCATTTCGGATATGAAGAAGAGCTGATGGTGCGATACGGTTATGAAAGATATGAACCGCACAAGTTCCAGCACTTTTTCCTTACAAAGAAGATTGAAAAGTTCGAGGAAGAAAAGCAGGAAATCGATGACAGGCAGAAGGATACTATACTGAAGCTGGCCGAATTCTTGTCGGACTGGGTCACGAATCACATCCTGAAGGAAGACATGCTGTATAAGGATTTTTTCAAAAGCAAGGGTATGTGATGTGTCCTTTCAGTAAGTAACATATTGACAGCTACCGAAGCATCGTATATCATTATTAAAAATAAAACTGAACACAGGCAAAACGGCGTTGACGGGGAGGAGTACATGCGCTCCTGAAACACAGAGAGAAGATGGCCGGTGAAAATCTTCATGACGGACGCATGGAAGTAGCCTCTGAGCTGTGGACCGAAAGGCCGGGCCGAGTAGGCTCCAACGGAGTTTCCACCGTTAAAGGGAAAGCAATATCGGATATCATTACATGATGTCCCGTATTGGCAGAGTGCAGATCTGAGATCTGAATTGAGGTGGTACCGCGGATTTAAAGTCCGTCCTGAGCATGACAAGATGTCTGCTCGGGGCGGACTTTTTGATTACGTAAGTTTTGACTGTGTTCGCAGTTGGGAGGTATCATCGATGGACAAAAAGTATCCATTTGAGCAGTCGGAAAAGGAAATGCAGAAATTCTGGGAAGAAAACGGGATTTACCGTTTCGATCCTGATAGCCCGAAGGAGATCTGGTCGATAGACACTCCTCCTCCGACGGTAAGCGGAAACCTTCACATAGGTCATGTCTTTTCCTATGCGCAGGCCGAGATGATCGCAAGGTACAGGAGGATGCAGGGCTATAATGTCTTTTACCCGTTCGGGTTCGATGATAACGGGCTGCCGACTGAAAGGCTGGTGGAGAAGGAAGAAGGCATAAAGGCAGCCGATGTGCCAAAAAGGGAATTCGTTGAAAGATGTCTATCGGCTACGAAGAAGTATATAGAAGAGTTCAGGGATCTGTGGCGGTCGCTGGGTTTTTCCGTTGACTGGTCGCTCCAGTATGAGACCATCGGCACGGAAGCGCAGAGGATTTCACAGAGGTCTTTCATCAGGCTGTTCAGGGAAGGGAAGGCATATATGAAGGAGTCGCCGGTGCTCTGGTGCACAGAATGCAGGACTTCCATCGCCCAGGCTGAACTCGAGACAGCAGAAAAAACAACGGTTTTCAATTATATACCCTTTGAGTTTGCTGACGGAGGCGGCAGACTGGTTGTTGCAACGACACGTCCCGAACTGCTGTACGGATGCGTCTGCCTCTTCGTGAACCCTGATGATGAGAGGTACGCGCGCTACGAAGGGAAGACCGTCCGTGTCCCGCTGTATGGGCATGAAATCCCGGTGCTGGCAGACAGAAAGGTTTCGGTGGATAAAGGCACGGGAATAGTCATGTGTGCAACTTTCGGAGACAGTACGGATGCGGAATGGTATGAAGAGCATAAACTGCCGTACAGGGGGACAATAACGCAGGAAGGCTTGATCGACTCTGGTGTGCCGTTTGTCGGAGGAATGGATATAAAGCAGGCAAGAAAGCGGATCACGGAACTTCTCAGGGAAAACGGGCTGCTGCAAAAGTCCGAAGAGATCACGCATACCGTGGCCGTCCACGAACGCTGCGGCAAGGAAACAGAAATAATACTTTCCAGGCAGTGGTACATCGATATATTGACCAACAGGGAGAAATTCATCGAAGCAGCCGAGCAAATCAACTGGTATCCTGGATACATGAAGGAAAGGTACAGGACCTGGGTCGAAAATCTGAAATGGGACTGGTGCATTTCAAGGCAGCGTTACTTTGGTGTGCCGATTCCGGTCTGGTACTGCGGAAAATGCGGCAAACCCGCGGCAGCGGACGAGTCACAGCTGCCGGTCGACCCGGCTGAAAGCAGTCCGGACATGCCGTGTTCCTGCGGGAGCACCGAGTTTATACCGGAAACTGCAGTTCTGGATACTTGGGCAACTTCTTCCGTGACGCCGCAGATAAACGCACGATGGTGCGAAGCTGGCGATATGAGCGCGAAACTGCTGCCTATGAGCATGAGGACGCAGGCACATGAAATAATAAGGACATGGGCCTTCTACACGATAGTCAGAAGCATTTACCACACCGGCAGCATTCCATGGAAGGATATCATGATCTGCGGTTTCGTCCTCGCAAAGAAAAACGAGAAAATCAGCAAATCGAAAAGCAACTCGGCTATGTCCCCGAAGTCCCTCATAGAGAAACATTCGGCGGATGCCATAAGATACTGGGCGGCAAATTCAAGGCTCGGGACCGATACTTATTTTTCTCCCGACGATCTGGATGTTTCTGCCAGGTTCATCACAAAGCTGTGGAATGCTGCAAGATTCACCATATCCCAGATCCGTGATTTCGATCCCGGGGAGGAGCCGGAAATGCTTCCGGTGGACAGGTGGATCAGGGAGCGGAGCAGGCAGACCATGAACGAGGCTGCAAAACTGCTGGACCGGTATGAAGTCGGACTTGCGCGCCGTGTTGTCGACGAATTTTTCTGGAAGGATTTTTGCGACGATTACATTGAGATAGTCAAAGAAAGGCTGTATCAGCCGGACATCCACGGCTGTACAGAGCGGAGGTCGGCCCAGCGGGCCTTATATGACACCATGCTCGATATCCTGAAAATGTATGCCATATATGTACCTCATATTACGGAATATATCTACCAGGCATACTTCAGGAAGCATGAAGCTGAGATTTCCCTGCATCTGACCCGCTGGCGCCATAACAGGGATTTTGACGAAGACATCCTGGAATTCGGGAAGCAACTGAAAGAGGCGATCAGCCGTGCCAGAAGGCTCAAATCTGCGGAATCGCTGTCGATGAAGGCCGAAATAGAAGAGCTTTGTATCAGCACGGAAGAGAAATACAGGGAGTACTTCTTACGGACGCTCCCGGACATCAGGGCCTGCTGCAGGGCAAAAGAGATAAAACTGACAATACTGTGATTTGTACTGACTGCACAAAAAAGGAGCCAGGCACGATATTGGTTTATTGCAAAAAATTGTTGAACGAATGTCATCTTTTATTTATAATAGACGGTAAGCAATCCCGGCGACGGGATGCGGAAAAGTTATACCTTTCAAGATGACAGAGTAGGTTATTGCGCGTTAAGTGCCAGTTGGATGGGAAGTTGCCGCTGGACGAAAAATCCTTCGTGGATTTGCGGTGCAATAGCCGCATTCCGCTGTCACATGAGGTGAAGGCATTTTCCTTCCTTCTGTGACGCAGCGTCGTCGAGAAGGAGCGCCGTCAGCTGTCGGTCTTTGCAGCTGGCGGGCTTATTGAAAGGAAGGAGGTGCTTTGTTTTATGAAAAAGACAAAAGTGATCACTTTTATGGGCATGCTTGTAGCACTGAATGTGCTGCTTACGCATGTCGTACCGCTCATAAAGACCGATTTTGTAAGAATCAGTTTTGGCTTCATACCGCTTTCTCTCGGATCAATGCTTTTCGGGCCGGTCATAGGCGGTATGGGCGGTGCGATCAGTGATTTGCTCGGTATGATCATCGCTCCCAAAGACGCATATTTCCCGGGATTTACACTGAGTGCATTTCTTTCAGGAGCTATTTACGGGCTGTTCCTGTACAGGAAGCCTAAAAACCTGACAAGGATCACTCTTGCTGTGCTTAGCATTTCCGTATTCGTCAATTTGGGGCTGAATACTTACTGGCTTACGATCCTTCAGGGGAAGGGCTTTCTGGTGATGCTTCCTGAAAGGGTTATACAGAATGCAATAATGTCTGTTATACAGGTCGCGATGATTTCACTTGTCTGGAAATTCGTGGGGAAAAGCGTTGAAAATGAGTTGCTGAAGCAGCCTGTGTGATATGGCGGGGAGTCCTTAACGGACTCCCTGCTGCTTCACCTCACTTGCTATTTCAATATCTCAATGCTGTAACCCTTTCCGTTATTGTCATCCACGTTATTGAAAGTATCCTTGAAGCTGAGTTTCAGATAATCTTCCTTCAATGCAGGTATCGTGGCTTCAAAACCTGTGTCTTTTTTTACCATCGGGATGGCCTGTTCGTTATCCCAGTTGCTTCCATAGCCCAAATGGAGCGTTATCTCCTCGGCACCGTTTTTGGCAAGGATGCCGTCGTAAAAAACAGTTATTTTGTCTCCTACGACAGGCAAAGCCGGACTGACGGCCACTCCTTTATCCAGGTAATCCAAATTTCTGGTTTTTCTTTCGTTCATCATGTCACCCCTGTCATTTTGTGTGCTTACTGCTGCAAGGCAGTCACATATCGTCCATGAAATAACCTCATGATGATTAGCATATACATCTCTGGATGAAAAATTCGCGGAAGAGATACATGAATGCGGAAGGCAGCGCTTACAGCAGAATTTTTTCTGACCAATTGCCAAGACTAAATATGTGATCATCCAGAATAACAATGAGAGGACATCGAAAATGAAAGCAGTTATAATGGCAGGCGGTGAAGGCACAAGGCTGAGGCCCCTTACATGCAACAGGCCAAAGCCGATGGTGCCGGTTGCCGGAAGACCGGTCATGGAGCATACAGTCAGGTTGCTGAAAAACCACGGCATGGACAATATAGCCGTTACGCTGCAGTATCTGCCAGATCACATAACAGAGTATTTCGGGGACGGCAGTACTTTCGGCGTGAGGATGCGGTATTATATCGAAAGCAGACCCCTTGGTACCGCAGGAAGCGTAAAAAATGCGGAGGATTTTCTCGATGAGACGTTCCTTGTGATCAGCGGTGATGCACTTACAGATATAGATCTTATAAAGGCCGTCAGCTTTCACAGGGAAAAGGGGGCCCTGGCGACGCTGGTGCTCAAAAGGGTCGATGTGCCGCTGGAATACGGAGTAGTAGTCACGGACGAAGACGGGAGGATAATACGCTTCCTCGAAAAACCGGGCTGGGGAGAAGTGTTCAGTGATACCGTGAACACAGGCATATACATCCTGTCGCCTGAAATATTCAGCTATTACAAAAAGGACCAGGTCTTCGATTTCAGCAGGGACCTGTTTCCGCTGCTGATGAAAGAGAACAGGAAATTGTATGGTTATATAACGGATGAATACTGGTGCGACATAGGCGACATTAACGCATATATGCAGGCGAATTTCGATGTGATGGACAGAAAAGTAAAGGCAGACATACCTGGTACGGAAATCAGGCAGGGTGTCTGGACCGGCAGCGGAACTACAGTCGATGAGTCAGCAAGGATCGAAGGACCCTGCATAATAGGTTCCGGCTGTTATGTAAAAGAAGGCGCCGTCATCGGCAGCCATACAGTGATCGGCGACAACTGCATCGTGGAAGAGAGCAGCAGCATCAAAAGAAGCGTGATCTGGAAAAACTCGATCATCGGTGAAAAAGCGGAAATAAGGGGCAGCGTGATATGCAGCCGCGCGGTCCTGGAAAGCGGGACATCTGCCTTTGAAGGTTCTGTCGTCGGTGAAGGATCCCATATCGGTGAAAGGACGATTATAAGGCCATCCGTGAAAATATGGCCAGGAAAGCATGTTGACATGTGCATGGAGCTTTGCGAGAACCTTGTCTGGGGTTCCAGGGCCGGAAGGAACATATTTGGCTACAGGGGAGTCACGGGGACCGTAAATACGGACATGACGCCCGAATTTGCCGCAAAACTCGCTGCTGCATTTGCAGCGGCAGTGAAAAGCAGGGGGATCATAGGAGTATGCTGCGACGGAACACCGGCGGCAACGATGATAAAAAGCGCGCTTGTTTCCGGACTGCTTTCGGCAGGAGTGCACGTGAATGATTACAGGAGGCTCCTGCTTCCTGCCCTGAGATCAGCAGTCAGGCTTTACAGGCTTGACGGAGGTATCTATGCCGGCGTATGCGGCGAAGGCAGGCACCGGCTGGCGCTGGATTTCATCGACAATGCCGGAAGGAACATAGACAAATCGACTGAAAGAAGAGTGGAAACGTTGTTTTACAGGGATGATTTCGGCCGATGCGAAGCAGGATGTATAAAAGGCGTGACTGAAATATCTGATTTCGGCGATTTTTACCTGAAAAACATAATCAGCGGGATCAGGTCGGAAAAACTGGGCTTCAGGATCGCGATGAGGAAGGGACCGGAACATGTAACAGAAGCGATAACATCACTGCTGGGAGAAACCGGTTGCTCAGTGGAGACAGTTGATGCCGGCATCCTGAATGACATGAAACAGTTCTGCGAGTTCGTCAGGAAAGGCAGATTCGATATCGGCGTGTCCATTGGTGAAACATGCGAAAAAATGCTGCTGGTGGATGCGTCGGGAAGGCTTGTCACCGAGGATATGTTCATGGCGCTCGTTTCCTTGGTAATCCTCAGGAAAATGAAAGGAAGTACGCTGGTCGTGCCTGTCTCGGCAAGCCAGGCCATTGAAAGGCTGGCTGAAGAGTACAACGGAAGCGTGGTACGCACCCGGACGGCAGCAAGGGACATTATGGCAGGACTGTTGGCAAAAGAAGCGAAGGAGGAACTGTTGGAACAGTTCACAATGTATTTCGACGCGGCAGCCGGACTTGTGAAACTGCTGGACTTCATGAAAACCAACAACACTTCACTGCAGGAAATGGTTAACATGCTGCCTGAGATCCATATGCGCAGGAAGGAAGTCGAATGCAGCTGGGATGCGAAGGGCAGGGTGATAAAAAAGATAATACAGGAGCATTACGGAGGAAGGGTCGAGATGCTCGAAGGGATCAAGGTATACAACGACAAAGGCTGGGTGCTTGTCCTGCCTGATGCGGAAAGGCCTGTATGCAACGTTATCGGAGAGGGGTTTACAGAGGAATTCGCTGAAGAACTGACCAACATCTATGCCAGGAAAGTGATGGAAATAAGCCGAAGCTGAAAAAATGCATTATTTCATGTCTCCAACGGCTCCTGGGACAGACGTCGGATTTCCAGTAAAAGCTTTCACTTGAAATCGTGAGGCTTAACAAGTAGAATTGAGTTGAACACGGATTTTCATTTCGGGAGTTGCTATGAACAAACCTGCGAGCCGTTATATTTCATTTATAGTATTCATGCTGCTGGGAACGCTCATGGCATGGCAGCTGAAAAGCACACTCAACGTAAAGAGGGCTGCTGCTTCCAATGCCCTGAATGCCAATGCCCTGAGGGAACAGATAACGGAGCTCATGCAGGATATCGATGAACTCAGGGTGGCGATCGATGAAAACATTGCGCTGCAGAATGAGATCATCAGGGAATATATAGAGCTGCAGAATGACGACCAGCTGAGGAGGGAATGGGATGTCATCAAACTGCAGACCGGCCTTGTGGGAGTCGAAGGGCCTGGCATCAGGATAACCCTGGATGACGCTCCTGCCCGGGAGCCCGACATGCCTTTTTCCTGGTTCATCATACACGACTACGATATCAGGTCCATACTGAACGACCTGAAAATTGCAGGGGCGCAGGCTATCGCCATCAACGGGGAACGTGTCGTGCCAATGAGCGAACAGATATGTGCGGGACCGACCATAATCATCAATGGCAACAGGTATCCGGTCCCTTATGTTATCGAGGCGATCGGCGATCCTGATGCGCTGTATGAAGCCATGAACATAAGCGATAAAGTGTTGGAACTGAGGCGGTTCAATATCCAGGTAGACATAAAAAAAGCAGACAGGATACGGATATCCAAATTCAGCGGCGCTGACAAACTTGACAGGTATATTTCCGGACTGGAGGTTGTCGTAAAATGAAAATAGCGCGCAATCTGGCGATGATGATGGTGTGTATGCTGCTGGGCATAATGCTTGCGCTTCAGTACAAAAGCGTTAATTATAACCAGAGAATGGCCAGCCTTGAGAATAAAAGGCTTGAAGAACTCAAGGAGGAAATAATCAGGCTCCAGAACCAGAAAAATGAGCTGCAGGAAAGGTACCAGAAACTGGAGGAGGAAAACCAGACATATGCCAGGGTAAAAGCCGGCGACAGCGAAGCCGTGCAGCAACTGAAGAACAACCTGCTGAAGGCAAGGATATTTGCAGGCCTTGAAGATGTAAAAGGAGCTGGTATAATAATCACGCTGGACGACAACTTCCCGTGGTCTGTTTCGTATTACGACATACTTGATGTCGTGAATGAGCTCAGGGCCAGCGGCGCCCAGGCGATTTCCATCAACGACGAGAGGGTCGTGGCGATGACGGAGATCCGCGGAGCCGGGGATTACATCATGATAAACGGAAAGCAGCACAGGACGCCGTTTGTGATAAAGGCGATAGCCAATCCGAATAACCTTGAACGTGCACTGACGATGATCGGCGGTGTTGTGGAAAACCTCGAGGCAGACGGACTTAAAGTGAGTATTAAAAAATCTGACGAGATCATAATATATAAATTCGTCGATGACGGCACTTCTATCAGGACAGATCTGCTCACACCCGTGGAATGAGGACGGCCACAAAGTAATCGGCATATTTTCCGGCCTCCATAATAAAATTGTAAAAGCAGGCAATATGGCTTTTTTGCCTATTTTCCGGAGGTCGTATCATGAGAACTTGCAAAAAGAGCATAGAATCGGCCTGTGCCAGGACGGCCGCCGCGGCTGCCGCCTTATGCCTGGCCGTTAGTCTTTCAGGCTGTTCGGAAACAGGTAAATACAACCCTGCGCTGAGCGACCTGGGAGGTGTATACGCCAGCAGCTTCAGGGACCTGGACCTTTCGGTCGAGATAAGCGGGAAGCTGTCTGAAGAGGATGTGGAAGACAGCAGCATATATGCGCAGGAAAACTGGGGTTCCGACGGATTTACACAATATGACCATGATTCTGAACGTACAGTATTCGGGGAAGATGATGGATCTGCAGTTATTGCCGAAGGAGAAGTCAGCAATAAATTATTGAGATGGGGCATATCGAGGAGACCTGACAATCTGCCGCCAAAAGCGGACCCCGGCGCTCCGGAGCTTCTTGAAAAATATGGCGGAGCATGGATAGGGGACACAGAAAAAAGTGTCATTTACCTGACATTTGATGAAGGCTACGAAAACGGATATACTCCCGTCATACTCGACACACTGGCAAAGCATAATGTCAAGGCTGTTTTTTTCATAACGGGGCCCTATCTGAAAGAGCACCAGGACCTTGTCAGGAGAATGGTAGAAGAAGGGCATATCGTCGGGAATCACACCGTGCATCACCCGAGCCTGCCCACTCTGGATGACAGGCAGGTGGAAGAGGAGATACTCGGCCTGGAAAGGGCATTCAGGGAGAAATTCGGCAAAGGGATGGAGTTTTTGCGTCCGCCGAAAGGAGAGTACAGTGAAAGGACTCTCCGGCTGGCCAATGATCTAGGATACTGCACCCTGTTCTGGAGCTTCGCCTATGACGACTGGTACCGGGACAAGGTAAGAGGGCCGCAGTACGCATATGACATTGTCATGCGCAACCTGCACAATGGCGCAGTTTTGTTGCTGCACGCCGTATCAAAGGATAATGCATATGCTCTGGACAGCATAATAAAAGGTGCAGCGGAGAGGGGATACAGTTTCGGGGATCCGCGCGATCTGCTGCCGTCCGGGAAGGCTGGAGATGCAACCTATGGCGAAGAATAGCGCGGCTGATGCCAAGGGAGGCAAAAAAGCGGACGGGAACAGGAGCGCCGGCAAAAAAAGCGTAAAGGAAAAATTCACGGAAATGCTGGAACTCCCCAAGGACCTGGTCCTGGACCGCCCTAAACTGACTCTCATCGGCAACAGGGATATGATGATCGAAAACTACAAATCTGTACTGGAATACGATACCGGTATCCTGAGAATAAACACGGGAACCGGTGTCATCAGGATTACAGGGTCTGACCTCTCGATAAGGGAAATCACTTCCGATGATATCGTTGTATCAGGAATGGTCCGCTCAGTCGAATTCATCGATGCGGGGTGAAATTCTTGCTGTTCAGATTGTGGAATTATCTGCGCGGATATGTTATTATTATAATCGAAGGCTTTTTCATAGAGAAATTCATAAACATCTGCGCCAGACGCCGGATACACCTGTGGGATGTCAGGCTCCAGAGCGAGCGTCGGGTGACGGCGAGGATGAGCATCAGCGGATTCAGGCTCATCAGGCCTGTCGCCAGGAAGACAGGATGCAGGGTGAGGCTGCTGAGGAAAAGGGGCCTGCCGTTTGTGTTCAGCAAGTATCGCAGACGGAAGGCGTTTTTTGCTGGAGCGGTTTTGTTTTTTATACTGATAAACGTGCTTGCGTCTTTTGTGTGGAGCATAGAGATCACCGGCAATGAGAAGCTGGATACGGTTTTCCTTGAAAACGCGCTGGCAGCCAACGGCATCAGGACAGGAGCGCTGAAATACAGGATCGATACCCGCCGCGCTGTTGAAAGGATGATGCTGGAAATCGGCAGGCTGTCCTGGATCAGCATAAGTATAAAAGGAACAAAGGTGAAGGTAGAGGTAAGGGAACGCGGTGACATACCGGAAATAGTGCCGAGGCATATACCATGTGACATTGTTGCCTTGAGGGACGGCATTATCAGGCAGGTCATCGCAAAGGAGGGTATCGAGGCAGTATCGGAAGGAGATACTGTGAAAAAGGGGCAGGTGCTTATATCAGGACGCGTCCCTGTTAAAGGGGAAGAACAGTACCGGCTGGTACATGCGATGGGGACCGTCAGCGCGAGGACATGGTATGAGGACGAAGCGCCCGTCGTCCTTACCAGGACTGAGACGGTCAGGACAGGCAGGGCGATAAGGGATCACTCGCTGATACTGTTTTCAAAAGAGCTTGACCTGATAAGGAAAAAGGTCAGGTTCAGCGAGTATGTTACAGAGGAATCAAGGAAAAAACTCAGCATAGGCGATGACCTGGTTTTCCCGTTTGAATGGGTGACCGTCACCCATTTCGAA
>Ga0116169_1000670_pt1 | contig 33191 bp, 30 predicted proteins | sample AD_UKC130_MetaG_FD_89796 | JGI IMG/M metagenome (GOLD analysis project Ga0116169, IMG submission 89796) | Active sludge microbial communities of municipal wastewater-treating anaerobic digesters from Canada - AD_UKC130_MetaG | ecosystem: Engineered > Bioreactor > Anaerobic > Digestate | place...
AAGACCGGCGTCGACATCATCAGCGTTGGTGCACTGACGCACAGCGTGCGCAGCCTCGACCTTGGGCTCGACTTGCGGATTTCCTGATGTATCTGGACCACGCGGCAACGGCGCCGCCTCGGCGCGAGGTACTCGAGGCGATGTGGCCGTGGCTGACCCAGCATTTTGGTAACCCAGCCAGTCATCATGAGTACGGCGAAGTTGCCAAGATTGCCCTGGACGATGCCAGAGCCAAGATCGCGGCCCAGTTGGGCGTCCATGGCGCCGAGATCATTTTCACCTCCGGCGGTACCGAGGCCGACAATCTGGCGGTCAAAGGGATCGCGCTGGCCGACCAGGAGCGAAAGCACCTCATCGTTAGCGCGATTGAGCATCCGGCAGTCCTTGAGGCCGCACATTGGTTGGAGCGTTTCGGGTACGAGGTGACCGAACTTGAGGTGGGGCAAACGGGGCTGATCTCGCCGGAGTCTTTAGCCCAAGCACTGCAACCCGACACCTGCCTAGTGTCGATTCAGTACGCCAACAATGAGGTCGGCACGATTCAGCCAATCGCCGAACTTGCCCAGGTCGCCCGCCAAAACAGTACGTGGTTCCACACTGATGCAGTCCAGGCCGCCGGCTGGCTCGACCTGAATGTGTCTAACCTCGGAGTCGACGCCTTGGCGATTTCAGGTCACAAACTCGGCACGCCAAAAGGCATCGGCCTGCTTTACCTGAACCGGCGGCTCGAATTTGAGCCGCTGATCCACGGTGGCGGCCAACAAGATGGCGCCCGTTCTGGCACCGAAAACGTCGCTGGTGCGGTCGGCTTAGCGACGGCGTTGGGCTTACGGGCCGAGCTTGGCGACCAGGCTGCTCGGTTGAGCGGTCTGCGTGACGAGTTCATCTGCCAGGTTGAAGCGCTCGGCGCCGAACTCACCGGCGACCGAACCGCTCGGCTGCCAAACAATGCCTCATTCGTTTTCCCGGGCCGCTCTGGTGAATCAGTGCTGGTTGATCTGGCGGCCCGCGGCATCGTCTGCTCGAGTGGGTCGGCGTGTGCCGCGGGTAGCGATGAGCCAAGTCATGTGCTGACGGCGATGGGATTTGACCGCACTCTCGCCCAGAGCGCGGTCCGATTCACCTTCGACGAAACGTTCACTGAAGAGGCGCTGGCCGAGGTAGTGGCCGCTCTCACCCTGATCTGTGGTTGAGCGTGAACAAGACCGGACTACCCTTGAACCGATGACTGAAATCGCCCCGAGCGTCTATCTCGACCACGCGGCCACCACCTCGATGTGGCCCGAGGCAGTCGAAGTGATGCAGCAAGAGTTCTTGCGCACCGGAAATCCGTCGAGCCTGCATGAAGCCGGCCGGCGAGCAAGACGGGTCGTTGAGGAGTCTCGTGAACTGATCGCCGAACGGCTCGGCGCCCGCCCCAGCGAGGTCGTTTTTTGCTCAGGCGGCACCGAGGCGAACAACCTAGCGATCAAGGGCTTGTATTGGGCGCGCCGTTCGGCCAACCCGCTGCGTAATCGGGTCTTGTTCAGTTCGATCGAGCATCACGCCTTGCTCGATCCGGTGACGTGGCTTGCCGCCCACGAACAGGCACGGATCGACGTCACGCCGGTAGACCAGCAGGGTCGGATCCGACTCGATGCTCTGAGTGAGGCGATCGATTCGAACCCTGCAGATGTGGCCGCAATCACCACCATGTGGGCCAACAACGAAATGGGCACGATTCAACCGGTACGCGAAGTCGTCGAACTTGCGCGCGCACACCAGATTCCGGTGCATTCGGATGCGGTTCAAGCCGCCGGGTATCTCGAACTCGACTTTGCGGGCACTGGCTTGGACGCGATGACCGTCACGGCCCACAAACTTGGTGGCCCCGTAGGGGTTGGCGCACTCGTGATCCGCCGCGAACTCGATGCGACCCCGCTGCTTCACGGCGGCGGTCAGGAACGCGATCTTCGGTCAGGCACGGTTGGCGCGGCTCTGGTTGCTGGGTTTGCGACCGCACTGGACCTGACGGTCCAACATCAGAGTGAGTCCGGCCCGCGGATTGAGGCGCTTCGCGATCGGCTCGTGCGCGGGATTGAACGGGTCGTACCGGAGGCGATCATCAACGGCGACCCAGAAACCGGACCCGGCCACCGACTGCCAAACATCGCGCATGTGACCTTCCCGGGCTGCGAAGGTGACGCGTTGTTGATGCTCCTAGATGCTCAAGGGGTGCAGGTTTCAACCGGTTCGGCCTGTCAGGCCGGTGTCCCGCAGCCGAGTCACGTGCTGCTGGCCATGGGATTTGGCGATGCGGCCGCGCGTGGCTCGTTGCGGTTCAGCCTTGGCCACACGTCGACGGCCGCTGATGTTGATCGACTACTCGAATTGCTGCCGGCGGTGTGTGAACGTGCCCGCGCGGCCGGACTCGTACGGAGCAGAACATCATGAGAGTTATTGCAGCGATGTCTGGCGGCGTGGATTCGGCGGTTGCGGCCGCGCGAGCGGTCGAAGCTGGCCATGAGGTCACCGGGGTTCACCTCGCGTTGAGTCGTAACCCCAAGTCCTATCGAACCGGTGCGCGTGGGTGCTGTTCGATCGAGGACGCGGGCGATGCCCGGCGCGCCGCCGACGCGATCGGCATTCCGTTCTTCGTTTGGGACATGAGCGATGAGTTCGCCGACGAAGTCGTCGACGACTTCATCGCCGAGTACACCGCCGGGCGGACTCCCAACCCGTGTCTGCGTTGTAACGAGAAGATCAAGTTTGCGGCCGTGCTCGATCGGGCGCTGGCTCTTGGTTTTGATGGCGTGGTCACCGGCCATTACGCCCGACTAGTTGAAAACGACGGCGTCGTCGAAATGCACCGAGCCGAGGATCATGGCAAAGACCAGTCCTATGTCCTTGGCGTGCTCACTCAAGATCAGTTGCGTCGCTCGCTGTTCCCGCTTGGCGACGACCCCAAGACGACGGTTCGAGCCGAGGCCGCGCAACGTGGACTGCAAGTGGCGAACAAGCCAGATAGCCACGACATTTGTTTTATCTCTGACGGCGACAATGCCGGCTGGTTGGAGGACAAACTCGGCGCTCAGCCCGGCCCGATCGTCGACGAAACCGGCGCCGAAGTCGGTAGTCATACGGGCGCGTTCGCGTTCACGATCGGTCAGCGTCGTGGTCTGCGACTGGGAGTGCCAGCCGACGACGGCAAGCCGCGCTATGTGCTCGACATTGAGCCGGTCACTCGCACCGTCACCGTCGGCCCGCGCGAACGCTTGGCGATCAGCCGGATCGAGGCGATAAAACCGCTGTGGTGTGGTGAGGCGCCGACCACTGAACTCGACTGCACCGTCCAACTGCGAGCCCACGGCAGTGAACATCGCGCGCGGGTCACGGTCGACGGAGACCAGGTCATCGTCGAATTGCACGACCCAGCCGAAGGCATCGCGCCCGGTCAGGCCTGCGTAATTTACGACCGGACTCGCGTGGTTGGCTCGGCGACGATTGCGCGAACTGCCTGGGTCGAGCCGGTTGGGTCCGCTAACTGAGTCGCCGCGCTCGGAATGACCGATCAACGGCGCGTGTTAAATCAAGCGTGACCATCGCTTCCTCGCTCGTGATCGGGGCGGGACAGGCCGGCTTGTCGGCGGCCTTTCACCTCGAGCGCCTCGGCATCGACCACGTCGTGCTGGACGCAAATGCTTCGGCCGGTGGCGCCTGGCAACACCGCTGGGACGCGCTGACGATGGCCGATGTCCACCGGGTGGCCGATCTGCCCGACCAAGAACTGCCAGCGGCAATCGGCCCAGAGCGCGCCAATGAGTTTGTGCCGAGCTACTTCGCTGACTACGAAGCCGAGCACCAACTGTCGGTCCTTCGGCCGGTCGAGGTTGACTCAGTTGTCGATGAGGCCGGACTTTTGCGAGTGCGTGCAGTTGACGGACGCAGTTGGCTAACGCGCACCCTAGTCAACGCGACCGGCACGTGGGGCCGGCCGTTCATTCCGTACTACCCGGGTCAGGAAACGTTCGCCGGTCGCCAACTGCACACCGTCGACTACCCGGGCCCGGGGCAGTTCGCGGGCAAACGGGTGCTGGTTGTCGGGGGAGGGGCATCTGCGGTGCAGTTCCTCGGGGCGCTTCGCCCGATCACCGACACGATCTGGGTAACCCGACGCGAGCCCGTGTGGCGCACTGGCGGTTTCGGTGAAGTCGAAGGCCGCGAGGCGGTAGCCAAAGTTGAAGAGCGGGTGCGAGAAGGTCTGCCGCCCCAAAGCGTGGTCAGTGTCACTGGTCTGATGCTTCGCCCCCAAGAAGCCGAGGCCGAGCGGCTAGGCGCGTACCAGCGCCGGCCAATGTTCAGCCAGATCGAGCCGACCGGGGTGCGTTGGGCCGATGGCACTTTCGAACAGGTAGACGTGATCTTGTGGGCTACCGGTTTTAGGCCAGATGTGGACCATCTGGCGGCGTTGAAACTGCGCTCGCCCCACGGCGGAATCCAACTCGGTTCGACCTTCTTGACCGCGACCCAGTCGGTGGCCGATCCGCGGGTCCAGTTGGTCGGCTACGGTCCATCGGCCTCGACGATCGGGGCGAACCGTGCCGGTCGAGTTGCCGCTCGGGCAGTGTCGCGCTGGCTGGCTGGTCAGTCGACAGCAGAGGCGGCCAATTCCTAAAGCTCGTGCTCAAACACGAGGTCATCCTCGGTCTGATCGCCGACGATGAACTTTCGATCGCCGATGACCTTGAAACCGTGTTTGGCGTAGAAACGTTGGGCGCGCTCATTCATTCCGTTGACGCCCAACCAAACGCTCTTGGCGCCGCGACTCTTGGCGCGTCCGAGAACTTCGGCCATCAGTTGTCCGGTGATGCCTGTCCCGTGAGCCGATGGGTCGGCGTAGCACTTGCTCAGTTCGACAGTGGGGCGGTTTTTGACGAGTTCACCGATGTGCGCATCGTACGGTTCGCGATCGAAAGTCAGCGTGTAGCCGGCTAGTTTTCCGGCCGACTCGGCCACGAGGATCTCGGCGGTCTCGTCGGCAAAGAATGCTTCAAAGTTCTTCGCCGCAAGGTGCTGCGCCACGAACGCCGTCATATCTTCGGCCGGCATCTGCGGCGGGCAGGCAAGCGGGAAAGTCCGGGCCGCTAGCTCGACAAGAGCGGCCAGATCATCGGTAGCGGCAAGACGAATCAACACCTGACGATTCTGACCGATCGACTGGGCGCGAAGATGGACGGGTGCAAGCAACAGGGATCGGTTCGATGCCGGGCGACGACTTCGACTCGGTGGCTCGCTTCGTAATCGACACCTTTGGTGATGGCGGCATCGTCTTTGTGCCGGAGTTGCCTGATCGGGGCGCGCCGGCGGCGATGATCGGTCGGACGTTGGGGGTTGTTCCGCTGCCGATCGATTTGCAGCCAGCAGGTTGGCGATTGGCTCCGGGCGAAGGAATCGACCAGCGCCGCTCCCGCTCCTTGCTGGCCCAAGATCTTGACCGGCTAGAGGAACTGGCTGACGGGCTCGAGGTCACGATCAAGCAGCAGTTCGCCGGACCGCTGACGCTGGCCGCCACCGTAGAGCGTCCCCGCGGCGACAAACTGTTAGCCGATCATGGCGCGCGCCGCGAACTTGGCGAGGCGCTCGCGGCAGGCCTGAGTGACCACTTAGTCGACCTCAATCGGCGATTCGGCCAAGCCGACTTGATCGTGCAGATCGACGAACCAGCGATATCGGCAGTGTTGGCCGGTTCGGTGCCGACCGCGAGTGGGTTTGGCAAACATCGCACCATCGAGCCGCCCGAGGCCGACGTGCTGCTCGGCCAACTCGTTTCGGTGGTTCACGCTGCGGGGGCGACCGCAGTTCTGCACTCCTGCGCGCCCGGCGTGCCGGTCGGGCTGATCGCCGGTGCCGGCTTCGACGCGATCTCGTTCGATCTGAAATTGGCGCAGTTCGCCGACGAATGGGCCGAGGTCTTTGAGGCCGGAACTGACCTGTGGTTCGGTGGCGGTACTGCCGGCCAGATCGAAGAGTTCATGGATCGGCTCGGCTTTGGGATCGACGTGTTCGCAGGTCGATCGGTCGCCACCCCGGCTTGTGGGCTGGCCAACCGCACGCCGCCAACCGCACGCCAAGAGTTGACGCAGGTCGGCCAGACCGCGGCCTCCTTTGGCTGAGTGGGGCTAGTGTCGGTGGCTCGCACTAGGCTCATGCCATGGCCGAAGTGAGCAAAGAATCGACCCTCGACGAGGCGCCGGCAGATCAACCAGATCTGGAAACCGCGCGCGGCCGAGTTGAGGAGCTGCTGGACCAGATTGAGCGTGCCAAAGATTCCTACTATGGCCAAGACGTTTCCCTCGTTGACGATGCAACATACGACGCGTGGATTCACGAGCTGGCCCAACTCGAACGACTCCACCCGCAACTGCAAGGCCAAGACTCACCGACGCTTGTAGTTGGCGCGGCGACGAATTCGGCGCTCTCGCCGGTTGAACACGCCGAACGGATGCTCAGCCTAGACAACGTTTTTAGCGCGCAAGAACTACGAGACTGGTGTTTGAAGACCGAACGGTTGGCCGGTCGAAAGGTTCGCTGGCTAACTGAAGCCAAGATTGATGGTCTGGCGATTTCGTTGCGCTATGAAAACGGCGTCCTGACCTCGGCCGCTACTCGTGGTGACGGCCGCGTCGGTGAGGACGTCACCGCAAACGCGCTGGCTTTGGACTCCATCCCGAAGAAACTTGCCGGCACCGGGCACCCGGACCTGGTCGAGGTGCGCGGCGAGGTGTTCATCGGCATCGAGGCTTTTGAACGCCTCAACATTTTCCAGAGCGAGCTTCGCGATCGAGTCGTCGCCGAAGCAACTGCTCGCGGCACTGATCCGGACCGGGCCGCAGCAACGGCGATGCGTCGGTTCGCGCCATTTGCCAACCCACGAAACGCGGCCAGCGGGGGACTACGTCAACAGGTCGATAAAAAAGAGGGTCTAGAGCTTGAGGCCGCTCAACTGCGAATAAGTTCGTTGACACTTTTTGTCCACGGGATCGGCGCCTGGCCCAATCCGCCGGTGGCCGCCCAAAGCGAGGTCTACGACTTACTGAGTCAGTGGGGACTGCCGACCAGCCCGAACACGCGCGTATTGGACCAAAGTGAGCAGGTAATCGATCGGGTGGCCGAACTCGGCGACCACCGCCACGATCTTGAGCACGAAATTGACGGGGTTGTCGTCAAGGTCGACGAGCTGGCGCTGCACGGCGAACTGGGCGAAACCAGCCGCGCTCCGCGCTGGGCGATCGCCTACAAATACCCGCCAGAAGAGGTGCAAACAAAGCTGCTCGACATCGTGGTTTCGGTGGGACGAACCGGCCGCGCCACCCCGTATGCAGTGATGGCGCCAGTTCGGGTGGCCGGCAGCGTCGTGCGTCAGGCCACCTTGCACAACCAAGATGTCGTCAAGGCCAAAGGCGTACTGATCGGCGACACGGTGGTGCTGCGCAAGGCCGGCGACGTGATCCCGGAGGTTCTCGGTCCTGTGGTTGACCTGCGCGACGGCAGCGAGCAGGTATTCGTGATGCCGAAGGCCTGTCCCGAGTGCGGGGCAACGCTGCGCTCGATGAAGGCCGGCGATATCGATCAGCGCTGTCCCAATGCGCGCGACTGCCCGGCCCAAGTCCGCGGACGAGTCGAGCACATTGGTTCTCGTGGCGGGCTGGACGTGGAGGCATTAGGTGAGGTCGCGGCCGCGGCTCTTACGCAAGGAATCGGTGCTCCGCTGGAAACCGAGGCGGGCCTCTTTGAGTTGACCTTGGCCCAACTGGTCCCGATCGAAGTGCTGGTGCGCGACGCCGAGACCGGTGAAACCAAACTCGACGAGCAGACCGGTGAGCCGATTCGTCGGACGCCATTTCGAGTCAAGACCGGCGAGCCGTCTTCACAAGCCGAAAAACTCCTCGAAGAACTCGAGAAGGCGAAAACCAAAGACCTGTGGCGCCAGTTAGTTTCGCTCAACATTCGTCATGTCGGGCCGGTGGCGGCGCGAGCATTGGCCGGTTACTTTGGCTCGTTGGCGGCGATCCGGGCTGCGACGATTGCCGAGTTATCTGCCGTTGAGGGCGTCGGCTCGATCATCGCGGACTCGCTTACCGAATGGTTCGAAGTCGACTGGCATCTAGAGATCGTCGATCGCTGGACGGCTGCCGGGGTGAGCTTCGCGATCGAAGGGCACCCCGGCCCTGGCGCGGCAACCATGACCGCAGGGCCGCTATCGGGGCTAACGATCGTGGCGACCGGCTCGCTGCAGAACTACACCCGCGACTCGGTCAAAGAGGCGATCATCGCCGCGGGCGGCAAACCGTCCAGTTCGGTCAGCAAGAAAACCGACTACGTCGTGGTGGGCGAAAACGCTGGCTCCAAAGCCGACAAAGCCGAGGAGTTAGGCATTGCGATCCTCGACGAGGACGGGTTCACCCGCCTGCTCGCCGAGGGACCGCAAAGCTAAAAGCTTTCGAACCGTTCAGTCCAAGTCGGCGTTCTCGGTGTCGAACAGGTCGGCCGCCATGCCCAAAACCTGTGGGTCCGGAGCGCCGACTACGTCGTAGTCCTTGCCCGGGTAGTCAAACCGCGACAACACGTGGCGAATGGCCGCAAGGCGAGCCCGCTTCTTGTCGTTACTCTTGACCACCGTCCACGGGGATTTCTTCGTGTCAGTCTTCTTGAACATCGCTTCTTTGGCTTCGGTGTATTCGTCCCACCGGTCCAGCGACGCCAAGTCCATTGGCGAGAGTTTCCATTGACGCACCGGGTCGATCTGGCGAATGGTGAACCTAGTCAACTGCTCTGCGCGGCCGACCGAGAACCAGAACTTGATCAGGTGGATGCCGTCGCCGGTCAACATCTTCTCGAACGCGGGCGCCTGCTTGTAGAACTCGGTGTACTGCTCCGGCGTCGCGAACCCCATCACCCGCTCGACGCCGGCACGGTTGTACCAAGAGCGGTCGAAGAAAACGATCTCGCCGTTGGTGGGCAGGTGCTGGGCGTAGCGCTGGAAGTACCACTGACCCGACTCGACCTCGGTGGGCTTCTCGAGCGCGACGACGCGAGCGCCGCGAGGGTTGAGCCATTCGGTGAAGCGCTTGATCGTGCCGCCCTTGCCGGCCGCGTCGCGGCCCTCGAAAACCATCACGATCCGTTGACCAGTGTCCTTGATCCAGTACTGCAGTTTCAGCAGTTCGATCTGCAGCAGGCGCTTTTCATGCTCGTACTCTTCGCGAGTGATCTTGGTGTCGTAGGGGTACCCCTCGCGCCAGGTTTCGACTACGTTTCCGTCCGGGTCGACCAAGATTGGGTCGTCATCGTCCTCGTCGATGACCGTGAAGCCTTCGGGGATTCGATTGAGCAGTGAAGAAGGGAGCATGACAAGAAGATATACGTGACGTGGTGAAACAACAGGTGAACGGGCACGCGACTTAGGGCGAGTCGTTGCGGCTCACTAAGATGAAAGCCATGTCCTCACCCGAGATTTCCCGCGACGACGTCGCGCACTTGGCGAGTCTGGCGCGAATCGAGTTGTCCGACGACGAACTCGACCGACTCGGCGCCGACCTGCCCGCAATCCTTGAACACGTAAAGGTCGTCCAGGGTGTTGCCGGCGCCGACGTGCCAGCGATGAGCCACCCGGTGCCGCTGACCAACGTGTTTCGCCCCGATGTGGTCACCCCGGGTTTGACGCCAGAGCAGGCACTTGAGATGGCGCCGGCCAGCGAAGAGCAGCGGTTCCTAGTTCCGAAGATTTTGGGGGAAGAATGAGCGACTTGACCCGACTCTCCGCCGCCGAGCTGGCTGACTCACTGGCCTCGGGTCAGACGACCTCGGTGGAAATCACCCAACAGCACCTAGACCGGATTGCTGCGGTCGACGGCCAGATCAATGCCTTTTTGCACGTTGATCCAGACGGCGCCCTCGCTGCTGCTGCAGAGGTAGACCGGCGCCGGGCGGCCGGTGAGGACTTGGCGGCGCTCGCAGGGGTTCCGGTGGCGGTCAAGGACGTCCTCGCCACTACCGGCCTGCCGACCACGTGCGGCTCGAAGATGCTTGAGGGCTGGATTCCGCCCTATGACGCGACCGTCGTCGCTCGGCTCAAGGCGGCCGGAATGCCGATCTTGGGCAAGACCAACATGGACGAGTTCGCGATGGGCTCATCGACTGAGCACTCGGCCTACGGCCCGACTCGCAACCCTTGGGACACCAGCCGAATTCCCGGCGGTTCCGGCGGCGGTTCCGCCGCGGCAGTGGCCGCCTTCGAGGCGCCACTGGCGATCGGCACCGACACTGGCGGCTCCATCCGCCAGCCCGGCGCGGTCACCGGAACGGTCGGAGTAAAGCCGACTTACGGGGGAGTGTCGCGCTATGGACTGGTGGCGATGGCCAGCAGTCTCGACCAGGCTGGTCCGGTCACTCGCACGGTGCTGGACGCGGCCCTGTTGCACGAAGTGATGGCCGGTCATGACGTTCGTGACTCGACCAGTCTGGCTGCCGAGGTTCCGCCAGTGGTTGCGGCGGCGCGCCGCGCCGACGTGGCCGGGCTTCGCGTGGGTGTGATCACTGAACTTGGCGGCGAGGGATTTGAGCCTGGTGTGCGCGCCCGGTTCGACGAATCGCTTGAACTGCTGGCCAAAGCCGGCGCCGAGATCGTCGAAGTTTCCTGCCCGAGTTTTGAGCACGCCTTGGCCGCCTACTACTTGGTGATGCCCAGCGAAGTGAGCAGCAACTTGGCCAAGTTCGACGCGATGCGTTATGGCCTGCGGGTTTCCCCGGAGGGGGTAGTCGACCCCAGCGCCGAGCAGGTCATGGCGGCCTCGCGCGATGCGGGCTTTGGTGATGAGGTCAAGCGCCGGATCATCTTGGGCACCTACGCGCTTTCTAGCGGTTACTACGACGCCTATTACGGCTCGGCACAGAAGGTCCGCACCTTGATCGCCCAGGATTTCGAGAACGCCTTCGCCAAGGTTGACGTGTTGGCTTCGCCGACCGCCCCGACGGTCGCCTGGCCGCTCGGCGAAAAGCTCGACGATCCGTTGGCGATGTATTTGCAGGACATTGCCACGATCCCGGCGAACCTCGCTGGCGTGCCGGGCATTTCGCTGCCGGTTGGTTTGTCTGAGGGCCTGCCAGTTGGCTTGCAGTTCTTGGCGCCTGCCCTTGGCGACGACCGACTCTACAACGCCGGCGCGGCGCTCGAACGTCTGTTGACCGAACGCGACGGTGCGGCTTTCGCCTCGCTAATCCCCGAACTTGAGGTGGCCCGATGAGCAAGACTGCCGTTTCCTTCGAGGACGCGCTGACCCGCTACCAACCGGTGATGGGGTTGGAGGTGCACGTCGAACTCAACTCGGCCACCAAGATGTTTTGTGGCTGCCCGACCGAGTTCGGTGCCGAGCCGAATACTCAGGTTTGCCCGGTCTGTTTGGGTCTGCCAGGTGCGCTGCCGGTGGTCAACGCTAAGGCGATCGAGTCGGCGATCCGGATCGGGTTGGCGCTCAATTGCAGCATCGCTACTTGGTGCCGGTTTGCTCGCAAGAACTACTTCTATCCAGATATGCCGAAGAACTTCCAAACTTCGCAGTACGACGAGCCGATCGCTTTTGAGGGCTATGTCGACCTCGAGGTTGACGGCGAAATTTTCCGCATCGAAATCGAGCGCGCTCATATGGAGGAAGACACCGGCAAATCGCTGCACGTTGGCGGCAGCACCGGGCGGATTCATGGCGCCGACCACTCGCTGTTGGACTACAACCGAGCCGGTATCCCGTTGATCGAAATCGTCACCAAGACGATCGAGGTCCCCGGCGACAAGGCCCCGGCAGTTGCTCGGGCTTACGTGAACTACTTGCGTGACTTGATGGTCGCGCTCGACGTTTCGGACGCCCGAATGGATCAGGGATCGCTTCGTGCCGACGTGAACCTTTCACTCAAGCCATTAGGTTCGGACACGCTCGGCACTCGCTCAGAGACCAAGAACGTCAACTCGTTCCGCTCGGTTGAACGGGCAGTTCGGTTCGAAGTCGGCCGCCACGCCGAGATCCTCGACGGCGGCGGCTCGATCATTCAAGAGACTCGCCATTTCCACGAAGCTGACGGCAGCACTTCGGCTGGTCGTCCAAAATCTGATGCCGATGACTACCGCTATTTCCCCGAACCTGACTTGGCGCCGGTCGCGCCTGACCCGGCTTGGGTTGAGGAACTGCGTGCGACTCTGCCCGAACCGCCGGCCGATCGCCGCAAGCGACTTCAGGCCGAATGGGGTTTCAACGACCTCGACATGCGCGACACGATTGGTGCCGGTGCGCTCGACCTAGTGGCCGACACCGTGGCCGCCGGCGCGGCACCTGCGGCTGCGAAGAAGTGGTGGCTGGGCGAGTTGGCCCGCACGGCGAACGAGCAGGGCACAGACGTTTCGGCGCTGGCCATCACGCCAGCGCAGGTGGCTGAGATCCAGGCAATGATCGACGCGGGTCGACTCAACGACAAGTTGGCGCGCCAAGTGTTTGTGGGCGTGCTGGCCGGAGAGGGATCCCCTGACGAAGTCGTTACTGCCCGCGGCCTTGAGGTGGTGTCCGACGACGGCGCCCTGAGCGCCGCAGTCGACCGCGCGATTGAGAACGACCCGGCGGCCGTGCAAAAGATCCGAGATGGCAAGGCGGCCGCAGCTGGTGCCCTGATCGGCTTTGTGATGAAGGAAATGCGCGGCCAGGCCGATGCCGGTCGCGTCCGCGAACTCATCATGGAGAAGCTCGGCTGAGGCGTACGCAAGCCGCGCGGACATTCCCCTCGGGCCTTGTAATGAAGCAAAAAATGCAGGCCAGATGATGACGGCCAGCCTGTGGAAACCTGTTCGACAGTAGCCATGTTTAGCCTCTAAACATATACTTGGGAGAGCAAGGGAAGTGAACCGGGCGCTCTGCCAGCACGGCTATTCCGCAGCATCCTGGCGACCTGCCGACGGGGACGCTGTGCAAGATCTAGTCAGATCTTGCACCGGTGCTTGGAAGGGGTTGGTTGCTGTGAGCTATCGGGTTGTGATTAGTCGCGAGAACGACGCTTGGCTTGCCGATGTGCCAAGTGTTCGAGGTGCTCATACCTACGCTCGCTCGATCGATGTACTGCTCAAGTCGATTGTTGAAGTAATCATTTTGATGGCAGACCTGCCCGTTGACTCGCCTGTTGAAGTTGAACCCGAATACGACCTCAGCGACGAGCTTGTCGCGAGGGCACTCGAACTCGGTCGGGCGCGTGCAGAGTTAGTTGCTCGCGAAGCCGAACTTCAGTCCGCGACCTCGGCGATAGTGACCGAACTAAGCAACCGCGGATTCACTGTCCGTGATTGCGCCAGGTTGCTTGACCTGACGCCAGGTCGAATCTCGCAAATCGCGAACGCCTGACCCGGACCGGTTTTTCGACGCACGACCTAGTTTCGGGTCGGCGCATCCGAACCTGCGTCTCCTAGACTCGAGTCGTGGATGACGCGCGCACTGTCGATCTGGTGCTTGAGGGCGGGGGAGTAAAAGGTATTGCCCTGGTCGGCGCCGCTGCGGCACTCATCGACAACGGCTATTCGTTTGCGCGGATCGGTGGATCCTCGGCCGGCGCGATGGTCGGTTCGGTGATTGCCGCGATGCAGCAGGCCGGCGAACCCTTCAGTCGAGTCGATGACATTTTGCGCACCATCGACTACACCTCCTTCCTTGATCGCCGACGCGGCCCGCGAACTATTCGCTGGTGGCCGCGTGGCGCCGACGCGTGGGGCGTGCTTTTCCACCTCGGTGCACACCCTGGCGCGCACCTGCAACAGTGGCTCGCTGGCGTCCTTGGTGATCTTGGTGTTCGCAAGTTCGGTGACTTGACGTTCGTCGATCCGGGCAGTTCGCTGCCGCCAGAACTGTCCTACCGACTCGTAGTTACCGCCAGCGACCTGTCGCGCCAGCGGATCATGTACTTGCCGTGGGATCTGGCCAAACACGGCCACGACCCCGCCGAGTTTTCAGTTGCGCGGGCGGTGCGAGCCTCGGCGGCGATCCCGTTCCTGTTCGAACCAGTTCGGGTCAAATCTCCGTTTGGGCAACTGGCCTTGGCCGACGGTTCGCTGTTGCGCAGTTATCCGATCGAACTGTTTGATCGCGATGACGGACTCCCAGCTAGGTGGCCGACCCTTGGCGTCCGGCTTAGTTCGCCAGCTGGTGAGCGCGCCAAGGCCAAACCAGTCACCGGCCCCGTTTCTTTGTTGACCAACTTGATCCGCACCACTGTCGACTCAACTCAGGTGCGGCACGTAAGCGATCCAACCTCGGCAAACCGCAGCATCTTCGTCAAACCAAAGGGCGTTCGCTGGACCGATTTCGATCTGACTGCCGAGCAGCGTCAAAACCTGTACGACACCGGCTACCAAGCAGTTGAGCGCTGGGTAGCCAAGAACAAGCCGAAACCAAAAAGTGAAGCAAAACCCTTCACAATCACTGAATGAAGCTCTAAACTTCATTTTATGGAAGTGAAGCAAAACGCTTCATCGGTGTCGGCGCCGGCGTGGGCAGTGATTGGCGATCTCGTCCGATCCAGAGAAGCACCTTCTCGCGCCGAGACGCAGGCGGCAATGCTCGCTGCCTTCGCTAGGGTGAACAAACTGGTGCCCGCGATCCAGCCCCTAACCGCGACGATCGGCGATGAGTTCCAGGCGATGTTCGCCAACCAGCGTTCGGCATTGGTCGCCACACTTGCGGTACGCCTCGCGCTGCCAGAGCCAATGGACGCAAGGTTCGGCATTGCTCACGGCACTTATGAAGTTGTCGGTGCCAGCAGTTACGGTCTGACTCAAGACGGCCCTGCCTGGTGGGACGCGAGGTCGGCGATCGACGAAGTAAAGCGGCGCGAGTCGCGACTGGCCGGGCTCCGTACCTGGCTGCATGATGGGGGACTAGTGAACGCGTACACACTCACTCGCGACCAGTTGGTCAGCGACTTCACCGGACGTCAACGGCGCCTCCTGCTGGGTCTACTGGAGGGGGTAACTCAGGTCGAGTTGGCCCAACGCGAACAAGTTTCGGCCTCCGCGGTCTCACAATCTTTACGACGAAGTGGAGCGTTGGCGATCTTCGAAGGTCTGGAGTTGATCGGCTAATGGCTTTGCTGGCGCTAGTTCTCCTAGCTATCTGTCTTGGCGAATACTTGCACCGGTTCGACCAAGGAATCTGGGTCATCGCCGAGGTTGCCGTTCTAGCGGCAGCGGTAATTGCCGCGGCCTACGGACTGGGCTACAACCTAGGCATCGGCTTCCTGGCCGCAATCGTCGGGCTCTGGTGGGCGAGCGCCCAAAACATCGCGTCCTGGCGCGTGCCGGGAATGATTGCCTCTGGCATTGCTGCAATTTCGGCTCTGGTCGCCTCGCCGGCAATCGAACGCCAACACCCGCCGCTTGCCAATTGGTACGAATCCTTGGAAATTCCTTCGCTGGCAAGCGTGCAATTCGATTCGTTCGTGCTGGGCTTGGTGATTGTGGTGGCGCAAGTTCGACCGGCCAACTCAATCGTGCGCGCAGTCTTGGACAACGTCGGGCGCGGACTGCTCGCTCAAGAACGACGCCTCAAAGGTGGTCGAGTAATCGGGCCGCTAGAAAGGGTGCTCGTATTCGGGCTCGCGGTGAGTGGAAATATCGGTGGCGTAGCAGCGATTATGGCGGCCAAAGGCATCTTGCGGTTTCCCGAGATCAACCGGGACGAAGGCGACGGCTCCGGTGCCGAGTATGTCCTCGTAGGCAGTTTTGTGAGCTGGTTCATCGCCTTAGCGCTCGTGCCCTTGTTTTAGCGGACCGGGCGAGTCGTAACCTATGTCCCATGACCGATTCCACCGACTCGAACCAGATCGACATCAAGCCCCGCAGCCGCGACGTCACCGATGGCCTCGAAAAGGCCGCCGCCCGTGGCATGCTCCGCGCCGTAGGCATGGGCGACGACGACTGGGTAAAGCCACAGATCGGTGTCGCATCGAGTTGGAACGAAATCACCCCTTGCAACCTTTCGCTTGACCGGTTAGCTAAGGCCGTCAAAGAAGGTGTCCACGCTGGCGGCGGATATCCGCTCGAATTCGGCACGATCAGCGTTTCCGACGGCATCAGCATGGGGCACGAAGGCATGCACTTCTCCCTAGTGAGCCGCGAAATCATCGCCGACTCGGTCGAGACCGTGATGATGGCCGAGCGCCTCGACGGTTCTGTCCTATTGGCCGGTTGCGACAAGTCCCTGCCGGGGATGCTGATGGCCGCCGCGCGCCTCGACCTGTCGAGCGTTTTCCTTTACGCAGGGTCGATCATGCCGGGCAATGTCGACGGCAAAGACGTAACGATCATCGACGCCTTCGAGGCTGTAGGCGCCTGTATCAAGGGTCTAATCACCCGCGAAGAGGTCGACAAGATCGAGCGGGCAATCTGTCCAGGAGAAGGCGCCTGTGGCGGCATGTACACCGCAAACACGATGGCTTCGGCCGCCGAAGCACTGGGCATGAGCCTGCCGGGTTCGGCCGCCCCGCCGGCACCGGACCGTCGCCGTGATGACTACGCCATCAAGTCCGGCGAAGCAGTGGTCAACCTGCTGCGCAAGGGCATCACCGCGCGACAGATCCTGACCAAAGAAGCATTCGAAAACGCAATCACCGTGGTGATGGCACTTGGCGGATCGACCAACGCAGTGTTGCACCTGCTGGCTATCGCTCGCGAGGCCGAAGTAGACCTGACGTTGGCAGACTTCAACCGCGTCGGCGACAAGGTGCCACACCTGGGCGACCTGAAGCCGTTTGGCCGCTACGTGATGAACGACGTCGACAAGGTCGGCGGCATCCCCGTGGTGATGAAGGCGTTGCTCGACGCTGGCCTGATGCACGGTGACGTCATGACCGTCACCGGCAAGACCATGGCCGAGAACCTCTCCGAAATCGATTTGGGGCTCGACGGCGACATCATTCGCCCGCTCGACAAGCCGATCCATAAGACCGGTGGCTTGACGATCCTGCACGGCTCGCTCGCCCCCGAAGGTGCCGTCGTCAAGAGCGCCGGCTTCGACTCGGACGTATTCTCCGGGACTGCCCGGGTATTCGACGGCGAGCGCGCCGCGATGGATGCGCTCGAAGACGGCACGATCGTCGCTAACGACGTCGTAGTGATCCGGTATGAGGGTCCAAAGGGCGGACCGGGTATGCGCGAAATGCTTGCGATCACCGGCGCGATCAAGGGCGCAGGTTTGGGCAAGGACGTACTGCTGCTCACCGACGGACGGTTCTCCGGCGGCACGACCGGGCTGTGTGTGGGTCACGTTGCGCCCGAGGCCGTTGACGGCGGTCCGATCGCGTTCGTGCGCGACGGCGATCCGATCACCTTGGATGTGGCCAACCGGACCCTCGACGTTGAGATCGACGCCGATGAACTCGAACGCCGCAAGATTGGTTGGGAGCCGTTGGCGCCCAAGTACACGACCGGCGTACTTGCCAAGTACCGCAAGCTCGTCAGTTCGGCCGCCCAAGGTGCGGTTACCGGCTGAATCGAATCGGCGGAACCGGGGTAGGTAGGCTTCGGTGGTGTCAGATTTCACCGACGAAGAACTCGCGACCGCGCTGAAAGTTCTAGGTCAAGCGCAGTTCCTCGGCGAAGAAGACGAGTCATACGTTGCCCTGCGCCACGCCTGCGGGAAGTTCTACAAGGACGTAAAGCGCCAGCGCCGCAAGGCCAAGCGGGCGGCAGTCAACGCCGCCGACCGCGAAGTCGTGGAGTTGACGGCGACCGGTTCGGCACGGCGAATCGATGACGAAACCGCCGGGATCAAACTGGTCTCGAACTCGCCGGGGGCGACCGCGGGCGTGCTGCAGGTTGCTCGCGGTTGTTATATCTGCAAGCAAAAGTTCACGATTGTTGACGCTTTTTATCACCAACTCTGCCCTGAGTGCGCCGCCCGCAGTCACGCCAAGCGAGATGCCCGAACCGACCTGACTGGCAGGCGGGCGCTGCTCACGGGCGGTCGCGCCAAGATCGGCATGTATATCGCGTTGCGGCTGCTGCGAGATGGCGCTCACCTGACGATCACGACGCGTTTTCCGCGCGACGCGGTCCGTCGATTCACCGCCCAGTCCGACAGCGCAGACTGGCTGGACCGGCTCAAAGTCGTTGGGATCGACCTGCGTGACCCGGCCCAAGTCATCGGGTTGGCCGACGAGGTTGCGGCCGCCGGCCCCTTGGACATTCTGATCAACAACGCGGCTCAAACCGTAAAGCGCCAACCGGGCGCCTATTCGGCGATTGCCGACGCCGAAACCCAAGAGTTGCCCGAGGGGTTCATCCCCGAACTGGTGACTTTCGGCCACACCAGCGACGCCCACCCGGCTTCGCTGGTCGGCTCGGTCAGCGCTCATCCGGCCTTGGCGAAAGACTCGATCACGGCCGATGAACTGACTGAGATTGCGCTTGAGGCCGGTTCAGCCGATCTCGAGCGAATCGACGCTGGCGGGCTGCTGCCTGATTTGGTGGACACCAACAGTTGGGTCCAGCACGTCCAGCAGATTGACGCCCTGGAGTTGCTGGAAGTCCAGTTGTGCAACTCGGTCGCACCGTTCATCTTGATCAGTCGGCTGCGCCCGTCGATGGCCGCCGCCGCAGCCGACCGCACCTATGTGGTGAACGTGTCGGCGATGGAAGGACAGTTCTCGCGCGGTTACAAGGGGCCAGGACATCCCCATACGAACATGGCCAAGGCGGCACTGAACATGTTGACCCGAACCAGCGCTACCGAAATGTTCGAGGCCGACCAGATCCTGATGACTGCAGTCGACACCGGGTGGATCACCGACGAGCGCCCCCATGTGACGAAGAAGCGTTTGGCCGAAGAGGGCTTCAAGGCCCCACTTGATCTTGTTGACGGCGCGGCCCGGGTGTATGACCCGATCGTGCGCGGCGAGGCCGGCGAGGATCTGTACGGAGTGTTCCTGAAGGATTACGCACCTTTCCCTTGGTGAACGGCGCAGTTGTCCACATCTCGGAATAGGTGTCTCACGACTTGACCATTCGCGATTAGGGGCGCAATATGGGCACATGCAGAATCTGCTTCTCGTAGTTATTTGACGCGCTGGCCCCGTGCCGCGCGTCTTGCCCTCGTCGCCTCACGGCCGAGGGTTTTTTCATGCGATGAAACGACTACGAACCTGAGGCAATAAGATGGAAAGAGCACCGCGGTCCACGACTTCGACGCGGACGACCAACGATGAGATGGGTACGGAAATGACCGAGACGGCACCGGAGACGATCACTGGGGCGCAAAGCCTCGTTCGTGCACTGGAACAGGCCGACGTAGAGGTTATCTTCGGCATCCCCGGCGGCGCGATTTTGCCCGCCTACGATCCGCTTTTCGACTCTTCTATCCGCCATATTTTGGTTCGCCACGAACAGGGCGCTGGCCATGCCGCGCAGGGCTACGCCATGGTCACTGGCAAGGTCGGAGTCTGCATGGCCACCTCCGGCCCGGGCGCAACCAACCTTGTGACCGCAATCGCCGACGCCTACTTAGACTCGGTGCCGATCGTGGCCGTGACCGGACAGGTGGCCAGCAGCGTTATCGGTTCAGATGCCTTCCAAGAAGCCGACATCCGCGGCATCACCATGCCGATCACCAAACACAGCTTCCTGGTCACCGATCCGGCCGAAATCCCGACAGTGATCGCTGAGGCCTTCCATATCGCTTCGACGGGGCGTCCCGGCCCCGTGCTGGTCGATATCGCCAAGGACGCGCTTCAGGCCGACACGATTTTCCAATGGCCAAACGAGTTGGCATTGCCCGGCTATCGGCCGACCACGCGACCGCACAACAAGCAGGTCCGTGAAGCTGCCCGGTTGATTGCCGAGGCCGAACGGCCGGTGCTCTACATCGGCGGTGGCGTGATCAAGGCTGATGCGTCCGCCGAGCTGCTGGAGCTGGCCGAGCAGACTCAGATTCCTGTGGTCACCACGTTGATGGCTCGGGGTGCCTTCCCAGACGCCCACGAACTCCACTTGGGCATGCCTGGCATGCACGGCACAGTCGCTGCGGTGGCTGGTCTGCAGAAGGCAGACCTGCTGATCACCCTCGGTGCCCGATTTGATGACCGGGTGACCGGCGATCTGGCCTCATTCGCTCCCGACGCAAAGGTCATCCACGCCGACATTGACCCCGCTGAGATCGGCAAGAACCGCGAAGCGGACGTGCCGATCGTTGGTGACGCGCGCGAAGTGATCGGCGATCTCGTCCGGGCGTTGAAGAAGCAGGCGGACGAAGACCAGTTGGTTGGCGAATATGCCCAATGGCGCGAGTTTGTGCTTGGGCTGAAGGCCAAATTCCCAGTCGGTTACGACAAGCCCAGCACTGGCCTAGCTCCGCAAACCGTGATTGAGCGGATCAGTAAGGTCGCCGGCCCCGAAGCGGTCTACGCCTCTGGCGTGGGTCAGCACCAAATGTGGTCGGCGCACTTTATCGACTTCGAACGTCCCCGCCAATGGCTCAACTCCGGCGGTGCCGGCACGATGGGTTACAGCGTTCCGGCGGCCATGGGCGCCAAAGTAGGCGCACCAGAGCGCGTTGTCTGGGCGATCGACGGTGACGGCTGCTTCCAGATGACCAACCAAGAGTTGGCCACCTGTGCGATCGAGGGAATCCCGATCAAGGTTGCGGTTATCAACAACTCTTCACTTGGCATGGTCCGTCAGTGGCAGACGCTCTTCTACGAAGGCCGCTACTCAAATACCGACCTGCACACTGGACCTGAGTCCATTGGTGCGCTGCGGATTCCGGACTTCGTGAAACTTGCCGAAGCCTATGGCTGTGTGGGCCTGCGCTGTGAAAGCGAAGACGAACTCGACGAAGTGATCGCCAAAGCCATGAGCATCAATGACGCCCCGGTCGTAATCGACTTCGTGGTCGAGCGTGACGCCATGGTTTGGCCGATGGTGGCCGCTGGCACGAGCAACGATGACATCAAAATCGCGCGCGATTTGGCGCCGAACTGGGAAGAAGAAGACCTCTGATGCCCCAACACACATTGAGCGTGCTCGTGGAGAACACGCCAGGCGTCTTGGCTCGAGTTTCGAGCCTGTTCATGCGTCGCGGCTTCAACATCGATTCACTCGCGGTCGGTCCCACCGAGATCCCCGAGGTCTCCCGGATGACGATCGTGGTCAACGTTGAGGAACTGCCACTGGAGCAGGTGACCAAGCAGTTGAACAAACTGGTCAACGTGCTCAAGATCGTCGAGCTTGACTCAAGCAATGCGGTTGAGCGTGAACTGATGTTGATCAAGGTCAAGGCTGACCTCGCTACTCGCGGTCAGGTGCTTGAAACGGTGCAGCTTTTCCGGGCCAAGGTCGTCGACGTGGCTAATGATTCGGTCACGATCGAAGCCACGGGTGCCGCGGCAAAGCTGAACGCCATGTTGAACGTGCTGGAACCGTTCGGCATCCGTGAAATTGCTCAATCTGGTCGAGTGGCAATCGGGCGCGGTTCGCGCTCGATCACCGACCGGGCCCTGCGCGCCGTGCCCGGTGCCGTAAACGGCTGAAAACTTTGCGTACGCGCTCGCGTCCGCTGCCTCACAACTATCAAGGAGAACCGAGAATCGTGGCTGAATTGTTCTACGACGACGATGCTGATCTGGCTTTGATCCAGGGCAAGAACGTGGCCGTTATCGGCTACGGTAGCCAGGGTCACGCCCATGCGCTCAACCTGCGTGACTCCGGTGTCGACGTTCGCGTCGGCTTGGCCGAGGGCAGCAAGTCCAAGGCGAAGGCTGAGGCTGAAGGCCTGCGGGTCTTGCCGGTCGCCGAGGCGGTCGAAGAGGCCGATGTCATCGTCATTCTTACCCCCGACCAGGTTCAGCGTCACGTTTACGCTGAATCGATCGCACCGAACCTCGCCGCTGGCGACACCTTGGTGTTCGGCCACGGTTTCAACGTGCGCTTTGGTTACATCACCGCGCCTGAGGGCGTCGACGTGATCTTGGTTGCCCCTAAGGCACCAGGTCACACCGTTCGTCGTGAGTTTGTCGCTGGCCGCGGCATCCCTGACATCATCGCGGTTGAGCAGGACGCCTCGGGCAAGGCTTGGGATCTGGCCCTGTCCTACGCCAAGGGGATCGGCGGCACTCGCGCCGGCGTCATCAAGACGACCTTCACCGAAGAGACCGAAACCGACCTGTTCGGTGAGCAGGCCGTGCTGTGCGGCGGCGTGTCCCACTTGGTCCAGGCTGGTTTCGAGACGCTCACCGAGGCTGGCTACCAGCCCGAGATCGCGTACTTCGAGGTGCTGCACGAACTCAAGTTGATCGTTGACCTCATGTGGGAGGGCGGCATCGCCAAGCAGCGCTGGAGCGTTTCTGACACGGCCGAATACGGCGACTACGTTTCGGGCCCGCGCGTCATCGACGCGAGTGTCAAGGCGCGGATGGGTGAGGTCTTGGCCGACATCCAGTCCGGTGCCTTCGCTGAGCGTTTCATCGGCGACCAGGACAACGGCGGTGCCGAGTTCTTGTCGCTGCGTGAGAAGGAAGCCGGTCACCCAATCGAGGCCACCGGCAAGGCGTTGCGTTCGCACTTCTCGTGGAAGCAGGCCGACGACGACTACACCGAGGGCAGCGCGGCCCGCTGACCTGAGGCATTTGCCGGTCAAACTAAAAGTGACGGTGGCTCGAACCAATCGGTTCGAGCCACCGTCATTTTTTGGTTGCGCTTTTGGTGAAAGTAACCTCGCCCAACTGCTGTCAGGGCGCCAAGCGGCGAAGCGACCAACCCAACAGGATGAACATCAGGCCGACGCCCGCAGCGAAGAATGCCACGCCGTACGCGACGACGGAGGTGAATAGCGATGCCCGCAGGAACGAGGCGTTCATGGCTACGGGGCGAAGCGGATCATCCTGGTCGAGCTGGGCATAGGTCTTGCCACCGGTTGCTTCGAGCGCATGCTTATCGATGATTTGGGCTTGGGCGTAGGCGGTGAAGGGGCCCTTCACTTCCTTGCCGCCGAAGTTTGCGGCATCTTCGGAAACGGTGATGTGCTGGGCCGCCAACTGGTCAGTGATGACAAACCAAGTGACGGCGCCGGCGAAGATCATGATTGCGCCGATGACTATGGACAAGAGTCCGATTACGCGTACCCCGCCAGTTGAGTTCTCAGTGGCTTCTAGGTCAGACATTTCTTTGCCTTTCGTCCCGGGGCCACGTTGCCCCGTTTCTTCGACCATATAGACCAATCTGACTACGGGCTTGGACCGATAAACTATCGGCGAGTGGCAATGATTACGCTCGCGTCCGGATCAATCAGCATCTCGACGGCGGCGAAGCGCTCGTCGGTTAGCCACTGCTCGCGAACCGTGTCGACTTGCCCGTCGACGATTGGCGGCCAGAACTGCGAGGGGACGAAGTCGTCCAATACGGCGATTCCGCCGGGCTCCAACAAGTCGGCAAGGACGTCGATGCTCGCCATGACCTCGCGTACGTCAACAAAGAGCATGGCAAACGGCGCGTATTTTTCCAAAACTGCCCAGTCGCCGCAGGTCACTTCAACGTTCTGGGCATCAGCAAAAATTTCTTGAACGTCTTTGGCCAAGCCAGGGTCGAGCTCGGCGGTAACAATTTGTGAACCCTTGGGGGCGCCGCTGGAAAGCCAAGCAGATCCAACACCGCAGCCGGTGCCCAACTCGGCGAGGGTGCCAGTACGCGAAGCTGCCAACGAAGCCAGCAGTCTGCCCGTTTCGTTTCGGGTCGAGGTGATGAACCCACGGCGTCGGGAAAGGTCCAGGGTCTGGGCAACCAGATCGGGGACTTCGGTCGGTGAGCTCATTTGTTAAGTGTTCCACGCTAGGTCGGGGTCGAGACAGTTGACCGGTTCGTGAGACGTAGTTCTCATCGAGTTCGGGCAGTTTTTTGTTCCACTTGTGGTGTATCGTCATGGTCATGCGGAAGCAACTCGTAGTAGTAGCTTGCCGCGGCAGGTCTTCTTAGGCCATTTCCTGCCGCGGAGTTTTGGCGTTGGCCTGACGCTCTGCCGCAGATGCACCTGAACCAAAACCTGGTTCGCTCCTCTGAAATCCCTCACGGCTCACCCGTCGTGGTTCCCTGGTCTCTTTTGACTGGGCATGGCAGTTCGTCAGCCTCGCCGGCTCCTGCAGACCAACAGAACCACTTCAGAGGAGTACGAAATGTTTGAACCAACTGTGACCACCGAATGGGGTCCGGCACACCTGCGCGACGGCGACGAAGAGTTCGATTTCGAGCCCGAGGACAACTGACCAAATGCTAAGATTTCGGTTTCAGCATTTGAGACATAAGGCGTAAGATTATGGCTATGACCAGCTCTTACTCGCTTGCAATCGTTGCCGGAGACGGCATTGGCCCAGAGGTCACCGCTGAGGCACTCAAGGTCCTTGATGTCGTTGCCGCGGATTCGGATATTTCCTTTTCTCGGACCGACTACGACCTTGGTGCGAAGCGTTGGCACGCCACCGGCGAGACGCTGCCCGATTCGGTGCTTGGCGAGATCCGCGGCCACGACGCGATCTTGCTCGGCGCGATCGGCGATCCGTCGGTTCCCTCCGGTGTGCTTGAGCGCGGACTGCTGCTGCGGCTGCGCTTCGAACTGGATCACTACGTGAACCTGCGTCCTTCCAAACTCTTCCCGGGGGTGCCCACTCCGCTGGCCAATCCTGGCGAAATCGACTTCGTGGTCGTTCGCGAAGGAACCGAAGGTCCTTACGTCGGCAATGGCGGCGCAATCCGCGTCGGCACGCCGCACGAAGTTGCTACCGAAGTCAGCCTGAACACCGCCTTTGGCGTCGAGCGGGTCGTCCGTGACGCCTTCGCCCGTGCTCAGGCGCGCCCGCGTAAGAAGTTGACGTTGGTGCACAAGAACAACGTGTTGGTGCATGCCGGACACCTGTGGACGCGCACGGTCAACGCGGTTGCTGTCGAGTTCCCCGAAATCACCGTGGACTACCTACACGTCGACGCAGCCACCATCTTCTTGGCGACCGATCCGGCCCGATTCGATGTGATCGTCACCGACAACTTGTTCGGCGACATCATCACCGACTTGGCTGCCGCAGTCACCGGTGGTATCGGCTTGGCCGCTAGCGGCAACGTTAACCCGGACCGCACGAGCCCGAGCATGTTCGAGCCTGTTCACGGTTCTGCCCCAGACATCGCCGGCCAAGCTAAAGCCGATCCAACTGCGGCGATCCTTTCGGCCGGTCTGCTGCTTGAGCACCTCGGGCATCCGGCCGAGGCCGCTCGGATCAGCGAGGCTGTCGAGGCCGACATCGCCGCTCGTGCAGGTGCAGTTCGAACCACGCAGGAGGTGGGGGAGGCCATCGCAAGTCGGGTGGCCGGTCAGGTAGCGGTCAACTGACCTCTATTAGACCAACTCTTCGAAAGGACTAACGTGTCCGACATGACAACTCCCGCGTTCTCGCCTCGGATCGAACTGAACCAGCAGGCAAAAAGTTCGACCGAGCGCGACGAGATCTTGGCCAACCCTGGATTCGGTAACTACTTCACCGACCACATGTTCTTGGCTGAGTGGACGCCCGAAGCGAACTGGCACGATGCTCGCGTCGTGCCGTACGGGCCGCTGCTGCTCGACCCGGCCACGGCGGTATTGCACTACGCCCAGGAGATTTTTGAAGGCCTGAAGGCATACGCGCACGCCGACGGTTCGGTTTGGTCGTTTAGGCCAGAACAGAATGCGGCTCGGCTGCAGCGCTCCGCACGCCGCCTGGCGTTGCCTGAACTACCCACAGATTGGTTTATGGGATCGGTTCGGTCGCTGATCGAGGCGGACCGAGCTTGGGTGCCGACTGGCGAAGAGCGCAGCCTTTACCTTCGACCGTTCATGTTCGCCTCCGAGGTTTTCCTCGGGGTCCGGCCAAGCCACCACGTCACCTATTCGGTGATCGCCTCCCCGGCGGGAGCTTACTTCGCCGGTGGCGTGAAACCGGTCGACATCTGGCTTTCCGAATCGTTCTCGCGGGCGGCCTCGGGCGGAACGGGTGCGGCCAAGTGCGGTGGAAACTATGCCGCCAGTTTGTTGCCGCAGCAGGAGGCGTTCGACAACGGTTGCGCCCAAGTGGCCTTCTTGGACTCGGTGGAGCACAAATGGGTTGAGGAACTGGGCGGGATGAACCTGTACTTCGTCTTGGCAGACGGCTCGATCGTTACTCCCGAGTTGAGTGGTTCGATCCTTGAGGGGATCACTCGAGACTCGATTCTGACAATTGCGCGAGACCTTGGCCATGACGTCGTCGAACGCAAGGTGTCAATCGACCAATGGCGTGAGGGCGTGGCTGACGGTTCGATCAGCGAGGTGTTCGCTTGCGGCACAGCCGCGGTCGTCACCCCGGTTGGCAAACTCAAGTGGGCCGGCGGAGAGGTCGGCGGTGCCGACGAACCCGGGCCGGTGACCTCGCGAATCCGCGAGACGCTCGTCGACATCCAGTACGGTCGCGCCGATGACAAGCATGGTTGGATGACGAAGGTTTCCTGATCTTCAACGATTCGGCCGCAGGTGCACTAGTGCACCTGCGGCCGAATCGTTGAAAGACTCAGAACTGGACGTTTGGCGCGTTCTCCTGGCCTGCTGGGGCCTCGTAGAAAGATCGTTCCTTGACGCTGGCCATGCCGGCGAAGAACATCCACGGGATCGTGCGTACCAACTCGTTGAGCACGCGGACCGCGTCGTTGTAGTACTGGCGAGCGAACGAGAGCTTGTTTTCGGTGTCGCTCAGTTCGGCTTGCAGTTGCTGGAAGTTTTCCGACGCCTTTAGGTCTGGGTAGGCCTCAGCCACAGCCATAACGTCCACGAGCGCCTTGTCCATCTTGGCTTCTGCGGCGGCCTTCTGCTCGACCGTGCCGTCCTTCGCAGCGGCAGTTACGCCGGCGCGAGCTTCGGTGACCGCCTCAAATACGGCCCGCTCATGAGTTGCATATCCCTTTACGGTGTTGACGAGGTTCGGGATCAGATCCGCCCGGCGAGTGAGCTGAACGTCAATTCCACCCAACGCCTCTTGCGCACCGATGTCAGCTTTGCGGAGCTTGTTGAACGCCGCGATTCCGAACAGGACTAGCGCGGCGATTACGCCGAGGATGATTAGCAGTACCACGAGTTGCCTCCTGAGTTGTTGAGTAAGACCCTACTGAGTTTGACGCCCACGGTCACCAAGAACCGCCGCCACCGCCGCCACCGCCGCCGCCTCCGCTGAATCCTCCACCCGAAGACGAGCTTTGAGTGGCCGTGTAAGCGCTGATGGAACTAGATAGTGATGACTCGAAACTTGCGAACGGGTCAGAGCTGCCGAACAGGCCCGAAGATGTGGCCGCGTGCCCACCGCCGTACCAAACCGGGATTGGGGCGGTCTCGCCAGTCGAAACCTTGTATTTGTTCGCCCACTTGTCGGCGACATTGAAGGCGATAGCGTAAGGGATGAAGGACGTGTAGAGCTCTTTGCGGCCACTGAAATCAAACCGGTCCTTGGCCGAGTCGGTGCTAAGGAAGCGTTCGAAACCGCCGGCGCGCGACCACACCTCGCGACCACTTTGAGTGCGACGGGTTGCGGCGCCGACAGCGAAAACGCCAACTCCGCCCACGACTAGTGCGACAAATGGCGCGGCGGTGATGCCAGGGGCGCCAAGGAAGACTAAAAGCCCGGCCGCAATGGCGGCCAAAATGATTCCGACGCGCCACCAGGTCACCTTTTCCTCGGCGGTGAACTCACCCGAGGAGGTGGCCCAAAGCCTCGTTGCGGACCCGATTGCCGATTGGGCACTCTGCAACGTTTTGCCGGCTGAGACTGAACCGTCGGCAGAGAAAGTGCTGCCGGCGGCGGCCAAACCCAGGGAGGTAACCAGTTGACGTGCCGGCGGGTCGAGCTTGGCGAAGGACGTTTCATCGAGTTTGCTCGTTACCGTCCAGTCGCCGTTGTGCTCGACCAGGTCAACGTGCCCTTGTTCAGCCAGATGCATGAGGGTTGCGGTCAATGCTCGTTTAGGAATCTGCTCTTCCTTGGCGAACACGGTTTGGACTGGGCCGAGTCCGGCGGGGGGCTCGAACATCACGGGGTAATTTGGCTTGCGCTCGACGGTGCGGCGATCGACCCGAAAACTCGCGCCGAACGCTGCCGCGGCAAGCGCTAATGCCGCCAATACGCCCCACGGCCGCTTGCCGAACACTGGGTCTAGCGCAATCGGCCATGGCACGCTCGTTCGATCGGGCGCAGCAATATCTAGCGTCGACATGAACCGCATCGCGGTGTTCGGGGAAATATCCGCCGCAGACATCCTCAGCACGGTCTTGCCATCGGCCGCTGTCTTGGCCGCTAAGACTTCGCACTCGCGACTATCGGAAAGGTGGCACGAAACTGTTTCCGGCGACTTCGGTAGCGCAACCTTGATGGTGGCTTTCTCCATGCGCATGCTCCACCCGGCAGCGATCACCTGCCAGTTGAAAGCGGACTTTGAGTCGTCCCAGTTGTTGCCGTCCTTGGCCGGGCCCAGAACCCCATCGATTCGATAGGTGATGGTGTACGTGTGCTTGCCGGGCTCGAGGGTTTGGTTCGCGTCGCCGATCTTGGCCACGCGAAGGGTTCGCCCCTTTTCCCAAGACATTTCGACTGGGACGCTACCGCCGTCTTGTTTGATCGAAATGTCTTTCGGCAGGTATCGAACAGATTTGTGGTCGGCGTCGGCCAGATCCCAGTAGCGAAAGATTCCATGCCTACCGCCGGGGAACTCGGCTTCGATCGTCTCGCTTGCGAGCAGCGTCCCGTCAGCAGCCACGTTGTAGATCGCGTCATAGTTCGTGATTACAACGGGGTCGACTGTGCCATAGGACTCCGAGGTGGAGAACGATCCCAACGCTGGGAAGAAGATCAGGGCGATCGCAGCGATGGCGGCGCCGATGCGTAGGACGAGACGACTCATGCTTGGAGGTTAGAGCATGTTGTGCGGTTAGCGGGAAAGACCCAGTAGTGCAAAGACTTGCAGAAGTGTGCAATAATGTTCCACATGTCCAAGGTTCTTACTAGTCTGCCCGCCGGCGAACGCGTCGGCATCGCCTTTTCAGGCGGCCTCGATACTTCTGTTGCTGTCGCCTGGATGCGCGACAAAGGTGCGGTGCCCTGCACCTATACCGCCGACTTGGGTCAGTACGACGAGCCCGATATTTCCGGGGTGCCGGGTCGGGCGATGGAGTACGGCGCCGAACTAGCGCGCGCAATCGACTGCAAGCGCCCCCTCGTCGATGAGGGCCTAGCCGCGCTGGCTTGCGGAGCGTTCCATATCCGCTCGGCCGGCAAGACCTACTTCAACACCACCCCGCTTGGTCGGGCCGTCACCGGCACACTGCTGGTGCGGGCGATGCACGAAGACAACGTCAACATCTGGGGTGACGGGTCGACCTTCAAAGGCAACGACATCGAGCGGTTCTACCGCTATGGCCTGTTGGCCAATCCAGAACTTCGGATCTACAAGCCTTGGCTAGATGCCGACTTCGTGCACGAACTCGGCGGCCGTAGCGAAATGAGCGACTGGCTCACCGAACACGGCCTGCCCTACCGCGACAGCCAAGAAAAGGCGTACTCCACCGACGCCAACATCTGGGGAGCCACCCACGAGGCCAAAACACTCGAGCACCTAGACGTTTCGCTCGAGACGGTTGACCCGATTATGGGCGTCAAGTTCTGGGATTCAGCGGTTGACATCGACACCGAGGACGTCACCGTCACCTTCGAAGAAGGCCGGCCGGTGGCAATCAACGGTGTCCGCTACGCCGATCCGGTCGCACTGGTCCACGAAGCGAACACCATTGGTGGTCGTCACGGACTGGGGATGAGCGATCAGATCGAAAACCGGATCATCGAAGCCAAGAGTCGGGGCATCTACGAAGCTCCCGCGATGGCTTTGCTCTGGATTGCCTACGAGCGGCTAGTGAACGCGGTCCACAACGAAGACACGATCGCGAACTACCACGCTCACGGCCGCAGGTTGGGTCGACTCATGTACGAAGGCCGGTGGCTCGACCCGCAGGCGATGATGCTGCGCGAATCGATTCAGCGGTGGGTCGCCTCGCTCGTCAGCGGCAGCGTCACCATGCGACTGAGGCGCGGCGACGACTACTCAATCCTTGACACCCAAGGTGCCAACTTCTCTTACCACCCGGAGAAGCTGTCGATGGAGCGGACCGACAACGCGGTCTTTGGCCCCACCGACCGGATCGGTCAGTTGACCATGCGCAACCTAGATATCGCCGACTCGCGAGCCAAACTCGAAATGTATGCCTCCCAGCCGCTCGATCAGGGCCAAGTCCTAGTTGAGAACGGCACCCTGTTCGGCGAATTGCCGGCCGGCGGAGCGATGCGGATCGAAGCCAACCCGGGCATCGAAGGCGACGAAGAACTTGCCCTCGAAGACGCCGCAATGGAGTTCGGAGCAGACTGATGAGGACCATCAAAGTCGCGGTCACCGGGGCAACCGGTTACGCCGGCGGCGAGGTCCTGCGGTTGCTGTTGGCGCACCCGCAGGTCGAGATCGGTGCGCTCACGGCCGCCTCAAGTGCAGGGTCGCTTTTGGGTCAACACCAGCCCCACTTGCTGCCGCTGGCTGACCGGGTCGTTCAGGAGACGACCGCTGACGTCCTTGCCGGACATGACGTGGTCTTCTTGGCGTTGCCACACGGCGCCTCTGGTCAGATTGCGGCCCAATTGCCAGCAGACGTCCTAGTCATCGACTGTGGAGCCGATCATCGGCTCGAGTCGAGTCAAGACTGGGCTGCCTATTACGGCGGCGAACATGCCGGCACTTGGCCATACGGTTTGCCTGAACTGATCACCGGCCAGGATTCGCAGCAACGCGATTTGCTCGCCGGGGCAAAGCGGATCGCGGTGCCTGGGTGCAACGTCACTGCCGTGACTCTTGGTCTGCAACCGGCGATCGCTGCCGGACTGATCGAAGCCACCGACCTCGTCGCAGTGCTCGCCAACGGTTACTCAGGCGCGGGTAAGGCGCTTAAGAGCAACTTGTTGGCGAGTGAAGCGCTCGGTGCGGCCGCACCGTATGCCGTCGGTGGCACTCACCGGCACATTCCCGAGATCATCCAGAATTTGCGTAAAACCGGTGCGGCAGAGGTGACCATTTCCTTCACCCCAACGTTGGTACCGATGTCGCGGGGCATTCTCGCGACCGCGACCGGCCGGTTGAAGGCCGGTGTCGATGCGGCGACTGTTCGCCGCGCCTATGAGCAGGCCTATGCAACTGAGCCGTTCGTGGCGTTATTGCCCGAAGGTCAGTGGCCGACCACGGCGGCCACGCTCGGGGCAAACACCGCGCAACTTCAGGTTGCGGTAGATGAGTTGGCCGGGCGGTTGGTCACGGTCACCGCGATCGACAACCTCGTCAAGGGCACCGCCGGCGGCGCGATCCAGTCGATGAACCTTGCCCTCGGACTGCCAGAGACCACCGGACTTTCCACGATCGGAGTAGCCCCATGACCACCGGAGTAACCGCACCGCTTGGCTTTCGGGCCGCCGGCATAACTGCTGGGTTGAAGGAAAGCGGCAAGCCCGACCTCGCCGTCGTGGTCAACGATGGTCCGTCGTCGGCCGCGGCCGCTGTCTTTACCTCGAACCGCTGCAAGGCTCATCCGGTGTTGTGGAGCGAGCAGGCAATCAAGGGCGGAACCGCCAAAGCAGTCGTGCTCAACTCCGGTGGCGCCAACTGCTATTCGGGCCCAGACGGTTTCGCGGCGACTCATCGCACCGCCGAATTGGCTGCCGAACTGCTCGGTATCGGGCCAATAGACGTCCAGGTTTGTTCCACTGGACTAATCGGCAGGCTGCTTGACGAGCCAAAACTCCTCGCTGGGGTTCGGTCGGCGGTTGCTGTCGCCGACGCGAGCGGGGGAGCGGCGGCCGCCGGGGCGATCATGACTACCGACACAGTCTCGAAAGAGTCCAGTTTCAAGCACGAGACTGGCTGGACTATCGGCGCGATGGCCAAGGGCGCAGGCATGCTTGCACCCGCGCTGGCGACGATGCTGGTGGTAATCACCACCGATGCTGAGTTGACCTCTGCTGAATTGGATTCGGCGCTTCGTCAGGCGACTGCCCAGACTTTCGATCGACTTGACTCCGATGGTTGCCAGTCGACCAACGACACCGTGCTGCTGATGTCCTCGGGTGCTGCCCAGGTCAAGCCCGAACTGGCGGAATTCACCGAGGCGCTTACGGGCGTTTGTCGTGATTTGGCGCTGCAACTGCTAGCAGATGCCGAAGGCGCCGATCACGAAATCTCGATCACGACGCTCAATGCGGCCTCCGAGATCGAGGCGCTAGAAGTCGGCCGGTCGGTTGCGCGCAGCAACCTCTTCAAGTGCGCCATTTACGGCAAAGACCCCAACTGGGGTCGAGTGTTGGCTTCGATCGGGACCACTACGGCCCAATTCGATCCATTGGATTTGGACGTGGCGATCAACGATGTCTGGATTTGCCGGAACTCTGCCATCGGTGAGTCGATCGATTTGGTCAACCTTGACGAGCGCGCGGTCACCGTCACGATCGATCTGAAGGCCGGAACCGAATCGGCAACGATTTGGACCAACGATCTGACGAACGCCTATGTTCACGAGAACTCCGCCTACTCGACCTGAGGAACGACATGACTGAACTCACTGGCTGGGCCCCCGAGGACTGGGCTAAGGCCACCACGAAGGCGGCCACGTTGGCGCATGCGTTGCCGTGGCTGAAGGCCTATCACGGCAAGGTCGTGGTCGTGAAGTATGGCGGAAACGCGATGACCGACGACCACCTCAAGCGTGCTTTCGCCGAAGACATCGTCTTCTTGCGGTTGGCGGGGTTCAAGCCGGTGGTAGTTCACGGCGGCGGACCGCAAATCAGTTCGATGCTTGAGCGGCTCGGCCTCGAAAGTGAGTTTCGTGGCGGGCTGCGGGTGACGACTCCAGAGACTATGGAGGTTGTCCGGATGGTCCTCAAAGGTCAAGTTGGACCAGAACTCGTGGGCCTGCTGAACACTCACGGCGACCTCGCCGTGGGCTTGTCTGGCGAAGACGGCGGGCTCTTCCTCGCCCAGCAGACCATGCCGATTGTCGATGGCGAGCCAGTCGACATCGGAC
>Ga0116169_1000683_pt1 | contig 32918 bp, 31 predicted proteins | sample AD_UKC130_MetaG_FD_89796 | JGI IMG/M metagenome (GOLD analysis project Ga0116169, IMG submission 89796) | Active sludge microbial communities of municipal wastewater-treating anaerobic digesters from Canada - AD_UKC130_MetaG | ecosystem: Engineered > Bioreactor > Anaerobic > Digestate | place...
AGTTGCAGAGGGGACCCCAGAGGAGGTCGCTTCCGGCGGAGTGGGATATACGGCAGAGCACCTGGCGCGCTTCTTTGGGCAGCTGAAGGTGGCCGTCTCTTGAGAAAACCCTTCGAGGACGGAGATCTCTGTTTCGGTCGTCATCCCGTTTTGGATTTATTGAGGGCCGATCCTAAGCGTTGCCTTAAGCTATATCTGGCTCGCTCAGCAGAGGAGTCGTTCCGTCGGCGCATCCTTGCTATGGCCAAAGGCAGTGGAATACCGGTGCAGCAGGTAGAGATGTCCTTCCTTGACCGCTTAGTGCCCCTGTCAGTCCATCAAGGCGTGGTCGCGCGGGTGGCGCCGGTTGCACTTCTTGACTTCTGGAAATTCGTGGAGGGCATTCCGCCTTTGCCCGAACCAGTTCTCGTCGTGCTGTTGGATCATGTGAAAGACCCACAAAATTTAGGAGCCATCGTAAGGACGGCGGAGGCTTGCTGCGCTGCGGGCCTCCTGCTTCCTAAACGCAGAGCTGCTCTTCCCACGGGGAGCGTGGTCAAGGCGAGTGCAGGTGCCGTCTTTCGCATCCCTATCGTGTCGATTGTCAACGTCACCAGGGCTATAGACGACTTGCGGGAGCTTGGATTTTTTAGCGTCGGGCTCGATACTGTGGGCGGAAAGTCTCTCTTTGTTGGACCGCTGCCCGAGAGGTTGCTTCTGGTGATCGGCGAAGAATCGGGCCTTAGCAGGCTTGCGAAGGAGCACTGTGATGAAATTAGGAGGATCCCCATGCGTGGGAAGGGCGAATCTCTCAATGCTTCCGTTGCGGCTTCTATAGGGATGTACGAGTGGTTTAGGGCCAGGGAAAGCATCTCCTGATTATATCGTGATATAATATTAGCATCTAAGATAAAAGAGGGACGGTGCGCTCTTTGAAGAGGTGGGTCGTCGCACTGATATGGCTATCCTGCCTGGCGTATTTTGCGGATATGGCATTCTTCTTCCCGCATAGATGGCAAAAAAGCCTTGTCTACGGCAATGGGCCCGAAATAGGCGTGTACTTGAAGCCCCATATGACGGCGACGGACTTCGCGAGAGAGGTTAAAAGATGTAAAGTAGTCGATGATGCCGACTCTCTTGCTCGTTGGCTGAGGCGTCTCGATGTCGATAGACGCCTGACGCCCGGACTTTATCGTTTGCGACGCGGTAGCCCGTGGGAAGTTGCTCATGAAATAGCCGAAGCCGAACCCGAACTTTTAAATGTCGCGATAGTGCCAGGAGAAGATCCCGAGAGATTTTTGCAGAGGTTGAAAAAAATCTGCCCCTTTCCGGATCCCGAAGTAAGGATGCAGGAAGCACTGCTTAGAGATGAAAACTTCCCGCCTGCTCTTCGGCCGTTCCTGTGTCAAGATTGGCGCAACAGGATGGCCTTCCTTGCACCGGAGACATACAGAGTGACTCCATCGCCTGAGGGGCTTGAAGAATTGGTAAAAGGGGCATCTTCTGCCTGGTGGGAGAGCGTATCTGAGCGTGTTCGTGATAAACTGGATCAGCTTTCTGACATTGCCGTATTGGCCTCTATCGTGGAGAAGGAAAGCGCGCGCTCTGAAGAGAGAGGGAGAATAGCTGGAGTTTTTATGAATCGCCTCAAAGCTGGCATGCCGCTACAATCATGCGCTACAGTGATATTTGCGTGGCGTCTCAATGGTGAGTCGAAGACTACGCTCACCCATGACGACCTACGACTCAGCTCTCCCTATAACACATACCTTCATCAGGGCCTTCCACCCGGCATCATCGCCATTCCATCGATAGATTCGTGGAGCGCGGTGTTGGAGCCGGAGGAGCATTCCTATTATTACTTTGTGCTAAAAAGCGATGGGGAGCACCATTTCTCTCGGACGTACCAGGAGCATTTGAGGGCCCAAAAAGAGGAAAGAAGAAATCAGTCTCATAAGTGAACAGCGCTGTTGATGGGGTGGTCGATTTGAATAGAGAAGAAAGGATAACATCGTCGCTGGTCGATCTGTGCGGAGAGGGGGAGGTCGATTATTCCGATATATTCCTCCAGGCTTCTTGCGGTCACTCCGCCAGCTTTGAAAACGGCTCGTTGGAAGAGCTCAGCTCGGGCATAACATGGGGATGCGGAGCGAGATGTGTTTCGGGCGATCACGTTATTCTGTCGCATTATCCTTCGGTAATGGGCGATGAGGTCCATAGATGCCTTGCAGACGCGGCGTCGAAATGCCATCTCTCTCTGCCTCAGCTCGATTTGGGCAGCGCCCCGCTCCTGGAGCTCTCAGATACGGAAAGAGGCCTTTCCTTGGGCGGTCTCGACTTCCTTTACGACATAGATCGCCGGGTGCGGGGGGCGAGCGCGCTCATAAGACAGGTCACCTTGAGATATCGTGCTTCCCTCGTGAGGGTTGCCATATTTAGAGGTGATGGGGTTGTAAGGTTTGACAGGCGTTGGCGCACCCTCTTCGCCGCAGATGTGGTGACAGAGAAGGAGGGTCTTCTTCAGAGAGGATATGAAGTTAAGGCTTCGGCTGAGCCGATTGACCAATTTTGGTCCCATGTGGAGCCCCTTGCCGTGGCGATGACGGCGGCGCAGCGGGCTCTGCTCATGTTAGACGCCTCTCCTTGCCCTGCAGGTCGCATGCCGGTGATTTTAGCCGGAGAAGCCGGCGGAACCATGGTGCATGAGGCATGCGGTCACGGATTGGAGGCCGATTCTGTGCAGAAAGATTATTCGATTTATCGTGATCGTCTCGGCACGGCGGTAGCCAGTCCGCTCGTGACGTTGGTCGACGACGCCACTTTGAAAGGAGCCTTCGGCTCCTACGAGGTGGACGATGAAGGCACGCCGGCCGAGAGGAGCGTCCTCATAGAGAACGGTGTGCTTAAGTGTTATCTTACAGATATCTTATCAGCCAAGAAAGGCGGTCTACCTTTGACGGGAAACGGCCGCAGGGAGTCTTATCGCCATGTGCCCATCCCGAGAATGAGCAACACTTTTATCCTTCCGGGCAACTGTAGTTTTAGCGAAATCGTCGGGCAGGTGAGGCATGGCCTTCTCGTAAAGAGAATGGGAGGAGGAGAGGTCAACCCTACATCTGGAGACTTTGTCTTTCACGTCGCCGAAGGCTATTTGGTCGAGGATGGCTCGCTCTCTCCGGTTCGCGGTGCTATTTTGGCAGGCAATGGGCCACAGGCCTTGAAAGACGTCTTGGCAGTCGGAGACGATCTCCATTTTGAGCCGGGCGTCTGCGGTAAGTTGGGCCAAGGGGTACCGGTGACTGACGGTCAACCCACTTTATTGATAAGGGAGCTTACAGTGGGAGGAAGCGATACGGATCATGGCTTCTAAGAGGAGGAGCCGCTCTACCGCTCCTGGAGCAGCGAAAGATAGCTCTTCTAAGGAAAGGAAACTTTTTCGCTTGATAGACGGTGCTGTTTTTTCTGTGCTGCTCATTGATATCTACGCTCTCGCCTCTATCTTCACCAGTTGGACCGGCGCATGGGGGCGGTATGTTTCGAACTGGTTGCTGAGCGAGCTTGGGGGAGCCTCGCTGCTACTTTTGCTATACGTGGCATATCTTTCGTCTGCTTACTTGTTGGATAAGCGCGTGCGCAACCTTCGCCGGCAAACGTTGGGAACGCTGGTATTCTACCTAACGACATCTTTGATGTTGGGGATGTTAGAGGCGAATTCTTTTGACGTTTCGCGATTGTTGAGTCCAGGCAAGATCGGCCTGTCCTTAGTCTCATTCCTTTACAGAAACATAGGGCCTTTGGGATTGACTCTGACGGGCTTGTGCGGAGCCACATTTGCCCTCGTGTCGTATGGCCGCGCCTCTATCAGGTCATATCTTGAGCGGGCCGTGGATGCGGCTCGTAATCTAATGCCGAAGAGGACAAAAGAGGAGAAGAAAGAGGGACCGACCGTCGAAAAAAGGGGAATGGAGGTAAGCCTCGCGGAGGTGCCCCAACTATCCCATGTGAGTTCTGGAGAAAGCGAGGTCACGTCGTCATACGTTGCAGCAATGGTAGAAGAGGAGGCCTTCGAGGAAGAAGACGGCTTTGTACTCCCTCCAGAAGTGGAGCCTGGGCGGTTCCCCCCTCCTGTGGATATCTTGGGGGTGGCTCCCGAGTACGACAGCAGCGGCGATGAGGAGATAGTCGCGAAACAGGGGGAACGCATAGTCGAGACATTGAAGGAATTTGACATCGATGCCGAGCTGGCCGAAACCGTCTTCGGTCCTACCGTAGTGCAGTTCAGGCTTCAACTTGCGCCAGGGATAAAGGTGAGCAGGGTGGCAGCCTTGAGCAATGATTTGGCCGTGGCGCTCGCCGTTCCCAGCCTGCGCGTAGAGGCGCCTATCCCCGGCAAACCCTATATAGGCGTGGAGGTTCCGAACCCACACCGTCGCTATGTCCACCTGAGCCAGGTTATAGGGAGCGAGTTCTTTCAGGGAACATCCGTCGAATTGCCTCTTCCCATGGGAGTGAGCGTCGAAGGGGTGCCTCTTGTGACAGGGCTGGAAGGGTTGCCCCACCTATTGGTGGCGGGCACGACCGGGTCGGGTAAAAGCGTTTTCATATCGTCGTGCATCATCGGACTGTGCTTCAAGTGCAGGCCCGACGAACTTAAGCTGCTCTTGGTAGATCCCAAGAGGGTCGAGATGAATTTATACGAACACCTGCCACACACTCTCACGCCTCCCATATGTGATGTGAAGACGGCGGTGCATGCGCTGGCTTGGGCCATCAGAGAGATGGAGCGACGCTATGAGTTATTTGCACGGGCGAGGGTCAGAAACGTGATGGGCTATAACGAACATGTCCTGCCCAAAGACCGCGTGCCTTACATTGTGATAATCATCGATGAGCTGGCCGATCTCATGATGACGTCGCCCAAGGAAGTGGAGGACTATATCTGTAGACTTGCTCAGATGGCCAGAGCCACCGGCATCCACCTCATCCTCGCAACGCAAAGGCCATCGGTGAATGTGATAACGGGCCTGATTAAGGCCAACATACCTGCTCGAGCAGCCTTTACGCTCCCTTCGCAGGTCGATTCGAGGACTATTATAGATGTGGCTGGTGCCGAAAAACTCCTCGGCAAGGGGGACATGCTCTTCGTTACGACTCGGTTTCCCAAGCCAGTGCGCGTTCAGGCTCCGTGGATCGACGAGGATGCGATAGGCCGATTCATTCAATATATGGTGAGCATCTTTGGCGAACCGGAGCATATAGATCTCGAGGAGCAAGGTGTAAGTAGGGAGATAAGGTCTTCATGCCTCGACGACCCGCTCCTCGAGAAGGCTGTGCGGATAACCTTGGAGACCGGCATAGCTTCGGCCAGCAGACTTCAGCGTCAACTTAGGATAGGCTTTACGAGGGCGGCCAGGTTGGTGGACGCGATGGAAGAGCTCGGCATAGTAGGGGCACAGGATGGATCCAAACCGAGGGAGATCCTTGTAGACGAGGAGAAAGCTGCGGTTATCCTGGAAGAAGCTTTGAGGGGAGATAAGAGTGAAGAGGCTTTCTATTCCCGGGATTGATGCGCATTATAAAGATGAAGTGCCAGAGATATGCGTGCTTTTGGTCGCGGGCGGACGTGAGCCGCAAATATCTTGGTTGCAAGAGGCAGCGAAGCGGCACCGCGTTTGGGCTGTGGACAGGGGAGTGGAATCGTGCATGCGGGCTCATGTGCTGCCCGAGCTGGTGATAGGCGACAGCGACAGCGGGAGCCCAAAGGCGTGGGAGTGGGCTCGTTCTGTGGGAGCCGAGGTCCATAAATTTCCACGGGATAAAGATCTTACAGATTTGCAGTTAGCCCTCCGTCAGCTTGCCTCTTTGGGCCTTCCGGTGACGACATTGCTGTGCGGCGGTTGGGGTATGCGCTTCGATCACGCCTGGAGTAACCTCTTTTCCCTCATTTGGGCGAGCAAATACGGCATCGAGCCCGGTTGTATCTGTGATGAGAAAGAAGTCCTGTTTTTCTTGCGAGATGGGGACCATGTGGAACTGGAATTCGATGTCTTGCCTAAAGCGATCTCGCTCCTTTCCTTGTCCCCTGTGGCAGAAGGCGTTACCGCTGATGGTGTAAAATGGCCCCTAAAGGACAAAACGCTGTTTTTGGATGAGCCTTACGCCGTGAGCAATGTCCCTCTGGACGAAAGGGTCGCCTTTGGCGTGAAGTCCGGTTGGCTCGGGGTATATTGCACCTGGGAAGCGTAAGCATAAAAAAGGCGGGCCCCTCTAAGGGGTAACCCGCCTTACGAGGCCAGAGCGCAGACAACGCGTGCAAACCCGCTTCGTTACTACGCTACCGTCACCTGCGATCGTCTTGACATTCTGTAGGTTCACCTGCCAGCGGCGGCGGGTACGTCTGTTAGAGTGGCTCACATTGTTGCCGGTAACTGAACCACGACCACATATTTCACAGCGGCGTGACATACTTCCATACCTCCCTATCTTATAGAACGAGCGGATGTATTGTATCATGTGTCTGTGCCCCTGGCAAACAGATATGGAAGGAGTTTTCATATGTCGTTTACTCAAGATATGGAGGAGTTACAGAAGATCGTTCGTCGCCTGGAGAGCGAAGCGATGCCGCTGGAAGATGCCTTGAGTCTTTTTGAAGAGGGCATAGCCCGCCTGCGCACTTGTCAAGCCTTCTTAAAGGATGCTCGCCAACGGGTAACGCGACTGAGCAGTGAAACTCTCCAGGAAGAGGAGTGGAATCCGATAAGAGATGAGCAAAGACAGTAAAAATATAGATGAAATTGTTATATATATTGAAGACCAGATAGCTCGACACAAGGCGCTCTTCGATAGACACCTGGAAGCTGTCTTGGCCGAAGAAGGCCTTGCGCCTCGTCGCCTGAGAGAAGCCATGGGTTATTCCCTGATGGCGGGTGGGAAGCGATTGCGGCCCACATTGTGCATGACAGCGGCTGAGGTCTTTGGCGCGAGCGCTGAGATGGTTTTGCCGATGGCCGTCTCCTTCGAAATGATCCACACGGCCTCCCTGATCCACGACGACCTCCCTTGCATGGACAACGACGCGATGCGGCGGGGTCAACCGACGAACCATGTGGTTTTCGGAGAGGCTATGGCCCTGCTCGCCGGAGATGCGTTGCTCGCCTGGGCCTTCTCCCGCTCCTTGAAGGAACTCTCCGCTCTCGGCCATCCTGCAGATGTCGTATTGAAAGCCTTGAAGGAGTTCGCAGAGGCCGTGGGGCCGAGCGGTATATGCGGGGGACAAGTCTTGGACATGGGAATGGAAGAATATGCAAATAAGGAAGAGCTCGTGTGGAAGACAGCCCTCATGAAGACGGCTACCTTGATCCGCGCTTCGCTGACCACCGGCGGTATATTGGGCGGAGCTTCGCCGGAGGCAGTGCAATGTTTATACAATTATGGGACACATCTTGGGATGGCCTTTCAAATCACGGACGATATATTGGATGTAACCGGAAACCTTGAGGAGCTCGGCAAGACTCCTGGCAAGGACGCAGAGCAGGGCAAGGTGACTTTTGTCTCCGTATACGGTGTGGATGGTGCCGCAAGGCTGGCATCGGAGGAGTCGCAGAAAGCGAAGGAGGCGATACTGTCCTTGGGCGAGCGCGCCCGTTTCCTCAAAAACCTCCCCAATTATATCGTTAGGAGGACGCGGTGACCTCGGCGATGTCCCTTAAAGAGCGCGCTGACAAGCTTATTGTCGACAAAGGATTGGCAGAGACACGTAGCAAGGCCCAAGCTTTAATAATGGAGGGTCACGTCCTCGTCGATGGAAAGCCTGTAGATAAGGCTGGGATGCTCATTCCGGTTACAGCTGTCGTCGAGGTCGTGGAGAGAGAGCCGTGGGTGAGCAGGGGGGCATACAAGCTGCTCCATGCCCTGAAGGTCTTTTCGGCATCGCCTCGAGGAAAGGTGTGCGCCGATATAGGTGCCTCTACCGGCGGCTTTACACAGGTGCTCTTGGCCATGGGCGCGCAAAGGGTTTACGCTGTAGACGTCGGATATGGGCAATTGGCTTGGCCTTTGAGGAAGGATCCTCGCGTGATCGCTATGGAGCGGACGAACGCTCGATATCTCAAAAGAGATGACTTCGCCGAGGACGTCACGTTTATTACCGTTGACGCTTCGTTCATCTCCCTTCGCTTGCTCGTCTCGCCTTTGGCGAGGATTTTGCCCGATAATGGCGAGATGGTTGCCCTGGTCAAGCCGCAGTTTGAGGCGGGGCGTGAGAGGGTGGGCAAGGGTGGCGTCGTGAGAGATGCTGAGACGCACGCCCAAGTGCTTCGCGAGCTCGGCGATTTTATCAATACGAAGACGCAACTCGCCTTGATCGATGCGACCTTCTCCCCCATCAAGGGGCCCAAGGGGAATGTCGAATTCTTTTTCTTCCTCAGAAAAGGAGGCAGACCAGCGCCTTTAGATTTGAACGCTGTAGTTGTAAAAGCTGTAGAAGCCTTAGCTTCAACGAGGTGAAAAGATGCACCACATCGGGTTGATCTTGAACACACAAAAGCCTATGGCTCTCGAAGTTGCGCGGAGGTTGCTGTCGTGGGCGCCCAAGGCTGACATCGCTTTTCTTGCGCCATCTCATGAGTCGAGCGTCCTCGGCATTTCTGAGGTCTCTGAAGACGAATGGAGAAATCTCGTGAAGTTTGCTGTTGTGATAGGAGGAGATGGCACGTTCCTTCGCGCCGCGCGTTATGTCTTGGAGTGGAGGATCCCGCTTTACGGCATAAACGCGGGAAGGTTGGGATTTTTGGCCTCCGGGGATCCCGATGAGGCCGAAAGGGACATCATAAGTATCTTGCAGGGGAGGGCAAACGTAGAGGAACGGCATACGGTCAGGGGCATGATTATCCGCGGCGACCGCGTAGTCCACGAACTTTACGCGTTGAACGACCTCGTGGTGACAAAGGGGGCCTTCGCGAGGCTCATTTTCTTGGAGATCGAAGTCAACGGTCATTTGCTGAGCTTCATGCCAGCAGATGGCCTCATACTCTCCTCTCCGACGGGCTCTACGGCTTATGCCCTGTCGGCCGGCGGTCCTATCGTGCCACCTCATCTCTCGACGATGGTCTTGGCACCGATATGTGCTCATACGCTTTATGCCCGCCCCGTCGTGGTGGGGGAGCACGATGTCGTGACTATAACGCCCAAGGGCGACCACAGGGAGATATTTCTCACCCAGGATGGCCAACTTGGCTACGAACTGTTGCCCGGCGATAGGGTGGAGGTGTCTATATCGCCCGATAAACATATCAGAATTTTGACATTGCCTGAGAGGGATTATTATTACCTGCTTCGTCATAAATTTCAATGGGGGCAGAGCTATTCCGAAGGCTCTGAAGAGTAAGATATGACGCTTGAGGAGTTATATGTGAAAGATATCGGCGGCATAAGGAGCGCGGCAGTAGGGATAAGCGGGCGCTTCACGGTCATCACCGGAGAGAGCGGTTCCGGCAAGAGCAGCCTCATAAGAGCTCTTGAGCTCATCGCTGGCAGGCGGGCCCAAAGCTCGGTGGTGAGAGGCGGAGAAGAGATAGGCGAAGCGCTTGCCCTTTTTACCGCCAGCAAGATACCTGCCCTTCCTGAGGAGCTTCAGCCTCAGGATAACAGCTGGACGGTCCGTCGAACCGTATCCAGGGGTGGGGGAAGCAAATCATATATACAGGAAAAACCTGTCCCCTTAAGCCTTCTCGCTGCAGCCATGGCGCCGTGTATGGCCATACAGAGCCAATTCGCGCAGCTTGAGCTGCTCTCTGCCGACAAACAGATGGATATAGTCGATGGATGTGGAGGTCAGGAGCTGTTGGAGTTGCGCGATTCCCTGAGGCGCGCCTTCGAGAGGGCGATAGAGATTGAAAGAGAGCTGGTCGCCTTAAAGCGCTGGAGGAAGGAAGCGGAGGAGAGGCTCCAGGGAATGGCCCCCGTTATCGATATGGCTAAGTCGCTTGAGCTTTATCCTTCTTGCGAGGAGGAATGGGAGAGGGAACTATCCTCTCTCGACGAGCGCATCGGACGCTGCGAGCGATTGGAGCACGTCTTGAACCGTTTTTACGGCGGCAAAGGAGGGGGCGGCTTAGTGGAAGAGATCGAAAGCGCATGCCTCGAGCTCTGCTCCTTCATAGATCCATCGAAGGGCGGAGAACCTTCACGCCTTGCAGATTCTGCCGTCGATTATCTGCGAAGGTTGTCGCGGTTGGGGCAAGAAGAGGCGTCGAAGGAAAGCATTTCAGAGCTCGAAGATGAGCGCGAAAGGCTCGAAGCCAAGCTCGGTCGCCTTAAGAAATGCATGCGTTTGGCCAAGGTCGAAAGCGCTGATGAGCTTATAGAACGCTGTGACGAGGCTGAGCGGGAGATGAAAATGCTGGTCGAGACCAGGGGAAAGTCGTCAGAGATGCAAGGGCTCCTGACGGAAGAGAAAAAGAGGGTCAAAGAGTTAGCCATGAGCTTGAGATCGATGCGCATCTCATCGGCTAAGCGCCTTGAGGAGAGGGTCAACGCGGTGCTCGCTGAGCTCGGCATGGAGGGGTTCAAACTTGTAGTGCAGGTAAACGAACGGGACAAGGTCCGCTCCACTGGGGCCGAAGACGTAAATTTCCTGCTCGCCGTAAACGATGAGATGACAGGGCCGGTCAGCAAGTGCGCCTCCGGCGGCGAATTGAGTCGCCTGCTTTTGGCCTTAGAGATTGCCCTTCCCGATGACCAGCTTCCTTCAGTCCTCGTTTTCGACGAAGTCGAAGCCGGGCTGGGAGGCAGAGCTGCCTTGCTCGCCGGCTACAAACTCAAAGAGCTCTCGAGGCGATGTCAGGTGATCCTCGTCACTCACGAAGCCACTATAGCCTCTATGGCGGATCAGCACATAGTGGTGCAAAAGGACCGCGATGAATCCGTCATAAAAGAGGTGCACGGCGATCAAAGGATCAGAGAAGTAGCGCGCATGCTATCTGGCGACTACGAATCTGAAGAAGCCTTGGCACATGCTGAACAGTTGCTTCGGATGGCCTCTCCCGTAGAGACTGGTACCGTCCTTTGGCTTGGGAAAAACTAATATCGGAGACTTGATCGTCGGGATGAAGGAAAAATATTGGCGTATGGGAGAAAAAATTCGCAAAGAACGGCTCAAGTACGGTTTGAGCTTGAGCGATATGGCGTCCAAAATTGGCGTCTCTCCTTCATTTTTGAGCCTTTTGGAAAACGGCAAAGCTGTGCCCTCTCTTAAAGTCTTGGACAAGATATCTTCTTTCTTTTCCATGCCATTGGCCGAGCTTTTGGCAGAGGAAGAAGAGCAGGAGGTCTTTTATTTCCCAAGGGAACGACAAGTAGAAGCCCCTTGCGATTTTGGCATCACATCTCGCTTTCTATTGCCCAAGGATCGCATCTTTTTCATCGAGCCGTGCCTATTAAGCCTCGCTCCAGGCTCAAGAGATAGGGAGTTTCGCGAGCGCAGCGGCTTAGAGTTTGCCCATGTCCTCAAAGGGAAGGTGGAGTTTCAGTTTGTGGGGCAGAAGCCGGTCATGTGCGGCGAAGGCGATTCTATATTGTATAGGGCTAATCTTTTGCATAGGCTTGCTAATCCCTCAGGTCTTTCTGCTTTGGTGTTTTTGGTGAACGTGCCGTCGGCCTGACTGTCGAGCGGTGGGCGCTTTGAATGCTGTTAACATTGAACTTCGATCATGATATGATTTCCCTTCGGGTTTGTCGGGTGTGCCGAGGCCTGTGTTTTACACGATGTCGAATCAGCTTAGATGACGAGATGTGCGAGTGAGCGAAAACGAAGACGGGGAGGCGGTAATTATGTTGTCTGTCGAGGAAGCAATTGAACTGTGGAAGTTCTGCGTCCCGGCTCTGTCGATCGTTACGGGGAAGGCGGAAGACCCTTATTTCAAAAAAGCCGTGCTCCCTTCCGTGGGTAAGGTGTATCATTGGTCGCTCTTATACTCCGTCGTCAAGCCGGTTGATGTCGCCGCTTCGGTCTTAAAACTTGGAAGCGGGTTGCGCGTTCAATTGACGTTTTCGACGAGGGTTGCCGTTCCGTGCAGCAGATGTTTGGAAGAAACCTCCCTTGCAATTCAGGCTCAATTCAGCTATCTTTATTTCCTTCGAAGCGAGAAGATCTCGAGCGAGGAAGACTTTCAGGTTCTGTTGGATTCGGATCGGTGGCCCGAGTCGCTTGACCTGGCCCCACAAATATGGGAATCTTTTATCCTCTCTCTGCCTCCGAAGGTCTTGTGTTCGCCCGACTGTAAGGGGTTGTGCCCTAACTGCGGACAAAACCTCAATGCGGGTAGATGTTCCTGTAAAGAGGAAGAAGAGGATCCGAGGCTTGCCGTGCTCAAGCTTTATAAGGAGACGTTTTAATTTTAAAAGGAATAGGAGGAATGGAAAGTGGCTCTTCCCAAGAGGCATGTCTCTCACTCAAAGACGCACAGCCGTAAAGCTCAATGGCTTAGGGCAGTGAAGGCTCCGGCTGTTACCACTTGCACGCATTGCGGAGAGGTGATCCAATCGTATCAAGCTTGTCCTTCCTGCGGTTATTATCGCGGCAGGAAGGTCCTCCCGAAGACGGAAGAAGGAGAAGAATAGGATGCATCCGGGGGCAGGGTTTTCCGTGCCCCTTTTTATTCGGTGGGTTGACCCACGGCTTTCTTTGGCATATACTTTCGATCGTAGTTGCTAATATGACCAAGTTATAATAACTGGATATGACCGGAGGTGTCTCAAGGCGCGAAGAGAGACGCGGGAAGTCAGACATAACGAGCTTTTGCGCCTCTTAGAGGAAAATCCGCTATTGAGGGACGAAGACCTGGCCCAAAGGCTGAGCGTCAGCGTCAGCACTATACGCTTGGACAGGGCGCTCCTCGGTGTGCCTGAGTTGCGCGAGCGGATGAGGAAAGCGGTAGAGCAAGCGAGGAGCAGATTGCGCTCGTTGAAACATGAAGAGGTGATGGGAGAATTATTGGCGCTCGAACCCAATGCATGGGCCATTTCGGTTATGGTCCCTACAAAAGAGATGGCCTTTCGACATACAAATATGGTAGCTGACCATCACATTTACTCTCAGGCCAGTTCACTTGCTGTCGCCGTTGTAGAAGCAGATCTCGTGGTGACCGGCGCTGCGCGAGTCCGTTTTAGGGCCCCTGTGCGAATAGGTGACAAGCTCATAGCCAGGGCCAAGGTCGGCACGCACAAGAGGAACAGCTATATCGTAAGCGTAAGGAGTAAAGTTGACGAGCGCGAAGTTTTTGTGGGCAAATTCATCGTGGTAGTGCTGGACGGAGAGAAAAGCGCGTAAAAAGCGCAGAGTGGGGAGGATAGTTTTGCTGCTTGCACTCGATGCCATGGGGGGCGATCATGCTCCTTCCGAAATATGCCGCGGTGCCATCTTGGCGTGTAAAGAACATAGCGATTTGGAAGTGGCCCTTGTAGGCCGAGCTCCGTTGATAGAACAGGAAATCGGGGGCGCTGAGCCCCAGGTACTTCGAAGGATTCATATAGTCCATACTGACGAATATATCACTATGGACGAATTACCGGCCGCCGCCATGAGGAAGAAAAAGAAGGCGAGCCTTCGTCTTGCGATGGAGATGGTCAGAAATGGAGAGGCGGACGGATGCATCTCTGCAGGCAACACGGGAGCTATAGTGGCCGGAGGGATACTGGTCATAGGACGCATCGCCGGTATAGATCGGCCAGGGCTGGGCGTTCCTATACCTGCTTTAAAGCGCTTGACGCTACTCATAGATGTGGGCGCCACCGTTCGATGCAAGCCCTTGAACCTCTACCAGTTTGCCCAGATGGGCAGCTTGTATATGCGTCATGTGATGAACGTCTCAAAGCCCACGGTGGCTCTCTTGTCCAACGGCGAGGAGGAGATAAAAGGCGACGAAGTCATCGTCGAAGCGCGGGAGATGCTGAGTAAAAGTTCCCTCAATTTCATCGGTTATGTGGAAGGCAAGGATATTCCCTTCGGCACAGCAGATGTGATAGTGTGTGACGGATTTACCGGCAACGCCATGTTGAAATTCATAGAGGGCACAGGCGAAGCGTTATACGCTTTGTTCAAAGACGAAATGGGGCAGCGGCTCCTGCCCAAAGTGGGCATTCTCTTCTTCTTGCCCATGCTGAAGGAGTTATGGACGCGTTTTGATTACGAGCAATATGGAGGCACGCCCCTTCTGGGTGTCAAAGGTGCCGTGATCAAGGCGCATGGTCGTTCAAAAGCGCCGGCTATCGCGAGCGCGTTGAGGGTAGCGAGGAACTTTATAAGGCAGAATTGTCTTAAAAGCATCGAAGAAGAGTTGGCTCAGGGAGGGGTGTGAATGCCGCTTTATCAGGGTAGGCCCGTTTCGGTGTTTGGTACCGGGATGTACATGCCGGAGCGCGTGCTCACGAACTATGACCTGGAAAAGATGGTGGATACGAGCGATGCCTGGATAAAGGAAAGAACGGGGATAAGCGAGCGCCGCATTGCCGCTCAGGACGAACTGACGAGCGACTTGGCCTTGAAAGCTTCGATAGAGGCGCTGAAGGATGCTTCTATTTCCTCCGAGGCGATTGATATGGTCTTAGTGGCTACAAATACGCCGGATAGCATCTTTCCAGGCGTTGCCCCGAAGATTCAAGGAATGCTCAATGCCTCTCGCGCCGGGGCTTGCGATATTCAGTCCGGTTGCACGAGCAGCGTATACGCCTTGTCTATGGCTGCGTCCGGCATAGCTTCGGGTATATGGGATAATGTTTTGGTCATAGGTGCTGAGGTGCTTTCCAGGTTGGTCAACTGGAGGGACCGTAATACCTGCGTCTTGTTCGGCGATGGCGCTGGAGCGGCTGTGTTGGGCGTAAGTGGAGATGGGAAGAACCGAGTCATCGCGTCGAACCTCCGTTCCGATGGAACGAAACATAACCTCATTACCTTTCTCGGCGGGCTCGTCCAGTATCCGGCGACTCACGATACGGTAGATGCTGGGCTACATTACATACAAATGAAAGGAAACGAGGTCTTCAAATTCGCCAACAGGACGCTACCGTCGTTTTTGGAAGATTTCTGTCACGATGCGGGCTGTCCAGTTGATAAAATCGACTGGTGGGTGTTTCATCAGGCCAATTGGCGGATCATAGAGGGGGTGCTGAAGAGGATGGATGTGCCGCTTGAGAAGACCATCGTGAACTTGGATAAATACGGCAACACCTCGTCAGCCTCTGTCTTCGTGGCCCTTCATGAAGGCCTGCAAAGCGGAAAGATTAGGCGTGGTGACCTGGTTTTGACCGTGAGCTTCGGGTCAGGCATGACTTATGGAGCAATCCTCTTTGAGGTATGAGGTGAAAAAGATGAGGTCAAATAGAGTTACGTCGCTATTGGGGGTCGAGTACCCTGTATTGCAGGGCGGAATGGCTTGGGTTGCCACCGCTGAATTGGCTGCCGCTGTTAGCAACGGAGGCGGTTTGGGCATGATCGGCGCCGGCAATATGCCCCCTGATGTTTTGGATCAAGAACTGAAGAAGATAAAAGAGCTTACGGATAAGCGGTTCGGCCTGAACATAATGTTGCTCTCCCCTACGGCCGACGATGCCATAGAGCTAGCCGCTCAGCATCGCGTCCCAGTGGTGACAACTGGTGCGGGAAGTCCTGGTAAGGTGATAGAGCGCCTGAAACCTCTTGGCACGGTCGTCATCCCCGTCGTGGCGTCCGTGGCCCTCGCGCAGAGGGTGGAACGACAAGGGGCTGATGCGGTTGTGGCGGAGGGAACTGAATCCGGCGGGCATGTGGGAGAGATGACAACAATGGTATTGGTTCCCTTGGTGGCGGATGCCGTAGAAATTCCAGTCATAGCGGCAGGTGGCATCTCAGACGGTCGCGGTGTGGCTGCCGCCTTCGCGCTTGGCGCTGAAGGCGTGCAGATGGGGACGCGCTTCGTCTGTGCTGCTGAGAGTACGGTCCATGAAGCTTATAAAAGGGAAATACTGAAGGCGCGTGATCGCTCTACAGTTGTGACGGGCTACACTACCGGTCATCCTGTGCGCTGCATAAAGAACAAGCTTACTCAGAAGTTCCAGGAGATGGAGAGGGCCGGTGCGCTCCCTTCGGAGCTGGAAGAGCTCGGAACGGGGAGGCTGAGAGCCGCAGTGAAGGATGGTGATGTGGTCTGGGGGTCTGTGATGGCAGGCCAGAGCGCGGCGCTGGTGAAATCGATTCAGCCTGCTGCGGAGATCATAAGGGAGATCTTCTCCGAGGCCGAGGACGTTATAAGAAATCTCCAGCAGTTGCTCGCGCCGGTCAAAGCTTGAGCTTGGAGGTGCCGAAGTGGCCTACGCTATTATTTTCCCAGGTCAGGGTGCTCAAGAAGTTGGTATGGGAAAGGAGTTCTTTGACGAGTTCAAAGAAGCCCGTGAGGTCTTAGAATTGGCGGATGAGGCCCTTTCTTTTCGGTTGAGCCGCTTGATTTTCGAGGGGCCAGAAGCTGAACTTCAAAAGACTGAGTTTACCCAACCGGCTATCATGGCAGTCAGCATAGCTTCGTTCAACGTCTTCTCCTCTCTGACCCAAGGAGGGGCATCTCCGCTCTTTGTGGCCGGACACAGCCTCGGTGAGTATACGGCTCTGGTTGCAGCTCAGGCGCTTTCCTTAGAGGAGGGGTTGCGGTTGGTTCGCCTTAGGGGGCAGTTGATGCAGGAGGCTGTGCCCGTAGGCGAAGGCGCAATGGCAGCTATAATAGGGTTGGAGGAGAGCGTTATTGTCGAGATTTGTAAGGCAGCCTCGAAAGGCGGCAAGGTCTGCGAGGTGGCCAATTATAATTCAGCTCAGCAGCTTGTGATTTCTGGCCACGCTGCCGCAGTGGCAGAGGCCATGGAAGCGGCTAAAAAAGCTGGCGCCAAGAGGGCGGTTCCCTTGAGGGTTAGCGCTCCATTCCATTGTTCTCTTATGCGCCCTGTGGCCGATACGCTCTCACGGGCTTTTGAGGCATGTTCGTGGCGGCGGCCCATTTGGCCTTTAGTGGCCAACGCTACGGCGACTCCCGTGACAGAAATAGGCGAGATTCAAGATGCCCTTCGCCGTCAGACATACAGCCCCGTCCTGTGGAGGGATTCGATTCAATTCATGGCGAAATCAGGGGCTTCTGCATTTATCGAAGCGGCCCCCGGCAACATCTTAAGCGGTTTGCTCAGGGGATGTGTCTCCGGCGTCGAATCTTACAATCTGAAGGATATCAAGAACTTAGAAAAAACCCTTGATTTCATCAAGGGAGGTCTATAAAATGACTTCGTCTTGTAAGGTGGCGCTGGTAACTGGCGCTGGTAAAGGGATCGGGTGTGCTATAGCTTTGGAAATGGCGAGGAAGGGTTATCCTGTTGCCGTAAACTACCGGAGTTCAGCCGTTGGAGCGCGGGAGGTAGTCGGTCAGATCGGGAAAGAAGGCGGCAAGGCAGAAGCCTTTTGTGCCGATGTCTCCGATCCGAACGAGGTAAAGAGACTCTTCAAAGACATTGCGCTCGAATTGGGCGAGGTCTCCATTTTGATCAATAACGCTGGTATAACGAAGGATAATCTCCTTTTGCGCATGAAAGATGAGGAATGGGCCGAAGTGATCTCGGTGAACTTGAACTCTGTCTATTATTGCACGAAAGAGGCGCTTCGCTATATGATAAGGGCGCGCTGGGGCCGCATAGTGAACGTAAGCTCCGTTACAGCGTTGATGGGCAACCCCGGCCAGGCCAATTACGCCGCTGCCAAGGCGGGGATAATTGGCTTCACCAAGAGCGTGGCTCGCGAAGTGGCCTCCAGGGGAATAACTGTCAATGCTGTGGCGCCCGGTTTTATATCCACCGATATGACGGCTGCTCTGGGCGACCCGATAAGAGAAGGGCTTTTATCGCGAGTGCCGTTGGGTCGTCCGGGTGCGCCGGAAGAGGTGGCTAAGGCTGTAGCCTTTTTGGCCTCTGACGACGCCGGCTACATAACCGGACAAATCCTCGCCGTAGATGGCGGCATGACGATGCACTGAGGAAGGGGGTGAATGTTCTATGCAGGCTGATGAGGTTATGAAGCGTCTGAAAGAGATCGTGATGGATCGCTTGGATGTGGAGGAGGAGCAGATAAAACCCGAGGCCTCCTTTGTGGAGGATTTGGGCGCCGACTCTTTGGATATCGTGGAGCTGATAATGGGCATCGAGGAGGAGTTCGATATCGAAATTCCCGACGAGGATGCGGAGAAGCTCACGACTGTCGGCGAGGCTTTTGAGTATGTCAAGGGTAAATTGGGCGTAGAAGAATAGAGTATACTTGAGGTCCCTCTCCGTTTATCGAATTAGAAAGAGGGACCTCTTCTTCAATTGCGAAGGAGTGACCTCCTTGAGGAGAGTTGCGATCACAGGAATAGGCGTGGTGAGCCCCATCGGCATCGGGAAGGAATCCTATTGGCAGGCGCTCAAAGAGGGTAAAAATGGGGTTGGAATTATCACCATTTTTGATGCTTCCGAGTTTCCGGTCAGGATTGCTGCCGAGGTTAAGGATTTTTCCCCGGACAAATGGATGGATCGCAAGGAAGCACGCCGGAGCGACCGGGTGATCCAGTTTGCCGTGGCTGCTGCTGACATGGCGATAGAGGACGCCAAACTTGACGTAGGAAGCCTCGATCCTCACAAGTTCGGCGTTTATTTGGGCAGCGGTGAAGGTGGCATTGCCACGAGCTACGACAATATAAAGGCGCTGATCGAAAAAGGGCCCTCTCGCGTCAGCCCCTTTTTTATTCCGATGATGATAAGCAATATGCCGGCGGCCTATGTGGCGATAAGACATGGAGCTCGCGGTCCCAATCTGTGCGCTGTTACCGCTTGTGCTACCGCGACCCACACGATGGGCGAAGCTTATCACTCGATTAAGAGAGGCGAAGCTGACGTCATACTTGCCGGCGGCGCCGAGGCCGCCATAACGCCTGTTGGGGTTGCTGGCTTTGCGGCTATGAAGGCTCTCTCCACCCGCAACGACGCCCCCGAGCGCGCCTCGAGGCCTTTCGATGTCGACCGCGATGGCTTTGTGTTGGGAGAGGGCGCTGGCGTTCTGGTATTTGAAGAGTTGGAGCATGCCCTGGCGAGGGGGGCACATATCTATGCGGAACTCGTCGGTTACGGAAATACATGCGACGCCTATCACATCACTGCCCCTGATCCTACCGGCGAAGAACCTATTCGGGCCATGGCTGTGGCCGTATCGATGGCAGGCTGGAAGTTGGAGGAGGTCGACCTGATCAACGCCCATGGCACATCTACCCCGCTCAACGACGAGATGGAGGCCAAGGCCATTCGAACGCTTTTTGGAGTCCATGCCGATTCCCTATATGTCCATTCTACCAAGTCGATGATCGGCCACGGGTTGGGCGCTGCCGGGGCGTTAGAGACGATCGCCACCCTGCTCGCCATCGACGAGGGGATCATACATCCCACCATAAATTTGGAGGAACAGGATCCGAATTGCCCGATCCCCGTGGTGGTTGGACAAGTGAGAGAGGGGAAGGTGTCGAAGGCATTGATGAACAGCTTCGGCTTCGGAGGTCACAACGCAGTTTTGGCTCTGCAGCGCTATGAGCGCTCCAAAAATGCTTGACTGTGGCCTTTGGAAATGATATAGTAACGCCGCTTGCGATGGTGCTATCACCTTCGTAAGAAACTAGTAAGTTTTAGGAGGCAAGGATATGCGAGGTACTGTCAAGTGGTTTAACGGCACCAAGGGGTATGGTTTCATCACCACAGAAGAGGGCAAGGATGTGTTTGTTCACTATAGCGCCATCGAGATGCAAGGCTTCAAGACCCTCAATGAAGGTGATACCGTTGAGTTCGAAGTCGTCCAAGGAGACAAGGGGCCTCAGGCAGCGCACGTGCGGAAGCCTTCTTAGAGAGCCGTTTCTTACGCTTGTATAGCTAAAACACTCAGGATGGCAAGATAGGCGAGGGCGTCCCCCTCGCCTTTATGTTGGCCATACGACCCCAGCGAGTTAACCCTATGGCCACCTGGCCGAAGGATACGCATTCGTCGTTGGGCGGCAGGAAGCTATGCACGAGCGGCAATAGTCCTAACCTTCGCAAAGAAGAGCAGGTCATAGAAAAAAGCCGCCTGTTTTGCCAAGTGCCGCCCGACAAAGCTACATGTTTAAGGCCAAACATTTCGCTCGCGGTAGAACACGCCTCGGCGAGCGACTTAGATAGGCCATCGTGAAAAGCAGCCGCTATCTTTGCATGCTCCATGTGGCCGAGCCTTTCTAACGTCCATATCACGGCGGGTCGCCAGTCGATCACGATGTGTTCGTCTTGAGCCACGACAGAAAAAGGGGCAAATTCTCCAGCCCCGCGAGCTATCGCCTCGAGCTCCATGGCGGCTTGAGCGTCGTAGGTTATCGCATCGCGCACTCCAAGGATTGCTGCAATTCCATCGAAGAGCCTGCCGCAGGATGTCGTAATGGGAGACGCCTTGGCCGATGCCAATACGGGGCGCGCCAGTTCTTCCTTCTGAGGCCACAGGCGAGAGGCCCATTTTATGGCTTCGTCTTCACCCAAGGCCGTCGCCATTAAGGACAAAGCGTGGCGCCAAGGCTCCAGCACAGATCGGTCGCCTCCGAGCAATGGAGTTGGCAAAAGGTGTCCGATTCGGCGGCACGACGACAGGCTTCCCGCCAAAAGCTCACCTCCCCATACGCTTCCGTCTTCGCCGTATCCCGTGCCGTCCATTATTAGGCCCATGGCCTCTTCGTAGTGCCTGTTCTCCTGCAGACAAGCGGCAAAGTGGGCGAAATGGTGTTGGACGGGTAGGGAATCCTCTATGCCGGTCAGAGATCGCTTAGCGAGGGAGGTGGAGAGGAACTGGGGATGAAGGTCGTATACGAGGAAACGGGGGTGCACATTGTAGAGCGCTATCATATGGCTCAAAACCTCCTCGTATAGGGCTAAGGATGGGAGCTCTTTCATATCGCCGAGGTATTGGCTGGTGAAGATCAGGTGGCCATGGCTCAGCGAAAATGTGGCCTTCATCTCCGCTCCCGCTCCTAAGATCGGCGGCGCCTCGTCGTCAGCTATGAACGGCTGTGGCACATAACCCCTGGCGCGCCTCAAAAAAACGGGCCTGTTGCCAGCCATGGACACTACCGAATCGTCTATCCTCACATAGATGTCCCTGTTATGCATGAGAAAGGCATCAGCTATGCCTCGTAGGGCCTTCAAGGCTTCTCTGTTTCCCGAAACGAGGGGAGAGTCCGAGATGTTGGCGCTGGTCATGATGAGGACGGGCATGTCCTTCATAACGAGGTGGTGAATCGGAGTATATGGCAACATTATACCTATCGTATCTTGAGCTGGCGCGACTGCCGGTGAAATCTTTGCGCCCTCTCTTTTAGTGCATATGACTATGGGCCGGCGGGGCGAAAGCAGCAGTTCGCGCGCTGCCGGCGTGATATGAGCCACGGCCTCCGCTTGGTTTAAATCGACTGTCATGATGGCAAAGGGCTTGCTCGGGCGGCGTTTTCTCTCTCTCAATTTTGCGACGACGGCATCTGAGGTGGGGTCGCAGGCGAGATGGTATCCGCCTATGCCCTTTATCGCCACGATCTTGCCGTTTTTCAGTGCGGCTATGGCAACGTCGATGGCTTCATCTCCTGTGGCAGCGACCCCTCCATCTGGGCCTGCGAGCCAAATTTTTGGACCACAGGCACGACATGCGTTGGGCTGAGCATGATATCGCCTGTTTTCTGGGTCTTCGTATTCCTCGCTGCAAGCCTCACACATTGGAAAACAGGCCATGGTCGTTTGGGCTCGGTCGTAAGGGAGCGCCCTTATGATCGTGTATCTGGGACCGCAGTTTGTGCAGTTGATGAAGGGGTAGCGATAGCGCCTGTTCGACGGATCGTCCATTTCTTTAAGGCAATCGTCACAGGTGGCTATGTCTGGGGGAATGAGGACCTCTTGTCTATCTTGTCGTTCGCTCTGCTCGATAGCGAAGGAGCGATCGGCTTCCTCTGTTGCGATTTGTTTTCTGCTTTTTATTGTGATCTTTTGTATCGAGGCAATGGCGGGATGCTCGTCTTTGAGCCTCCTCAGGAACTCCTTTATCCCGTCTTCGCTTCCTTGGACCGTGATTACCACGCCAGAGGAGGTGTTTTTTACCATTCCGGAAAGTCCAAGTTCGTGGGCTAACCTCGCGACGAAGGGTCTAAACCCAACGCCTTGGACCACGCCGGTGACTAAGATGACAAACTCGTTTATCATTGACAAGCCTCCAATCAAGAGGCATTTTAGAGCAAGCGCCGTTATCTTACAATATGTGGGAGGTGAGGCCGTGCCCGTCCTTGAAAGAGGTTTAATCCATGTCTATACGGGGGATGGAAAAGGAAAGACGACGTGTGCGCTCGGTGCGGCTTTGAGGATGGCAGGACATGGCGGCAAGGTCGCCATAGTACAATTTCTCAAGGGTTGGAGTTTCTATGGAGAGATCGCTGGGCTTTCGTATTTGCCGAACGTGAGGCTTGAAAAGACAGGGAGGGCCGAATTTGTCGACAAGCGCGCCCCGCTCTTGGATGATTTTGCAGAAGCCGAAAGGGGGTTAACCCTCGCGGAGGGATTTCTTGTGAGCGGGAGTTTCGATATGGTGATAATGGATGAAATAAACGTGGCCATCGACTATGGGCTCATTCCGGCGCGAAGCGTGGTCGGCGCCTTGAGGCGACGGCAACCGTGGGTGGAGGCGATATTGACGGGCCGCAATGCCCCAGGCGAGTTGATCGCGCTGGCAGATGTGGTCACCGAGATGAGAGAGATAAAACATCCCTTCAAGAAAGGCCTGGCGTCTCGGATGGGGGTAGACTTTTGATAGCATTGGTCGGCATGAGCGGCGGTGTGGATAGCTCCACCGCAGCCTTGCTTCTCAAGGAGGCCGGTTGGGAGGTAATAGGGCTCCACCTGATAATTTCTCCGTGGCAGGAAGAAGCTCGTCGCAGGCTCGAATATGTAGCCGATATGCTTAAGGTGCCGGTCTTGGAGATCGATGCATCCGGTCTCTTCGATGAGTTGGTCGTTGGACCGTTCCTGGATGCTTACAGAAAGGGGTTTACACCCAATCCTTGCGTATTGTGCAACGAGCGGTTGAAGTTTGCCATTCTGACCTCGCAGGCCGAGAAGTTGGGCGCAAAATACGTCGCCACCGGACACTATGCGAGTATTATGGAAAAAGACGGAGGTCTCTTCCTGGCCAGGGCGAAGGATCGATCGAAGGACCAAAGTTACGTCCTTTACCGCTTGCCGCGGTCGTGGCTTTCTAGGATCATATTCCCGCTTTCGAGTTGGGACAAGGAAATGGTCCGCCGCAAGGCTGGCGAAGCCTTCGGCGACGTCTTTGGTGGCGTTCGCGAGAGCCGCGATATCTGTTTTATCCAGGAAAAGCTTCCTCGTTTTCTGTCGCGCCGCTTGGGCTGCGAGAGGGGGCCCATCGTCACGAAAGATGGCACGAAACTCGGCGAACATAGAGGCCTTTTCTGTTACACTGTAGGACAGCGCAAGGGATTGAATTTGAGCGGGGGGCCGTGGTATGTGATGCAATTGGACTTGGACCGAAATGCTGTAGTGGTGGGGCGTAAAGAGGATTTAACAGTTAGGCGCATAGTCTGTCGCGATTCCCGCTGGCATGAGGAGCCGAAAGGTGAAAGGATCTATCTGGCACAGCATCGCTATAGGGCCTCTCCCGTCGAGGCGATGGTTCAAAGGGAGGGTTCAGGTTTTTCGGCAGAAGCCGCAAAAGGGTTTTTCATGGCCGTTGCCCCGGGGCAATCACTGGTGGTTTACGACCAGACAAGGGTGATCGGTGGCGGTATCATAGAACGGAGTGAAAGGGGTGGGGTAAATATATGAGTTTGATCGATGAACTGAAATTGCCGGTAGATAAGCTTCGAACGAAGGCCAGGGTGGAAGAGCTGGGATTTCGGAGTACTGACGAGATCTGCTGCGAGCAACATTTGATAGGCCAGGAAAGGGCGGTCAGCTCGATCTCTTTTGGGCTCTCTATAGAAAGCAAGGGTTACAACATATTCGTTGTGGGGAACCCTGGCAGCGGGCGCACGACATATGCGATGAACAGGATAATGGCCCTCGCCAAGGATATGCCGGCCCCTGACGATTGGGTGTATGCGTACAATTTCAACAATCCCAGCGCTCCTCTTGCCATAAATATGCCAGCTGGGCAGGGGAGAGAACTGGCCAAGGAACTTGACGAGCTGGTCAAGGAACTGAAAATAGTGTTAAGCAAGACGTTCGAGGACAGCCAGTACGAGGATACGAAAGCCCGTTACGTGAAGGAGTTCCAAGAGCAGGTCAACGAGTATATGGAGGAACTTCGTAAGGCTGCCTTGGAGAGGGGTTTTTCCATAAAGCGCACACCGCAGGGGTTCGTCAACGTGCCGCTCGTTAAGGTAGTGGCGGAAGACGGGAACGTCACTTACAGGGAAATGCAGCAGGAGGAGTTTGAGGCCCTTGGAGAGGAAGAGCGGAAGGAGCTTCAGGGCAAATCTGAGGAGATATCTCAAAAGACCTTGGAGGTCTTGCGTCGCATAAGGGACTTGGAAAAGAGCCTCAGAGAGCGGATAAAGGAGCTGGAGGCTAACATCTGCCGCAGCGCTATAGGACCGTATCTGAAGGAACTGAAAGACCGTTTCGGCGCCAATGGCAAATTGAGAGGATGGATCGACGAGCTTAGCGAAGACATAATCAAGAATTTCAATATATTCATAGCTGCAGCCCGAGATGAAAACGCGGAGGTGGATTTTTCTCGCTATGGCGTCAACGTGATAGTCGAGAATAAACCAGAGGAAGGCGCGCCCGTAATAAGGGAGACCAACCCGACATATTACAATCTCATAGGCAAGGTGGAGTATGAGAGCAGACAGGGGTATCTTTACACCGATTTCACAAAAATAGTGGCTGGCGCTATTCACAAGGCCAACGGGGGATTTTTGATCCTTGAAGCTGAGGAGCTCTTCAGGCATTTCTTATCGTGGGAGGCCCTAAAGCGCGTTCTCAAGACCGGGCAGTTGACGATAGAAAACATAGGCGAACAGTGGGGTTACATCCCATTTTCGTCGCTCCGCCCCGAACCTATCCCTATGGATGTGAAGGTCGTAATCATCGGGACGCGATGGATTTACTATCTCCTCAACCTGTATGACCCCGAATTCTCGAAGCTTTTCAAGGTTAAAGCGGACTTCGACGTAGATATGCCCCGCACTGTCAAGGCCGAAAGGGATCTTGCCAACTTCGTCGCAGGCTTCACTCAGAAGGAGAAACTGCCCCCATTCACTGCTGATGCCGTGGGGGAGGTCATCGAATGGGCCTCTCGACTTGCAGATCACGGCAACCGTATGACGACTCGCTTTAACCAGCTCGCAGAGGTGCTAGTCGAGGCCGCGGCGTGGGCACGCAAGGAAAACGGGGATCGGGTAGCCGCCCCTCATGTGAGAAAGGCGATCTCGGAGAAGCAGTTCCGCATGAATCTCGTAGAAGAGCGAATGAGGAGGGCCTTTGAAGACGGCACGCTCTATATCGATACGCGGGGAGAAAAAGTGGGGCAGGTAAATGGCCTCACTGTAGTCGACCTCGTCGATCATAGATTCGCGCACCCTGTGCGGATCACCGCCAATGTCTTCATGGGGCGCGAAGGCGTCGTAAACATCGAGAGGGAGGTTAAGTTAACCGGGCCGATTCACAACAAAGGCCTTTTGACCCTTTCGAGCTACTTGGGCAGACAATATGCCCAGGATATGCCTCTGGCGCTTTCGGCTCACTTGGCCTTCGAGCAGGTTTATGGCGGCATAGAGGGAGATAGCGCATCTTCTACAGAACTCTATTGCCTCGTGTCTGCTCTTTCGGATTTGCCGCTGAAACAGAGTATAGGTGTCACGGGTTCGGTTGACCAGTTTGGGAATGTACAGCCCATCGGTGGCGTCAACGAAAAAATCGAAGGTTTCTTCAAGTACTGCAAAGTCCAGGGCTTGACAGGGGATCAGGGTGTAATGATACCCGAAAGCAATGTGGTGCACCTCATGTTGGACCATGAGGTCATGCAAGCCGTACAAGAGGGTAAATTTCACATATGGACCATCAGACATGTGGATGAAGGCATCGAGATACTGACGGGCGTTCCAGCTGGCAAGATGGACGAGGCTGGCAATTTCCCCGAAGGTACAGTTCATGCTCGGGCGAAGCAGAAGCTGAGGACTTTCATGGAAAGATCTGCCAAGCTCAAGAAAGAGCTCGGGGAGGAACCAAAGAAAAGTGAAGACGAAGGAAACGGTTAAGGTCCATCGGGCGGGTATCTCATCTCACCCGCCGCCGTTTGTTCGACGGCCTTGACTCTGCCTGAGCGATCAGTAGTTTTATGGGTCCTCGATGTGCTGGAGAAGGCGTGGGGGATGGGGAAACTCTCTCCTGTGAAGGCTCACGAGGACCCATTGGACGGACTGATAGTCACGATACTATCGCAAAATACGAACGACAAAAACCGCGATCGCGCCTTCGCCCAGCTTAAATTGCGTTTTTCGTCTTGGGAAGAAGCAGCGGCTTCGAGCATCGAAGAGTTGGCTTCTACTATACGAGCAGCGGGGCTGGGCGAGGTCAAGGCCCGCTATATAAATCAGGCGCTTAAGAGGATAAAAGAACGCTTTGGGGAATATTCGCTTAAAGGTATGAAGTCTTGGGATAAAGACAAAGCTAAGTCCTTTCTCCTAAGCCTTCCAGGTGTGGGCCCGAAGACGGCGGCGTGCGTTCTTCTCTTCGAGCTGGGCCAGCCTGCCTTTCCTGTGGATACACATATAACGAGAGTCTGTAAAAGGATAGGTTGGGCTCCTCAGAACGCTACGCCCGAAGATATCCAGTCGATCATGGAAGTGACTATACCTCAAGAACAATATTATGGTGCCCACCTCAACATCATAGAGCACGGACGCCATATATGCACAGCGCGCAAACCTGCATGCCCATCCTGCCCCATCATCTCGTGCTGCAGCTTTGCTGGAAAAACGCGAAGAGGAGAGGGTCAATGGCCCCCTCCTCTTTCTTAAGCTGCGACTAAGCGCTGCAAGCGTCCCCGCTCTCAGGCACCCTGCTCTTTTAGCCGCTCAAGAACCAACCTGTAGCCATCTGCCCCATACTCAAGGAACTTCTTGACCCTGCTGATGGTAGCAGTGCTTGCGCCGGTCTGCTGGGCTATCTGTGGGTATGTTAAACCCTCGCTCAGTAGTTTAGCTACTTCGAGGCGCTGAGCCAATGCTCTGATCTCGCCTATGGTAGCTATATCCTCGAGGAAGTTGTAAACTTCCTCCACGGTCTTCAGTGAGAGGATAGCCTTGCAGAGCTGATCCGTGAGAGAATCTTTCCATTTTTCTGACATAACCAAATCGCCTCCTTGTCTTTGTGAGATGTCACATGGTTTCCACGCAACGCACGTTATTATAACATCTACCTTTTCCTATTTCAAGACTACAGAGGCAGAACCGAATATTTCCACTTCGGAGAAGAGGGTTAAACTGTAACTCTGGAACTCGGAAACCCCTCAGCTTGTTGAGTTAGGTCACTAAAGGCCGATATTAGAAGCTGCGTTTCATTTTCTTTGCCCACAGTGACGCGCATCCATGTGCCCTCCCATGGTACGGAGATGAACTTGACATGGATCCCTTGTTGCAACAAGAACTCTTCGAGCTGTTGTCTTTGTAGCGGTGCACGCACAGCTACAAAGTTCGATGTGCTCTCGAAGGCTTGCCAGCCGGGGATACGGTTTACCTCTTCGACGAAGCGGTCGCGAATGTAAGATATGGCGTAAACCCTGCCTTCCACCCATTCCCGGTAGGATAGCATTAGCTTGGCTATATCCTGGCTCATCACGTTGACGTTGAAGGGGCTTCGCGTCTCGTTGAGGACTTGGGCGACATGTTTGCCGCACATGGCATATCCCACGCGCATACCGGCTAAACCCCAAGCTTTTGACATAGTCCTGAGCACTGCAACTTCCCTTGGAAGATCCCCTTTGATCGACTCCAGGATGGAAGTCCTTGAAAATTCGGCATATGCTTCGTCTATCAGACATATCCCAGGAGAATGCTCTATCACTTTGAGGAGAAAATCCGGCCTCAGGAGCATACCTGTGGGGTTATGGGGAGAATCCAGCAGCACCAACCGTGGCGAAGCCTCGCGCAGGACGTCCAACACTGCCTCTTCCGAGAAAGAGAAACGCTTCCCATTCACTACGATTGGCACCTTCACTTGCTCGGCACGGAAGAGCTTGCAGAGATGGTTGTACTCTGAAAAGCACGGCGATAGCGTCAAAACGCGATCACCCTCTCTGATAAGAGCGGCGAACAGCAAAAAGAGTATTTCATCTCCTCCATTGCCGACTACTATGTGCTCCGCCGGAAAACCCGTATATTCGGAGAGGGCTGCCTTAAGGGCCTTGGCATCGGGATCTGGGTAACGGTTGAGCCTCAGGGACGATAAACTTTTCCTGATCTCTTCCTTCAAGGCTGGTGGAGCATCAAAGGGATTTTCGTTTTTGTTCAAGAATATTTCCCTTGTTGATGGCATGTTATAAAACTGCATCACTCGTAAATCCTCCTATGAGTTTATCAGAATGAATTATCACAATAGACTCCGCGACAAAGTTTATCATGCTTTTTAATCCTCGTCAACCCCCGTTTTGAGAAATATTGAAAACTCCTGGTCATCTCTTCCTAATAAAATATCAGTAAGGGCTTCTCATCATATTAAATGCTCCCATTTCTTTAAGACTAACGGGTCGCTTGGAGGCTACTGCGCTTTTCAGCCTGAGCCATCGGTAATTTCGCGTAAATCTGCTAAAAAGAAAGAGGCAACTGCCCAAAACGCAGTTGCCTCAAAAAAATTCAACAAATGTGCCGTTGCGGTGGCCTCTTAAGCGCGCTTCAAAACCTTCAGCACTTCCCCTGAGGGAGAAAGCATTTCGACGATTAAAGGCATCTTTCCGATCGCGTGAGTGGAGCATGAGAGGCACGGATCGTAGCAGCGGATGGCGGCTTCGACACGGTTCAACATTCCCTCGGTTATATCCTTTCCCTTCACGAACTCTTTGGCCACCGCTTCTACGGACTTGCTCATGGCGTAGTTGTTGTGCCCCGTGGCCACGATGAGGTTTGCCTTAGTCACCATGCCGTTTTCGTCGACCCAATAATGGTGGAATAGGGTGCCCCTCGGCGCCTCGATGCATCCTACTCCCTCTTCGCGCAGTTCTGTCGATTCGGCGCGGATCTCCTTGGAGAGTGTGTCGGGGTCTTCCAAGATCTCCCGCGTGCGTTCCAAGGCGTAGAGGGTCTCAATCAGACGGGCGTAGTGGTAATAGAGCGTCTCCTGCACGGGCGCTTCTTCTCCTATAGCTTTGAAGCGCTCAAACTCTTGCGCCGCCAAGGGCGTCGTCACGCGGGATGCCACGTTGAGCCTTCCGAGGGGGCCAACGCGGTAGGCTCCATCGGGCCATCCCTTCTTCTTGTAGAAGGGGAATTTGAGATACGACCAATCCTCGACGTGCTCGCCTATATAGGTTAGATAGTCTTTGGGCTCAAACTCCTTCAAAAGCGTTCCGTCGCTGTCAACGAGGCGAATGTCGCCATCGTAGAGCTCCAAGGCACCATCTTTTATCAGTCCCATATGGCCGGTATCGAAGTTGGCGAAGCGCTTTGAGAGTTCGGAATTTTCCTCAAGCCATCCGGTAGCGATGTTTATGCCTTCCTGAGCGATGGAGATCATCTCATCCAGACCCGCGAGGATGACGTCGCGCTCGTCTGCCGTTAAGGCCTTGTTGACTCCTCCTAAAACCGCGAATGTCGGATGGACTTTCTTCTCCCCCAGGACTTTGATGATCTCCTGGCCAAACTTGCGCAGCTTCACGGCCTTGATCGCGAGTTCAGGGTGCCTTTCTATTAGGCCGACCACGTTCCTTATGGCTGGATCGGCGTCAAACCCCAAAAGCAAATCCGGCCCAGCCAAGTGGAAGAAGTGCATGCCGTGGGATTGGATGATCTGCCCCATGTGCATGAGCTCTCGGAGGAGAGATGCCGTCCTTGGAGGCCTTGCCCCGATTATGGCGTCGCAAGCTTTGGCCGAGGCCAAATGATGGCTCACTGGGCATATACCGCAGATCCTCGGCGTGATAACCGGCATCTCAAAAAACATTCTGCCTTCGCAGAACTTCTCAAAACCCCTATATTGGTCGACGTGAAAATACGCGCGGTCCACGGCTCCGTCGTCATCGAGATAAATGGACACCCTGGCGTGCCCTTCTATCCGCGTCACCGGCTCTATGAGCAATTTTTGTGTCATGGCTGTCTCCTCTCAGTCGTACTTCAAGACTTCGCCGGCCAGCACAGGTCTCCTGCCGGCCACGAGCTCGCTTAAGACGAAGTAAATGGCGTCAGCTGAGGGAGGGCAGCCCGGGAGGTAGACATCCACCTCCACGACCTGGTTTACGGGCAGCGCTTTGTCGAGGAGTTTGCCCAGGTCTTCTGATTCCGGCACCTTCCCATCCACGGTGCTTTCCGACTCCACATAACCCCGCCTCAGCACTTCTTTCGTGTCGAAGAAGTTCCTCATGGTGCATATGCCGCCAAATACGGCACAATCTCCCATAGCCACGAGGGTTTTAGCCCTCTCCCTCATGAGCCTCGCTGCTTCCACCTGGTGAGAGTTGCCTATGGCCCCCGTCAAGATGCCCACGTCGACGCCATCGCTTGGAGGATGTTTCAGATCTGTGATGGGGCTCGAACTGAACTCCACATGCTTCAATAACTCCACAAGCCTCTCGTCTATATCGAGGAGGGACATGTGGCAACCTGCACACGCCTCAAGCCAATCGGTCGCTATCTTGATCTTTTTCATCGCAGCAACCTCCGCACCGCATCGACTATCTCTTCGTCAGACAGAGCCCCTTTGGGATGCTTGCAGGCCCTGTTGAGCCGGCAAAGCCTGCCTTCCGTGTTTGTATAAGTGCCTGAACGTTCAAACCATGGAGGAGAAGGAAAGATCACGTCGGCCCTCTCTGCGATCTCGTTTATGTAGCTCGACTGGATTATTAAAGTTTTCGCCTTCCTTGCCTTCTCTTCGATCTCGCAGGACACAACGTCGTCGGCGATCAGAAGGTATAGGGCCTCTCTGGTTGAGCTTTCGCACAGTGGGTTTATGCCAGCTTTCTCCAAGCCGCGGTTGTTGGCCCCCGCAGCTAAACCTATCTGTTTGATTTTATTTTTAAGACCCTGCAGGTATTTCACCACAGTTGGGTGCGTCGCAGGTCCCCATACGAAGACCGGCCTTTCGCTTTCTGCGATGAGTTTTTCAAGGCCTGCCACGTCGTCTTCTGCGAGGATTTTAGCGGCCTTTTTGTCGACCCTTTCCCCTGCGCTTCCCGACACTGCCGCTTTGGCGCCTCTGTTGACGGCGCGCTTGACGAAGGAGCTGACTACCCTGAATTCTTCGTCCAAGTCAGCTCCAGCTATAAATATCCAGTCTCCCTCCTCGATATCGGAGAGTTTTCCATCGCCCGCTGTCGTCTTGGGAGGCGTCGTGGAGTGTGCGTTTTCGTCGAATAGCCTTTTGAAAGCGGAGGCTGCTTCATTGGTAGCTCGAGGGGATATGATTCCGGTCACTGCTGAAGGGCCACCAACCCCCTTTATTGCCTCAGCTGTTAGGCTCAACGCCTCTTCCCAGGAAACTTCCACGAGAGAGCTGCCGCACCTCGCCATCGGGTGCTTTATGCGCTTCCTCGCCTCGTATAGCGGCTCAAACCTCCCAGCGACGCAGAGTATGCCATGGCTGGGTTCGGCCTCCCAATCTCCTTCTATCCTCACAGGGAGGCCATCCCTCGTTAGGATCTCTATGCCGCACCCTACGCTGCAGAATGTACATGCGCTCTTCGTGCGGTCGAAGTGGATCTCTCTCCCTAAATAGGCGCTCTTTTTGTCCACCAGTGCCCCTGTCGGGCAGACCTGGAGGCATGTGCCGCAGGAGACGCACGTAGATTCGCCAAAGGTGTAATCTAAATCTGCGCACACCAATGTCTTTGGCCCTCTATCTTTTAGGCCCAAAACGCCGTGTCCGGCCAATTCCTCGCAGGCCCTTACGCATCTCCTGCAGAGGATGCACCTGTTTTGATCAAACAGGAAATATTTGCGGGTCGCATCCACAGGTAGTTTTGGCCAGGAGTAGTCGTATCGCACGTGGTCCATGCCATACCTATAGGCGAGGTTCTGCAGCTCACAATCGCCGCTCATCTCGCAGAACATGCAGAAGTGGTTCTTTTCGGAGAAGAGCAGCTCCAAGTTGGCCCGCCGCAGGGCGGTGAGCTTTTCGTTCTCCGTGGTGACTTCCATGCCGTCCCTCGCCTCTGTGGTGCAGGCTGGGACAAGCCCTCTCTCTCCTTTCGCCTCAACGAGGCACATACGACACAGTCCTCTCTCCGCGAGGCCGTCGAAGTGGCAGAGCGTGGGAACGTCTATGCCATTCCTCTTGCATACCTCGAGAATCGTGTCTCCTTGTTCTCCTTTGACCTCTTTGCCATCTATTGTGAGCGTTATTGTGGTCATTTCAAACACTCCTTTACTCCCTTGTCTCCAAATCGCAGCGCAAGCATCTCCGTGCCTCTCTGTGGGCCACTTCGGGAGCAGGATAGCCCAAATCTACCTCCCTGAAGTCGCAGACCCTGACCTCTGGAGCTAATATGTTGGTCTTAGCCCTCGGTCTTTCGGCGTCCTCTTCGTTTAGTTCGTAACGCTCTGGTTCGGGCCGATCCAAGAACCGCGCCGGCTCTAAAGGATCTATGCCTCTCAAATATCTGTGGATGGCCTTGGCGACCTTGTTGCCTTGGGATA